>Ga0098074_1001654_pt1 | contig 10964 bp, 9 predicted proteins | sample 32_taG_FD_75064 | JGI IMG/M metagenome (GOLD analysis project Ga0098074, IMG submission 75064) | Marine viral communities from the Gulf of Mexico - 32_GoM_OMZ_CsCl metaG | ecosystem: Environmental > Aquatic > Marine > Oceanic | place: Atlantic Ocean: Gulf of Mexico | collected 2015-07-12
AAGAGGATTTCCCGCCCGCCGCTTCTTCTTGCGCCAAATATCCCCGCGCGGCGCGCTCCTGCCCGCGCCATTGGGTGCAACTGTGCAAAGGCGCGCTCCCTTGGCATCCCGGCGCGGCATGTCTATCACTCGGGGTCAAAGACGCATCGCACCACAGGAAAGGACAGGCGCATGACGCAGCGAACCCATGCCCTCGCCATGCTGAAACCCGCGTCCGGGTGGCTGGTCTGATGCGGCGCGTCGTGCTGCATCTGGCGCATTGGGCGGACCGGCTGACCGCCTGGGCCTGTGCCGCGTCACTGGCGGCGCTTGTCGCTGCGGTGCTGGCCATCGTGATCCTGCGCTTCGGCTTTGATATGGGTTTCATCAAGCTGCAAAACCTGGCGGGCTATGCCTTTGCCGTGCTGCTCATCCTCTCGGTGCCCTATTGCCTTGCGCGGGGCGGGCATGTGCGCGTGGATGTGCTGTCCGAACGTCTGCCGCCTTCCTATCTGCGTCGTGCCGATTTGGTGGCGCTGCTGGCCTTTCTGATCCCGGTTTTCGGCCTGATGGTCTGGGCCTTTCTGCCGGACCTTCGCTTCAGCTGGTCCATCCGCGAAGGCGCGGTGGAAACGGGGGGGCTGGGCGGTGTCTTTCTGGTCAAGACGATGGTGGCCGTGTCCGGCGTGCTGATGATCCTGCAAGGTCTGGCCGCCGTGCTGCACCCTGACAGCGGGGCGCGGCCATGACCCTGCCCGAGATCTTTCTGATCATGCTCGGGCTGGCGCTGGCGGCGGGCATCCTCAGCGGCATTCCCGCCATGCTGGCCATCGCGGGCGTGCCTTTCGTCATGGCGCTTCTGGGCAGTCTGGTCGGCGTGTTCGATCTGTCCTTTCTCAATTTCTTTCCGGCGCGCGTCTACGGGATCATGTCCAACCCGCTGCTGATGGCCGTGCCGCTTTTCGTGCTGATGGGTGTCCTGCTGGAAAAATCCCGTGTGTCCGAAAGGATGTTGCAGGTGCTGGGCCAGATGCTCGGCGGGTCCGCGCGCGGAATGGCCGTGTCGGTGCTGATCTTCTCCGCGATCATTGCCGCCTCGACCGGCATCGTAGGCGCGACCGTCGTGATGCTGGTGCTGATGAGCCTGCCCGCCATGTTGCAGGCCGGTGTGCCCAAACCCCTGGCCGCCGGGCTGATCTGCGCTGGTGGCACGCTGGGCCAGATCATCCCCCCCTCGATCCTGCTGGTGCTTCTGGGCGACCAGATCGGCAACACCTATCTGGAGGCGCAGCAGCGCGCCGGCAATTTCGCGCCCGATGCCGTGTCGGTGGGCGATCTTTTCGCCGGGGCGCTCCTGCCGGGGCTGATGCTGGTGGGGCTCTATGCGCTTTACGCCTTTGCGGTGCTGAGCTTTGCAGGCCGCGCCGCGCCCGCGCCGGCCCGAAACCTGCCGGTGCAGCCGCGCCCCGACCTTGGCACGATCCTGGGCAGCTTCGCCCCGCCGCTTCTGATGATCCTCGCCGTGCTCGGCTCCATCCTCGCCGGTGTCGCCACCACGACCGAGGCGGCGGGGCTGGGTGCCGTGGGCGCGTTGATGATGGCGGGCTATCACCGTCCCGGTAGCGGGCGCGCGCTGGTGGGGCTGGGCGCGCTGGCGGTGCTAGCGCTGCTGGTGCTGCGGCTGATGACCACCGGGCAGGCGGGAGCCGCCGCCACGGGTCTGGCCATGCTGCTGGTCGCGCTGCTGCTGCTTGGTCTGGCGGTCGCGGTCTGGAAACTCTGGCGCGCCGGCGTGCTGGCGCAGGCGACCGAGGAAACCCTGCGCATCACCGGCATGGTCTTCGGCATCGTCATCGCCGCCTCGATGCTGGCGCTGGTCTTTCGCGGCTTCGGCGGCGAGGAGGCGGCGGCGCATCTTCTGGGCAATCTGCCCGGCGGCGAATGGGGCGCCTTGTTCATCGTCATGGGGCTCGTGTTCCTGCTGGGATTCCTGCTCGAAGCGATCGAGATCATCTATATCGTCGTCCCCCTGCTGGGTCCGCCTTTGCTGGGTGGTGACATCTCGCCCGTGTGGTTCGGCGTCCTTCTGGCGATGAACCTGCAAACCTCGTTCCTGACCCCACCTTTCGGCTTTGCGCTGTTCTATTTCCGCTCGGTCGCCCCGCGCGAGATCACGACGCGCGACACCTATCTGGGGGTTGCACCTTTTGTGGTGCTGCAACTGGTCGGGCTTGCTATCCTGATCGCAGTCCCGGCGCTGGCGACATGGTTGCCGGGTTTATTGTTCTAAGAGATTCCATCATCATAAAGAGGAGAACATGATGAAAAGACGTGATTTTCTGGCCAGCGGCGCCGGTGTGGCTGCGGCCGCCACGGCCCTGGCAGCCCCCGCCATCGCGCAGGGCAACATCACCTGGAACCTGCCCACGGCATTCCCCAAGAACGCGCCCGGTGTCGGCACCAACGTCACCCGCTTCGCCGAGATGGTCACGGCCATGTCCGACGGTCGCCTCAGCTTCACCGTCCATGGCGGCGGCGAGCTGGTGCCCCCCTTCGCGGTCGAGGATGCGGTGCAGCAGGGCAATGCCCCCGTGGGCCATGGCCCGACCTATTATGCGGCTGGCAAGAACCCGGCGATCCACTGGTTCACCGCCGTGCCTTTCGGCATGACCTCGAACGAGCATTTCGCATGGCTCAAATGGGGCGGCGGGCAGGAGATCTGGGACGACATCTATGCCCAGCGCAACCTCAAGGGGTTTTATTGCGGCAACTCCAACACCCAGTCGGGCGGCTGGTTCAAGAACGAGGTCAACACGCTCGACGACCTCAAGGGTCTGAACATGCGCATCGCCGGTCTGGGCGGCGAGATTTACCGCAAACTTGGCGTCAATGCCGTCCTCATGCCCCCGCCCGAGATCTTCCAGTCGATGCAGTCGGGTGCGATTGATGCCGCCGAATGGGTGGGGCCGATGCTGGATCAGGCCTTCGGCCTGCAAAAAGTGACCAAGCTCTGCTACCTGCCTGCCTATAACGAGCCGGGCGCGGGTCTGGCGATCGTGTTCAACCGCGACGCCTGGGCCGAGCTCAGCCCCGATCTGCAAATGATCTGCGAGATGGCCGCGCAATCCGTCGCGCTTGAGACGCAGGCGCAGTTCGATTTCTTCAACGCGCAGGCGATGGAAAGCCTGCGGGCGGATGGTGTGCAATTCCTGCAATTCAGCCCCGAGATCGTGGACGCGATGCGCGCCGCATGGGGCGAGGTGCAGGACGAGCTGACCGCCGCATCCGAAGACGTGGCCCGCGTCCGCGAAAGCTATGACACCTATCTGGCGCAGGCCAATACCTATGCCAAGGACATGACGATCCCGATGCTGGCCGGGCGCGGCTGATCCTTGAGATACGGCGAAAACGTAAAGGGCAGGGGGAAACCTCTGCCCTTTTTCCATTTGTGACTGCGCCGGCGCTACTGCCGCCCCTGCACCGGCGTCGCGGCCAGTCGGCGGCGCTGCATCCTTTCGCGGACAAAGACGAACAGCCCCGACCCAAGGATCAACGCGCTGCCTGCCCAGACCACCGGCACCGGCACCTCGCCCCAGATCACCCATCCCCAGAAAATCGCAAGCGGCAGGCCGATATACTCGAACGGGGCCACCACCGCCGCATCCGCCAGCCGATAGGCCTGCGCCAGCGCGAAACCGATGATGGCAGAGTTCAGCCCCAACCCCAGAAACAGCCAGCGATCCGTCCCCTCGGGCCAGACCCAGGCCCGCAGCAGGAATTGCAACGAGCCGTTCTCGACCCCCACGGCATAGCGCCCATCCCCCGCCACAGCGAAAAAGCCAAGCGAAACGACGATGAAGATACCCTGAATATACACCGCCATGGCCGAGGCGCGGGTGGTCGCGCCCAGACAGCGCGTCATGATCTGGTTCAGCGCATAGGTCAGCGCCGACAGGACCGGCAACAGCAGGATCAGGCGCGACACCTCGGTCTGACTGTCCCAGGGACGCATCATCAGCACGACGCCCGCAAAACCCACCGTGACCGCCACCAGCCGCAGCGGGCCGACCTTCTCGCCCAGAAGCGGGATCGACAGCAGCGTGATCAGCAGGGGTGCCACAAAGAACAACGCCGTCGCTTCGGCCAGCGGAATCACCGCTAGCGCCGCGAAATAGGTCAGGTTCGAGATGACCACCAGCCCGCCGCGCATCAGATGCAGCCCCGGTGTGCGGGTGCGCAGGATGCGGAAACCGCCCTCCATCTGCACCAGCATCAGGCTGAACATGATCCCGATGGCCGAGCGGATGAAGACCATCTGATGCAACGGATAGCCGCCCGACAATGCCTTGATCAGCACGTCATTCACCGAAATCGCGGCCATCCCCGCCAGCACAAGGCCGATCCCGGCGGCAGTATTCTGGGGAACGGTGACAAGCGGTGCGCGCATGACATGACCTTTGCAATTGCCCTATCCCTATCCGCGACGCAGACGCGCGACCAGCCTCTTTTCGGAACCTGCGTCAGACCGCTTGGCGCAGCGTCACGGCTGGGCTAGTCTGTCGTGCACGACATGCCGGATCATGGCAACAGAAGGACACCGACCGATGCAGATGAACGATCAACGCGACATCAACGCCCCCCGCGCCGAGGTCTGGGCGGCCTTGCTCAGCGCCGAAGTCCTCAAGGATTGCGTGCCGGGCGCCGAGGAGGTGACAGGCAACCCGCAGGACGGGTTCGAAGCGACCGTGGTGCAGAAGGTCGGGCCGGTGAAAGCCACCTTCAAGGGACAGGTGACACTGACCGACATGGTCGAGGGCGAGAGCCTGACCCTCTCGGGCGAGGGCAAGGGCGGTGCCGCCGGTTTCGCCAAGGGCGAGGCCAAGGTGCGGCTTGAAGACATCCCCGAAGGCACGCGGCTCATCTATGATGTCGAAGCCAAGGTGGGCGGCAAGCTGGCGCAGCTGGGCAGCCGCCTGATCGACGGGTTTGCCAAGAAGATGGCCGATCAGTTCTTCGAGAATTTCCAGAACGTCGTCGAAGGCCCTGCCGATGAGGCGACCGAGGCCGGGACGGCCGAAGGGGCCGAGGAGGCCCCCAGGAAAAAGGGCTGGTTCAGCCGTCTGAAAGGGTGACGGCCAAAGCCGATGCGCCACGACGGCGGCGTGGCGCGGGCGGGGGCGAAATAATCGCGCCCCTTGCCCTGTTGTTTGCCCCGCGCGCCTTGTTTGTCGCAGGGGCACATTCTACATGCAGCCCATGAAACGCTTTATCCCCTTCATGAAGGCCGATCCGGTCGTGGCCGTCGTGCGCCTTGCCGGCAGCATCGGCTCCGGCACGCGCAGCCCCCTGAGCGACGAGGCGATCGGCCCCGTTCTGGAACGCGCCTTCCGCCGTGGCAAGCCGCGCGCGGTGGCTCTGGTGCTGAACTCTCCGGGGGGCTCGCCGGTGCAATCGGCGCTTATCGCGGCGCGAATCCGGCGCCTTGCGGCCGAGAAGAAGATCCCCGTCCATGCCTTTGTCGAAGACGTGGCAGCCTCGGGCGGCTATTGGCTGGCGGCGGCGGCGGATGACATCTGGGCCGATACCGGGTCGATCGTCGGCTCCATCGGCGTCATCTCTGCCGGTTTCGGCGCGCATGTGGCGCTGGCCCGGCAGGGGGTGGAACGGCGGGTCTATACCTCGGCCGAGTCCAAATCCATGCTCGATCCCTTCCTGCCCGAAAAGCCCGAGGATGTGGCGCGCCTCAAGGAGCTTCTGGGCGGGTTGCATGACAGTTTCGTGGCCTATGTCCGCGTCCGGCGCGCGGGCAAACTGGCCGATGATCCTGATCTTTTCACCGGGCGTTTCTGGTTGGGCGCGCAGGCGCAGGCGCTTGGCCTGATCGACGGGATCGGCCATCTGGAGCCGAAACTCAAGGAACTCTACGGCGACAAGGTCCGCCTTGTCCGCTATGGCCGCCGCCGCAGCCTGTTCCAGCGGTTCGGCGCGACCCTGGCGCAGGATGCGCTTGCCGGGATCGAGGAGCGGGCCGCTTTCGCCCGTTTCGGCCTGTGACATGATCCTCAAGACCGTTCTTCTTTTTCTGGTCGGCATGGGCGTCCTGGCCATGTTCGGCAAATACAAATTCCCCGGGCAAAAACGGCTGGAGGCCGCGCGTTGCCCTTCGTGCAAACGATACCGCATCGGGCGCGGGCCCTGTTCCTGCGGTCACAACAAAGGATAAGTCATGGTCTGGTTGATGGCAGCCCTCGGGTTGGTAATCCTGCTGTTTGCAGGGGATGCGCTGGTCAAGGGGGCGGTCAACCTTGCCCTCAGGGTCGGAATTCCGGCGCTGATCGTCAGCCTGACCATCGTGGCCTTCGGCACATCCGCGCCGGAACTGCTGATCTCGGTCAAGGCGGCGCTGGACGGTGTGCCCGGCATCGCCATGGGCAATGTGGTGGGGTCCAATACCGCCAACATCCTGCTGGTGCTGGGTATTCCCGCCTTGATTGCCGTCATGCACACGGCCGAACATGACACCCGCAAAAGTTTCGTGGTGATGATCGCGGCTTCGGTCCTGTTCATCGCGCTGGCCTTCCGGGGCGTGTTCGACTGGATCGCGGGCCTTGTCCTGCTGGGCGCGCTGGCACTGGCGCTGGCCGACATGTTCCGCGATGCGCGCAAGCACAAGGCCGCAGCCGCCCTGGTCGCGGAAGGGATCGACGACAGCGATGATCTGGACGATCTGGAAGGCGCAGATCCCGACATGCCTTGGTGGAAGATCATCCTCTTTCTGGTGCTGGGCCTGATCGGCCTGCCACTCGGCGCGGATATTCTGGTGGACAGCGCCACGGTCATCGCGCGGACCTTCGGCATCAGCGAAACGGTGATCGGCCTCACGCTTGTGGCTGTCGGCACCTCGATGCCCGAACTGGCGACCACGGTGATGGCCGCCATCCGCCGTCAGGCCGATGTGGCGCTGGGCAATGTGATCGGGTCGAACTTCTTCAACCTCTTGGGGATCATCGGCATCGCCTCGCTGGTGGCACCGATCCCGGTGGATCAGCAATTCCTGACGCTTGATCTCTGGGTCATGCTGGCCGCTTCGCTGCTGTTGATCCCCTTCGTCTTTCTGCGCCAGAATATCGGCCGTGTCTGGGGGATCATCTTGATTGCGCTCTATGTGGCCTATGTCTGGAGCATGTTTCTCTGACGCAGCTTCATCCGCGCGGGGGACAGGGCTTTGGCACATAGGGGATCACGATGATGCAGAATCGCGCGCTTGTCACCGGGGCGGGGAAACGGCTGGGCCGGGCCATGGCGCTCTATCTGGCGGATCGCGGCTTTGATGTCGCCGTCCACTACGCATCCTCGCAGCCCGAGGCCGAGGCGGTCGCCGATCTGATCCGCGCCAAGGGCCGCAGCGCCGTGACCCTGCAAGCCGATCTGCTGGATGAGGGTGCGACCCACGCCCTCATCCCCGCGGCGATGACGGGTCTGGGCGGGCCCGTCACCTGTCTGGTCAACAATGCCTCGATCTTTGAATATGACACCATCGCCACCGCGACCCGCACCGGGTGGGACCGTCATTTCGACAGCAACCTGCGCGCGCCCTTCATCCTGACGCAGGTCATGGCCGCCGCTATCCCGGATGCCGCGCAGGATGCGGCGGGCGAGCCTGTGGCGCAGGGCTTGATCGTGAACATGATCGACCAGCGGGTGCGCAAGCTTACGCCCGAATTCATGACCTATACCCTGGCCAAGATGGGGCTCTGGGCGCTGACCCAGACATCGGCGCAGGCGCTGGCCCCGCGCATCAGGGTCAATGCCATCGGTCCCGGGCCCACCTTGCAAGGCGCGCGCCAGTCGGATCGGCACTTTGCCGATCAGCGCGCGGCCACCGTTCTGGGGCGCGGGGCAAACCCGGATGACATCACGGCGGCGCTTGGATATTTCCTCGATGCGCCGGCCGTCACCGGGCAGCTTCTCTGCGTCGATGGCGGGCAACATCTGGGCTGGCAAACCCCCGATGTCCTTGGGGTTGAGTGACGCAGGGGCAGGCAAAACCGGCCGCTCCGACGCCCTGCCTGTCAAAGTTTTGCACCGTTCACGCCGCTGTTACGACACCGTTACAAAAACCCTAGTGTTTTCAGTATTTTGCAATGGCTTAAAAATTTATTAAGATATTTCATATACTTAAAATACTGCCTAAAAATTAGGCAAGTCAGCGAACCGGGCCGGAACTAAGGAAAATTTCCAGATGACGAAAACTTGTCTCCAGACTTATCCACAGAAAACGGGGGTATGTTTGCCCTTGCCCCTGCCCGGCAAAGATTGCAGCGCGGCGGAAAGAATCATACCTCTGTTCTCATGAGCGACACACCCGACAAGACCGACGCGCCGACCCTCACCGGACATGCGCTGATTCAGGATTATCTCAAGACGCTGGACGGCTCTCCGGGTGTCTACCGGATGCTGGATTCGCAAAGCCGCGTGCTCTACGTGGGCAAGGCGCGCAACCTCAAGGCGCGGGTGTCGAACTATGCGCGCCCCTCGGGTCATTCCGGGCGGATCGCGCGGATGATCTCGGAAACCGCAGGGATGATGTTCCTGACGACAAGGACCGAGACCGAGGCGCTGCTGCTGGAACAGAACCTCATCAAGCAGCTCAAGCCGCGCTACAACGTGCTGCTGCGCGATGACAAAAGTTTTCCCAATATCCTGATCACCGGGGATCACGACTTTCCGATGATCACCAAGCATCGCGGCGCGCGCAAGGACAAGGGGCAGTATTTCGGCCCCTTCGCCAGCGCGGGTGCCGTGAACCGGACGCTGAACCAGTTGCAGAAGGTGTTTCTTCTGCGCAACTGCTCGGACGCGATGTTCTCCAGCCGCACGCGCCCCTGTCTGCTGCATCAGATCAAGCGGTGTTCCGCCCCTTGCACGGGCGAGATTTCCAAGGCTGATTACGCCGCCACCGTCGCCGATGCGGTGCGCTTTCTGTCCGGCCGCTCCACGGCGGTGCAGGAAACGCTGGCCGCGCAGATGCAGCAAGCCTCGGACGATATGGAATTCGAACGCGCCGCCGCTCTGCGCGACCGCATCCGCGCGTTGACGCAGGTGCAGACGGTGCAGGGCATCAACCCGCGCGGCGTGGCCGAGGCGGATGTGATCGCGCTCCACATGGAAGGCGGGCAGGCCTGTGTGCAGGTCTTCTTCATCCGTGCGCATCAGAACTGGGGCAATGCCGATTTCTATCCCCGCATCGGCGCGGACATCGACGCCCCCGAAGTGCTGGAGGCGTTTATCGGCCAGTTCTACGACACCAAGGAACCGCCCCGGCAGCTGATCCTGTCGCATCCTTTGGACAACCCCGATCTGATGCAGGCGGCACTGTCCGAAAAGCTGGGCCGCAAGGTCGAGATCCTCGTGCCCCAGCGCGGCGAAAAGGCCGAGCTGGTGGAAGGTGCGGCCCGCAACGCCCGCGAATCCCTTGCCCGCCGCATGGCCGAGGGGGCGACACAGACCAAGCTCCTCAAAGGTCTGGCCGAGGCTTTTGCGCTCCCCGCCCCGCCCAACCGGATCGAGGTTTACGACAACTCCCACATTCAGGGCACCGATGCGGTAGGCGCGATGATCGTGGCGGGGCAGGACGGGTTCATCAAGGGCCAGTATCGCAAGTTCAACATCCGTGGCGACGAGCTGACCCCCGGCGATGATTTCGGCATGATGAAAGAGGTGCTGACCCGCCGCTTCAAACGCCTGCTCAAGGAAGACCCGGATCGCAGCCTGGGCCTTTGGCCTGATCTTCTGCTGATCGACGGTGGCGCCGGGCAGGTCAGTGCGGTGGCGCAGATCATGGCCGAACATGGCGTGCAGGACATCCCGATGGTCGGTGTGGCCAAGGGGATCGACCGCGACGCGGGCAAGGAGGAATTCCACCGCATCGGCCAGCGCCCCTTCGCGCTGCGGCACAACGATCCGGTGCTCTATTTCGTGCAACGCCTGCGGGACGAGGCGCATCGCTTCGCCATCGGCACCCACCGCGCCAAACGCGCCAAATCCGTGGGCGCGACCCCACTGGACGAGGTGCCGGGCGTCGGGTCAGGGCGCAAACGCGCGCTTCTGGCCCATTTCGGCAGCGCCAAGGCCGTCAGCCGTGCCGGGCTCGAGGATCTGAAGGCCGCGCCCGGAATCTCGGATGCCATGGCCGAGACGATCTATGCCTTCTTCCACGACAAGGGGTGATGGCGCGGGCCTGATCCGGTCCGTGATCTGCTGAAATTCTGGACAGAACCGTTTCCACCGCATAGGAATCGGGCACAATATGCGTTGGCCACTCTGGCGCGGTGTGCAGGGCCCTTCGGACCCGTGCAACTGCCCCGTCAGGGATGCAGAACTGGCGCAAACACCAACCGGGAGTGACCCATGATCCGCACCACATTTGCCGCCGCTGCGGCTGCCCTGACGCTGGCCTCATCGCTGGCCGCGCAAACCGCCATGCCCTTCGCGCTGGACTGGAAATTCGAAGGCCCCGCCGCCCCCTATTTCGTGGCCGTGGACAAAGGCTATTTCGAGGCCGAGGGACTGACCGTCGAAGTCTCCGAAGGCGCAGGCTCGCTTGACGCGATCCCCAAGGTCGCCACCGGCGCCTTTCCCGTGGGCTTTGCCGACATCAACAGCCTGATGAAGTTCCTGGACCAGAACCCCGGCGCGCCCGTGATTGCCGCCATGATGGTCTATGACAAGCCGCCCTTCTCGGTCGTGGGGCGCAAATCGCTGGGCATCAACGCCCCCGCCGATCTGGCGGGTAAGGTGCTGGGCGCGCCGCCGCCCGATGGCGCATGGGCGCAGTTCCCGATCTTTGCCGCCGAAAACGGCCTCGACATGGCCTCGATCACCGTGGAACCCGTCGGTTTCCCGGTGCGCGAACCGATGCTGGCCGAGGGCAAGGTGGCCTCTGTCACCGGCTTCTCCTTCTCCTCGACCCTGAACCTGATCCG
>Ga0098074_1001655_pt1 | contig 10959 bp, 10 predicted proteins | sample 32_taG_FD_75064 | JGI IMG/M metagenome (GOLD analysis project Ga0098074, IMG submission 75064) | Marine viral communities from the Gulf of Mexico - 32_GoM_OMZ_CsCl metaG | ecosystem: Environmental > Aquatic > Marine > Oceanic | place: Atlantic Ocean: Gulf of Mexico | collected 2015-07-12
CCCCTCCGCACCCGCCACCTGCGATACCGCCCGAGGCTCTTGCCCGAAGCCGTTTCCCCCCGCAGGATCCTGGGATGACCGAGATCCACCACCGCCCCCCGGCCCCCGTCCTCCGCACCTACGTCGCCCCCCGCAGCCACCGCCTGGTCTCGGGTCCAGGCGCCATCTCCACCCTCGGCGACCAGCTCACCCGCCTCGGCGCCACCCGCGCCTTCATTCTCACAGGCCGCAGCGTCGGGCAGGGGCCCTTGCCGGACCGCCTCCGCGCCGCCGTCCCCGGACGCATCGCGGGGCTCTTCGACGGCATCTCCGCCCACGACCCGCTCGACGACGTCGCCGCCGCGGTCACCGCCGCCCGCGCGGCGGACGCCGATGCCATCATCTCCCTCGGCGGCGGTGCGGTGATGGACGCGGGCAAGCTCGTCACATACTGCCTCGGCATGGGCGTCTCCACCCTCGACGCCATGCGCGCGCTCCTCACCCCGCCGATCCGCGACCCGGCACCCGGCCAGCCGATGCCCGCCCAGATCGCCATCCCCACCACCGCCTCCGCCGCCGAGTTCAGCGGCGTCGCCGGGGTGTTCGACCGCGACACCGGCGCCAAGCGCCGGATCGAGCACGCCCGCATCCTGCCCGACGTCATCATCCAGGACCCCGAGGCCGTGCTTCTCACCCCGGCGGCTCTCTGGCTCTCCTCCGCCATCCGCTCGCTCGACCATGCCGTCGAGGGCCTCTTCGGCCCCCGCGCCACGCCCTACACCGACGGCCTCGGCCTCGAGGCGATCCGCCAGCTCCTCCAGGGCCTCCCCGCCTGCCACCGCGACCCCACCGACCTCGCCGCGATCTCCGCCGTCCAGGCCGGCACCTGGCTCTCGCTCTCCTGCGGCTCCAGCGCCGGCACCGGCCTCAGCCACGGCATCGGCTACCTGCTGGGAGGTACCTTCGGCGTGCCCCACGGACATTGCTCCTGCATCACCCTCCAGCACGTCGCCGCCTGGATGGCCCCCGCCGCCACCCCCCAGCTCGCGAAGATCGCCGAAGCCATGGGGGAGAGCTCTCCGCAGGCCGTCGGCCCCGCCATCACCCGCCTCGTCACCGCCCTCGGCCAGCCGTCCCGCGCCCGCGACGCCGGTGTCCCCTCGCGCGAGGCGCTCCTCTCCCTCGCCCCGAAGGTCCTCACCCTGCCGCACATCCCCGGCTCCCCGCGCCGCCCGGCCGACGAAGAGGACGCCCGCGCCCTCCTCGCCCTCATGTGGTGAAACGAAAGAACCCGCCCCCTCCCGAGAACGGGTCCAATCCATGGCGACACGGGCCCGTGAGGGCCGGGGAGCGTCACGCCCCGGTGAAGGCCGGCGCGCGTTTCTCCACGAAGGCCTTCGCTGCCTCCCTGTGATCCGCCGTCTCGGTCGAGAGCGCATGGTTCAGCGCCTCGCTGTCCAGCAGCTCCCCCATCGTCGCGCCACGCTCGATCAGCCGGAAGTTCCGCTTCATCCGCCCGTAGGTCAGCGTCGGCCCCGCGGCGAGCTTCTCGCCCATGGCGATCGCCTCCTCCAGCGCCGTCCCGGGCTCCACGGCCCGCGTCATCAGCCCCATCTCGGCCGCTTCCTTGCCCGAAACCACCGGCGAGAGCATCCAGAACTCCCGCGCCCGCGTCGGCCCGAGGATCTGCGAGGCGAGATACGACCCGCCGTAATCCCCCGAGAGCCCGACCTTGGCGAAGGCCGAGGTGATCTTCGCGCTCTCCGAGCAGACCCGGAAATCGCAGGCCAGCGCCAGCCCGAGGCCGGCCCCAGCCGCCGCGCCCTCGATGGCCGCAATCGTCGGCTTCTCCATCTCGTGGAGGTTCCGCACCGATTCCATCCGGCGCCTCAGATCGGCCGCCTTCTGTTCGACGGTCCGGGGCTTGCCGCCGCCCGCTGCCATGCCCTTCACGTCGCCGCCGACGCAGAAATAGCCCTCGGCGCCGGTGAGGATCACGCAGCGTACCTCGGGGTCCTGCCGGTACTCGGCCATGATGTCGGCGAGCCCCTGGGTCATCTCCGCGCTCATCGCGTTCTTGGCCTCGGGTCGGCTCATGGTCACGATGCGCAGGCCGCCGCGGGCCTCGGTCTTCAGGTGTGGGTTGTCCATGTCGCGCTCCTCCTTCGCGTGTCTCAGTCCTGCTTGAATTCCTGGGCCAGCCCATAGGCCGCCTTCGACAGAAGCCCCGCGTCGCTGCCGACGGCGACGAAACTCGCCCCCAGCTCGATGCAGCGCCGGGCGAAATCGCCGCTGGTCAGGATGCCCGCGGGCACGTCCATATCCACCAGCCTGCGGATGCCGCCCTCGATGGCCTCGACCACCTCGGGGTGCATCATGTCCCCCGGGTGCCCCATGCTGGCCGAAAGGTCCGCGGGGCCGATGAAGACGCCGTCGACCCCGTCCACGCCCGCGATCTCCTCGAGCCGCGACAGGGCCTCCGCCGTCTCCACCTGCACGATGAGGCAGAGCTCCTCCTCGGCTCGGAGGAGGTAATCCGGCACCTGCCCGTAGAGCGACGCCCGGACCCCGCCCGCCACACCGCGGATCCCCCGGGGCGGGTAGCGCATGGCAGCGACGGCCAACTCGGCCTCTTCTTTCGTCTGCACATAGGGCACGATCAGCGTCTGCGCCCCGAGGTCGAGGAAGCGCTTGATCAGCACCTTGTCGTTCCAGGCCGGGCGCACCACCGGCGATGCATGGTGCGGCACCATGGTCTGCATCTGAGGCAGCACGGTCAGCGGATCGCTCGGCGCATGCTCGGTGTCGAGCACCAGCCAGTCGAACCCGGCGGCAGACAGGAGTTCCACCGGCACCGTCCCCGGCAGCGCGGTCCAGAGCCCGATCTGGCAGCGCCCCGACCGGATGCCCGCCTTGAACCGGTTCTTCGGCAGTTCGGCCATCAGATCAGCGCCTCGATCAGGAACGGGCCCTTCCGCTTCATCGCCGAGCCGAAGAGGTCGTTGAACTCCTCCGCCGTCGAGGCCCGCGCGGCCTCCACGCCCATGCCGCCCGCCATCTTCACCCAGTCGATCGCCGGCTCGTCGAGGTTCAGCATCTTGTTCGCGTTCACGCCGGGCTCGCCCGCGCCCACGTTCTTCAGCTCGCCCTGCAGGATCGCGTAGCGCTGGTTGGCGAAGATCACCGTGCAGGTGTCGGTGCCTTCCCGCGCCATCGTCCAGAGCGCCTGGTTGGTGTACATCGCCGAGCCGTCGGCCTGCAGGTTCACCACCTTGCGGTCCGGGCAGGCGATTGCCGCGCCGCAGGCCAGAGGCATGCCGCCGCCGATCGCGCCGCCGGTCACCTGCAAGTGGTCATGCGGCGCAGCGCCATGGGTGAAGCCGAAGAACTCTCGCCCCGAGGTCACCGATTCATCCGCGATGATCGCGTTCTCGGGCAGGTAATGCCCGACGGCGCGGGCGATGGCCGCGGTGGTCAGGTCGCCCGACATCAGCTCGGGCCGTTCGGCCGCGGGGACCTGGACCTCGGCCGAGGCCGGCAGGCCGAGCGCATCGGCCAGAAGCTCCAGCGCCTCCGGCCCGTTGTCGGTCGGGTCAGCCAGCGTCACCACCTGGCAGCCCACCGGGATCGGCGTCGTCGGCATGCCGGGATAGGCGAAGAAGGTGACCGGGGCCTTGGCGCCGATCAGGATCAGCTGCGTCGTCCCGGCAAGGAACTTGGTCGCCTGGTCGACGGGGTAAGGCACCCGCTCGACCGGGACCCGGCCCGCGCCGCGCTCGACACGGGCGTTCGATTGCTGCGCGATGACCCGCGCGCCGGTCGCCTCGGCGATCTGCGCGGCCCGCCTGAGCGGCCCCTCGCGGAGCGCCGCACCCGCCAGCATCAGGATCGGCTTGCCGCCCGCCTTCAGCGCCTTCACCGCCTCGGCAAGGCGCCCTTCGTCCACCCTCGCGGGTGCCCTCAGCCGGGCCTTGTGCACCGGCGCGTCGTCGGGCAGCTCGCCCCAAGCGGCATCCGCGGGCAGGATCAGAGTCGTCACCCCCGTGGGCGCATTCCGCGCCGCGGTGATCGCGTCGGCGGTCGCCCGGCTCACGTCCTCGGCGCCCGCGCAGCGGCGGACGTATTTCGACATAGGATGCGCGAGGCTCTCGATGTCCGAGGTCAGCGGCGCATCGTGCGGCAGGTGGTAGGAGGCATGGTCGCCAACCACGTTGACCATCGGCGTCGCGGCCCGCCGCGCGTTGTGCATGTTGGCGAGCCCGTTCGCGAGCCCCGGCCCGGTGTGCAGCAGCGTCGCCGCAGGCACCCCCGACATCCGCGCGTAGCCGTCCGCGGCCCCGGTCACCACGCCCTCGAAGAGGCCCAGCACGCAGCGCATGTTCTGCTTGCGGTCGAGCGCCGCGACGAAGTGCATTTCGGAGGTGCCCGGGTTGGCGAAGCAGACGTCGACGTCGTTCGCCAGCAGGGTATCGCAGAGCAGGTCGGCCCCGTTGGTCATCTTGGTACTCCCTTGGTCGTTGCCCCTGATTGCCGGAGCCGCGCGCCGGGGTCCAGAGCCATCTTGACCGGCCGGCCGAATGGACCGGTATGTGTCAGGCCGCGATGGCGACGAGGAGCGCGATCTCGCAGAGCTGCTGGGTGGCGCCAAGCACGTCCCCGGTCTGACCGCCGATCTTGACCTTTGCGAGGAACGCAAAGCCGGCCGTGACCAGCCCCACGAGGATCAGCGCCCCCAGCGTCCCGCCGACCCCGAGGCAGGGCAGGCCGACCAGCGCCGCGACTCCGAGCGCGGCCCAGGCCCGCGTCGCCGGGGGCCGCCCGACCGAGCGGCTGAGCCCGTCGCTCCGCGCGTGGGGCAGGGCGCACATGACGCCCGGCATCGCGGCCCGGCTGAGCGCCGCCACGGCAATCAGCGCCGCCCAGTGCTGCCCCGCACCCATGATCAGCGCCAGCGCCTGCCAGCGCGCCGCAAGCGACAGCGCCAGCGCCACGACGCCGTAGGTCCCGATCCGGCTGTCCCGCATGATCTCGAGCCGCCGGGTCCGGGTCCAGCCGCCCCAGAACCCGTCCGCGACATCCGCCAGCCCGTCCTCGTGCAGCGCCCCGGTCATCACCACCACCGCCGCCAGCACCACGAAGGCGGCGAGCGACGGGGGCAGCCCAAGCCAGAGCGCCACCGACCCGACCAGTGCTCCGAGCGCCCCCAGCACCGCCCCCGCCAGCGGGTAGGCCCAGGCGGTCCCGGCATGCGCCCGTGGTGCCTCGCGCAGCGGCAGGCGGCTCAGCAGGGCCAGCGCGGCCAGCACGTCGCGCGGATGCGGACGCGGGTCGGTCTCGGTCTCGCTTGCGTCGGTCATCGCGCTTCCTGTCCCCCGGGGCTTCCGTTAGACACGGGGCCCGAGGCAAGAGCAATGGAGTTTCCATGACCACGATCAGCAGCGCCGACGACCTGCGCAAGGCTCTCTCTGAAGCCCCCGGTCCGAGCGAGGCCGCCACGCGAGGGGCGGAGGAGCGGAATGGCCAGCTGACGAAGCCGCCGGGGGCGCTCGGCCGCCTCGAGGAACTGGCGATCTGGTACGCTGGCTGGCGCGACGATCCGCGCCCATCGATCTCGGCCCCGCAGGTCATCGTCTTCGCTGGCAACCACGGGATCACCGCCCGCGGCGTTTCGGCCTTCCCGGCCGCGGTGACCGAGCAGATGGTGCTGAACTTCCAGGCCGGCGGCGCGGCGATCAACCAGCTCTCGAAGGCCGCGGGCGCGCGGATGGACGTCCACGCCCTCTCGCTCGAGACGCCCACAGAGGATTTCACCCAAGCCCCGGCGATGGACGAGGCCGGTTTACTCGCCGCGCTCCGCGCCGGGTGGGAGGCCGTCGACCCCGCTGCCGACCTCCTCGTTGTGGGCGAGATGGGGATCGGGAACACCACCTCCGCCGCAGCGCTGGCGCATGCGCTCTACGGCGGCACCGCCACCGACTGGGTCGGCCGCGGCACTGGCGTCGATGACGCCGGGCTCAAGCTCAAGGCCGAGGTCGTTGCTGCGGGTGCGGCTCTCCATGCCGGTCAGGGCGACGGTCTCGACACCCTCCGCCGCCTCGGCGGCCGAGAGATCGCAGCCATGGCCGGTGCCATTGCCCGGGCGCGGGTCGCGCGCATCCCTGTGATCCTCGACGGCTTCATCTGCTGCGCCGCCGCCGCCTGCCTGGCCGAGACCGTGCCCCATGCGCTCGATCATTGCATCGCGGGCCATGTCAGCGCCGAGGCCGCCCATGGGGCGCTCCTCGAGCGCCTGGGCAAGACGCCGCTCCTCTCACTCGGCATGCGCCTCGGCGAGGGCTCCGGCGCCGCGCTGGCGATCCAGGTGCTGAAGGGGGCGGTCGCCTGCCATTCCGGCATGGCGACCTTTGCCGAGGCGGGCGTCTCGGCGGGCTGACCACGCCGCGCGCAATGTCCCTGCTTTCCTCTGGTCAATGTATCCTTGGGGGGCGGCGCTTTGCGCCGTCGGGGAGGCAGACAGGCCCACTCCGACACAAACGAAAGGCGCCGTCCCGATCGGTCGGCGCCTTGGATGTTCCGCTGCATGGCCCTGCGTCAGTCCTCGAGCGCGTCCTCGCGCTTCTCCTCGATCAGCTTCAGCTCCTGCGACTTCCGCTCCAGGAAGCGCGCACCGTAGGCGTCGTTCTCTTCCTGCCCGATCACCTTCTTCGCGCGGGTGAAGACCTCGTCTTCCTCCTCCTCCATATGGTGTTCGTAATCGTGCTTCAGCGTCTTGAAGCGGGTCAGCCAGCCGGGCGAGGACATGTCCATCTCGCGCAGCTCCTCGAGGATCTCGTCCATCTCGGCGTGCTCGTGGACCGAGTGGCGCGCGGCGTCCTGGCCCCAGGTCTGTTCCATGAGCTTCGAGTAGAAGGTCTCTTCCTCGGCGGCGGAATGGCCTTTGACGTCGTTGTAGAAGGCCTCCCAGGCCTCCTTGCGCTCGTCGCTTGCGCCCTCGGTCTCCGCTATGCGGTCGAGAAGCTCCCGGTGGCGGTCGTGGTCCTTCTTGATGGCGTCGTAGATCGATGGCATCGGGCTGTCCTCCTGATTGTCCTGACCGGGAAGAACCCGGTCTGGCGCCATGGGTTCCGCCCTAATGGCCCTTCCGGACCCGGACCGCACGGGCTAGGCTCGCGGCAGTTGACCTATCGAAAGGTGCGCCTCATGCGCGAAGAACGCCCGGTCGGCCCGCTGGTCGAGGGCTGGCGGGCTCCGCCCGCTCCGGCGGATCTGCACCTGGAGGGCCGCTACGCCGCGCTCGCGCCGATGCGGGCCGAAACCCATGCGGTGCTCATCTACCGCGAATTGCAGGGGCTCGACTGGATCTGGGACTACATGCCGAACGGTCCGTTCGGCAGTGCCGCCCAGTATCACCGCTGGATGCGCGAGGCCGAGGGCAGGGCGGATCCGTACTTTCTCGCCATCAGGGACAAGGAACAGGATCTCTGGGCCGGGGTCGCCTCCTACCTCAGGATCACGCCGGATCAGGGGGTCATCGAGGTCGGAAACATCGCCTTCTCGCCCGCGCTGCAGCAGACCCGTGCGGCGACCGAGGCGATGGTGCTGATGATGGACTGGGCCTTCGGCGCCGGCTACCGGCGCTATGAGTGGAAATGCAACGCGTTGAACGCGCCCTCGCGGCGGGCGGCGCAGCGACTGGGCTTCAGCTTCGAGGGCGTGTTCCGGCAGCACATGATGGCGAAGGGCCGCAATCGCGACACCGCCTGGTTCGCGATCACCGACCAGGAATGGCCGGCGTTGAAGGAGGCTTTCGCGGTTTGGCTCTCGCCATCGAATTTCGATGCGGAGGGGAAACAGAAGGAAAGCCTGAGCGACCTGACCCGCCTGGTACGCGTGGCCTCCGACCCCTCGCTCTGACCCGGACCGATCCAGCGGAGCGCGGGCAAGCCCGCGCACACGATGCTGTGCGATTTGCCGGGGCAAATCGTGTTGGCGCCGGTCCCGACGCATTGCACCGCATCAGCCGTGGAGTCCGCGGCCGGAGAGATGCCGCAGCATCGTTCTTCTTCTGGCTGCATATCCTGGGGGTGTGGGGGCAAGGCCCCCACGGCGCACCGGCTGTGCCGACCTACAGCGGAGAGGAAGCCGCCCAGTCCCAGTAGAGGTCGTACGCCTTCCGCGTCACCGGGCCGACCTGGTAGGAGGTGTCCTCGAATGCCGTCACCGGGGTCACCTTCATCATGTTGCCCGACAGGAAGACCTCGTCCGCCTGTTCGAAATCGGTGAAGGAGAGCACCGTCTCGTGCACCTCGTGGCCGTCGGCGCGCAGGTTCTCGATGTGGCGCGCGCGGGTGATCCCGGCGAGGAAGGTGCCGTTGGCGATCGGGGTGAAGACCGCGCCGTCCTTCACCATGAAGACGTTGGCGGTCGCGGTCTCGGCCACGTTGCCCATGACGTCGGCGACGAGCGCGTTGCCGAAGCCCCTGGCCTTGGCCTCCATCAGCATCCGGGCGTTGTTCGGGTAGAGGCAGCCGGCCTTTGCATTGGTCACGGCGCAGTCGAGCGTCGGGCGCCGGAAGCGGGTGCGCGTCAGGGTGGTCGCGGCGTCGCGCGGGGCGAGGGGGATCTGCTCGAGCGAGACGCAGAAGCCGGTCGCGCCCGGTTTCGGGGCCACGCCCAGGTCGCCACCCTCGAGCGCCCAGTACATCGGACGGATGTAGACCGCGGCGTCCTTCGGATAGGCGCGCAGGCCCTCGCGGACGATATTGAGCATCTCGTCGGTCGCGACCGTGGGCGTGATCATCAGCGCCTCGGCCGAGCGGTTCACCCGGTCGAGATGGCGCTCGAGGTCGGGCACCAGCCCGTGGGCCATCCGCGCGCCGTCGAACACCGTGGTGCCGAGCCAGGAGCCGTGGTCGGCGGCCTTCATCACGGCGATATCGCCATCGTGCCACTGGCCTTCGAAATAGGTGCGCAGGTTGGTTCCGGTCGCCATCGTCGACATGCCCCTCGATTGATCCCGGCTGGGTTATGGCAGAGCAGGCGGGGGAAGGAAAGCCGACCCCGGCCCGCTGGGCGCGGATCGGGGTCAAAGGGCTTGGTGCTGAAAAGGCAGAGGCTCGGGGGGGAAAGTCCTTGGGTCTAATCCTGTGGGCGGGCTCGGGGACCAGCACCGAGGGACGGCGGGCCGGCCGACCTCGGGCACCGAGGTGTGACCGGGAAGGACGGCCGGGTGCTGGCTATGTCCGACGTCTCCCCGGGCCGGGTTGGCCGCAGGGAGAGGCTAGGCAGTCAATGAAACGATTCCGTTACGGCCCGGCGAAGGTTTTCTGTCGCGCCTTCAGGCCGCGGGGGCCTCGGCGAGCAGCGCCGCGAGGTCGAGCGGAGCGTTGACCATCTTCAGCTCGCCCGAGGCGTCGCGCGGCCATTCCGCCTCGGGGCGGTCGCGGTAGAGCTCCACCCCGTTGCCGTCAGGGTCGCGCAGGTAGATCGCCTCGCTCACGCCGTGATCGGCGGCGCCGTCGAGCGGGATGCCGGCCTCAGACACCCGGCGGAGCGCGTCGGCGAGCTGCGCGCGGTCGGGATAGAGGAAGGCGGTGTGGTAGAGGCCGGTGTGGCCGCGGGGGGCAGGCGTGCCCCCCTTGCTCTCCCAGGTGTTGAGGCCGATGTGGTGGTGGTAGCCGCCGGCGGACAGGAATGCGGCCTGGGTGCCGTATGTCTGCTTCAGCTCGAAGCCGAGCACGCCGGAATAGAAGGCGATGGCGCGGTCGAGGTCGGCAACCTTCAGGTGGACATGGCCGATGCGGGTCTGGGGATGGACGGGGTTTGTCATGCGGTGATCCTCTGTGCTCTGCCCAAGGTAAGGGTGCGGGGACCGGCGCGAAAGAAGCCTGCGCGCAGGGGATCTGTGCGGGCGTGCGGAGGGGGCTGGATCCAGCGGAGCGCGGGCAAGCCCGCGCACGCGATGCCTTGCGATTTGGCCGGGGGCCAAATCGCGGTTGCCTCCGGCGGGAGTATTTTTGACCAGAGGAAGCGGGGGACGCGCAGATGGTCTCGGGGGGCCGGGGGGCTCCCGCCGCGGGGGCGGGAGCGATATCGTCCGTGGCGGGGAGCCTCAGCTCCGGATCATGCCGACGATCTCGTAGGTCTTCGCAAGGATCGGGGCGGCGATCTCGCGAGCGCGGGCGGCGCCGTTGCCGAGGATGCGGTCGATCTCGTCGGGCTGCTGCATCAGGCGGGACATCTCGGTCGAGATCGGCGCGAGCTTGGCGACCGCGAGATCGGCGAGCATCGGCTTGAACTCGGAGAACTGCCTGCCGCCCACCTCCTGCAGCGCACCGGCGAGGTCGGTGTCGGAGAGCGCGGCGTAGATGTTGACCAGGTTGCGGGCCTCCGGGCGCTCGGCGAGACCCTCCGGGTCGGAGGGGAGAGCCTCCGGGTCGGTGCGGGCCTTGCGGATCTTGTTTGCGATCGCGTCGGCGTCGTCGGTCAGGTTGATCCGCGCCATGTCGGAAGGATCGGATTTCGACATTTTCCTGGTGCCGTCGCGCAGGGACATGACCCGGGTGGCGGTGCCCTCGATCACCGGTTCGGTGACCGGGAAGAAGTCGATGCCGAAGTCGTTGTTGAACTTGATCGCGATGTCGCGGGTCAGCTCGATATGCTGCTTCTGGTCCTCGCCAACGGGAACGTGGGTCGCGTGGTAGACGAGGATGTCGGCGGCCATCAGCGAGGGGTATGCGAAGAGCCCGAGCGAGGCGTTCTGCTGGTTCTTGCCCGCCTTGTCCTTCCACTGGGTCATGCGCTGCATCCAGCCCATGCGGGCGACGCAGTTGAAGATCCACGCCAGCTGCGCGTGCTCGGCCACCTGGCTCTGGTTGAACAGGATCGACTTTGCCGGGTCGAGACCCGCGGCAAGGTAGCCCGCCGCCAGCTCGCGCGTCTGCCGCCGCAGCGCCTCGGGGTCCTGCCAGACGGTGATCG
>Ga0098074_1001656_pt1 | contig 10948 bp, 7 predicted proteins | sample 32_taG_FD_75064 | JGI IMG/M metagenome (GOLD analysis project Ga0098074, IMG submission 75064) | Marine viral communities from the Gulf of Mexico - 32_GoM_OMZ_CsCl metaG | ecosystem: Environmental > Aquatic > Marine > Oceanic | place: Atlantic Ocean: Gulf of Mexico | collected 2015-07-12
CAACCAGCCGAGCAGGGTGTCGGGCGCTGCCGGCTCCTCAGCCCGGAGCTCAGCGGTCGGGCGCTCGACCAGCCCCGGCACCGCCAGGGTGCGCCGCAGCTCGCGGGTGTCACGGCCCAGCGAGGCCAACAACGGGTGCCCGACCGCGTCGGCCGATCGGTCGTCGGCGCGGGGCACGACCTCGGCGACGCCCGCGAGCGCCGACCAGAGCACCGGCGAGGGTTGCGGCAGCCAGAGATGGACGTCGCGCGAGGCCGCCAGCGCGCCCAGCAGTCGCACCTCGGTGACCGGGAGCCGGGTGTGTCCGAACAGGGAGAGCCGGTCGGGCAGGTCGAGCTCGCCACCACCGGCCTCGAGCAGACCCACGACCCGGTCGAGCCGTTGGTCGGGGGCCTCGCTCCCCTTCTGGGCGAGCCGCGCCACCACCCGGCGCCACAGCTCGGGCTGCCAGGCCAGGTCGGGGGCGAGTGCGCCACCCGCGCCGTCGGTGTCGCGCCCCTCGCGCCAGTCGGTCACCAGCTGCGGGCGCTGCACGGCGTAGGAGGCCATCAGCCCGGCCAGTCGCCGGGCCACCGAGTAGCGCCGGCTGCGACGCTGCTCGCCGGCGTCGCCCTCGAGGCCGTGCCCCAGGTGGGCGGCCAGGGTGGCGCACCACGGCTCGTCGAGCCCGTCGTCGATGGTGGCGAGCAGCGGCCAGACCAGGCGGTCGGGGTCCCACGGGTCGTCGCGCTCGCGGTCGAGCAGCAGCGACACCAGCGAGCGCGGGCTCAGGAACCGGACGCCGGCACACACCCCGTCGTCGCCACGCGGACCGGCCCCGAGCCGGTGCGACAGCCGCTGGGTGAGCCACCGCTCGACCCCCTTGGCCGGCACCACCACGACCTCCTCGGCGAAGGGGTCGGGAAGCGGCACCGCGAGCAGCTCACCGAGCGCGTCGGCGAGCCGGTCGGTGCCGGTGGCGTGGTGGAGGTGCAGGGCCATCGGCGCGAGCCTAGAGGCACCCCACGACAGAATCCGCGGACCGTATCCGCCGGCCCCGCACTTCCCTACACTCCGATCGTGGAGCACCGCCCGGGTCGCCTGCTCACCGATCTGGCTCAGCTCGTCGTGCGCCGCTCGGTGTGGGTGGTGGCTGCCTGGCTGCTCCTGGCCGGCGTGCTCAACCTCGCCGTCCCCCAGCTCGAGGACGCCGTCGCCGACGACTCCACACCGGTGCTGCCCCTCGATGCTCCCTCCTCGGTCGCCACCGCGCTGATGGACGAGGAGTTCGGCAACGGCGAGAGCAACGGCGTGGTCGTGGTGGTCGCCGAGCGCGACAGCGGGCTGACCGCCGAAGACAAGCTGTACCTGCGCCGGCTGGTCCCGGCCCTGCGCACCGCGAGCGACGACGTCGCCTTCGTGCAGGACATCCGCAGCGTCCCGGTGTTCAAGGCCCTGACCAGCACCGACGCCGACGCCATGTACTTCTCCGTCGGGCTCCCCGGCTACACGGGAGCGCCGGCCTCGATCCGCCAGGTCGAGAAGGTGCGCGAGGTGGTCCGCGACGGCGTGCCCGCAGGCCTCGACGTGCTGGTCACCGGACCGGCAGCGACGATCTCCGACATGGCCGTGGAGGCCGAGAACAGCATCCTGCGCATCACCCTGGTGACGGTCGCCCTCATCTTCGTCCTGCTGATGCTGATCTACCGATCGCTCTCGGTCAGCCTGGTCATCCTCTCCGTGGTGGGCGTCTCCTTGGCGCTGGCGCGCGGGCTCACCACCGTCCTGGGCATCAACGGCGTCATCGACATCTCCACCTTCACCGGCGCGTTCCTCACCGCGGTGGTGCTCGGCGCCGCCACCGACTACGCGGTGTTCCTGGTGAGCCGCTACCACGAGCAGCGCCGCCTCGGCGTCCCGCCGGCGCAGGCCGCGGCCTTCGCGTCCAGCCGGGTCTCGGCGGTCATCATCGGCTCGGCGCTCACGGTGGCGCTGGCCAACGCGGCGATGGTCTTCGCCGACCTCGGTCTCTACCGCACCACCGGCCCTGCCCTGGCCATCAGCGTGATGGCCACCTTGCTGCTCTCCATCACGCTGCTCCCGGCGCTGCTCGCCGTCCTCGGGGGCTACGGGTGGTGCGAACCGCGCGCCGTCGGCGATCGAGGAGCGCGATGGAGCCGGATCGCGGCGGCCGTGGTGCGACGCCCCGTGCGGGTCGCGCTCGCGGCTGCCATCCCCCTGATGGCACTGGCCGCCCTGCTGCCCGGTCTCGACCCCGGCTACGACGGTCGGAGCGTGCAGCCCGACGACACGGAGAGCAACCGCGGGTACGACGCGTTGGCGCGTCACTACCCGGTCAACGAGGTGCTGCCGGACTACGTGCTGATCCGGTCCGACCACGACCTGCGCACCAATGCCGACCTGGCCGCTCTCGATCGCGCGGCCGGCGCTGCCGGCGTCGTGCCCGGGGTCTTGTCGGTGCGCGGCCTGACCCGCCCTCTCGGAGAACCCCTCGAGGCGGCGCGCATCTCCTACCAGTCCGGCCTGGTGGGGCAGCGGCTGAACGACGCCGAGGAGCGGGTCGCCGACGGCATCGACGGGCTCGAGCAGCTGGCCTCCGGTGCCGATCGCATCGACACGGGCGCTGCCCGGCTCGCCACCGGCGCCGAGGCCGCTCGCAACGGAGCAGGCCTGCTCTTCGACGGCAGCCTCGAGGTGCGCCAGGGTCTCGACGAGCTGGTGGCCGGTTCGACCGAGGCGTCCGCCGGCGGCGACCAGCTGCGCGACGGGCTGGCGGCCTTCGCCACCGGACTGGCGGCCGGCAGCGCGCAGAGCCGGACCGTCGTCGACAGCCTGGGGGTCGCCGTGGCCGCCCTGGAGGAGAGCCAGGGCTGCACCCGGGACCCGGCGTGCGCCGCGGCGCGGGCCGACGTCCGCGAGGTCTACCGGGCGCAGCGCGACGAGCTGCTCCCCGGGCTGGTGCAGGCGACCGACGCCGCTCAGGCTCTGGCCGCGGGATCGACCACCCTGGCCGCGGGGCTCGCGAGGATCGAGGAGGGACTCGCCAGCGCCCGGGCAGGAGCCGCCCGACTCACCGACGGCCAGCGTCTGTTCCGCAACAAGGTCGGCAACCTCGCCGACGGCTCGGGCGCCCTGGCCGACGCCACGCGGACGCTCGCGACGGGCACCCGGGGGCTCAGCGCCTCGGTCACCGAGCTCCTCGACGGCCTCGGCGCGGCTGCCACCTTCCTCACCGACACCGCCGCGAGCGCCGACGACTCGGTCGCCGGTGGCTTCTTCCTGCCGCCGACCGCTCTCGAGGACGCCCGGCTCCAGGTCGCCCGCACCCTCTTCCTGTCCCCCGACGGCCGCACCGCGCGGATGACCGTTCTCGGCGACTCCGACCCGTTCGGCGCCGAGGCGACCGAGCGCTCGGCGGAGGTGCGTCGTGCCGTGACCGACGCCCTGCGCGGCACCAGCCTCACCGACGCGAAGGTGCTCACGACCGGGCTGGCGGCGGCGAACGCCGACCTCGCCGAGATCGAGGGCGACGACTTCCAGCTGATCCTGCTGGTCGCGCTCCTGACGGTCTTCCTGATCCTGCTGGTGCTGCTGCGCTCGTTGGTGGCCGCCGCGTTCCTGCTCGCGACGGTCGCGCTCTCCTACGCCGCCGCCATGGGCCTGGCCGTCCTGGTCTGGCAGATGGTGCTCGACATCCCGCTGCAGGCCTCGGTCGGCTCGCTGACCTTCGTGCTGCTCGTGGCCGTGGGGGCCGACTACAACCTGCTGCTCACCTATCGCATGCGCGAGGAGGCCCCCGGCGGTGACGCGGCGGGGATCGCTCGGGCGACGTCGGCCACCGGCGGCGTCATCACCGCTGCGGGGGTGATCTTCGCGGCGAGCATGTTCGCGCTGATGGCAGCCAGCGTGACCACGTTGGTGCAGGTCGGGTTCACGATCGGCATGGGGTTGCTCATCGACACGTTCGTGGTGCGCACGATGCTGGTGCCGGCGGTGGCGACCCTCCTCGGACCTCGCCTGTGGTGGCCGCGACGACCCTCTCCTGCCGTGCCACGATGACGGCATGGACACCGCTGCCGCCGTCGTCTCGATCGTCTTCGCCCTGATGTGCCTGGGCTCCGCCGCCGGCAAGGTGGTGCGGGCAGCGCCCGTGCAGGACAACCTGTCCGCGGCCGGCGTCCCCGACTCGTGGTACCCGGGGCTGGCCGCGCTGCTCGCCCTCGGAGGTGCGGGGCTGCTGGTGGGGCTGGCGGTCGAGGGCGTCGGCATCGCCGCGGCGATCGCGCTGGTGGCCTACTTCGTGGGCGGCGTCGCGTTCCACGTGCGCGCCGGCGACCGGAACTTCGGTCCCGTGGGGCTCTACCTCGCCCTGTCGATCGCGACCTTGGTGCTGCTGCTGCTCGCCTGACCGCCTCGACGGCCTGTCGGCCTGGGGGGCGGGCGGGTCAGAGCTCGCGGAACTCGCGGTCGGCGTCCTCGATGTCGTGCTCGAGCTCGGCGACGGCCTCCGGCCTGCCGTGGAACCGTCGGTAGGAGTAAATGATCAGGGCGAGGGCGATGAGTGCGGAGGCGAGCTGGGTGACCGCGGTGGCGACGCCGCCGGGTAGCCAGAGACCCTCGGGGAACGGCCACCACGAGGGCACCTCGGGGTCGGCCAACCACAGGACACCGGCGGCGACCAGCAGCACCACGCCCGTGACCGACATGATGATGCGCGGCACCGTCTCGACGCTCTCGGCGGCGCCCTTGAGAGCGCGGTACTTGATGGGGTCGAGGCGGCGCTCGGCCCACTCGTACTGCTGGGAGAGCACGGCGAGGGCCGCGAAGATCATCAGCAGACCCGGACCGGGCAGCACCAACGCGGCGATGCCGGCGACCAGGAGCGTCCAGCCGACGACCTCGAGGAAGACGCGCTTGACGGCCCTGGTCATGGGCTGAGCATTCCAGAGCGGGTCAAGGATCAGCCGGCGAACTGGCTCAACCGGCGAACTGGGCCAGGTAGGCGCGCCCCTCGTCGTCGAGGTTGCCGTGCGCCTCCGCGATCCGGGCCCACTTGACCGACATCCGCATGAAGCGCATCGGGTTGTAGATGTCCTCCTCGCGGGAGAACAAGCCGTCGCCGGCGTAGGTCATGATCGTGAGGTTCGACTGCTCGAGCGCGGAGCCGTCGCCGGGGTCGGGCATCAGGTTGCGCACCTCGCAGATCAGCCGGGACGTCGGCTCGTCGACGACCTGCCAGGCGAGCGGAAACCCGGTCATCACCGACCCGGGGAACGACGTCATGGTCGCCACCGACCACTCGCGGATCTGGTCGCGGCCTCGGAAGGTACCGAACGCGTGCTCGACGTACTCGGCGTCCTCGGTGAAGTTGAGCGCGAAGTCGTCCCAGTCACCCGTGGTGGCGTGCTGCTGCACCCGCTCGTGCATGGCGGCGTACGCCTCGGTGATCTCGGCGGCGGAGAATCGGGTCACCGCGCCATCCAAGCGCACCACGAGAACAGGTTCTAGTGCCTGGCGATTCGACCTAGCGGCAGAAGATCAGCAGCGTGCAGCCACCGCCGCCGCCACCCGGGTTGTTCGGGCCCGGGTCGGGCTCGTTGCTGCCGAGGAGCGCGTCGACGGTCGGCTCGAGGTAGCCCTCGAGCAGGGTCGACATCGAGGCGCTGATGTGGAGGTCGTCCCACCACGTGTAGGTCTTCTTGAAGAAGCCGTGGCAGGTCGTCTTGCCGCAGAAGTAGTTGTTCACGTTGATCTGCTGGCCCGGAGCCGCGGCGCGGAACATCTTCGAGACCCACGACTTGGTGCCGCTCTCGTCCTGGAGCGCCTTCTTGCGGGGCACGTCGCAGGCGTAGGGGCTGTTGTCCTTCTTGCAGGACTTGCGCACCTCCGGCACGGTCGCGACCTGGCCGATGACGTCGACCTCGGCACCGAGGCCGGCGAGCGTACGGGCCAGGCGCGGGGTGGCGGTCTTCATGGCGCGGGCCATCTGGCCGGTGTAGGTCTGGTCGTGGGTCTTCAGCGCCTTGCGGTAGCGCTGCCAGCTGGCGCCGATGACGATCGACAGGCCGTTGCCGCGGGCCAGCGTGTCCTCGGCGAACTCCAGCGCCATCCGGTTGCCGTGGTAGCAGGCCGGCGCCGGGTCGCCCTCGGAGACCTGGTTGTCCATGGGCGGGCAGCCACCCATCATCGTCGCGATCAGGTTGACCTTCTGACCCTGAGCGGCCTTCTTCAGCGCCGGGATCATCATCCAGGCGTGGGAGTCGCCCCAGAGCTGGATGGTCGGCTTCGTGACATTGAACTGGTTGAGCCGGCACACGACCGGCTTCTGCGGGATCTTGTCCTTCGCCGAGGCACAGACCTTGGGCATCCGCGGGTAGTCGCGCTCGGGCGCGGGGCGGGCCTGGGCGGCGCCAGCGGTGATCGTGAGCAGGGCGGCCGCGAGCATCAGCGCGAGCAGGGCAGCCACGGGAGCGGGGAGGAGTCGACGCAGGTTCATGGTGCCTCCATGGTCACATCCGGCCCGAGGAGATTCAGGGGAAGGGGCGGATTGGGTGGATGAATTTCGACCCCGCGCGGGGGCTGGTCAGGCGGTGCGGTCGGCGTAGGTGCTGGCGGCCGCGTGGACGGCGTCGAGGTAGACCCGCTCGTGGTTGTACGACAGCACGCTGCCGGTCCAGCCGGTGGCGGTGGCGAGGTTCTGCCCGCCGGCGCAGAGGTAGCGGGCAGCGGCGTAGGCCGCGTCGTCGAGGTCGTGGGGGTCGTCGACGCCGTCCCCGTCACCGTCGGAGCGCCAGGTCTCCCACGTGCTGGGGATGAACTGCATCGGGCCGAGGGCGTGGTCCCAGTCGGGGTCGCCGTGCCAGCGGGTCGACTCGGGCGTCGCCGGGATGGCGGCGAACGAGACGCCGTCGAGCGCCGGGCCCAGGATCGGGCTCGAGGCGTGCCCGTCGACGCCGAGCGTGCGACCGCCCAGCGTGGCGTGCTGCGACTCGACCCAGCCGATGCCGGCCAGGGTGGTCCAGCCGAGGCCGCAGCCGCGCGGTGCCATCAGCTCGGCGCGGGCGTAGGCCCGCAGGGCGACCTCGGGGATGCCGGCGCGCTTGGCCATCCGGCGCAGCCACGTCGAGTCGACGACCGGCACACCGGAGGCCTTGCTCACCGCGGGGCTCACCGCGGGCTGCACGACCGGGGCGGCCACCGCCGGCAGCGGGTCGGCGACGGTGGTCGTCGGCGTGAGGTCCTGCACCGGCGGACCGTCGTACAGGGTCTGCTGGATGGCGAACGCTCCGGCGCTGAGCGCGACCAGCGCCACGAGGAACACCACGACGGCGCGCAGCGGACGGCGTGTCACGAGCGGGGCCGGGGGCCGTCAGCCGACGACCGAGCGGATGCTCGGCGCGAAGTACTTCTTGAGCCGACGGGACAGCTTGGCGCTGAGGTGGTTGTCGTCGAAGTAGTTGACGACTCCCTCCGACTCCGCGAAGCAGGTCTCCTCGTCGCACAGCGTGGGCGTGGCGTCGATGTAGCGCGAACCCTGCGGCAGCACCGCCATCCGCTCCTGCAGCCAGGCGGTGTTGTCGGCCTCGTCGAGGATCGCCTCGTCGCGGGCGACGTCGCAGGAGTAGGGCCGGGGGCGGGCGGCGCACAGCGGAGCGTTGCGCGGGATCGTCGGGGTGGGGCCGACGATGTCGGTCTCGACGCCGAGCGCACCCAGGGTCTCGAAGAGGTCGGTGGCGCCGGCGCTGAAGAGCTCGGAGATCCGCTCCACGTAGTCGTTCTGCGCCTGGCCGATCGCGCCCTCCTGGGCGAGCTCGAGGCGGGAGGCGCCGCGGTAGGTCTCCCAGCTGGCGCTGGCGATCACCCGCAGCGGTTGCTTGCGCTCGGAGAGCCGGGTGACGAAGTCGAGCGCCATCCGGTTGTTGCGGGCACAGCCGATGTTGTCGTCGAGCGGCGCCTCGAAGGGCGGGCAGGCGCCCATCACGAACGCGACCAGGTTGACGTCGCGCTTGCGGGCGGCGGCCTCGATCGCGGGGATGTACATCCAGGCGTGCGAGTCGCCCCACAGCACCACCGTGGGTCGGTCGCGCTCGAAGGGCACGAGCATGCACTTCTGCGGCTTGTCGGGGATGAACGTGGTGCCGAGGCACTCCGAGGGCATCTCGGCGTAGTCGGTGAGCTGCTGGGTGATGCGTTCCCACCGCGGGGTGTGCGCCTGGTCGTCAGCCAGGGCGACGGCCGCGGTCGAGAGCCCGGCCACCGACGACATCGCCAGGACACCGCTGATGATGACCTTCTTCGAGCCCCACGTCGGGCCCGAGGTCTTGGCACCCGAGCGCTTGTAGAACAGGCCCTCGATGAACCGGTAGCTCAGGTAGGCGACGCCGAGCGCGGCCAGGATCAGCAGCACGCGCGCGTAGAGCGGCGGCGGAGCCAGGTTGGCGGACTCGCCGAGCACGAGGAACGGCCAGTGCCAGAGGTACCAGCCGTAGGAGATGAGACCGAGGCCGACGAGGAACTTGATCGAGAGGAACCGGGTGGCCAGCGTCGGGCCGCCGACGCCCGCCCAGGTCATCAGCACGGCCGCGGTGCACGGCAGCAGCGCCCAGTAGCTGGGGTAGCCGTCGACCGGCATCGGCTTCCAGATCACGAAGGCGCAGATCGCGATGCCGGCGAGGCCCATGACCTCACGGAGGTCGTAGGCCAGGCGCAGCCGCCGGACCACGAGCGCCAGGGCCACCCCCATCAGGAACTCGAAGGCGCGGGTGATCGGCATGTAGTAGGCGGCCTTGGGGTGCGGGTCGGCCCAGGTGATGGCCAACCAGCACGAGGCGATGGCCAGCGCCACCGTGGTGAAGAGCAGGGTACGGACGACCGGGACGCGCAGCGCCTTCGACAGCAGCCACGCCAGCAGGATCGCCAGCGGGAGCGCGAGGTAGAACTGCTCCTCGACCGACAGCGACCACGTGTGCAGCAGCACGCCGGTGCCGGGCTGGTGGCCGAAGTAGTCGACGTCCTCGGAGCGCCAGAAGAAGAAGTTGGAGAAGAACCCCGCGGCCGCACCTGCCGACCGGGCGGTCTCCTGCTGCGAGCCGGTCGGGGTGGCGATGAAGTAGCTGAGGATCAGGACGCCGATCAGCATCGTCGCCTTGGCCGGGATCAACCGGCGGGCGCGACGGGCGTAGAACGCGCCCCACCGGATGCCACCGGTCTTCTGGAACTCGTACATCAGCAGGCCGGTGATGACGTAGCCGGAGACGACGAAGAACAGGTCGAGCCCGATGTAGGCGCCCTCGAAGCCGGGCACCTTGGCGTGGAAGCCCATCACCATGATCGCCGCGGCGCCGCGGATGCCGTCGATGTCGGGGCGGTACTCGGCGCGGGTCTTGCTCGGAGTGGTCTTCTCGACGAGCTTCTGCTTGCCGGCGGGGTTGCGGTCGGACTGAGTCGTCGGCTCGAGGGTGGACGTCGCCATGTACTGACCCACCCCTCCTGTCTGACTCCGGACCGTCGGCACCCGCCTGGGGCACCAGAACAGTATGAAGTGTCTTCGGCGTTCGGAGCGAAACAACGATCCGATTGGTGACACCTCGTGTCGTCTGCGCCGACGTGCCCGGGCACGCTGGCGCCTCGCACCGACTAGATTGCCCGAGTGGCGGTGACCCGGGCAGAACGCGCCCGCCGGACGCCGTTCGGGTCGCGGTTGCTGGGCTCTGCCGACCAGTCGGTGCGATCCCTGCGGGTCCGCGTCCAGGTGCTGCTGACGCTGCTCCTGGTCACCACGAACGTCATCGGCGCCGGCGTCGTCTTCGTGATCGCCCAGTTCGTCGTGCCCGCACCCGCACCGACGTCGAGCACGGTGCTCTCGCTCGCGATCGCGGTGCCGACCTACGTCGCCCTGGCAGTGGTGGTGGGCGCCGTCTTCGGCACCCGCACCACGCTGCGAGCACTGCGCTGGGCGACCACCGAGACCATCCCGGACGCCGCCGACCGGGCGCGCGCCCTGCGGGTGCCGCTGCGCCTCACCCAGATGCAGGGCGTGCTGTGGCTCGGCGGCACCGTGGTCTTCACCCTGCTCGCGGTGATCCTGCAGCCCGAGCGTGCCGCTCAGACCGGGCTCACCGTGGCGATCGCCGGCGTGGTCGTGTGCGCGGTCGCGTACCTGCTGTCCGAGTTCGCACTGCGCCCTATCTCGGCCCGGGCGCTCGACGAGGAGTCACTCTCGGGGCGGATGCGGGGCGCCGGAGTCGGCGACCGGATGGTCATCTTCTGGTGCCTGGGCACCGCCGTCCCCGTGGTCGGGCTGGTCGTGAGCGCCATCATCGCCCTGGCCACCTCACGCACCTCCACCACCCGGCTGGCGATCGTGGTGATCGTCATCGGCGGCGTGGTACTCGTCTTCGGACTGCTCATCACCTTGCTGAACGCCCGCTCGGTGGTCGCGCCGGTGCTCTCGGTGCGCGACGCCCTGCTCGACGTCGAGCGCGGCGACTTCGAGAGGCGGGTGCCGATCTACGACGGCACCGAGCTCGGACTGCTGCAGTCGGGGTTCAACCAGATGGTGACCGGCCTGCGCGAGCGCGAGCACCTGCGCGACCTGTTCGGCCGTCACGTCGGCCCGGGCGACGTCCTGGCCGACGTGACGGCCGAACAGGTCGGCTCGACCACCTACGCCACGGAGCACTCGCCGGCCGAGGTGGTCGCCGTCCTCAACCGGTTCTTCGGCGTGGTGGTCGACGAGGTCGACCGGCACCACGGCCTGGTGAACAAGTTCATCGGCGACGCCGTGCTGGCGATCTTCGGCGCACCGGTCGAGCTGCCCGACCACGCTGAGCAGGCACTGGGGGCGGCGCGGGCGATGGCGGCCCAACTGGCGACCGAGGTTCCCGAGGTGGCCGCGGGTATCGGCGTCGCGACCGGCGAGGTCGTGGCGGGCAACGTGGGTCATCAC
>Ga0098074_1001659_pt1 | contig 10937 bp, 9 predicted proteins | sample 32_taG_FD_75064 | JGI IMG/M metagenome (GOLD analysis project Ga0098074, IMG submission 75064) | Marine viral communities from the Gulf of Mexico - 32_GoM_OMZ_CsCl metaG | ecosystem: Environmental > Aquatic > Marine > Oceanic | place: Atlantic Ocean: Gulf of Mexico | collected 2015-07-12
GCCAGCCGCCTGCGCATGGAAGTGGACAGCAAGCCCGAAGAGCTGGACGCGCTGGACCGTGAGATCCTGCAAAAGCAGATCGAGGCCGAGGCTTTGCGTCTTGAGGATGACGCCGCCTCCAAGGACCGCTTGGCCACGCTGGAGAAGGATCTGGCCGAACTGCTGGAACGCTCGGCCGAGATGACGGCGAAATGGCAGGCCGAGCGTGACAAGCTGGCCGGTGCCCGTGACCTGAAGGAGCAGCTGGACCGCGCCCGCGCCGATCTGGACATCGCCAAGCGCGAAGGCAACCTGGCCCGCGCGGGCGAGCTGTCCTATGGCGTGATCCCGCAGCTTGAGAAGAAGCTGGCCAAGGCCGAGGAAGTGGGCGCCGATGGTGTGATGGTCGAGGAAGCCGTGCGCCCCGAACAGATCGCGCAGGTCGTGGAACGCTGGACGGGTATTCCCACCACCAAGATGCTGGAAGGCGAGCGGGACAAACTCCTGCGGATGGAGGAAGAGTTGGGTCGCCGCGTGATCGGCCAGCGCTCTGCCGTCAAGGCCATCTCGAACGCCGTCCGCCGCGCGCGCGCCGGGCTGAACGACGAGAACCGGCCGCTTGGATCGTTCCTGTTCCTGGGGCCGACGGGCGTGGGCAAGACCGAACTGACCAAGGCGGTGGCCGAATACCTGTTTGACGATGACAGCGCGATGGTGCGGATCGACATGTCCGAGTTCATGGAGAAACACGCCGTCAGTCGCCTGATCGGCGCGCCTCCGGGCTATGTCGGCTATGACGAGGGCGGGGTGCTGACCGAAGCGGTGCGCCGCCGCCCCTATCAGGTGGTGCTGTTCGACGAGGTGGAAAAGGCGCATCCGGATGTCTTCAACGTGCTGTTGCAGGTGCTGGATGACGGGGTGCTGACCGACGGGCAGGGGCGCACGGTGGATTTCAAGCAGACGCTGATCGTGCTGACCTCGAACCTTGGCGCGCAGGCGCTGAGCCAGTTGCCTGACGGCGTCGATGCCTCGGCGGCCAAGCGGGATGTGATGGACGCGGTCCGGGCGCATTTCCGGCCCGAGTTCCTGAACCGTCTGGACGAGACGATCATCTTCGACCGGCTGACCCGCAAGGATATGGACGGCATCGTGGAGATCCAGCTGCGCCGCCTGCTCAAGCGGTTGGCGGGGCGCAAGATCGCGCTGGAGCTGGACGCGGGTGCGAAGACCTGGCTGGCGGATGAGGGCTATGACCCGGTGTTCGGGGCGCGGCCTTTGAAGCGGGTGATCCAGCGGGCGCTGCAAGACCCGCTGGCCGAGATGCTGCTGGCAGGCGACATCAAGGACGGGGCCACGGTGCCGGTCTCGGCCGGGCCGGACGGGCTGATCATCGGGGACCGGATCGCGGCCTCGAACCGGCCCAAGCCGGATGATGCCGTTCTTCATTGATCCTTGGGATCAGCTTGAAACGGGGCCGCAGGAAAGACCCTGCGGCCCTTTCCTTTGGGCACTGTCCCACCGTGGGACATTTTTCGGATCATTTGATTTCAGAGGGTTACGCGGCTGCGTTAGGGGAATTTTAACGAAGTGAGGGCTAGTGTCGCATGGTTGCTGCGCAAAAGCGTGTGACGCGGTCCCTTGTTCAGGAGAGATGTGGTTCCTTGCGGCTGCATCACTTGAAAATACACCATTATGGTGCCACACGACAGACAAGAGGAAGCCGCCCTATGATCTGGACGCGATCCAGTTCGCAGCGGGGGCAACACTGGGTGTCACAAGTGGCGCTTTGCGTGGAGCCGCAGAAATGGGGATGACACGCGCCGACATGATGCGGGTCATCAAAGGGCTGTCACGCCGGGATTTCCATAAGTCGGTGACGACCCATCAGGATCACGCCGTCTGGATGGATGTCTATCTCGGGCGGGCGGATGGCCATGAGATTTGCATCAAGTTCGTGAAGGACGTGGTGACGGCCTTTACCTGCACATCCTTCAAGGAGAAGTGACATGTCCAGCGATGCAAGCCCGCGTCGGCATCCCGAAACAGGTGTTCCTCTGCTGCGCGGGGTGCGCCGGGTCACGTTGGCATTCCGGTCACAGCAAGAGGTCATCGACCTGCCCGGTTGGTATCCCGCAGATGATCCGACGGCAGAGAACGGGCTGCATGATCCGGCTGATATGCGGGTGTCCGACCGTGCGATCACGCGGATGAAGGCGCGCGAGGCCGGATTGCTGACGCCGGAGCAGATCCGCCGGATTCGCAAGAGCTTGCGTCTGACACAGCGCGACGCCGGGCGGATCATCGGCGGGGGACCGAATGCCTTTCAGAAATACGAAGCGGGGGATGTTCTGGTCAGCAAGGCGGCGGATACGGCGCTGCGCCTGCTGGGTCATGACCCGGCCCGTCTGGCGGAACTGGTGGGCGAGCAGCAACCTTTGTGAGCGTTGGTTGCTGATGTCTCTCGCGACCCCTCAGCCTTCCGGTTGCAACCAGCGTTCCACCAGATCGAAGATGTCATCGACCAGACCGGGTGACTTTGCCATCGGGCCGGTCAGGCGGATGGTCCAGCCGTTCGGAGCGCGGGCGCGGGTGAGGGTGACGCCTTGGCGCAGGGTTAGGGCGTGGCGGGGGCGGTTGGGGTGTCGGTCGTTCTCGGCGGGTTCGGTGAGGATGGTGTTGATGATGGGGCGCAGCGCCTCCCATTGCTGGGATGGGGTGATGGCGGGGCTGGCATGGGCGGCCAGCGTGGCAAGGATCGCGCCGCCGCCGCCAAGGCGCAGCGCGGTGGCGAGGCGGTCCATCCGCGCGGTGGTCAGGGTTTCGGGCCGGTGCAGGGGCGCGTCGATCAGCGCCGCGACCACCAGATAAAAGCCGCGCAGGCGCGCGCGGCTTTGCCGGCTTGCGGCGGGATAGAGTGTATCCACGGCACACCCGGCATCGGCAAAGACACCGTCCCCGACAAGGTTCAGAAGCAGGCAGCCTTTCTCCCACGGTGAAATCTGGGTGCGCAACTCGTTCTCTGTCACCATGGCGGTGAGGGCGGCGGGGATGTCGGCGGGGTTGCAGCACAGCGCGGGGATCGTGCGCCGTCCCATCGCGCGAAAGGCCGCGAGGCGGCGATAGCCCGAGATCAGGCCATAGGGTCTGGGCTCCTCTGCGGTTGGCATCAGGCCGAAAACCTCGATCGGCTGGCGCAATCCGATGGCGGTGATCGAGCGGATCAGATCATCGAGTGCCGCGGGGTCTGACAGGGCGCGGTCGCGGGGCAGGATGTCTGCGGCGATGTCGGACAGGGAAATTTCGGCAAGTTTCATCGGCATCTCCGGCTGGGGCGGGATCAGTATGATGCAGATGCGGCGCTGTTGCCGGGCGCTGCCATGGGGCGCGCGGTTGTGTGACGGGTGTGACAGGCCCGCCGGAGCGGGCCTGCGGCTGTTCCTTGTCAGGAAACGATCAGGTCGGGCAGGAGCGGCATCAGGATGAAATCGTTGATGCCGATCAGGCTGGCATCCAGATTGTCCAATGTGATGGCCTGTGTCGGGCTGAGGCGTATTTCGGTGGCGGTCCCGATCTGGGTGATGGTCAGGCTGTCGATGCTGCTTGCGCCGAAGGCGGCGATGTCGATCAGGTCCAGACCATCCTCGAAATCGGTGATGCGGTCGGAATTCATGCTGCTGTTGAAGCGGAAGATGTCGGCACCCGCGCCGCCGGTGAGAAGATCATCGCCGGCACCGCCGTCCAGCGTGTCATTGTTGCTGCCCCCCTCGAGCGTGTCATTGCCGGTGCCGCCCAGCATCAGGTCGTTGCCGGTGCCGCCGAAGAGCAGGTCATTGCCCTTGTCGCCGTTCAGCGTGTCGGCGCCGCTGTCGCCGTGGATGGTGTCGTTATTGGCGCCGCCGTCGATCGTATCCAGACCGATGCCGCCACGGATCAGGTCATTGCCGGTGCCGCCGAAGATGTTGTCATTGCCGCCGCCGCCATAGAGCATATCCGCGCCCGAGCCGCCGTCCAGCGTGTCGCGGCCGTCCTGACCTTCGAGGGTGTCATTGCCGCTGCCGCCGAAAAGCTGGTCAAGGCCGGAGCCTGCCTGCACGCGGTCGCTGCCACCGCCGGCGTGGATCACGTCATCGCCGGTGGTGCCTGTGAGCGCGTCGGCGCCATTGGTGGGAACGCCGGGGGGCGGGGCGGCGTCGAGGATGAGATCGGCCAGCGTCAGATCATCGGGCTGGAGGCCTTCGATGTCGAGGGTGGCGCCATCCGCGAGGGTCAGTCTGGTGGCGGTTTCGGTGCTGCTGAGCGCGAGTTGGAAGATGTCCCAGAGGCCGGTGCCGGTCAGGTCGATCCGGTCGCTGCCGGTGGTGAAGTCGCTGATCGTGTCCTGACCGAAGCCGTTGCGGAAGATGAAGACATCGGCCCCCGTGCCCCCGGTCAGCAGGTCATTGCCGCTGTCGCCGGACAGGATGTCGTTGCCATCGCCGCCCGAGAGCGCGTCATCGTTGCCGCCCCCGTCGAGCAGGTCGTTGTCGGCCCCGCCGTCAAGGGTGTCGCGGCCCGATCCGCCGAAAAGCTGATCCGCGCCGGTATCGCCGGAAAGATGATCGTTGCCCGCCTCGCCCAGCAGGGTGTCATCGCCTGCGCCGCCGTCGATCCGGTCAGAGCCGCCGGCGCCGTTCATGCTGTCGGCACCGTCCAGCAGGTTGATCACATCCGCGCCTGCGGCCCCGGCGAGGATGTCATCCCCTTCGGTCGCGCCGGTGGGGAGGACGGGGGGAAGGCTGCCGAAGAGAAGTGAGTAGGTGATGCCGCCGTTGCTGAGGACCGAGATCGCATAGGGGCCGGTGGCAAGGGGGGTGAAGGTCAGCACGAAGGTTGTGGTGAAATCGCCGGTGACGAAGCCGCCCGAGACGCTGCCTGTGTCGCTGCCGTTGCTGTAGGAGAGCGAGAGGCTGTCGGGCAGGCCGTCGGTGGTGAGGGTGAAGGTATAGCTTTGCCCCGCGACCAGATCGGCAAGGACGGAATCGCCGCTGTCGTCGATGATGATCGACCCCTGGAAACTGTCGCCTTCGGTCAGGGTGTAAATGGTGGAGGCGCCGAGGGCGGCGTCGGTGGTTTCAAAAAGGACGGTCATCGCGAACTCCGATGCAACGGGTGAACAAACAGACTGCGCGATGGGTGCTTCTTGGCGGCTTTGGGGGCGAGGCTAGCGGTGATGGGGCGGGGATGCAAAGACAACAATCTTGGGGCGAGCGGCAGGGCGCGCGTGTCACCCAAAGGTGCTGCGCAAAAAGGCGGGCATCGCTGCCCGCCTTTCGCATCGTGATCTGGAGGAGAGGTCAGGTCACGATCACTCGGGGATGATCACGGTGTCGATCACATGGATCACGCCGTTCGAGGTTTCGATGTCGGCGGTGGTGACGGTGGCGCCGTTCACGGTGACGCCGCCTTCGGTCATGATGGTCAGATCGCCACCCTGCACGGTGGTCGCCATCATGTTGTTGGTCAGATCAGTCGACATGACTTTGCCCGGCACGACGTGATAGGTCAGGATCGCGGTCAGCTGATCCTTGTTCTCGGGCTTGAGCAGGTCTTCCACGGTGCCTGCGGGCAGGGCGGCGAAGGCCTCATCCGTGGGGGCGAAAACGGTGAAGGGGCCATCGCCCTTGAGGGTGTCCACCAAACCGGCGGCTTCGACAGCGGCGACCAGCGTGGTGAAGCTGCCCGCTTCGACGGCGGTATCCACGATGTCCTTGGACATGCTGTCGGCAAAGGCCGGGGTTGCGATGAGAGCGGCGGCGGTCAGGGCAAGGTAGGTTCTGCGGAACATCTTGATCTCCAGTTTGTCGTCGATGCCTGCGTTGGCAACACAAGGGTTACTCCCGCCATGGGCGATTGGTTCACCGGGGATTCCCGCCTGTGCCGTCCGCAGGGCGCTTGACGACAAACGCCGCAGCCCTAAGCCGCGGCGTTTTGCGATTTCCAGTGATAACCTTGTTATCCTGCGCGAGTGTTGCGTGATCGCCCTATTGCCCGATGGCCGCTTTCGCGATGGTGTCGAGCAGGGCCTGCACCTCCTGCATCGGGCCTTCGGGATAGGTGCGATAGCCGATCATCGTCTGGTCCGGCGTGTCGGGCGAGACGGCGACGAAGATGTCATAGGGGCAAAAGACGATATTCATCGGGTCCGCCTCCATCACCTTGCGGGAAATGGCGGCCGAGCAGAAGCTGTAGACATCCGCCTTGGCGAAGATGGTCACATCCGAGCCGACATCGGCGCGGGTCCGTTCCAGCATGTCACCGACATGCGAGGTCGCGTCGATCACCAGACCCTGATCTATGATCGCATTCTCCAACCCGAAGATCACATCATCAAAGGATTGGTCGGTGGTATATGTCACCATATCCTGCGCCGCAGCGCCGCTTGCGGTCAAGGCGGCCATGCAGATGCCGATCATCATGTGTTTCATCGTGATGTTCCTCTGTTCGGGGGCGCGGGTGCCATTCAGCAAAATCATTCCCCGCAATGCCCGTTTTCGGCAGGAAGCTGTCTTGCCGCTGCACCATTATCTCATCACTCTAGTCCCGGTGCCACCTGCTACCTTGATACAGATCAAAAGGATTGAATATATGGATTTCGCGATGAACGCACTTTTGCTGCTGGCGCTGCTGTTCGTTCTGATACTGGGCGTCGCGGCCTTGGCGGCGATGATCTTTTTCGTCGTGGACAAGATGCAGACCGCCGATGCGGTGCGGCGCAACTATCCGGTGATCGGGCGGTTCCGCCATCTGTTCACCGCGCTGGGCGAATTCTTCCGGCAATATTTCTTTGCCATGGACCGCGAGGAGATGCCCTTCAACCGGGCGCAGCGGGACTGGGTCTATCACGCGACCAAGGGGCAGGGAAACACGGTGGCCTTTGGGTCAACGCGGAACCTGTCGATCCCCGGCACGCCGATTTTCGTCAATGCGGTCTTTCCGCCGCTGGACGATCAGTTTTCGGTCACGCAGCCGATGATCATCGGGCCGACGGCGGCCATCCCCTATCGCGCGAAGTCGATCTTCAACATCTCGGGGATGAGTTACGGCGCGATTTCCCGCCCGGCGGTCGAGGCCCTGAGCCGGGGGGCCGCCAAGGCGGGGATCTGGTTGAACACCGGGGAAGGGGGGCTGTCGCCGTTTCACCTGACCGGGGCTTGCGACATCGTCTATCAGATCGGCACCGCGAAATACGGCGTGCGGGACGAGCACGGCAATCTGAGCGATGAGAAGCTGCGCGCGGTGTCGGATCATCCGCAGGTGAGGATGTTCGAGCTGAAGCTGGCGCAGGGGGCGAAGCCCGGCAAGGGTGGCATCCTGCCCGGCGAGAAGGTGAATGCCGAGATTGCCGCGATCCGGGGGATACCGCTGGGCCTGGACAGTGTGTCGCCCAACCGCCACCTGGAGATCGACAGTTTCGAGAGCCTGCTGGATGTGATCGGCCATATCCGCAAGGTCACGGGCAAGCCGGTGGGGTTCAAGACGGTCATCGGCTCGTCCGAGGCCTGGGAGGATCTGTTCACCCTGATCGACAGGCGCGGGCCGGATTCGGCACCGGATTTCATCGCGGTCGATGGGGGCGAGGGCGGCACGGGGGCCGCGCCCATGCCGCTGATTGATCTGGTGGGGATGCCCCTGCGCGAGGCTTTGGTGCGGATCGTCGATCTGCGCGACCGGCACGGGTTGAAAGAGCGTATCCGCATCATCGCCAGCGGCAAGCTGGTGAATCCGTCGGATGTCGCCTGGGCGATCTGCGCGGGGGCGGATTTCGTCACCTCGGCGCGCGGGTTCATGTTCAGCCTGGGCTGCATTCAGGCGCTCAAGTGCAACAAGAACACCTGCCCGACGGGAATCACGACGCATGATCCCAAGTTGCAGCGCGGGCTGGTGGTCGAGGACAAGTTTCTGCGGGTGGCCAATTATGCCACTTCGATCATCAAGGAGGTGGAGATGATCGCCCATTCCGTCGGCGTGGCCGAGCCGCGCCTGATGCGGCGGCGGCATGTGCGGCTGGTGCAGGCCAATGGCGAGTCGATCCCGATGAACAAGATCCGGCCAAGTTACAATCCGGCCACGCCTTTGTGAGACAATGTGGTTTTGCCAAAGCGGCAAGCCGGGATAGATGGCTTATACATAAAGTCATAGGAGGGGCGCATGGCCTATCGCTGGAAATCCGATCTGAAAGACCGCGACGTGACGCCGGAGAGCGTCTATCTGAACCGCCGCACGCTGTTGTCGGGTGTAGCCGGTCTGGGGCTGGCTGGTCTGGCAGGTCCGGGGCGCGCGCAGGAGGCTGCGCTCAAGCCCAACACCTGGGAAGAGGTCACGACCTATAACAACTTCTATGAGTTCGGCACCGACAAGGGCGATCCTGTGCGCAATGCCGGGCAGATGACGACCGCGCCCTGGACGGTCAAGATCGACGGGATGGTGGACAAGCCCGGCGATTATGCCTTTGAGGACATCATGTCCCGGATGACGGTGGAGGAACGGATCTATCGCTTCCGTTGTGTCGAGGCCTGGTCGATGGTGATCCCGTGGAACGGGTTTGAGCTGGCCGATCTGCTGGAGATGGCAGGGGTGCAGTCGGGCGCGCGCTATGTGGCGTTTGAAACGCTGCTGCGGCCCGAGGAAATGCCGGGCGTGCGCTATCCGGTGCTGGACTGGCCCTATGTCGAGGGGTTGCGTCTGGACGAGGCGATGCATCCGCTGACGATCATGGCGACGGGGATTTACGGCCGTGACATCCCCAACCAGAACGGCGCGCCGATGCGTCTGGTGGTGCCATGGAAATACGGGTTCAAGTCGATCAAGTCGGTGGTGCGGATCACCCTGACGGATCAGGAGCCGCCGACCAGCTGGAACAAGGCGGCGCCGCGCGAATACGGCTTCTATAGCAATGTGAACCCCGAGGTGGATCACCCGCGCTGGAGCCAGGCCACCGAACGGCGCGTGGGCGGCGGTCTTTTTGCGCGCAACGAGCCGACCCTGATGATGAACGGTTATGCCGATGAGGTGGCCAGCCTCTATGCCGGCATGAACCTGACCGAGAATTTCTGAGCGATGCTGGCGGAGCGTGTGAATACCGCGGTCCGCCGCGTGCCTGTCTGGCTGGTCTATGTGCTGGGCCTGCTGCCTGCGCCGTGGTTTCTCTATCTGGGGCTGACGGGGGGCTTGGGTGTCGAGCCGATCAAGGCGCTGGAGCATGAGCTGGGCCTGCTGGCGTTGCAATTGCTGGTGGCGGGGCTGGCGATCACGCCCCTGCGGCGGTTCGCGGGTGTGAACCTGATCCGGTTCCGCCGCGCGGTGGGTGTTCTGGCCTTCACCTATGTGGCGCTGCATCTGCTGGTCTGGCTGGTGCTGGATGTGCAATCCCCTGCGCGGATCTGGGCCGATATCGTGAAGCGGCCCTATATCACCATCGGCATGGTCGGGTTTCTGCTGATGCTGCCCTTGGCGCTCACCTCGAACAACTGGTCCGTGCGGCGGCTGGGACCACGGTGGCGGCAACTGCACAAGCTCACCTATATCGTCGTGATCCTGGGGGCGGTGCATTTCGTGATGCTGTCCAAAGGGTTTCAACTGGAACCGCTGGCCTATTTGGCCGCGATGCTGATCCTTCTGGCGCTGCGCCTGCCCTTTGGTGCCGCTTCGCGCCGCACGACTCGCGCCTGAGGGCCAGACAGGATCCGCCGTGAAGGCGGGCAAGGGCAGCGATTCCCCGCATGAAATCCGGGCAGTTTGTGAATCACCGACGCCCTGAGCGGGGCGAGAGGGGCCAAATCAGACCAAACTGGCGGAGAACGACTCGTCCAGGGCATCACCCGAGGCGTGTTTTCGGCCCTGTGTCGCCGCTGAGTCTGACGGCGACGGGACGGCGTTTGTGGACAGGTCTGTGGATAACGCAAGATATAGAGATTGCCCCTGCGTGAGGTGGGAAAGAATCTTGCCCAAGAGGTGCCGCCTGCGCAATTGATGCAATCTAACCCCCTCAAAACCCTTGAAAAAACGGCTGGATGAAAAAATTATGACGTTTCTGAAAAAAGGGGTTGCGGGCATCCGCAAGTAACCGTAGAACCCCCCTCACGGCGACGCAGAGACGCGGCGCTGGGGACCGGACGGAACGAAGCGGCGGTGCTGCTGAGGGAGATCCGGGTGAGAATTTGGGGATAGATTGAGCGGGTTGCGCTTGTAGTTTGAGCGCTCTCGGTTTGATTTTGTCTCTTGGGGTTACGGCTCCGACGCTCTTTGACATTGATAGTATCTGAAGAGATATGTGGGCGGTTTGGTTCAGTTCGATGGATCAACGTCTGTATATCGCACCGGTAGGGGCAACCCGATGACCGGTGTCAGCTTCACTGTTTGAGTGGCTTTCGGTTTCTGATGAAACCTGAAGTACATCAAACAGAGAAATTTGGTGTTTACCCCTGTTCCTAGCCGGGTGGGGGTGCTGCGGCGGTATTTGTGGGCTTTCTGGTCCTCAAGTAGCGAAGCGGTAGGACATCAAAGATGTGCAGAGGTTCGAACGTCAAGGTTATGTCAGCGATGACATTTCAACTTGAGAGTTTGATCCTGGCTCAGAACGAACGCTGGCGGCAGGCCTAACACATGCAAGTCGAGCGGCACCTTCGGGTGTAGCGGCGGACGGGTTAGTAACGCGTGGGAACGTGCCCTTCTCTACGGAATAGCCTCGGGAAACTGAGAGTAATACCGTATACGCCCTTTGGGGGAAAGATTTATCGGAGAAGGATCGGCCCGCGTCTGATTAGATAGTTGGTGGGGTAATGGCCTACCAAGTCTACGATCAGTAGCTGGTTTTAGAGGATGATCAGCAACACTGGGACTGAGACACGGCCCAGACTCCTACGGGAGGCAGCAGTGGGGAATCTTAGACAATGGGCGCAAGCCTGATCTAGCCATGCCGC
>Ga0098074_1001660_pt1 | contig 10935 bp, 10 predicted proteins | sample 32_taG_FD_75064 | JGI IMG/M metagenome (GOLD analysis project Ga0098074, IMG submission 75064) | Marine viral communities from the Gulf of Mexico - 32_GoM_OMZ_CsCl metaG | ecosystem: Environmental > Aquatic > Marine > Oceanic | place: Atlantic Ocean: Gulf of Mexico | collected 2015-07-12
CATTACTTGCGCTGTATCAGTTAAGAAATCAATTTTACCAATTTCAAAACGATTGATATTTAAACCTGTACGTTCTTCTAAATCAGCCTTCATTTCATCATAGAATTCAGGTCGAATTAAGTTTATCTTTTCGTAATTAATGGTTTTTCTTGTCTCATGTTTTAACAACCACATGTACTCTAATCCATAGGTAATTCCAATAACAGTAAGATTGATAATGAGCATTTCAACAAATGAAATTTGTTTGGATGCCAAGGAGTTCAATACAGACAATCCAATCACCAAAAAGAGGTATGTCATCTCTTTAATTTCAATGGTATCTGTTCGGTAACGTATGATTCCAAAAATGGCAAACAATCCCAATCCCATTCCTGTTCCGATCTCCATTTTCTTCAATCCAAAACACAGAAAGAAGGTGATTAGACCAATCAAATAGTAGGTAAACAAATAATCTTTTCTTTTCGATTTTGGATAGTATAAGAATCGAATAACGATAGTCATGAAGGTCAAATTCACCATCAATCGAAAAAACAATTTGTAGACATCATCATCGAACCATTTCAATTCGAACAACTTAGTAAATGAGGTAGGTTCTAGGATAAAATTAAGCAGCATCATCGTTTATTTCTTTAAGTTTAAGGAGTTTTTTCTTGAAGCGATTGTATTTCAAATTTTCTTTTCCATGGAGTTCAATCGAGCCGATGCAATATTTACTCAAACGGTAAGGTCGAATGGCCATTTCCTTCATGACTCTGAAAAAGGGAGAATTTCTATTGGTTCTTTCTTGTTTTAATTCTGCAATAATCAAATTGTCAAATTTTTCAACGTGATTGTTCCATTTGAATTGAATGTTAAAATCAAATGTAAGTCGCTCATTGAACTGCTTCCCAACCAAGGTAATGCGCTGAAAAGAATTCCATAAACACGGTTGCAAATCCATGTGTTCATTCATTGCTTTATCGATGAATTCTGACTGATGTTCGGATAAAAAATCATTGAATCGATCTGCAACTATACGCTGTTTGTTTGTTCGACCTTTGAACTTATGTTTGATTTCTAAAAAATGCAAATTGGACTCCACATACTTTCGAACACGTACTTTAAAGCGACTCATTTTACCTTTATGATGATCGTGATAAAGTGTATAATGTGTATCGTCGAAATACTGACTTTCATAAGAAGGTGTTCGTGTTCCTTCAATTTCAAAAACCCTATAATCTTCCATGATTGCCTCCAATACTTTGTGCAAATCATGCGCTTGGAACGCAAACTTGGTATCCACACGATTCATCAACTTCACTTCATCCATTTCGGCGAGTGAAATTGAATCATATTGATCAATTGTATTAAGAAATTGTTGTTTCAGCATTAAATCAAAGTTAACAAAATAACAGTATAAAAATCCATTGTCTTGAATTTGTCCTATACGTTTCAATATCCGATTAGTTGCTACTAATCTAAAAGACTTGCGTTGTTTATCAAAAATAAATCATTTGAATTTTCTAATTTTGCCGCATGAGAAAAAAAATTGTGCTTTTAGGATCTGGAGAATTAGGAAAAGAGTTCGTTATTGCTTGTCAGCGACTAGGTCAATATGTGATTGCGTGTGATAGTTACGAAGGTGCTCCTGCGATGCAAGTTGCTCACGAATTTGAAGTAATTGACATGTTGAATGGCGAAGAATTGGACAGAATCATTGCAAAGCACAATCCTGATATCATTGTTCCAGAAATTGAAGCGATTCGAACAGAACGTTTCTATGATTACGAAAAACAAGGAATTCAAGTCGTACCAAGTGCAAAAGCGGCCAATTTCACCATGAACCGCAAAGCAATTCGCGATTTAGCAGCGAAAGAAGTTGGTGTCAAAACTGCTACTTATCGTTATGCGACATCTTTTGAAGAATTGAAAGCTGGTGTTGCTGTTTGTGGAATGCCATGTGTTGTTAAACCATTGATGTCGAGTTCTGGGAAAGGACAATCTGTCATTAAAACAGAAGCAGATATTGAGAATGCTTGGAATTATGCATTGGAAGGTTCTCGCGGTGATTTGATGGAAGTAATTGTTGAAGGATTCATTGATTTCGATTATGAAATCACCTTATTAACTGTGACACAAGAAAATGGAAAAACGTTGTTTTGTCCACCAATTGGTCACAGACAAGAGCGCGGAGATTACCAAGAAAGTTGGCAACCGATGCCGATGAATCCAGCACATTTGGCTGAAGCACAGCAAATGGCAGCGGATGTAACGAAAGCATTAGGTGGGAATGGAATCTGGGGAGTGGAATTTTTCATCACGAAAGATGGCGCAGTTTTCTCTGAACTATCTCCACGTCCACACGATACTGGAATGGTGACCTTGGCAAATACCCAAAATTATTCTGAATTTGAATTGCATGCACGTGCCATTTTAGGCATTCCGATTACTGAAGTTGTTTTACATAAAAATGGTGCAAGTGCAGTTGTGTTGGCTGATTCAACGAATGAAAATCCAATTTTCTCAGGATTAGACAAAGCGGCTGCAATTCCAAATTCTGATTTCAAAATCTTCGGAAAACCAACGACACGACCTTACAGAAGAATGGCTGTAGGATTGGCGTATGGAGAAGAAGGAGTAGATGTTTTGGTAGAGAGAGCGAAAGAAGTGGCTAACTGTATCAAGATAAAGTAAAAAAAAATACCATTAAGCCCGATAGCTATCGGGAAAAGAAAATTGAGACAAGCACGGTATTGGTGGCATTTAGGCGCTATCGCTTTGTTGAGGTATTAAGTTGAGAGAGAATAAATCATGAATTCACTCAGGTTTCGTTTTAATCTTTGAATTTTCGAATAGTGAAGCGCTTGAATTTTTGAATCTTTTTTCACCCAAACCAAACATCATTAATGATTTCACATCCAGCTTGTTGATTCACACGTTCGATGATAACTTGTTTACCATGACTGAGTTCATCTCGCATCACAGAAGAATCCATTTTCACAATTAAGGTTTTGTTTCTGATGAACAGTTCTTTGGTGCGATTAGCAACTGCAATTCCCATCATTTCAGGCCAAGCAGCTAGCACGTCCATTTCTTTCATCTTACCATCCAAGCGATATGCTTTTAATAGTTTATCGATGACTTCCTTCAATGGAGCTTCGTTGGAATTGCGTTTAAATTCGTTCATGGACCAATTCTTTTTGTGTCAATTCTGGTAATTCAGTAATGACTCCTTGATGTACAGCAAACATTTTGCCACTAAAATTATTATCAGCAAAAATGGTTCTGATTCGCTCTTCATCTGTATCTGTCACTAATACTTGTCCGAAGAAATTATTCGAAACCAAATCCATTAATCGCTGTACACGCGTTTGATCAAGTTTATCGAAGATATCATCCAATAACAAGACAGGTTTTGTATTCAAATGACGCGTCAACCATTCATATTGTGCCAATCTTAAGGCAATGATGAAGGATTTTTGTTGTCCCTGTGATCCAAATTTCTTCACAGGATGACCTTTGATGGTGAACACTAAATCATCTTTATGTGTTCCGGCATTTGTATAATGTGAATGTGCATCTTTTCGTTCAAATTCAACCAATAAGTCATTCAAAGATTTCTCATTCAATTGCGATCTATAATCTAAATGCACTTCCTCCTCTACTTTACCGATTTGATTGTAATGCTCTTGAAAAACCGGAATAAACTCATCTAAAAACTCTTTTCTCTTGGCATGAATGCGCGTTCCATATTCACACAATTGATGGTTCCACACGTCGATGGATTCTCTATCGAACAAACCATGATCGTACATGTTTTTCAGCAGAGCATTGCGTTGTACAAGAACTTTCGCGTAGAGCTGAATGTCATTCAAATAACTTCTATCAAATTGCGCAATGATACCATCCATCCATTTTCTACGTAACTCACTTCCTTCGGAAATTAAATCTTTGTCGTATGGAGAAATCATCACAGCTGGAAATTGTCCTATGTGTTCTGACAATTTCTCGTACTCCTTTTTATTTTGCTTGAAGACTTTTTTCGCCCCCGCTTTGATGGCGCAATGAATAGAAATGTCTTTTTCCTCTTTTTGCCAGGAACCGAGAATGGAGAAAAATTGTTGATCAAATCGAATATTCTGACGATCAATAGGATTCATGTAAGATTTGCACATACTGAGATAATGCACAGCATCCAACACATTTGTTTTCCCAGAACCATTCAAACCAATGAAGCAATTTATCGTACTACACAAGGAAATTTCAGCTTCCTCGTAGTTCTTGAAATTAATTAATTGGAGTGATTTTAAATGCATGTAACAAAAATAGAGATAAATACAACGCAAATTAAGGTAAAACAGCCAAACGGCTTTAAAATTAAGCCAAGCCATTGATGTGAATCCTTCGAAAAGCTGTTTTAAACGGCATATTTGAACCAAAAAGAACTTATAAACACAAAATGTTTGAAAATCGAATTAAAATAGAATTTGAATAGTCAAAAAAAAAACTATTTTTGCAAGGCTTAAAAACGCTATCAATGTTAGAAAATATTAGTTCAGAGGAAATTAAATCACAATTCAAATCCAACAAAAAGTTGAGATTGGTGACAATTATTATTGGAGGAGTAATCGTATTAGTTGCAGGTTATTTCCTTTACCGTCAGTTTGTTGTGAAACCAAAAAATGAGAAATCGCAAGATGCTTATTGGGAAGGGATGAACTTAGTAGCGAAAGATTCAACAGATGCAGCAATTGAAGTATTGACTTCTGTTGTGAAGAAATATGATGGATATGTTGGAGGAGAAAACGCTCAGTATTTATTGGGAACACAATTGATGAAAAAAGGTGAATTCAAAAAAGCAATTGAAACTTTGGAAGGAGTTGACGTGGAAGACACTTATATTTCAGCAATGGTAATTGGTTTACAAGGAGATTGTCATAGTGAATTAGGACAATACAAAGAAGCTGTTGAGAAATACATCGAAGCATCTGAAACAAACGCCAATGAAATGACTACTCCAAACTATTTGTTCAAAGCTGGATTATGTGCTGAGGAGTTGAAAGATTTTGAAGCTGCAAAAGGTTACTACACAACGATTAGAGACGAGTATGTAACATACGCAAATCGTAAAACAATTGATAAATACATCGCTCGTGTTTCAAGCACAACAGCGAAATAAATAAAAAATACTATGGCAACAGCACTTCGCAATTTGTCAGAATACGATAAGGACTTTGTTCCAAACGGTGCCGATTTTAGAATCGGCATTGTTGTTTCTGAGTGGAATGATAACATAACTTTGAACTTATTGAAGGGCGCAAAAGAAGCTTTACTCGATAATGGTGTCAAGGAAGAAAATATCATCGTTCGCTTTGTCCCAGGAGCATTCGAATTGCCTTTGGGAGCACAATACTTTTTGGAATATGCAAAAGTTGACGGTGTTGTAGCAATTGGAACCGTGATTCAAGGAGAAACAAAACATTTCGACTTTGTCTGCGATGGAGCAACACAAGGAATCAAAGACGTTTCGTTGAACTACAATAAACCAGTTGCGTTTTGTTTGTTAACAGATAACAACATGCAGCAATCCATTGATCGTTCTGGAGGAAAACATGGTAATAAAGGCATTGAATGTGCCATTGCTTGTTTAAAAATGATCGGTTTGCAACAATCGTTCATCCAACAATAAAAACCCACTTTAGTCTATTCTCCATAGTCTGAAGTTCAATATCTATCAAAAATGACATTAATCAAATCCATTTCAGGAATTCGAGGAACAATCGGCGGAAAAGTAAATGATGGTTTAACTCCAATTGACGCAGTGAAATTTGCATCAGCTTATGGAACTTGGTTGAAGGAAAATCATTCAGGAAAATTAAAAGTTGTCATTGGACGCGATGCACGTTTATCAGGACAAATGATTTCTGATTTAGTCGCTTCTGCCTTGATAGGATTGGGAATTGATGTCATTAATTTAGGCTTATCCACTACTCCAACCGTCGAAGTTGCTGTACCAATGGAAAAAGCGCATGGAGGAATCATTTTAACAGCGAGTCACAATCCAAAACAATGGAATGCCTTGAAGTTGTTGAACGAAAAAGGAGAATTCATTTCTGGCGAGAATGGTTCACGTGTTTTGGAGATTGCAGAAACGGAAGCATTCGATTTTGCTGATGTGGATGATTTGGGAACGATTACCAATGATGATTCCTACTTGCAAAAACACATTGACGCGATTTTAGCATTGCCATTAGTCGACAAAAAAGCGATTGAAGCTGCGAATTTCTCCATCGTAGTAGATGCAGTCAATTCAACAGGTGGAATTTTCGTTCCAGCATTGTTGGAGCAACTAGGCGTGAAAAATATTAAAAGATTGTACTGTGAACCGACAGGACATTTCCCACACAATCCTGAGCCACTTCCTGAACATTTGACAGATTTATCTGCTAAAATTGTTGAAGTTGGAGCAGATTTAGGATTCACAGTAGATCCAGACGTTGATCGCTTGGCAATGGTCTGTGAAGACGGGACAATGTTTGGAGAAGAGTACACATTGGTTGCTGTTGCAGATTATGTATTGACACACACTCCAGGTTCAACCGTTTCAAATCTTTCATCAACACGTGCTTTGCGTGACATCACTGAAAACCGCGGATTAGTGTATTCTGCCGCTGCAGTTGGAGAAGTGAACGTAGTAACTTGTATGAAAGATACAAATGCTGTCATTGGCGGTGAAGGAAACGGTGGAATCATTTATCCAGAATTGCATTACGGTCGTGATTCTTTGGTAGGAATTGCTTTGTTCTTAAGTCATTTGGCACACAAAAAAATGAGTGTTTCTGCATTAAGAGACAGTTACCCAAAATACACAATCTCAAAGAACAAGATTGAGTTAACTCCATCCATAGATGTAGACAAAGTATTAGTGGACATGGCTGCAAAATATGCACACGAGGAAGTGGACACAACGGATGGTGTAAAAATCTACATTGCCAAGGAATGGGTTCATTTGCGTAAAAGTAATACTGAGCCAATCATACGAATTTATTCAGAAAGCGAAAGCGAGCAAAAAGCTAATGAGTTGGCTGAGAGAATCATTGCAGAGATCAAGGCGATTATTTGATTGTTATTTCAAACTTTCAGAAATCCAATTAATTATTTTCTTATTTTAGTCTTCATAATCTTAATTCCTATTTTATGAAAACTAAATTTATCTTATTAGTCATTGTTGCGCTAATTGGAGTATCTACTTCTTCTTGCAAGAAAAAAGGTTGCACCGATTCCTTGGCCGAAAATTATGAATCCAAAGCGAAGAAGGACGATGGAAGTTGTACCTACGCGCGTACCAAATTCATTGGAAGCTATACTGTCAATCAAGATTGTGAAGGCGACATCGGAAATTATACGCTTTCCATCACTGAAGGTCCAAATAAAAATGAGGTCATGCTTAACAATCTACAAATCGACGGATATACTGTAAACATTCGAGCGACAGTTTCTGGCGGAAATATATCATTTAACGAAGAACAGCAAGAATTACGATTTTACGGTGATGGCTACCTCAATGGAAACGCAATAACCATTGACTACAATGTATGTGAAGAATATTATTACCCTTGCTCAGATCCATATAGCTGTACGTTGTTAGGTTCAAAGTAATGTGACAATTACTAAGTAATATTAAGTAATGTTTATTGTTTAATTCTAAAAGTCAACAATCAAAAGGAATTAACAAAACGAAGAGAACACTAAAAAAATATGAATAAAATTCACCTCATATACTCATTGGCCTTTATGCTAATAAGTACAGCCTCTTATACACAATCCACAAAACTATTAGATTTTGATGGTACGGCAAACGGAAGTGATCCACGAGGAGATCTAATTTCTGATGGTATATTTTTGTATGGAATGACAAGGCTTGGTGGCACTAATGATATGGGAACGATTTTCAAAATCATGCCTGATGGTTCAAACTATGTGAAGTTACTTGATTTTACAGGAGCTGCAAACGGAAGTAATCCTCAAGGTTCACTTTTTTTTGACGGTACTTTTCTGTATGGAACTACCGTAAATGGTGGGTCAAATAATTTAGGAACAATTTTTAAAATAATGCCTGACGGTACTAACTATGTGAAATTACTCGACTTTACAGTTAATGTAAATGGAAAAAAGCCTCATGGCACTCTCATTTCTGATGGTACTTTTCTATATGGAATGACTCGTGAGGGTGGTACAAATGCATTGGGAACAATCTTTAAAATTATGCCTGATGGAACCGGATTTCTAAAATTGTTCGATTTCTCCGGAACAACAAGCGGAAGCAGTCCTAATGGATCCTTAATTTTAGATGGTTCATTTCTTTACGGAATGACTCCCAGTGGTGGTACTAGCAACATGGGTACTATATTCAAAATAATGCCTAATGGAACTGGATTTATAAATCTATTAAATTTTACAGGATTCACAAATGGAAAGAATCCAACAGGCTCGCTTATTTCAGACGGAACATTTCTATATGGTCTAACTTCAGCAGGAGGTAATAATAATATGGGAACTATTTTTAAAATAATGCCTAATGGAACCGGATTTCAAAAATTATTTGACTTTGATGGTAATGCTGGACTTAGCCCAAAAGGTACTCTTATTTCCATTGGAAATCAATTGTATGGATTAACTGAATCAGGTGGAGCAAATCAGAATGGAACTATTTTTAAAATTATGCCTGATGGAACTGGTTTTATAAAATTATTTGATTTCTCAGGTCTTGAAAATGGAAACCACTCACAAGGATCTCTTTTCTCTGATGGTAGTAATTTGTATGGAATGACTATGTTTGGTGGTTTAAATAATTTGGGTGTAGTTTTTAAGAATTGTATTCCAAGCAGTTTAACTCTAACAGAAACCGCATGTAATAGTTATACTTTGAATTCTCAAACCTACACCTTAAGCGGAACTTACACTCAACAATTAACCAATTCACAAGGATGCGATTCAATAATATTATTAAACCTTACAATCAATTCAAATTCAGTATCAGAAAGCGCTTCTAGTTGTGATAGCTATACTTGGAGTGCAAACGGGACAACCTACAATTCTAGTGGAATCTATTCTGCAGTTCTGACCAACGCATTGGGCTGTGATTCAATCGTGACTTTAAATCTGACGGTTAATAATTCTAACTCAAGTACGGATAATATATTAGCATGTGATTCATTGGTATGGATTGATGGAAATACATATTATACATCAAACAACAATGCAACTCATATTTTAACAAACCTGCAAGGCTGTGACTCAATAATAACTTTAAATTTAACAGTTACACCAAGTTTACCATTAACTGTTAATACTTTTTCTATTCCTTCAGATGCAAATAATTGTATTGGTGCATTGGCCGTAACCGCTAATGGTAATGCTAATTTCAATTTAAATTTAGATGCTGGAACTGTTTCTCAGAATTCCACAGGTTATAGTTTGATTTCAAATATTTGTCCTGGCATTCATACTTTACAAGTAACTGACAATTGTAATGATACTTTAACATTACCAATAGTTATTCCAGTCGATTCCAATTACGTATTTAATAATCCATTTATTGATTCCATTGCGTTGGATTCATTAGGCCAAACTATTGTTAATTGCGATATATATTATAATTCCATTGATACCGCTTTCATTGATTCCGTTTTTGCAACTGGAAACACTGTAACTGTAGTTTGGAATATTATTGATTCCAATGGTTCAAATTTCGATACTTCAACTTATATTCTCAACAACGGTAATGGAGTTTATTTTTTACAGTTAAATATTTACTGTCCTTCAAAATCCATTGAAGAGTTCTTTACTATCACACAATCATATTATTATGAATCAGACATAATTGGAATTGAAGAGAGCTCTCAAAACCAATTAAACTATTTGAAAATATATCCAAACCCAACTGACGACAATGTCACTATTAAGATGCCCCATTCTTATGCTATTGCTGAAATAATAGATATTAATGGTAAAATACTTCGAACATTTCCCATCACAAATGGTCAATCCATAAGTTTTTCACAGTTGGAATCAGGTATTTACTATTTACGAATCAATACTGAGCAAAATACATCAACAAATAGAATTGTTAAAAATTAACGAAACGTGAGATAAATGTAAAAAATGACTGTAACATTTACTAAGAAAATCGCCATTCTTCATTGTCGTTGAATTTGTAAACTGAAGATGTAATATTTAGTCATATTTTACCGATGAAAATACTCCTTACAATTATAATCGCATCAATGAACTTAATTGCAATTAGTCAACATCACTATTTAGGGTTGAAAAGTGGTGTAAATTGGTGCAATCAAACTGGGGATTTTTTCAAAAACACAGAATCCATTCAAAGTATTTCATTTGGACTAGATTATGGATTTAAATTCAAAAGCAACTTGAAAATTGGAGGAAATATTATGTATTCGCCAACAGGATTTAAAATACCGCTGATATTTACAGATGAATTCGGCAATCCAATTGATAAAGATCCTGCATATTCCAAATTACATTATTCCTATCTTTCCATTCCACTTAAAATTGGATATGAATATGGAAATAAAGGATTTGCATACGGAAATATTGGAATTGTGACATCCTTGCTTTTAAACGCAAAGACTTCTTCTCCTACATTTAATGAAAATTTTGAAGAAACTGGTCGAATTGAATTTGATGTCACGGAAAATGTAGCACCAATTGAATTTGAGGGAATCATTGATATTGGCTTTGGTTATACTTTTTTCGAAAGACTTGGTGTTTATGTAGAAGGAAATTTCCATCATGGATTCACTTCAATATCAACAAATGAGTACTTTGCTGGAAGAACCATATTAAATTACAGGGTTTCTGCCAGTATAGGAATTCGATATTCTTTCAATACTCAAAACAGCAAATAGTCAAAATGGCGCCCAACTATAC
>Ga0098074_1001666_pt1 | contig 10902 bp, 10 predicted proteins | sample 32_taG_FD_75064 | JGI IMG/M metagenome (GOLD analysis project Ga0098074, IMG submission 75064) | Marine viral communities from the Gulf of Mexico - 32_GoM_OMZ_CsCl metaG | ecosystem: Environmental > Aquatic > Marine > Oceanic | place: Atlantic Ocean: Gulf of Mexico | collected 2015-07-12
CCTTTGCGCGTTCACTGTGGTACCAGATCATCCATTCAGGACAAACCGCACGCACGATGAACACCTTGCGTTGCATTTTTTCGACTTTGGGTTTACCCCAAAAACGATACATCTTTCTCCCCTCTTACGATATGGATAAGACTGACGCCTATTCTATCATATTTGTGCATAAAAGTCTATGCTTAGAAAGATGCTATTTAAGCTCAGATGTAACAATAATACGGTTTTCGTACTGGTTTGTTTTTTTATCAAACTTCCCGCCGCAAGTTATAAGGTTGAGTTGACTTTTTATTGAGGCATTTTGTGAGAATAACACCTCTGCTGCTTTGTCTGTTTTGACTGAGTCAACTTTTACAACTTTGTAGTGGAACGTTTCTCCACTGCCCATTTCCACCGTGTATTCATCACCCGCTTTTAGGTTTTTGAGGTTTATGAATATACCTCTAGTTGTCCAGCCGTCTACGTGACCGTCTATTATGCTCAGACCTTCTTTTCCGGGTCGTACCGAGCTAGTGAACCAGCCTGCAATATGTATGTTTGCCGGTACGGCTACTGCTGAATGCTGATCAACTCCTACGTTTTGTATGTAACCCTCAGCTTTTATACTAGGTAATTTGATGTATTTGGGGTCTTCGGGTGAGCCAGGCCATGTATAGCTTTTACCGGGCTTTGTTTCGTCTGGTTTGTCGGTTGAGTAAGTAATAGTATTTTGTTTGTGAGGAGTTGCAACGCTAAAAAGAACCGCCATAGTCACTATGACACCAAGCGCCATCAAAATAGCAGCATATACAACTAGCAGCCAGTTCTTTTTATTTTTTAGTTTGCTGGAACGCTTTGCTTTATTCATGTCTAATACAAGTATACGAGATATTTGCTCGACACGTCATTTTGTCGTGCCCATTCTTTCCATTCAGTATGCTTTTTCATGAGATCAGAAGTATCTGTTGAACTGAGGTGATCTAAACGGTATTGATAGACCTCCTTTAGTTTGGCTAGCAGTAAAGTAGACTTTGCCTGGTCTATACGTTTTCTGTTTAAATCATGCTTTACTGCGCGTTTGGCACTTTCGTATCTTCTGTCTATATTATCTTTTTGTGTTTCTGTACTATTAGTTGTTGCAGAACGATGCATAGAGGAGTCCCCATGATCATACTGATTAGCTTGATACCATGAACCAGCAACACCTCCTACTAGCAGCCCTACAATTAGCAGGAGGAGTCTTTCGATATTTCTATCGGCAAGAAGCTTCTTAGGCAATTTACGCTTACTGGACATTTCTAGAGAGCCTTAGCGCTGTCTTCCACCGAAGCCAGTGTTTGGAGCACCAACGGCCTGTGTAGCAAAGCCAACCGGGTCGACGATCGTTCCATCTTGAGCCCCGTCTGTATCTAGGTTTAAGCCGTCGACTACTTGGTAGGTCGCAACTGTAACAGTTTGTCCACCAATGACAGACTGGCTAAGTACAGCAGTGTCGACAGTAGAATATGCATGAGTGTTTGGATTGTACTTACGTACTACTAGACCATCTTGTGTTGTACCATATTTGTATACTTTTACTGTAGTTGTATAGCCAGGAGTGCCGCAATCTGCAGAGAAGTTAACCAATCCTGTTTCGTACGTGTAGCCCGCATCTTGTGCTGTATTGCTTGATTCCGCATCTGTAGTTGCAGAGGTTAATGTACAGGCTGGGTCAACCTCAACCGTCACATAGTTGTTATCAATAGTGTTTACAAAACTTGCTACGTTTGCTTGATCGCTGTCGGCTGTACCATCATTGTTCGCATCTCCACTATTCGGAGCGGCCTGCTCGATCGGTGTACTTATGCCATCGCTGTCTGCTGTATTTACTTCGCAGGCATTATTCCATTGTAGGCATGGGTAGCCGTCGTTCGTGCCATCGAACATTGCCCATGTGTCATCGAAATCCCAAGGTGTACTTAGACCAAGGTCAGTATATGTTGACTGGTCAGTCATTTCAGAGGTTGTTTTACCAACTGCACCAGAACCAGCCGTGGTATTTAAGCCAGTTGTCTCTTTGTTCCAGAAAGAATCTTCAATTCCACAGCTTCCAGCAGACCTACCTAGGAAGCCACCTTTTTGGCTTGCTGCTGTTATAGCTCCTGTTGCGTAAACCCTTGCGGTATCACCACCGCCACACCTACCTAAGGCACCACCAACTTGTGTGTTACCAGTTACACTACCGCGAGCATATGAGTCGTGGATAGTGCTTCCATTTGCACCAGCGATACCACCAACTTTGTCGTAGCCAGATACATTTCCAGTTGCGAAACTCTCTGTTATTGAACTGCTATTGCCATTTCTACCAACAATTCCACCTGTGTTGTCGCCGTCACTTGTAACATCACCACTTGCATAAGATTGGTGTATAGATGTGTTATACATAGCTCCTACCAAGCCACCAGTATCTTCCTCTCCTGAGGTTATGTCACCTGTAGAGTAAGAATTGTTAATGTAACCTCCGTCTGAATAGCCTAGTATTCCACCAGCTTGGCCGTATGTAGTTGTAACTGTTCCAGAGCTGTGACTATTGCTTACTCTCAGGTCTTCATAGCCCCAGTCCCAAGACTGGTAACCTACAAATCCTCCAACATAAGATTCGCCACTTATGTCTGCTAGTGCAGCACTTTCGTCGATAACGCCTTTGGTATTGTCTGAGTCGCCGTAAACATATAGCTCACCGTAAAATCCGCCAACATATGAGTATTGAGCAGATACACTGTTATTTATAACAGTGTTAGTTATATTTATTTGGCCATCACTTTCGATGTCTCCATAGCCTGCAAAGCCACCAACCGTACCATTACCATATACCGGACCGTTCACGCTGTTTCCACTAACATTGATTATCGTTCCACTGTCGTATGCCTCTATATCACCAACAATACCGCCAACAGTCTCAGTATTGACAGATAAGCCATCTGTTTCGTTGTCTTGTATCGTCATTGTTGAGCCATCGTCATATGCATAGACGTATCCCAATAAACCACCAGCAGTCCAGCCGTTTGAGGTTATCTCACCTGTAGCGGTATTACTGTCGATTGCAAAACTACTACCATCACTAGTCTCGGCGTCGCCAATTGCACCGCCAGTGTCGCCGTAACCTGTGACATCTCCGGTTGTTGTGGTTTCACTTAGGTTGGATTCCTCACCGCCATTAGCGTAGAAGCAACCGACCAAACCACCAGTATAGTTATTGCTACTACTTACATTTATGCTTGATGTGATGTTGTTGATATCTGTGTTTGTCGCCTCACCTACTATTCCACCAGTACAGTCACCGGTCGAAGTTACGTTACCTGTAAGAGTAAGATTTTTTATAGTTGCACCGTTAGAACGAGCTATTAGTCCTGTTTGGTTGCTAGTGCTGCTGATACTAATGTTGCTAATTGTATGTCCGTGGCCATCGAATGTGCCTCGGAATGGCAAATTACCGAAGTCCGGATCATTTCCGTTGAACATTGGCTCAAGTGTTTGGCCAGTACAGTCGATATTTGTTGTCAGGTTCAGGTTGTCATATCGATGTGTGTCAGAGTTGTTTTCGACATTTATTAGGTCTAGACAGCTAGAGATTGGTACCTCTGCTGGTGTAGGAAATGATGTTGTTATGTTTAGCGTACCGCTGGCAACTTCCGGCAGACTACCAGTTACACCGTACTCTACTACATATCGTGATAAATATGATGTTGCGCATGACAAATCGTTCCATGTACCGCTTCCGCTATAAAATTGCGCACAATCTTCATCTCCACCAGAATCATTCGGCTCACCCCCAGCCCAGTTTGCGTATTGACCGCCGACTGTACTACCTCCGCCGGTGCCGCTCCAAAATGATGTGCCGTTTTCTGGGCCGTCGACCCATTTCCAGTCGCCTTCCGTCGCGGCGTCAGACGCGCCGAACCAGCCATCACTGTCTAGTTTTGATGATATGTAATCATTTTCGCCAGATGATGTGATGGTCGCTAGGTAACCTTGTGCGCCATTTTTTGTACGTGCGTCTGCTAATACTTTTGCTTGATCGGCTGTTATTGCAGATCCATTGTCTACAATTTCGTACAAGTGACCATTGCCTGGGTAGTACACAAGCCCAGGGTCGGTCATGCTGTAGCTGAGCTGTACAGTTTCGGCATATGCAGACCTGTAGCGCAGTGTTGCCAGTGCAGCATTGACGTCTGTCTTGGTACCGCTAAACTTCAGGTTGCTACCAGTCGAGCTTCCGGTGAAAGTTATACCAGTGGTTGTTGTCATAGACAGTTGTCCGCGAGGCACAGACAATACGACGGGTACAGTTGGGTTGCCTGTACCTACTACCGAAATAGAGTTTATAGCTATGTAAGAGTCAGTTTCGCCAGATACGTTCGAGCTAGAGCTAAAGTTTGGGTCGGGTGTTGCGAAGGCAGTACTAACAGGCGCAATGGCGGCCAGTACGAAACTAAAAATCAGCAATATCAAACTGCTGCTTATATAATTTACCAATCCCCGTTTTTTGAGCTCGCTAGAGCCAAATATTTGTGTCCCCGATGGAGTTAACACCCCTCACCTCCAAAACATAATAATGTTGCCTATAGATTAGCATAAAGGGTTTGGTAAAATCAACAATAAAATATCTGCTGTATAATTATTTGTATGAATAAAGATATTGTTGACTACAACAAAGCTCAGAATGAAACAAATCGCGATATTTGTGATCTGTTAGCTGGGGAAATACAAAAAGGTTTAGAGGGTAAAACTACTAGCAAGATATGGCACGGTGCGCCGGTGTGGTTTAGCGACGGCAACCCTATCTCGGGGTATGCAGTACGAAAAAACGACGTGCAACTGCTGTTTTGGAGTGGTCAGGCGTTTGATGAGCCAGGTCTAGAGGTTGAGGGCTCATTCAAAGCCGCTCAGGTTCGCTATACTAGCCCAGATCAGGTAAATACCGATGATTTACAGCGCTGGTTGCAAAAGTCTCTAGATATTCAGTACAACTACAAAGACATCGTCAAAAACCGCGGTCAACTAGATAGATTGAAATAGACTCAGTTACAATTATTGTTTTACTGGGTACTTTGATTCGTTTTCAGCTTGCACGGTTTCAAAGGCTTCAACTAGGTCTATATTCTGGTCTCGTGCAAAAATTAAAACATTATTCAAAATCTCAACAAGCCTTTCAGATACTTCACCTTCGTGAGTCTCTATATATTCAGCAACTTCTTCTGGTGTTTTTCCTGACAGCATGTCGATAAGTTGCATAGATTCTACAGCTACAGCTATAGCTACCGTTGTAGGAGTATAGATTTCAGCCCAATCTCTTGCATCTCGATATTCAATTAATCGCTCTTGAAATTTTGCTATATCACCACCGTCGGTCAATTGTTCTGCCATAGTACTCCTTTGTGACTATTATCCTACAACCAAAACGTAAATGAATCTAGGTATGATAGAGGTCGGCTACTTTTTAAAAATCTGCGATAACTAGTTTCTTCATTTGCATCATGTTTTTAAAGGCGTTTGGTTTGCTCATTAGCTCGCCCATGTTTTCGGGGACGACTTGCCAGCTCAGGCCGTATTGGTCTTTGCACCAGCCGCATTGTTCACCTTCTGGTACTTTGGATAGTTTTTCCCAGTAATAGTCGATTTCGGCTTGGTCTTTGCAAGATATCGAGAATGATATGGCTTCGGTAAATTTAAACTCTGAGCCGGCGTTGATTGCGACAAATGGCACTCCGCTTAGTTCGAACTGAACTGTTAGTACTTTGCCCGCCAAGTCTTGCTGAAAGTCCGCCAGACCTTCGCCTTCGCTGTTTGGGTAATACGAAGTATTGGTTATTTTGCTGTCCGGAAATACCGACACATAATAATCAGCCGCTTCCTTTGCGTTACCATCGAACCATAAATTTGCTGTAATCTTTTGCATAGCGAGCCCCTTTGTTTATGTTTTTATTATAACATTTTATAGTTTAGTATAATGACTATATGAACTACATTACGTGGGCAAAAGAACATAAAAAGTCTCTGGTAAAACAAATAGTTGGCGATGTAAAACCACCCATCAAAGGAGAACCGCTGGCTGTTTTTGCTGCAGGAATTCCTGGTGCTGGAAAAACCGAGTTCCTAGATAGACTATTCGAGGGCTCATTAGATGCCGTGCGCATTGATCTAGATGAAATAGTAAAACTTTTTCCAGATTATAAACCTGAAAACTATTATAAATACCGGGGTGCTGCTCATATAATAGTCGACGAAGTTGTGATATATTGCAGGCACCACAAGCTGCACTTTGTTTTAGATGGTACATTTGGCTCTCCAAGGGCTATCGATAACATAAAGAGTGCATTAAAACGCCACAGCGTGGTGATATTTTATGTCTGGAAGGAGCCAGAGCTTGCCTGGCAGCACACAAAAGACAGACAGTTACTAATAAAACGTGGGGTTGAGAAAGAAGGTTTCATAGAATCTTGTCTCAAAATACCAAAGAATATTGGGGATGTGCGGGATAAGTTTAATGATAAGGCACCGATTGTAGTTATCAAAAAAGATCCAAACAGTGATCGGTTTACATATACACAAAATAGTGAACATATTGACGATTTAATAGAGGTAAAGTATAATGAAAGTGAACTACGAAAGGCTCTAGTATGAAATTATTTCAACGCAAAAAACAATCACGAAAAGACATCCGAGAAGTCGTCTTTGATGAACGTGCCGTTAAAAAGGCTGCTCGAGAGTCAATAAAAGACCAAAAGAAAGTCACACAAAAAGCTACAAAACTTCGCGCTCAGCACGCACGATAGATAAAATATATTATTCCTAGTTTTTTTCTATCGATTTCCTTTTGCACGATTGTGGGGCTTGCACAGCATCTCACAGTTTTCTATGTCGGTCGAACCGCCTTTGCTCCATGCAGACACATGGTCAGCATCCATATCTGTTATTGCCCATATTTTGTCAACATTAGAATCGTGGCCGATTGCACAATAAGAACAGTTTGATTTACCTGCAGCCTTCGCCGCTTCTGTCTGTTTGGCGTATACAGTCTTTTTTGTTGGTTCATCAAATACACGGATATTTAGTAATTTGGTATTTTTTTCTCCGCCCAGAATATACTCAAATATACCCTTTTTGTCTTTGATATCAAAATCAGTAAAGAGCTTGCGAACTTTTATAGAGACTTCTTCTGCATTGTAAGATTGGTTGCGGTATTCCTCATAGAGCCTGCCCCATTCTAGGCCACGCATTTCGCTCTCAACATCTGTAAATACACTAGAAATCCAGTCGATTACATCAATAAAGTAGCTTCCCAACTCATCAATGTTCGTATCGAGGCGATGTTTACTCATATATTCATCAATCTGTCCCTTACTTACCCACTCCAGCGCTCGTTCTAAAAAATCTTGACGATTAACACTACCAGATATGTAAGCACCCCACTTCTGTATGTTGCTGTTGGCTGAGTTACTAAATTCTTCACGTGCTTTTGTGACAAAAGGTCCAGAATAAACAGCATTGAGAATCTCTTGCTGGTTGAGCGGTACACCCGCAATATTGATAGTACGAAACCAGTCTTTGATTTCAGTTTCCTCACCTTCGCAAATATATACCAGCAATTTTGTTTCCATTATCCGCTTTTGGGCATCCCCTGCTAGGCCAGAAAAATATTGTTGATTGCCATTTGCATCTTTGGCCGCAAAAAGTCCTCCTACAAATCGACCTATGCTAGTAATGCGTTGCTGGCCGTCAAGTACTTCGAAATTGTCGTCATCTGTAGTGTTAAAATAAAGCAACCCAATTGGGTAGCCTTTTAACAAGCTATCAATCACCGCGACGTCGCGCTTGCCATCGGCATAAATATAGCTTCGCTGGTATTCTGGCTGAATAGTTAGTTTGCCTCCAAGACCAAAAAGCCCCTTACCCTCCAGCTCGTTATATTCAAAACCTTTAATAATATCGGATATAGTTATGTCAGTTTTTAGTCTGGTTTTCATTTAGAAGTCTCCCTGTGTTGAATTAATATTCTTGCATATATTTTTTTACCATTAACACGTGGCACACCGTAGGAATAGCTTTCCGGATTATTTGTAATTAAAGAACCCAAGATATCAAACTGCTCAGGAGAATATTTGTCTAGAAAAGTAATTGGTACACCCATTATACCGCTGTAGTCATTTGGAATCGCATTTGTTGCAGGAATCTCTATAGCATCATAGTCATCATATTTTTTATAACTATTCTTGTTTTTTGTAATTGTCTTATTGAATTTTAAGTTATCTGCCATAGTCATAAGTTTTAATTTCTCGTGTCGTTTACCATGGTCAAGGTTTGTAAGCCATAGTGCATTATTCGTTGCAACTATACGATTACCCATTTCATCAATTCGAGCTTCTGAACCATATAGTCCGTAATGTTCTGGCACAATAAAACCAGATATCCATCTACCCATCCCATTACCAAGCCATATTTGATTATCCTTGATTAATGGAAAAATTTCCTTATAGGTAATGGCATTTATGTTACCTATGATAAGAAATTTTTTATTATGTTCCATCAATTGCCCGATATATTCTCTAAATAAACTAAAGGGAGGATTTGTAACCACAATATCGGACTGTTTAAGCAGATCTACGCATTCCTGGCTTTGAAAATCGCCATCACCTTCAAGCGGCATCCATTCGTTATTTTTGTTTTCTTTGAGTTGCTTGGCTACATCTTCTAGGTTAAATTGGCCATCGTCATCATAATCACCGACTTCCGTGATGATAAACTTGTTGGCAGTTACTTTTGGTCGACCTTTCTCTGGCTCAAGTGTTATGTCGTCACCAAAAAGTCCGAGTTGAGTATTAGCAACAGGAGAAGGTTTGTAGCTGGTGGTTATAAGTTTTTTCAGCCCTAATCGCTTAAAGTTTAGGACAAAATATTTGAAAAAGTTACTCTCGAACGGATCGTCACAATTGCAATATACTACCTTGCCACGAAAGGTGTCGGGATTGTACATGAGGTACGCACCGATTTCTTTCTGAATATCAGGATATTGAGTGTAGAATTCGTCGTTTTTTGCCTTTTTAGCACTCGTGAGATTACTATTTGCCATCGCCTACTTTCTGTAATAACTAAAATATAGTTTACACTTTGCAACTGATAAAAGCTAGTTATAATAGGAGTAAAATAACTAAACATTAGGGAGTGTTTATGATAGGTTTAACAAATGAAGTAATCTGGTTTTGTGTAATACTTTTTGTGGTTTTTAATTTTTTTCTAATAGTAATGATACTGAGCATCGATAGAACTCTGTCTAGAATTGACAGAAATTTGGCTAAGCTCGGTGATGACCTGTTAGACAAGAGAAGCTAGCTGTTATAGCTACGACGAGCTGCGACTATCGCAAATGCGCTGGCGGTGATGAGGGCGATGGTTAGGATATTTGTTAGCATATTTGGCTGCTGTGGGGCGAAGCCTGTATTTGGTACATCTGGTGCGTTTGAAATACCGACTGGGTCGACTATGGCGCCGTTTACTGTGCTGTCGCTGTCATATGCGCCGCCGTCGGTAATGTTGTAGGTTACGGTAGTTTTTTGCACGCCGCCAATTGTGGTTTTACCGAAGGTTGCGCCTGCAACAGTGCTGTAGGTGTGTGTGGTTGGGTTGTAGTGGCGCAGCACGGCTTTGCTGGTGTCGTAGACTTTGTCATAGATGATCGTGACTGGTACGGTCGCGCCAGCTGTTGGGCAATACAGTGTAAAGCCTGTTAGGTTTACAACTGGGCTAAAGCCTGTGTCGGTAGCAAGTGTGCTGGTAGCGGTAGATTCTGGAGTATCTAGCGTACAACCACTGGCGTTAGGCACTGTAACGGTGCTAAATACACCGTTTGTGTCGCTAATTGAGCCAACATATGGCTGGAATGCGTCGTCCGTACTGTCGCCATTGGCGTCGCCTAGGTTAGGTACGGTTGGGCTTTCAAAAGCTGCTATGCCGCGCAAAGTTGGGTAGCCAGTTGTGGTTTGCCATACATTTGTGAAATCCCAAGCACCGAACGGCCCGTTGGTGCTGTTGTTTTTGAAATAGTCTGGTGTGGCGTTGCCGGTATTTACACCTGTACAGCCACTTCCAGCTCCGCAAGAGCTAGTGCCGTTACTAGTAATATCAAAATAGTTGTTGGTAGATGTGCCACTGGCGAAGTTACCTACTATGCCGCCGTAAGATGAGCCGCCTGTGCGCGTTACTGACGAGAAAGTATTACTGATTGTGGCTTGGTTGAGGCCTACTATACCGCCATTATACGCACTAGAATTTGCATTGTAGGTCATTTCGGAATACACGCGATTAATCGTACCGCTAAAATTCGCCCCTGCGATACCTCCTGCATAGTTAGCATTAGATTCAAAAGTTCCAGACGAGAAACTGTCGGTGATAGACGTGCCAGAGTCCCACAAATCACCTACCAAACCCCCAGTATAGGACGAACTGGTAGTGATGGAACCACTGAAAGAACTCTTTGAAATAGCTGTGGTGCCGTTTACATCTCCAACTAGCCCGCCGCTGTAAGCCGCGCTAATACTATTCAATGTCATACTCGAGTGGACGTTTGTAAATGTGCTATTGCCATATGATGATGCGGCAAAACTACCAATGTATCCGCCAGTAACGCTACCGCCTACTAGCCAGAGGTTTTTTATTGTGCCACCATTTACGCTTTCAAAAAGACCTTTATCATCTGGGTTTAGGTTTGTGATTTTGTGGTTGCGGCCATCTAAAGTACCTGTGAAAGTGCCCAGGTGGGTGAAACTGTAACCGTTACAATTGATGTTTGAAACCAGTACATAGTATGCGGCTAGGTCATTGTCGATCTCATGCAGCTGCGCACAAGTAGCGATACGGTATGGGTTGCCGCTCGTACCTGCACCGTAG
>Ga0098074_1001667_pt1 | contig 10886 bp, 10 predicted proteins | sample 32_taG_FD_75064 | JGI IMG/M metagenome (GOLD analysis project Ga0098074, IMG submission 75064) | Marine viral communities from the Gulf of Mexico - 32_GoM_OMZ_CsCl metaG | ecosystem: Environmental > Aquatic > Marine > Oceanic | place: Atlantic Ocean: Gulf of Mexico | collected 2015-07-12
ACTACTGGCTGGATAACCAGTTAGCTGTTGCATAATCTGTGGGGTAATGATGTTACCACTGGGATTAGCTGGACCAGCACGATATAAATCAGCAAACTCATCAAGAGTTTTATCTGAAAGCTGCGTTTCTAACCAATTCCAAGCCGCTAGTTGATGCGACTCTTCCTTGTAGTACTTAGCTGCTTTGCTCAGATTGATTGTCATTGGTTTCTTTGGTGTCGTCTTCAGGTTCAAACTCAAGGGTTTCAATCAAATCGCTTAACAAACGACCTGACATATTAATCAGGTTTGCATCAGCAGTAGCTCGCGCAGAGCCAAAAGAGTTAATTGCTGAAACTAGTTCTGATTTTTTGCAAGCCATAAGGTTTTAAAAGTTCTTTTAAAGTATATCATTTATTCGTCAGTTATGTAGCTAAAAGCAATTTCTATATTATTACTATTTGTACTAGTGCCGCCTCCGCCGTTTAACTGTAAAGAATTAACGGAGCAAGTTTGTGTGCTGCCATTAGCGGGTCCTAAGGTAGTAAATGTACATCTTGTTGAGCTGTTTACAGGTACTCCTGATCGAGGAGCAGGGCCAACGGAATCAAAATTTGTTGCAGATCCAACACAAAGTCCGCCACGCATGCTGGCGTTTTTAATAGTGAAAGGTAAATCTATCAGTTGTAAGCTACCTGATCCACGGTTAGAGCAATCAAAGCGCATTCGTACAGCAATGAAAACTAATGAACCTACTTTTACATAACGTCCTCCACCATTATTATTATACGTTCCAGTAGGGGCAGTACCTGTTGAACCATACTGTGGAGTGAATGTCCCTATTTCATAATCATTAAGAGTTTTTCCTTCAGCAGGTGCTACTACATTATTGCCTTCAAAAGAAATGCCCGCAGATGAAGTAGGTAATACAATCCTGCCGCTAGTATTAATTGTTAATGGATTACTAACATCTCCTACAAACAAATCACCGCCATTGGGTTGCAGATAAAACGGTCTTGCAGTTGCAACGGTGTCTTGATAATTCCCTTGAATATAAGCTCTTCCATCAAAATCAGTGCCGATTAAGGTGCCATTACCTAATCTACCTCGCAGAATAAGAGCTGCACCGGTTCTACCGTAATCAGTTGAACTATCTGCTACAACAAGATTAGCGTAAATTTGTCCATTAACATCAAGCTCGTATGCTGGAGAAAGATTGCCAATCCCTACATTGCCATTGTTAAGGACAGTAAGTCTTTCGGTTGCTGCTGTTCTAAGTCCAACATTTTGACAAGAAAGGATTGCTTTTGAACCTATTTTTCCAACATAAGCAGCGCCATCAGTTTCGTTAGCTGGAGTTTGAGCGTTAGGAATGCGAATAATTCCGTTCGAAACGTCTAATCTTTCTCGTGGGTTTGTGGTTCCAATGCCTACAAATTGATTAGTGTTAATACAAAGAATGTTTCCACCAGCGTGATTGATACGGAAATCATCTGTTGCGCCTAAATATGTCAACCCTGTACCAAGGGTATCATCACTTTTTAAAAGCTGAAGAGCACAGTTGTTTGCTGCCGTTGTACTTTGTACACTTAAAACTGTATTAGCTGATTCAGCAATATGTAACTTACTAACTGGAGTTTCTGTTCCAATTCCTACATCTCTTGATGAATTAATTGCAATAGCTGTACTTCTAGCATTTGCTGCTCCTGTTTCAATATGAATATTTGTAGCTGCAATACCAAGTCCTACGCTTGCTTTTTGATAAATAGATTGACCGGTTCCAGGTGCTACTGAGTCAGTATCTACTTTAAAAATGCCTGCAACATGAAAAAGCTGTGCAGGTGATGTGGTTCCAATGCCAACTCTATTAGTTGATTCGTCAACAAATAATGTGCCGCTATCAACGTTTAAGTCACCACCTAAATTTAAACTAACACCAGCCCAGTTTAATGTTGAAATACTATACAAGTCATCTGTCAGAATCGTTGCAGTTCCATCTGTACCAGTGTCTGGAAAAGAAAAGACGACATCATTGCTGGCTAAAGACTGGACAGTACTTCTCCCTGTTCCAGAGCCTGTATTTGCCAGTCTTAAAATCCCAGACATAGGTATCTACTCTTTTCTATCTATTATACGTCAGCTGTGTTAATCGGCCTTGGCAAGTTGTCAAGAAGACTTGAGCCTTCTTCAATTGGATATGTACTTGCACCCTGTTCGGCTTCGTATGCTGCAATAACTTCAGGTGTCCACAGTCCTGATGCGCAGGCTTGTACTTCAATACATTCGTTAGTAATATCAGCTCCTGGGGCAACAACATGCCTGTGAAAAGAGCGCCCGACTTCAACACCATCTTTTTCGACGATGTCGGCACGACGAACTTGAATTACACTATGAGGAGGAATGATCTCCAGTTTGTATTCAGAGCGTTCAGTAAAAGCCATTTTAGGAACTACCGACTGGTAGGAACAGGTTTAATGGTTATAGTTTAATGCCATTCCGGGCAAGCTAAAGATTAACCAACAATATACGATATTGTGACTCCAAATTGTCCGGCTGCACTCCAACCAGTTGTGTTAGCTGAATTTGGAGCTATATAATTGTCAATTTGCAGTTGAGTAGTATTAGGCAATACGTTTGCATATACAGTTGCACCAGCGGGCACTGTGCTTATTGATGCTGTAAATGCACCGACAAATGAATTACTACCTGTAGATGAAGATTGGTATGGTAATCCACTAAGTCTTAGTACACCTGTGCCGCCAGTGCCTGCATTCCAGTTAACACGGCATTGAATAGTTACAAGTCTTCCAATCTTGGTATAAACTCCAGTCTGAATAGTATAAGTAGCACTTCCTGCAGTAGTACTACCAATAACGGTTGGAGTCCAAGTACCTTCTTCGTAGTCGCTTATTGTTTTACTGGTTACATTTGCACCGCTAGTATCATTGGAATCAAAAGCAATACCAGGTGAACCAGTTGGTAGAACAATTCGCCCATCAGCTTCAATTCTTAATCTTTCAGTATTACTTGATGTAACAAACCGTAAAATACGTACTTCAGCTCCTCCGTTATTTGCTCCGCCAAAACGAATCACATTTCCCGTATTGTCATAAGCAGGAATAAGGCGCAGCTCACCTTGAATATCATCGCCTGGGTCTAAATTACTAATTGAAATTGCCGTTGCACCAGTTGTGCTTTGCCCTTGAACTGTAAACTTGTAATTTGGCGTACCATCAACACCTACTGCAACATTATTTCCATCTGGATTTAATAGTAAATCGTTAGGAATAAAAGTATTTCCTCCTCCAGCTTGTTCTCCTTGAATTGCAGTTCTAAATGAAGTTGTCTTTAAAACTATCCTTCTGCCAGCGGAGGTACCGTCTTCGTTATTAAGTCCTTGGAATACTGCATTAATACCATTAGGATGGGCGCTGTAAGAATGCAATTGAGTTTCAATACTGCTTGCAGCAATGTTGCCAATACCAACATAGCCTGTTGTTGCTAATGCTCTCATTCTTGCAGAGTTGTCAGTACCGATAATGAAATCATGATTACTAAATGTACCAACAAAACCAAAACCATTTCCATCATCTGTGGCATAGGTTTGTGTTAGTACTGGAGCGCTGCCAGACTGAATGCGGTGGATGTTATATCCGGTATTTTGCGTTTGATGTAATAATTGTTGTGGGTTATCTTCTCCGATACCAAAAAAACCATTACTTTGTAATCGAGCACGTTCCTGCAGTGTACCGTCATTAACTAAAAATCGTAAGTCACTTACTCCTCCATTACCGTTACCAACAATATCAATTGCGGCACGCACACTTGCTCCGGCCGGATTACTTGCATCGGCTGAATAAAATTCTAAAGCAGCTGTTGATTCATTTACGATTCCATTGTATAAATTGCTAATCCTAATAGTTGTTGGACTAGATGCCTCATTTGTAGCAACTTCTAAAATTTGTTGTGGTGATGTTGTACCAATACCGACTCGGCCATTAGAAAGAATTCTCATTCTTTCATTTGTATTAGCATCTGTTGAGTTGGTATGAAAACGTAATGCTGTTCCTGCTAAAATCGAAGCTGTTCCTCCTCCTGTTACAGGGAAGGAAAGAATTCCATTAGTGCTTGATGTTGCTCCACGGACAATTAATTGCGGATTAGGATTACTATCAGCAACAATGTCAAGAGGTCCAGTTGGGGTTGTAGTGCCAATACCAACACGGTTGTTAACTGAATCAACAACAAGCGTACTTGTATCAACAATTAACTGATTTAATGTTGCGCCATTAGATTCAATAGTTCCATTAACAGTTAAAGCTGCTGTTGTTGTAGTAGTATTAACACCGACTTGCCCTGTCTGTGCATTAACAAACAAAGCATTATTACCAAAAGTACTCCGCCCTTGGTTGTCTAAAACGATATTGTTAATCGCAGATGCGCCGTGCTTTAGATTTGTAGTGCGAAGAGTACTCATTTTAACCGCCTTGTTGTTTTCATTTTAATCGATCAATACTTGATTATACGGCGGCCACGTCAAGGTCGCCTGCATTACTAACAGTCATTCGATAGCGTGTGCCATTAGCAGATGTAAGAATTATTCCGCCCCCAGCGCGGGCAAGATCCAAGGTATCATCAGGGGATTCTGTACCATATCCCATATTTCCAGAGTTATTAATACATACGTATCTTGCGTCTTCTACTTCAGGACGTGAACCTCTAAATATAATCCTGCAACTAGGATTATCAACTCGTCCTGCTGAAATACGTAAAGCTAAATCTGTGGTGTCTTTACTGATTTCTGCTGTTCGTGCATATCTAGTATCATTATTAATACTTCCTAGCCAGATTCTTTTTTCACCATCTGGATTAGAGCCAGGAATTCCAACAGATAATAATGTGCCAGGGCTGGTTGTTCCAACTCCCAAATACCCTTGGTTGTTGAGGGTCATCTTGGTAGTGGGTGCCAAACCACCTGCAGGTGTCGTTGCAAAATTAATACGTGCGGGCGCTTCAGTGCCTGTAAAATCGTCATCTGCTACGGCGTCGATACGTGCGGCATTTTGAATATCGGCTCCATTACCACCATTGAATGCAACAGAACCTATACGATCTCCAGCTTGCAACGGATTAACAGAAACACCGTTTTGATTGCCTCGTGTTTTTGCTAAATAAATACAAGAACCATTGGTATCGTTAGAGTTTCTAATAATTCCAATAGAAGCTGTGGCGCTTGTGTTTTCATTTTGTAAATTTGGATTGACACTGGCTGTTCCAAATGTATAATTAGTACGCGCTATTTCAGAACGCATTAACAACCTACCATTTGAATCAATTCGCATCGCTTCTTCTCGTCCACTGGAACGATAGAAACGTATGGCTGTACCACTAGAACCGGTACCAATACATAGATCTCCGTCTCGCCCTTCTAATACAGAACAATCTGCAAAAACAGGAATTGTATTTGTAGAAGCGCCTGCACCAAGTCTTAAATTAGCACTTGTCAAAGTGCTAGTAACAGCAAGTTGAATTGGATTTTCTTGTCCGTTGTCTTCATTAATCCTTAATTTAATACCGTTTAGTGCGGCTGTATCACCATCAATTCCAATTCCCCAGTTACCGACTGTATTATTAAATAAACAAATCTTATCATTGTTATAAAACTGCAGCATACCATCGTCTGTATTAGCACCTCTGAGAAAAGTTATCCCACAACTATCAGCATCATTTGTTTGGTAACGAACGCCTAATTGAGCAACTGGTTGACCTGATGAATTTCCTGCGCTTTTTTGAATAGCGCATAAAGCAAAATTAGTATCAGCTCCGCGAGCAAGAATAGCGCGACGACTGTTGTCTATTCCTACACCAATTTCAAAAGGAACTACAGGATTTGATTCATTAATGCCAACATTTCCGTTTCCATCGATTATTAACGCTTCAGTACTTGTTGGCGTAACAAATCTAATAAGACGTCCTGCTGCGTTTTGATTGAATACAAAATCACCGCTATTAAATTGGGCAATCTGACAAGTTCCGCTTGCGTCTGTATCTTCTAAAACTAATGCTGGAGACGGCGATCCGTTAGAAATTCTAAGTGATCCTTGGACATCTAAAGCTTGTGATGGCGTTGAGGTGCCAATGCCAATTGCACCACCGCCAGCAATAAACAATCTTGAAGTATTGTTTGTTCTTATTTCAAACGGTGTTACACCTGTAGTGCCAATGTGCCCAACGCTTGTGGAACAACCAACACGAACTTCGTTGCCTCCTGTGTTTAAAAAAGAAGCAAGCGGATCTGTTGCATCAGCAACCTGGAGAAACACAGCAGCATTTGGAACTGTTGTATTAATGCCAACAGTATTGCTACTTTCATCTACGAATAAAGAAGCACGGTTTGGTGCTTGTGCAGCAATAGTAGTATCACTTGTTACAACTAAAGTATTTGTTTCTAGATCGTAACCGTTAAGATCACCGATACCAGATACGCTACCGTCACCATCAAGAGTAATTGGCATTTGTTAGCTCCTTAAACGATTGACCAGTTTTCACCGTCACCAATGACGACATCAACGCTATCATTAATTGTAATCGGTCCACAACTAGTTGCGTTGTGGTCATTTGGGATTGTGTAACTAGTAGTAACTGTTTGTTCATTTAAGATAAATACTTTATCTGTGCCTGAACCCGTAGCACTTCCTCCAATACTTCCCCACTGTGTACCGTCATACCCTTCATAAGTATCTCTAGTTTGATTCCATCGCACCATGCCTGCTAATGGACTTCCTGGGCGTTGGGCTGTTGTGCCAGAAGGAAGTTTCCAGTAACCACTTCCGTTTATGCCGCCATCTGTTTGACCACTTATATCTCCACTAACTGTTAAATCTCCACTGATAGTCGCACTGCCAGTAACAGTTAAATTCCCACTAACTGCTACGTCTTCAAAGTCACTATTTCCAGTGACGGTTAGTGTATTTAAATTTGTATCATTAGTAACAGTTAAGCCGCTTACTGTTGCAAGTCCACTTACGCCTAAAGCACCACTGACCGTAGCATCATCTTGAACAACCAATGAACTGGCCTGAATACCACTTCCGACAACAAGATCGCCAGTGATCGTCGCATTTTGACCAACAATTAAACCACTAACAGTTGCTAAGCCACTGACTTGAGCAACACCGCTGATATAGATATTGTTAGCATTGATATCGCCTGTTACCGTAATACCGGTACGAGAAATCGTCGCCAGACTGCTGACTGTAATCGACTGATCAGTTTCTGATCCACCAGTTCCGCTGGTGTACGTGATAACATCAACTTTAACAGTTCCGTACTGCTGAGTCATTTAATTAACGCCTACCATATACAGTATTCTACAACCTTTTACTTAAGGCAGGATAACCAGTGGACCTTTTACAACAAGACCTGTACCAGTTACTGTAAGTGAATTAGCATTGGTCGTATAGAAAACACCACCACTCACCATACCGCTAACAACCAGGTTGGTGATATCTGCCTCAGTACCACTTGATGTACCTGTAATAGTGACTGAAGAAGCCGTCAGAGCTATAAAGTCACCCGTTTGAAAGGTGCTCGTACCACCGGTAAGAGTTGTAACTCCTAAGCCAGTTGCAAATCCTGTAGCAAACGTGCCTGTCTGAACACTAAGATCTGTAAATAAGCCTGAAGTACCCGTGATGGTTAGTCCGCTGATCGTTTGGCCAGTGACAGTGGTGAACGAGAAGGTGCCTCCGGTCAGGCTTGTGAAAGTGCCCGTGGTACCAACGACTGTTAATCCAGAGACTTCCGTAGTAAATGTACCGCTTACACCTGTTACAGAAACAAAGTCTCCCGTAGTCGCTTGAACATTGGTGCCGGTAATAGTGCCACCACTGATTGACGTGCCTGTTAAGGATGTAAATGTGCCAGTAGTACCAACAACTATTAAGCCTGAAACAGTATCAGTAAAAGTACCTGATACGGCTTGTAAATTTGTAAATAGACCAGACGTTCCTGTGATGGTAATACCAGAAATAGTTCCGGTGCTTACAAGGTAATTTACACTGACATCACCTGAAACATCTAGCGGTCCTTCAATAGTGACGCCAGTTGCAAATGTAGCTTCGCCAGATACACCTAGAATTCCGCTTAATGTTGTGCCGCTAACAACAGTGAAGTCACCACTGATAGTCTGGTCCCCAGAGAAAGATAGACCTTCAGCTTGAAGCAGTGTAAACGTGCCTCTGTCTGCAGTCACACTTGAGGCAGTGATTTCAGTTCCGGTAACACTTGTAAAGAAAGCTGACGTTCCGGATATAGTATTACCGGTTACTACCGCACCTGAAACATAATCAAATACACCAGTAGTAAATAAACCACTTTCACCAGTAACTGTTCCACCAGAAAGAGTATCTGCAAAGATACCAGAAGTCCCGCTTATTGTTTCAAACAGTCCCGTGGCCCCTGTGATAGTAGTGCCTGTTAAGGAAGTAAAGACGCCTGTTGCACCAGTGATGTTGGTGACGTTTATAGTATCGCCTGTGATGTTTGTTCCGGAAATATTAACAAACAAACCAGTCGTAAAGAGACCCGAGTCTCCAGTTACCGTGGCACCTGAAACACGTACGAAATCACCAGTACCAACAGTTAAGCCTGAGAAACTTCCAGCATCGCCCGTTATCGTGGCTCCAGATAAATTAGTAAAAACACCACTAACCCCTGTCAGATTAGTGAAGCGTCCAACCTCTCCTGTGACTACAGAACCTGATACGAATCCTGTTCCCTGAATGCCAGAAGCTGTTAGTAAACCTGATAGGGTCAAGTCACCAGTTACTTCGATCCCACTAACATCTAATGTGTTAGCTGTAAGCTGATCAAATGTACCTGAAGTACCAGAAATATTATCCCCTGTTATCGTACCGCCTGACAGATAAGGAAATCGTCCACTATCAGCAACAATATAAGTACCGGTAATGGTGTTACCTGTAATCGTACCTGTGACTGTCAGGTCATCAAAGCTGGCATCATCACCAGACAGTGTATCTATAGTTCCTACACTCGTTTCAAGTTGATTGAAAAAGGCAGCTTCACCTGTATAATTCAGACCACTAATGGTACCGCTCGTTGTAAGATCATTTTGTACAACAAGGCCTGAAACCAGAGTGGCACCAGTAACAGTGAGGTTATTTAAAAGTGTATTACCTGATACAGTTGCGTTTGCGTCAATAACGATGTCGCCTGTAAAAGTTGCCCCTGAGTTGGTCAGGAAAAATTGAGCGAGATACAGGCGGAACTCATCAAAAGTAAGTTTTTTATTACGCAGAGTCGGGTCTACTTCAAGGATTTTGACCATTGTCAAAAGGTCATCCCCTGAAATAGTTATGCCTGAGATGGCGGGCATCTCTGTTATTTTTCTATTAGCCACCCGAATTCTGCATATGACCTGTTACAATTATAGGTCTTTTATTTTTCCCTGATCTCAATTCGGGAAAAGATATCTGTAGTAAAATTCCAGGCGAATTGAACACCCGTAAGAATACCTACGGAAATGAGGAGAGTAAGTCCCATCTCAGCAATGGTCATGTTGCGGCGAACATAAACAACCCGAGGCTCAGGCATTGGAGCAGGTTGGTATTGCATCTGCGGCTGAGGAGGCATCGGAGGTTGTGCCAAGGGTCGCTGCATCTGTGGCTGTGGTTCACGACGAGCCTGCATCGCATCAGCAATGGCACGACGCCGAGCTTCTTCTTTTAAAGCTTCAAGATTTTCAGGACTAATAGGCGGCCTTTCATTGAATTCCGGCGGTTGACTTGCAGGAATTTGTCCTTCCATGGGTAGACATATTGTTTGCCCATAGCTTACCATTAGAAAAAATAAAAAGCGAGATGATTTCTATCGCTCAAGAATTAAAAAAGATTGCACGTGAGCTGAAGGGTATCAACTTGAGCCTTCAGGCAATGTGGCACAGCCGTTATAAGAATGAGGAAACACATGTAATGAATCCAGAAGCTTACGCAGATGAATACATCACTATTGAAGAAGCTAGTGCCAGGCTCAGTGTTCCAATGACGACCATACGTAACTGGATCGCAATTGGTCGACACAGAAAAAGAGGCTGGAAAGAAGGTATTCACTATGTAAACGTATGTATGGACGACAAAAAGCGAGGCATTCTTCGTGTCTGCTGGAACGCACTAGTTAAAGATATGGCTAAACATCCTCTAAATAATCATGCTTTTCGGGACGCCTGCCGTCCAAGCTATGTTGCAAACGAGAGAGAAGACGATTTAGCTGATCCAGATTTTAATCCTGCTCAATGAGTTATCGTTTTTATGGGGTAAGTATTGAGGATATAAACCTTGATAATTTCAGAGATAAGCTCCCCCTCTCCTTAGCAAATCAAATTGAGATATTCGTTCCTCCCGAGGGATCCTTTGATGATGTCTGTTTAAAACGCTACCTCAAAGTGTTAAAAAACTATGAAGACGAGGATGAGAACTCTCACATGACGTTGGCCAATAGGTTACGCGTAGCTTTTCGTGATCTACAACCAGCTACGATCTGCGGTAAATTCCCGACAGCAGAACTTCCTTTAAAGAGACGTCTTCGATGTGTGGCTGAATACCTTATTAGATCAGGAGAGTTCAGTAAACTCCGTGACGAAAATGGTAAACTTATTAAGCAAAAAGGAGCTTTAGGCAAGATGGTTGTGACATACAAACCTGAGCTTAAACTCCTTGATTCTTTACGTAAACAGGGGCTGCTGAAATGAATCGCAGAGAAAAGCTGCTATTAGGAATTCTTGGCAAAGATCCTAACGTTGAGAAAACCAAGATGCTAGACACGACTCTTAAGATCGTGCTCGCTGATATGGGAAAACAATATTGTAAATTCTGGGAAACTGAAGGGCC
>Ga0098074_1001668_pt1 | contig 10885 bp, 15 predicted proteins | sample 32_taG_FD_75064 | JGI IMG/M metagenome (GOLD analysis project Ga0098074, IMG submission 75064) | Marine viral communities from the Gulf of Mexico - 32_GoM_OMZ_CsCl metaG | ecosystem: Environmental > Aquatic > Marine > Oceanic | place: Atlantic Ocean: Gulf of Mexico | collected 2015-07-12
CGCAGCTGTTCACCGTGATGCCGCCGCCGCCCCCGGGCGCCTGAGCGGCAGAACCTGGTCTTGACCCTCCGGGCCGGGGGCCACACTCTCGGCGCTAAGAACCGGGACGAGGGGCAGGAGAGCATGACCGATACCGAGGCAGCGCCGGGTCAGACGGAGCACCGATTCCCCTGCCCGAACTGCGGCGCGGACTATCGCTTCAACCCCGCCACCGGGGAGCTGATCTGCGATTTCTGCGGCAATACCGAGCAGGTCGAGGGTCTGGCGCGAAGCCACGTCTCCGCGATACGTGAACTCGACTTCAACGCCGCGCTCGAGGCGCGCCTGCCCGAGGCCGAGACCGAGGAGACCCGGGTCTCGAAATGCCCCAACTGCGGCGCGGAGGTGGAGTTCGACCCCGACATCCACGCCACCGAATGCCCGTTCTGCGCGACGCCCGTGGTGACCGACACCGGGGTGAACCGTCATATCAAGCCGAAGGGCGTCCTGCCCTTCGCGCTCGACGAGGCCTCGGCGCGCAAGGCGATGACCGCATGGCTCGGGGCGCTGTGGTTCGCGCCGAACGGGTTGAAGGACTATGCGCGGAAGGGGCGGAAGATGCAGGGCATCTACGTGCCCTACTGGACCTTCGACGCCGACACCAAGTCGCGGTATTCGGGCGCGCGGGGACATATCTACTACGAGACCCATACCGTCATGCGCGACGGCAAACCCGTCACCCAGCAGGTCCAGAAGATCCGCTGGACCCCGGCCTCGGGCCGGGTCGCGCGGTTCTTCGACGATGTGCTGGTGCTGGCCTCGACTTCCCTGCCGAAACGCTACACCGACGCGCTGGAGCCCTGGGACCTTGCCGCGCTGGAGCCCTACCGGCCGGACTTCCTGGCCGGGTTCCGGGCCGAGGCCTACCAGGTGGAGCTGCGCGCGGGTTACGACGAGGCGCGGCAGAAGATGGACCGGATCATCGAGCGCGACGTGAAATTCGACATCGGCGGCGATGCCCAGCAGGTGCACGGGATCGACACGGCAATCGCGGACGTGACCTTCAAGCACGTGCTGCTGCCGGTCTGGCTGGCGGCCTACAAGTTCCGGGGCAAGACCTACCGTTTCGTGGTCAACGGCAGGACCGGCCGGGTGCAGGGCGAGCGGCCGTGGTCGACCTGGAAGATCGCGATCGCGGTCTTCCTCGCCCTCGTCGCCGCCGTGACCTTTGGCTACGTGATGTCGCAAGGACAGTGAACAGGATGAAAGACATGACCGACCTCGCCATTCTCGACGGGCTCCTGAAGTCCCGCCATTCGTGTCGCGCGTTTACCGATGAGCCGGTGCCGGACGAGGTGATCGAGACCCTCGTGGCGACCGCCGGGCGCGCGCCGTCGTGGTGCAACTCCCAACCCTGGCAAGTCATCGTCACCCGCCCCGCCGAGACCGAGGCGCTGCGCGAGAAGCTCCTTGCGAACCCGACCTCGACCGAGGGCGGGCATCCCGACATGCCCTTCCCCACGGGCTACACCGGCCTCCACCAGGGCCGCCGCCGCACCTGCGGCTGGCAGCTCTATGATGCGGTCGGGGTCACCAAGGGCGACCGCGAGGGCTCGGCCAGGCAGGCGATGGAGAACTTCCGTTTCTTCGGCGCGCCGCATACGGCAATCCTGACCTCGGGCAATGAACTCGGCCCCTATGGCGCGATGGATTGCGGCGGTTTCATCCTTGCCTTCTGCCTTGCGGCCGAGGCGCTCGGGCTTGGTTGCATCCCTCAAGCCGCCATTGCCGCCCATGCGCCGCTGCTGCGCGACCATTTCGCGGTGCCCGAGGACCGGATGATCCTCTGCGCGATCACCTTCGGCTACGAGGACAAGGCGCACCCGGCGAACGCCTTCCGGACGGAACGCGCGCCCTTGTCCGAGATCCTCGAGATACGGGGCTGAACGATGCGGGCCCTGATCCAGCGAATCTCGGAAGCCGCCGTGCGGGTCGATGGCGAAGTGGTCGGGCAAAGCGGCCCCGGCCTGCTGATCCTGATCTGCGCGATGCCCGGCGACGATGAAGCCACCGGCGAGAAGCTGGCGGCCAAGATCTCGAAGATGCGGATCTTCGAGGACGCGGCGGGCAAGATGAACCTTTCGCTTGCGGACACCGGCGGCTCGGCGCTGGTCGTCAGCCAGTTCACCCTCGCCGCCGACACCAGCCGTGGCAACCGCCCCGGCTTCTCCGGGGCAGCGGCCCCGGCCGAGGCCGAACGGCTCTACGAGGCTTTCGCCGCCAGCCTCGCGGCGCTTGGTCCCAGGGTGGAGACCGGGCGCTTCGGGGCTGACATGAAGGTGTCGCTGGTCAATGACGGCCCGGTGACGATCTGGCTCGACACCGCCGCCTGAGGCGCGTCAGGCCCGGCGGTGCGCAATCGTGGCGGTCACGCCCCAGACGATCGAGACCGGCCAGGTGATCAGGAAACCCCAGCCCATGGTGACGAACCCCACGACCAGCGCGATGGTCACCATGAAGATGCCGCCCACGGTCGAGGAATAGAACAGGCCCAGCGGACCGAACAGCAGCGTGAGCAGGAAGGCCAGGCCAGGGCTCTTGTCGCCCTGCGCGCGGATCATATTGGCTTCGGGCCTCTCCACGTCGTCACGCAATCGGCTACTCCTTCACACGGTCACACTTACGCCAAACCGCGCCCGGCGCGGTGAAATTCGGAATAGCAAGGTTCGGCTCACATATTGCCCAATAGGCCCGATACCGCCGGAGAACACGCAGCTCCCGTGCCGGGTTTGTCACGTTTGATCTGCGGTCTTAGACCCAAAGTGCTATGACCCTGCGGTAATCCGCACCTCCGGTTGCATAATGTGATGACATTATATTCAAAACGACCTCAGGTTGCCTTTTCCGAACCGGCTGCGTCAGGGGTTGTAAGCGCAGCGATAATCTGCTTCCCGGTTGGAGTGTTGCAAGCAGGACTGAAATCCGATCATGGCTGAGCTGGACGACCTTTTCGCGGATTTGGATTCAGTCTCCGTTGGTGGTTACAATTTCGGCTTCCATTTGCGATATTCTCGACCAATGGCCGTACGATCGACCTATATCGAATCCTGGTCCCTGCATTACTCGAGAAACAAGTTCATTCTGGCCGACCCGACCGCGGTCTGGGCATTGCTCAATACCGGAACCTGCCGGTGGTCGGAAATTGACCAGCCCGATCCATTGGGCGTTCTGGGGGAAGCCGCCAAATACGGCTACCGGTATGGCGTGACCTGCAGCACCGGGCCGCTCGAATCGCGGACCCTCGGCAATTACGCCCGCGAGGACCGCGATTTCACCGATGCCGAGATCGAGGCGATCTTCGATCTCGTGCAACGCATCCATGCCGCGGTGGAGCGTCTGCCCGGCCCGAAGAGCCACCAGCAGGAGGTGCTCCAGCTGCTGGAGGCCGGGATGACATATGACCAGATCTGCGCCGAGCTCGGCCTGTCCCGCACCGCCGTCGTGAACCGGCTCAAGGGCGCGCGGCGGGCCCTCGGCGTGGCCACCAATGCCGAGGCGATCCGCATCGGCCTGGAGCGCGGATTTCTCACCTCGACGAGCCTGACAGGGGTTACCAAGGGCCTTCCCTTCGGGTAGGTCACGGCTCACGCGCTTTTTCCGGGAATCCCGCCCGATAGCGGTTGACTCATCCCCGGGCATGGGTAAAAGGCGCAGTTCAAGGATTTCGCGGAACCGACCCGTTCCGCCGCAGGAGACACGAAAATGGCGAAGCCGACCACCATCAAGATCCGCCTGAACTCGAGCGCGGGCACGGGCCACTTCTACGTGACCAAGAAGAACGCCCGCACCATGACCGAGAAGATGACCGTACGTAAGTACGATCCCGTCGCGCGGAAGCACGTCGAGTACAAGGAAGGCAAGATCAAGTAAGATCGCCCCCAACTCGAAAAGATGCAGAGCCGCGCCGCCAGAGCGCGGCTCTTGTCTTTCCAGGGTTGCGCTCCTCTCCCTCCTCGGGCCCAGGAGCCACCCGATGTGCCAGACGATCACGATCCGCCCCGCCGTGCCCGGAGACCTCGACAGGGTCTCCACGATGCTCGCACGGTCCTACCGCGCCCTCCTCGCCGCCGATTACGCGCCCGAGGTGCTGCGGGACGCCCTCCCCTACCTGACCCGCGCCAACCCCGCGCTGATGCGCTGCCGGACCTATCTCGTCGCCTTCGACGACACCGGCCGCCCGCTGGCCGCCGGGGGCTGGACGGACACCTCTCCGCACGGCTCCGCCGGCCGGCGCAGCGAGGCGCATGTGCGCCACGTCGCGACCGACCCGGACCATGCCCGCACAGGGCTGGGACGGCGGCTGATGGGTGAGGTAATCGCCTCGGCCGAGGCGGCGGGGGTCACGCTGCTCCACTGCCAGAGCACACTGACGGCCCAGCCCTTCTACAAGAGCCTCGGGTTCGAGATGAGGGGAAGGATAGACATCCGCATCGCGCCCGGGGTCTGGTTCCCGGCGGTGCAGATGCGCAGGCTCAGCGACTGATGGATCCGGGGCGCAGGATCACTCCTGCGTCCCGGAATCAGCGTCTGCCGTGGCGGTTGCCGGTTCGGCCGGCGGGACCGTCATCACCTCTCCCAGGCTGGCCCGGATCGAGGGAATCGGCTGGCTCAGTTCACTCAGGCCCCAACCGTAGGGGGGCGTGATGTCGTCGGGAATATGCGCCCCGACAGTGCCGGCGGTGAAGCTCAGCCCCACTGCCAGCACCAGGGGCACCCGCGGCAGGGCGCCGGTCATTTCGCGAACACGGCGCATCCGGTTCAGCGGACGTTGTTGCCGTAGGTGTTCGACGTGGTGTCCGTGGTGAACACGTACTCGTTGACCTTGTCGTTCGAGATCACCGAACGGGCGGCGTTTTCGTAGACCGACGCGGTGTCGACGGTGATCTTCTCGCCGGTGGTGGCTTCGGTCGAGACGACACCCAGCTGGTGGTCGCGGGTCGGCACGTTGACGTCGTCAGCGGGGCTGTAGGCCAGTGCGGAGCCGGCGACGAGGACGGTTGCGAGAGCGCTGGAGGCGAGGGTTGCGAGTTTCATGTTGGTCTTCCTTTTTCAGTTCAGGGCAGCTTGTCCGCCCCGGTGAGACGTCATCTGTGCCTTTCTGTTCGAGGCTTCAAGATCGGTCATCTTCAGGAAGGTAAAGGGAGGATGACATGGTAACCATCGAGATACTTGACAGGATATTTGTTTTAATTCTGTGACTTAGGTAGAATATCCGCAATTTGTGACAATCTCTCTCAGCCTCACGGCCCCGTGAACACGGACACCAAAAGCGTCGCTTTTGTCCAATTATACGTCGCAAACGTAACTAAACAGATCAGTTCAGATAGGTTTGAAAAGGATCTGTGCGCTCACGCACATGACCTTTTTTTGACGGGGACAGATACCAGCCATGCCGCGGCTGCAACGCTCCGGCGAGTTTTTTCCTTACCGGACAACTTGCAGCGTGACGCTCACGCTCCGAGCCGGTCGATGTCCCGCATCAGCTCGCCCAGAGAGACCCCCTCCATCGCCGCCGCGACCTCGTCCTGCGCCCGCTTCCAGGCCTCCGAGGCCGCCACCATCCGGCGCTGTCCCTCGTCGGTAAGGCGCAGGATCCGCTTGCGGCGGTCTTCGGGATCGGTCTCGGCACTTACCAGCCCGTCCCGCTCGAGCAGTGCGAGGCCACGCGAGAGCGTCGACTGGTCCATCTGGGTCTTCTCGGCGAGCCGCTGCACCGTGGGACGCTTCATCGCGTGGATCCACGGCAGCAGCGAGAACTGGGCGATGGTCAGACCGTGCTCGGCCAGCACCCCGTCATAGAGCTTTACCAGACGACGGGACGCACGCCGCAGCGCCAGGCAATAGCATGACCCCGTCATCAGTTCGGCAAACTCCGGGGTCACCAAAACATCGTCACGTAATTCCCGGCTCACGGCGGCATCTCCCAAAAAATTCTTGACTCCATGTATATGCATGGACTTTACTTGCATGGCCATGCAATGGAAGGCTAGCCGATGAAAGACCACCCGTCCACCGACCCGATCCGCTATGGACTGTCCCGTCCCGACCAGATCGCGGGCCTCAACGGTCTCGAGCAGATGCAGGCCATGCTGCGCGACGAATTGCCAGCACCCACCATCTGCCGGGCGCTCGATTTCATTCTGACTGACGTGGGCGAGGGCTGGGCCGAGTTCCGGGGCACCGCGTCCGACCGGGTCCTGAACCCGATGGGCATCGTGCATGGCGGCTGGGTGATGACCCTGCTCGATTCCGCGCTCGGCTGCGCCGTGCATACGACGATCGCCGCGGGCGAGGGCTATGTCTCGCTCGACACCGATGTGAAGTTCATCAAGGCGATCACCCCCGCCTCGGGCGAGGTCATCGTCACCGCAAGGGTCCAGACCCGTGGCCGTCAGATCGCGACCTCCGAGGGCAAGGCGGTGGATTCGCAGGATCGCGTGCTGGCGCTCGGCACCTCCTCCTGCCTGATCCGGCAGCTGTGAGGCGGTGGCGCGCAGGCGCGCCGCAGCACCCCGCCGGACGCCGGACCTGACCGGCCCGGCCGGGATGAGAGGATGCCGGAGACGGGTCTCCCGCCCGCTGGCCCGGCTTCCCTCGGCGTCGCCGGAGGGGCATTTCCACGCCCACTCCGGCGACGCACCCGATCAGCGGTAGTCGCCCGGCCCCTTCTGGCGCGCCTGCTCGACGGAATCATTCTCGAAGACATACTGGTAGACGTATTTCTGCCCCAGCATATGCGCCTCCCAGGGGTCATAGACGTCGATCGTACGCGCCACCTCGCGGCGGTCCGCGCCGGTCACTGTCCCGACCGGGCCGAGACTCTGCTCTTTCTGAGACCGGGTGCCATCCTCCGCGGGGGCATTCCCCGCTGCGACCGGCAACCCCAGCACCGAGACCATGAGGGCGGCGGCAATGCGATACATGGCGGAACTCCTTTTCACCGGGACGCGGGACGCGCCCCTGCAGGGCAATGTAGCCGGCCGCGGGCGGGTTCCCAACCGCCCGGCGATCACGTTCCGGCAAACGGGCAGGTCGCGCCCAGTCTCTCCCGAAACGGCTGCGGCGCCGGACTCTCGCCCGGCGCCGCAGATCGCATCCGTCCCGAACGGGCTTCAGACCGCCTTCTTGCGGCTCTCGTCGAGGTAGATTTCCCGCAACCGCACCGCGACCGGGCCCGGCTTGCCGGTGCCCACCTCGGCGCCGTCGATCTTCACCACCGGCATCACGAACGCCGAGGCCGAGGTGAAGAAGGCCTCGTCGGCGCTCTTGGCTTCCTCGATGGAGAACGACCGCTCCTCGACCTCCATCTGCGCCTCGCGGGCGAACCGCAGAACGGCCGCGCGGGTGATCCCGTGCAGGATGTCGTTCGACAGCGCCCGGGTGATGATCTTGCCGCCCTTCACGATGTAGGCGTTGTTCGAGGTGCCCTCGGTCACCATCCCGTCCTCGACCAGCCAGGCATCGTCCGCGCCGGCCTTCTTCGCCATCATCTTGCCCATCGAGGGATAGAGCAGCTGGACGGTCTTGATGTCGCGACGGCCCCAGCGGATGTCCTCGATCGAGATCACGGAGATGCCGGTCTTGGCCACCGGGTTGTCGGCCAGCCCGGGCTTGTTCTGAGTGAAGAGCACGATGGTCGAGGGCGTCGTCGCCGGATCGGGGAAGACGAAATCACGGTCGCCGGGCGAGCCCCGGGTGATCTGGAGATAGATCATCCCCTCCTCGATCCCGTTCGCGCGCACCAGTTCGCGGTGGATCTCAAGCAGTTCCTCGGTGGTCACCGGCGCAGCCATGTCGAGCTCGGTCAGCGAGCGTTCGAGCCGCTTCGCATGCCCCTCGAAATCCACCAGCTTGCCGTCCAGCACCGAGGTCACTTCATAGACCCCGTCGGCCATCAGGAACCCGCGGTCGAAGATCGACACCTTCGCCTCTTCCTCGGGCAGGTATTCCCCGTTCACGTATACGGTGCGGCTCATCTCGTCTCTCCTGATGTCCTGTCAGCCCCAGAGCGAGGCTTCGGGCGGGTACACGCCATTCTCGTCGTAGCGCAGCGGCGCGTCGCGGTCTTCCGCCAGAAGCAGCGGGCCGTCAAGATCGGTCACCATCGCCCCCTGCGCCACCAGCACCGCCGGGGCCATGGCGAGCGAGGTGCCGACCATGCAGCCGACCATGACCTCGTAGCCCTCGGCCAGCGCCGCGTCGCGCAGCGCCAGCGCCTCGGTCAGCCCGCCGGTCTTGTCGAGCTTGATGTTCACCACGTCGTACTTGCCCTTGAGCTTCGGCAGCGAGCCGCGGTCATGGCAGCTCTCGTCGGCGCAGACCGGCACCGGGCGCTCCATCCCGATCAGCGCCTCGTCGTCGCCCGCGGGCAGCGGCTGCTCGACCAGCGCCACGCCCAAGCGCACCAGATGCGGGGCGAGATCGGCATAGACCTCCGCCGACCAGCCTTCGTTCGCGTCCACGATGATCTTCGCGCCCGGCGCGCCACGCCGCACCGCCTCGAGCCGCACCATGTCATCGGGGGTCCCGAGCTTGATCTTCAGCAGCGGCCGGTGCGCATGCTTGCGCGCCTGCGCCTCCATCTTCTCCGCGGTGTCGAGCGACAGGGTGAAGGCGGTGATCTCCGGCCCGGGCGCCTTCAGCCCCGCCAGCTCCCAGGCCCGCCTGCCCGCGCGCTTCGCCGCCAGATCCCAGAGCGCGCAATCCACCGCGTTCCGCGCCGCGCCGCCGGGCAGCAGCCCCTGCAGCTCGTCCCGGGTGAATGTCTCAGGCAGACCCTCGATCTCTTCGGTCACGCTCTCCAGCGTCTCGTCATAGCGCGCGTAGGGAACGCATTCCCCCCAGCCCACCAGGCCGCCGTCGGAGACCTTCACGGTCAGAACCTTCGCCTCGGTCCGCGACCCGCGCGAGATGGTGAACACCTCCGCCAGCCGGAACGTTTCTGCCCTAACCGAAATCTCCAATGGTCCGCCTCTTCCTCTGGTCAGAAATACTCTGGGGGAGTTCGAGGGGGCAAAGCCCCCTCGTCTTCAAGATTAGATCGTGTGCGCGGGCCCCCGGCCCGCGCTCCACTGGATCAGACGGCCTCGAGTGCGTCCACCAGCCGCTCGGCGCCGTGCCGGTACGGGTCCACCGCGGGCAGCCCCATCCGTTCCTCGACCTCGGCCAGGTAGGCCCGGGCCTCGTCCTCGCTCAGGTGCTGGGTGTTCACCGAGACGCCGATCACCTTGCAGTCCGGGTTCGCGACCTTGGCCAGTTCAAGCGCCATGTCGCGCACCGCCTCCAGCGAGGGCAGCTTGTAGCCCGGCAGGCCCCGCATGTGCTCGCGGGTCGGCTCGTGGCAGATCACCAGCGCGTCCGGCTGACCGCCATGCACCAGCGCCATGGTCACGCCCGAGTACGAGACGTGGAACAGGCTGCCCTGCCCCTCGATCATGTCCCAGTGGTCGGCATCGTTGTCCGGCGTCAGCCATTCCACGGCGCCCGCCATGAAATCCGCGATCACGGCATCGAGCGGCACGCCCTCGCCGGTGATCAGGATGCCGGTCTGGCCGGTGGCCCGGAACGAGGACTTGAGCCCGCGCTCCTTCATCACCCGGTCCATCGCCAGCGCGGTGTACATCTTGCCGACCGAGCAGTCGGTGCCGACCGCGAGGCAGCGCTTGCCGGTCCGTTTCTCGCCGTTCGCAATGGGGTACTTCACCGACGGCACCCGCACGTCGTGCAGCTTCCGCCCGGTCGCCTCGGCCACCGCCTTGAGGTCGGGCTCGTCGCGCAGCAGGTTGTGCAGGCCCGACGCCAGGTCGAAGCCTTCTTCCAGCGCCTCGATCAGCACCTTCTTCCAGGCCTGCGAGATCACGCCCCCGCGGTTCGCCACGCCGATCACCAGCGTCTTCGCCCCTGCGGCCTTGGCCTCGGCCAGGGTCATATCGGGCAGCTTCATGTCGGCCTTGCAGCCTTCCATGCGGAACTGGCCGACCGCGTTGTCCGGGCGCCAGTCGCGGATGCCCTGTGCCACTTTCGCAGCCAGCGGATCGGGCGCGTCGCCCAGGAAGAGAAGATACGGCGTTTCGATCATGTCAGCCCTCGTCAGGAGAATTCGTTGCGCCGGAGGAAACAGGATTCGCCCCGGGATTGCTTTGCAATTAGGGCGTTTCCGCAGCGCGGCACGCAAGATTGTCCGAAATCCCGGCGCATCTGCCGAAGAAGTTCCCGCATCGCGAACCGGTAGCGCTGCGAATTCGGCGCAGGGGCCGGCAAGCCCGCCATCCGCAAACACCGCAGGCCGGGCTTCAGCTCGACAGGCCGGCACAGCTTTTCTGCACCCGCGAAATCCGCTTGCAGCAGCGGGCGCAATTTAATAACCCGCACCCCAACCCAAACGTAATTTCCTTGCCGAAAGGTTCCTGCGCTCATGTCCTTCCGCATCCAGCCCCAGCCCGTCGCCCGCCCGAACCGTTGCCAGCTCTTCGGCCCGGCCTCCAACACCAAGCTGCCGCCGAAGATGGCCGCCTCCGCCGCGGACGTGATCAACCTCGACCTCGAGGACGCCGTCGCCCCCGACGACAAGGAAAGCGCCCGCAAACTGGCCATCGAGGCGATCGGCGACATCGACTGGGGCCGGAAGACGCTGTCGGTCCGGATCAACGGACTCGACAGCCCCTGGTGGTACCGCGACGTGGTCGACCTGCTGGAACAATCCTCCGACCGGCTCGACATGATCATGATCCCGAAGGTGGGCTGCGCCGAGGATATCTATGCCGTCGATGCCCTCGTTACCGCCGTGGAACGCGCCAAGGGCCGCAAGAAACCCATCAAGTTCGAGGTCATCATCGAGAGCGCAGCC
>Ga0098074_1001669_pt1 | contig 10880 bp, 17 predicted proteins | sample 32_taG_FD_75064 | JGI IMG/M metagenome (GOLD analysis project Ga0098074, IMG submission 75064) | Marine viral communities from the Gulf of Mexico - 32_GoM_OMZ_CsCl metaG | ecosystem: Environmental > Aquatic > Marine > Oceanic | place: Atlantic Ocean: Gulf of Mexico | collected 2015-07-12
GAAAAGGGATACCGCGCACAAAATGAAGAGACATGCTGAAAAGGCTTTGGTCATGGCGCGGATCCTGCCGCTGCGTCACGCAGCTGGCAAGGGGTTATGACGGCTCCCCTCCGGGGGCGGCGGGCCGGGGCTGCGGATGCGCCGGGGACAGTCCGACGCTCATGGGCTGTTCCGCAGCGGGCCACGCCGCCGGGCCCTCGCCCTGCTCACCGGCGAGGACCGGACCGGAGATGGCCAGAGCGCCACCCAGGAGGAGAAGACAGGCGACGAGACTGACGAAGGACACGACCTTTACCAAACCCATGAGACCATCTCCGATCCGTTGCCGGGCCGGCTGGAAGGGATGCTGTCCGGCCCGGTGAGAGGACTATGCGGGACTGCGGGGCCGGGATCCCGTGACAAAGGCTGTCATGGGAAAATGTTTCGCGTGCAATAGGTTGGATGGGGATGGGTGCCGGGCTGAGGCCCAGCCTTCGGCAGGCTGGCGGCGCGCCGGGGACTGTTCGGAACGCCTGGCAAGATGGGTAGGCCGGGCTGCAGCCCGGCGCTTCCCCTCCGCCCAGGCACCACGTTCAGTCGAAATGCTCCTCCAGCGTCCCGGTCAGCCAGCGCCAGCTTCGCCGCGCGGCCTTCTCCGAGTAATTCGCCCCGGCCGGGTTGGTGAACCCGTGCCCGGTATGCCCGAAACCGAGGATCTCCCAGTCCGGGCAATGCTCGGTCAGTTCCTCGGCGATCGCCACCACCGCTGGCGGCTCCGCGAGCCCGTCGTCCCAGCCGTGCAGCAGCACGACCGCCGCCTTCATTGCCTCGGTCGGAAAATCCGGCCGGTCGAAGATGCCGTGCAGCGACAGCGCCACCCGGAAATCCGCCCCGGTCCTGGCGAGGTCGATCACCGCCTTGCCGCCCAGGCAATAGCCCATCGCCGCGAGCTTGCCGCTATCCACCCCCGGCAGGCCGCGCATCTCTTCCAGCGCACAGACCATGCGGTCGGCGAGCAGGCGGCGGTTGCCGTTCACCTCCTGCATCTTCCGCGCCGCCTCGGACCGCTCCTCGGTCCGGAAGCCGCCGCCGTAATAATCCATCGCGAAGGCGGTGTAGCCCAGTTCGGCCAGGCGCCGGGCGGTCTCCATCTCGAAATCGCGAAGGCCCATGAAGGCGGGGGCGATCATCACCGCGGGGCGCGGGCCGTCGCCCTCGGGTTCGGCGATGTAGCCCACGTAATCCGTGGTGCCGTCGGAATAGCTGTGGCTGCGGGTGCTGACCATCGGGTCCTCCTGTGCAAGTCCCGGGGAGCGTAGCAGCGCTGCAACGACATGCCAGCCGCTATTCGCGGATGTGATTGTTTCGTGGACGCGGAATGGCTTCGCCCCATATGTTGTGGACAAGTGAGGAAGAGCACCCATTTCGACCCCATGACCCTTGACCTGATCCAAAGCATTGTTGGCCTTTACCGCCGTGCGCCCCGGTCCCACCGGAGACCCGCGTGAGCCTGATCGAGCAGAGCAGCCCGACACTCCGCTTCCCGCCGGACCAGCTGGCCGAGGTCCGGACCCAGTTCGCGGCCCTCTGCTACCGGGTCGTGAAGGAAAAGCCGCAGTTCCTGCTGATCACCAGTCGCGGCACCGGGCGCTGGATCGTGCCCAAGGGCTGGCCGATGACCGGTCGCACCGCCCCCGCCTGCGCGCTCCGCGAGGCCTACGAGGAGGCGGGTGTCATCGGGCACGCCGCGACGACACCGCTGGGCGTGTATCCCTACATGAAGCTGCTCGACGACGGGCTCGAGGTGCCCTGCGCGGCGCTGGTCTTCCCCGTCCGGGTTAGCGCTCTGAGGGCGGACTTCCCCGAAGCGGGCGAGCGCGACCGCCGCTGGTTCCGCCGCAAGAAGGCTGCGCGGAAGGTCGGGGAGCCGGCGCTCAGCCATATGATCCTGGAATTCGACCCGGCCCGTCACGCCCTCTGATCCGTGGCCCGCGCTTGATCTCGGCTTAGGTATGATTATGTTTACCGGGATAAAAATCGGGCAGCGTAGATGATCCAGTTTTCCCTGAAATGCCCCAACGACCACCGCTTCGACAGCTGGTTCCAGTCGGCCGAAGCCTATGACAAGCTGGCCGCCGCCGGCATGGTCTCATGCGCCGTCTGCGGTGCCGAGGGTGTGCAGAAGGCCCCGATGGCGCCCCGCGTGGCCGCCTCGCGCGAAGAGGACCGCCCGCTGTCGCAGCCGCGCAGCGCCGCGGAGCAGGCAGTGGCCGAGCTGCGGCGGCGGATCGAGGCGGGTTCGGAGGATGTCGGCCGCAACTTCGCCCGCGAAGCCCGCGCCATCCACGAGGGCGATGCCCCCGATCGCGCGATCCGCGGCGAGGCGCGGATGGACGAGGCGCGCAAGCTGCTCGAGGACGGGGTGCCGGTCATGCCCCTGCCCTTCATGAATTCCCGAAAGACGAACTGAGGAGACCCCCATGCACGTGGTCATCACCGGCGCCAGCCGCGGGGTCGGCGCTGCCCTGAAAGCCCGTTACGAAGCGGAAGGCCACGAGGTCACCGGCACCTCTCGCGCGGGGAACGACGGTCTGATCGCGCTGGACGTGACCGACGCAGGCGCGATCACGAGCTTCGCGGCGGGACTGAAGGGCAAGCCCGTCGACCTGCTGGTCTGCAATGCCGGGCTCTACCTCGACAAGGGCCACGCGCTCGAGACCGGGTATCCGGCCGAGATGTGGGCCGAGCAGCTCGCGGTGAACGTCACCGCGCCGTTCCTCTGCGTGCAGGCGCTGCTGCCGAACCTGCGGGTGGCGCGCGGCAAGGTGGCGATCATCTCGTCGCAGATGGGATCGTCGACGCTGGCGACCGGCAACGCCTTCCTCTACCGCGCCAGCAAGGCGGCGGCGCTGAACCTCGGGTTGAATCTCTCGACCGCGCTCGAGGCGGACGGCGTGGCGGTCGGAATCTACCATCCGGGCTGGGTGCGGACCGACATGGGCGGCGCCTCGGCGGCGATCACGGCGGAGGAGAGCGCCGAGGGGCTGGCCGCGCGGTTCGCTGAGCTGTCGGTCGGGACCACCGGCTGCTTCCGGACCTGGGACGGCCGCGATCACGCGATCTGACGCGGGTGGTGGGGAGGATGCCCACCCAACGCGCGCAGTCAGGATTTTCGGCGCGCGTTAACCGTTTCGCAGGATTTCCACCGGACTCTTGCGGTTACGGGGGCGATTCATCAACGAGACGGCCATGAGCATTTCAGTCTCTCTCCTCTCTGCGTCCGATGGCGGTCAGGCCATCCGGGCGCCAGTCCAGCCGGCGCCGGCACAGGCGACGGCCCAGGCCAGCAAGCGGCCGATCCTGATCTCGCCGATCTCGGGGCCTTTGGCGCCGGGCGCCGATCCGATGGCGCTGTTCGACAGCCTGCTGGTCAGCGTCGATATCACCGGGCCGCAGATCCTGCGCTCGTCACGCTATGCCGCGCGGATCTACCACGAGATGCAGCGCCTGATGATGCGGGTTCACTAGAGCGGGAAGCTCTCGGCGAAGCCCGCCGTGCCCCTGCGTGTCAGGGTCAGCACGCGGCCCTCGCCCCGGGTGATCCAGCCCGCGGCCTCCATCCGGGCCAGCATGGCCCGGCCGAGCGATCCGCCGAGGTGGTAGCGCCGCGCGCTCCAGTCGAGGCAGTTGCGGCAGAGCGGCGCCCGCCTGCGTTCGAGCGGGGCGAGTTCGATCCCGAAATCCTCGGCGAAGGCGCGGCCCCTGCGTGTGATCTCGAGGTCCTCGCCCTCGGGCGCCAGCATGCCGCGCGCGATCAGGCTGTCATAGACCTGCACCCCGAGGTCGCCCGCCAGATGATTGTAGCAGACCCGGGCATGGCGCAGCGCCCCGTCGCGTGGCCCGGTCCGTGTCCGCAGATGCCCGCTCCGCGCCGCCAGCCCGATCAACGATTCCAGCACCGCGCCGACCTCGTCCGAGGCCAGCGCCACGTACTTGTGCCGCCCCTGCCGCCGGGTCGCGACCAGCCCGCCATCGGAGAGGCGGGCGATATGCGAGGACGCCGTCTGCGGCGTCACGCCCGCCTCGGCGGCCAGTTCCGCGGCGGTCAGGGCCTTGCCGCTCATCAGCGCCGTCAGGATGTTCGCCCGCGCCGGATCGCCGATCAGCGCGGCCACGCGCGAGATGTCGGGGCCATCCTTCATCCTTCGACCTCCATCGAAGCAATTGCGACAGGGAAAGGGGTAGACCCGGCGGGCCGACCGATCAAGGAGAACCCGACATGCTGACCTGCATCATCCGCTACCACATCGAGCCGACCCGCCGGGACGCCTTCGAGACCTACGCCCGCAACTGGGCCGAGGCGATACCGCGCTGCGGCGCTTCACTCACCGGGTATTTCGCACCGCACGAGGGGTCCTCGACGCTGGCGTATGGTATCTACGAGATCGAATCCCTCGCGGCCTACGAAGGCTACAGGGCGCGGCTTGCGGCGGATCCGCTGGGGCGCGAAAACTACGACTTCGCGCGGAAGGAACGCTTCATCACCCGCGAGGACCGCACCTTCCTGAAGCGCATCGGAGGCCCCGCATGATCGCCGTCATCTTTGAAGTCACCCCCGCCGAGGGCCGCCGCGAGGGCTATCTCGCCCATGCCGCGAAGCTGCGCCCGCTGGTCGAGGAAATCCCCGGCTTCATCTCGGTCGAGCGGTTCCAGAGCCTGACCGACCCCGACAAGATGCTGTCGCTCTCGTTCTTCGAGGACGAGGCGGCACTGGAGACCTGGCGGAAGACCGAAGAACACCGCGCCGCCCAGAAGGCCGGGCGGGGCGGCATCTTCAGCGGCTACCGGCTGCGGATCGCCCATGTGCTGCGCGACTACGGGATGGAGGACCGGGCCGAGGCGCCCGCCGACAGCAGGGCCGCGCATGGCTGACGGACGCGCGCGGGACTACGCGCTGCTCGCCCTCCTCGCGACGCTCTGGGGGTCGAGCTACCTGTTCCAGCGGGTCGCGGTGCCGGAGATCCCGCCTCTGACGCTCGTCGCGGGACGGGTCACCGGCGGCGCGGTGCTGCTGGTGGCGGTGATGGCCTTGCGCGGGGTCCGGTTCCCGCGCGGGGGCATGGTCTGGCGCGACCTCGCGATCCAGTCGGCGCTGAACGCCTCGCTGGCGTGGGTGCTGCTGGCCTGGGGCATCCAGCATGTCGATTCGGCACTGGCGACGGTGCTGAACTCGACCTCGCCGCTCTGGGTCTTCGTCTTCACCATGGCGATGACCGGCGGCAGAGGCGCGGGCTGGCCGCACCTTCTGGGCACGATCGCCGGCCTCTCCGGCGTGGTGCTGATCGTGGGCCCTGCTGCGCTCGCGGGCCTCGGAGACCAGGTCGCCGGGCAGGTCGCCTGCGTGCTGGGCGCGATGCTCTACGGGCTGGCGGCGCTCTGGGGGCGGAGGTTCACCGGCATCCCGCCGCTCGCCGTTGCGGCGGGGACGATGCTCTGCGCGGCGCTCACGCTCTGGCCGCTGGCCCTCGTCTTCGAGCAGCCGTGGCGGCTGGCGCCGTCGGCGCTGGCGCTGACCTCCTGGGGCGTGCTGGCGGTGTTGTGCACCGGCACGGCACTGCTGGTCTACTTCCACCTGCTGGGGCGGCTCGGAGCGCTCGGCACCTCGAGCCAGGCCTATCTCAGGCAGGGCGTCGGCGTCGCCCTCGGCATCCTGCTGCTGGGCGAACGCCCGGGGCCGATGGTCTTCGCGGGGGTGGCGCTGGCGGTCCTCGGGGTGATCCTCGTGAACCGCCCGGTGAAGGTCGCTACCGCCCCTTGAACACCGGCTGGCGTTTCTCGAGGAACGCCTGCCGGGCCTCCTTCGCATCCTCGCTGGCAAAGGCGGTCCGGATGTTCGCCACCTCGTACCGGAGCTGCTGCTCCATGTCGGTGCTCTCGTAGGCCTTGTTGATGCCGCGCTTCAGCAGCCTGAGGGTGATGGGCGACCAGGCGCAGAGCGACTGGCAATATTCGGCGAGCCGCCCGGGCAGCGCCTCGTCCGACACCGCCTCGCCCACCATGCCCCAGTCGAGCGCCTCTGCCCCCGTGACGGTCCGGTTCTCCATCATGAACCGCATCGCGCGCTCGTAGCCCATGACCTGCGGCAGGGTGATCGTCAGCCCCGCATCCGGCGAGCCGCCGATCCTCGTGTAGCCCGCCATCAGCCGGGCGCTCTCCGCCACGATCCGGACGTCGCAGGCCATGGCGAGGCCCAGCCCCGCGCCGACCGCCACGCCGTTCACCCCGGCCACCACCGGCTTGTCGCAGCGCTTGCGGAGGGCCAGGAAGAAGTTCCCGACCCAGCCGATGTCGTCGAGTTGCGCGTCCATCGGGGAGAGCAGCGAGAAATCCTCGCCCCCCGTCAGGTCGAGCCCGGCGCAGAACGCCCGGCCCGAGCCGGTCAGGGCCACCACCCAGACGTTGTCGTCATGGGCGGCAGCATCCACCGCCTCGACGATGCGCCAGGCCAGTTCGCGGCTCAGGGCGTTCATCCTGTCGGGGCGGTTGAGGGTGATCGTGCGGACGTGGCCGTCGTCGGATGTGGTCACCAGGTCGGTCATCGGCTCTCTCCTCAGCGGCCCTTGAACTCGGGGTCGCGGCGTTCGACGAAGGAAGTCATCCCCTCGCGGAAATCCTCGGTCCGGATCAGTTGCAGGAATTGCAGGTAGACGTGGTGGACGTGGTCGTTGAACCCCTCCGAGAGCCCCATCCGCATCAGCCTTTTCGAGGACTGCACCGCGAGCGGCGCGTTGGCCGCGATCTCGAGCGCCAGTTCCCGGGCGCGGGCCTGCACCTGGTCGTTCGGGACCACCTCGTCGACGATGCCGAGCTCGAGGCTCTCGGCCGCCGAAAGCGTCTTCCCGGTGAAGATCAGCTTCGCCGCCTTCGACCAGCCGAGAAGCCGCGGCAGGATCCAGGTCCCGCCCGACTCGGGCACCAGCCCGCGCTTAACGAAGGCGGCGGCCATCTTGGTGCTCTCTGCCGCGATCCGGATGTCGCAGCCCATGGCCGTGTCCATTCCGTAGCCCGCGGCCGAGCCGTTCAGCGCGCAGATTGTCGGCTTGTCCATCGCGAAGAGCACCGTCGGCGGCGTGTTCCGCAGGTCGAGATTGACCGAGACCTCGCGGGTCGAGGCCTCGGACCCGATCCCGTCGCCGCTGGTCGCGTCGTTCATGTCGAGCCCGGCGCAGAAGGCGCGCCCCTTGCCGGTGAGCACGATGACCCGCACCGCCTCGTCCTCGTTGGCGCGGATCAAGAGCTTCGCCAGCAGCGCCAGCATCGGGCGCGAGATCGTGTTCATCCGCTCGGGGCGGTTGAGGGTCAGCGTCGCGACGCCCTCGGAGACTTCGTAGAGGACCTCCTCGCCCTGCTGGTCCATGTCGTTCATCGCCTGTCCTCCCTGTCCCTCCCCGGCGTGGGGAGGCTCTCCGGTCCCGGTATGACACCGGATCCATTACCGCACCAAGCCCCGGGCCAAGGGACGTTGCGTGACGATTTCAGGGATATGGGAATCGGCCGGGCGAGAAGGACAGGCGAGCGACCTTGGAGCCGCCCGTGTTCAGAAGTGAGACTGTCAGGATGCCGTTACTTGGCGGCGGCGGCCTGTCGCGCCAGCCGCGCGGCGCGCAGCTCGGCGGTCAGGCGGGCGCGTTTCGCGGCCTCGGCCTCGACGATCTCGCGGGCGGCGATGGTGGTCGCATCCTGCACCGACCGCTTGCCGGGCTCGCGCGCCTCGGGCACCTGGGTCAGGCGCAGCCCCGCGTCCTCGCCCTTGCCGTCGACCCATTCCCAGCGGGCCAGCCCCTGCGCGCTCATGACAGCCTCCCCTGAATTCGGGTCGGAAGCTTCGGCGCGGTGCGGAATGTCATGAAGATCTCCTTGGAATTGGACGCGGTCCACTTTTGTCAACGCGCGGGAACCGGCAAGGTTCCGCCAGCCCTTCCGGTTGTCGCGCAGGCGTGGAATGAATGCGCCGAAACGACAGGAGACGGACATGGAACTGGCGGTCATCGGGCGTGGGCTGATCGGATCGGCGGCGGGGAGGCACCTCGCCAAGGCCGGGCACAGGGTGACAGTGATCGGGCCGGACGAACCCGAGGTGCGGGCCGGCCACCGGGGCGTCTTCGGCAGCCATTACGACGAAGGCCGCATCACCCGGGGGCTCGACCCCTGGCCGTTCTGGAGCCGCGTCTCCCGCGCCTCGATCGCGCGCTATACGGAGATCGAGGCCGAGAGCGGCATCCGGTTCTACACCGAGGCAGGCTCGCTGATGGCTGGCCCGGAGGGGTCGCGTTACATGACCCAGCTGCACGAGGTCCGCGACCGCGACGGCATCGCCTGTGACGCCTACGACGTGGCCGGGCTGGCGGAGCACTTCCCGTTCTTCTCCTTCCCGGAGGGCACCATCGCCCTGCACGAGCCCCGCAACGCCGGCCATATCTCGCCACGCCGGCTGGTCGCGGCGCAGACGAAGGCCGCCGAGCGGGCGGGGGCGACGATCCTGCGGGCGACGGCGCAGGGCATCGACGAGGGCCCGGACGGTGTCCGCATCGCCACCGACCAGGGCGAGGTCCGGGCCGACCGGGTGCTGGTCGCGACCGGGGGCTTCACCAACCTGCTGATGGCGGATCCGCTGGCGCTGACGGTGATGGCCCGGACAGTCGCGCTCTTCCGCGTGACGGAGGCCGAGGCGAAGCGCCTCGCCGCCATGCCGACGCTGATCTACCTCGACCCGAACGGCGACGATCCCTATCTCTTGCCGCCGATCCTCTATCCGGACGGGAACTGGTACGTGAAGCTGGGCGGCGACCCGAAGGACGTGCCGCTGCAGGGCGACGAGATCGGCGCGTGGTTCCGCGGCGAAGGCAGCCGTGAGGTCGGCGATTTCCTCGAGGCGGCGATCCGGGCGCGGATGCCCGACCTCGCCATCGAGGCACGCCACACGATGCCCTGCGTGACCACCTACTCACCCGATAACATCGCGACGATCCGGGAGATCTCGGATCGGGTCTGCGTCGCGGTGGCGGGCTGCGGGCGGGGGGCGAAGAACTCGGACGAGCTGGGGCGGCTCGGGGCCTGGCTGGTCTCGGGCAACGCGCTGCCGGACTGGGCGCTGGAGGCAGCGGTCTGAGCGGGCGGCTGATCTACCTGAGCCATCCGCAGGTGCGGATCGACGCGGCCGTGCCGGTGACCGACTGGGGGCTCTCGGACGAGGGCCGCGCGCGGCTCGTGTCCTTCGCTGCGCGGGCGGACCTCTCCGCGGTGGCGTCGATCTGGACCAGCACCGAGCGGAAGGCGGTCGAGACCGGCGCGGTGATCGCGGAGCGTCTCGGACTGGTCCCGGTGGCGCGCGAGGGGATGGGTGAGAACGACCGGAGCGCCACCGGCTTCCTGCCGCCGCCCACGTTCGAGGCCGCGGCGGATGCCTTCTTCGCCGCCCCCGACGAGAGCTTCCGCGGATGGGAGACCGCCCGCGCCGCACAGGCCCGGATCGTGGCGGCGTGGTGCGCCGCGGAGGCCGAGGCGCCGGAGGGCGACCTCCTGCTCTGCGGCCACGGCGCGGTCGGGACGCTGCTCTGGTGTCATCTCGCCGGGGTGGGGATCGACCGGCGGCACGACCAGCCCGGCGGCGGCGGCTGCCTCTGGTCGGCGCCGCGGGGCGGGCGGCCGCGCGAGGGCTGGCGCCGGATCGAGATGTGCTGACAGAAGGCTGTCGGGAGCCCTGTGCCAGAAGGGAGCATCGCAACCTTCCGGAGTGACCCCGATGAAAACCGCCCTGCCCCTCGCCCTCGCCGCCTTGCCCGCCTTCGCGGATGACGCGGCGCTCATCCAGTCCCGCGTCGAGGCCACCGCCGCCGCGATGCGCGCGGGCGACCTCGAAACCCTGCTCTCCGGCTATGCCCCGGGCGCGCTGGTGGTCTTCGGCCCCGGCGCCGAAGCCCGCGGCGAGACCCAGCTTGCCGCCGCCTACACCGAGTTCATCGCCCTGAAGCCCGAGATCACCTTTGGCCCGCACAACGTGCTGACCGCCGGCGACCTCGCCCTGCACCTTGGCGGCTGGGAAATGACGGGCACCGGCCCGGACGGCACCACGGTCACCGACGGCGGCTTCTCGGTCGTGCTGATGCGGCGCGACCCGGACGGGGAATGGCGGATGGTTATCGACGCGCCCTATGCCACGGCGGTCGAGTGAGCCTCAGATCGCCTTGCGCGCCTTCAGTGCTGCGCTGATCGTGCCGTCGTCGAGGTAGTCGAGCTCCCCGCCGATCGGCACGCCCTGTGCCAGCGACGTCAGCCGGACATGGCCGTCGAGTTGGTCGGCGATGTAATGGGCGGTGGTCTGGCCGTCGACGGTGGCGTTCAGGGCGAGGATCACCTCGGTGATCCCCTCCGTCGTCACCCGCTCGATGAGCTTCGGGATCCGAAGCTCATCGGGCCCCACGGCATCGAGCGCCGAGAGCGTGCCGCCGAGGACGTGATAGCGGCCCTTGAAGACCCCGGAGCGTTCCATCGCCCAGAGGTCGGCCACGTCCTCGACCACACAGATCTCGCCATTCGCCCGTTTCTCGGACGCGCAGATATCACAGATCGCGCCCGAGCCGAGGTTGCCGCAAGTGACGCATTCGCGCACGTTCTGCGCCACCGCCTGCAAGAGCTCCGTCAGCGGATGCAGCACCAGCGTCTTCTTCCGGATCATGTGCAGCACGGCACGCCGGGCGGAGCGCGGGCCGAGACCCGGCAGCTTCGCCATCATGTCGATCAGCGCGTCGATGTCGCGGTTGCTGCTCACCGGGGGGGCTGCCTCAGAACGGGAACTTGATGTCCTTGGGCAGGCCCATGCTCTCGGTCAGGTTGTTCATCTC
>Ga0098074_1001670_pt1 | contig 10878 bp, 24 predicted proteins | sample 32_taG_FD_75064 | JGI IMG/M metagenome (GOLD analysis project Ga0098074, IMG submission 75064) | Marine viral communities from the Gulf of Mexico - 32_GoM_OMZ_CsCl metaG | ecosystem: Environmental > Aquatic > Marine > Oceanic | place: Atlantic Ocean: Gulf of Mexico | collected 2015-07-12
GCAAAGTAAATTGTGAAATGTTAAATTTTTGATAGAAAAATTTAAAAAAGGAAAATAAATGAAATCTCACGAAATATTACATGACATATTGAATGAAAATGCTATATTATTATGTATGTCAAACAAATTTTTGGGAGAATATCCAAGTGGCTAAAGGAAGTAGACTGTAAATCTATTGATTTTAAATCTTCATAGGTTCGAATCCTATTTCTCCCATTACTTTAATAAAATGCTGATGCAGGGACTCAAACCCCGAACCGTTCGATTACAAGTCGAGTGCTCTAATCAATTGAGCTACATCAGCTTATGTTTTTTTTTCTTATTAGCTTCTTTTTCAAGCTTTAGATAAATATTAATCCATTCAACGTTCTTTGCGTTATCTGGACTATCATTTGATAAGACTAATTCGAATTCAGATCGAGACGGCAATCCCCATAAATGCTCAAATTTTTGATTAACATAGTCAACAAACCATACATCTTGATTAGGTTGCATTAAAGGTAGTGTCCTTGAAACCTTAGGTATCAGTGTGAACTTTCTATTTTTAAATATTGGATCTCTTTGAATTGACGTTTCAATATAGAGTTTATCGCAAACACCGCTAAATTGCTCTACAACATCAATTATACGAGCCATTATACCTTTTCCCATCTCATGAGATAGCTCTCCTGCTGAAATAGGCTCTAACTTTTGATGCTCTTCTTCAGTCTTAAGAAGCTGCGTTCCTATTGTTTCTCTATCTTCATATATTGATTTCATCTCTCACCTTATAAAAAAAGATCGGGCAGCGTTGGAGAATTCCGTATTTTTGGAGAAAATATTGATTAATGCCCGATCAAAGATTAATTATATCTTCCGTCTCTAAATGTTACAGAACCTTTCTCAGGCTCTCCTCTAGATGCTAAAAAAGCTGAAGCTTCTTTCGGAGCAGAAACTTTACCTTTAGCGGGAGTAGCTCTTGGTGCTAAACCAGCAGATTGTCCATCTGGATGGTTCTTATTGCTTTTCATCATGTATTTTGAATCTTTTCCCATTCTTCTTCCTTGTTTTATGAAAGACGGAAGTGCTAGCAGTCTTCCTACAATCGCGGGTTTCCCCTTGAATGACTCTTTCTTATTTCTTCTTCCTTAGTTTATTTAGGGTCTCTGCAAAACGAGCTCTTTGTCCCAGTTTTCCAGGCTTTTTAGCAGCAGCTTTAAGTTTCTTTGCAGGTATATCTTTTCCTTTCTTTATGCCTAAGCTCTTTCTTAATGCTCCAGGCTTCTTAATTGCTTGCTGAATAAATTCTTTTCCCATATGTCCACCTCTTACGTTTCTTATATAAAATAATAAATTGTCATGTCAATATATTTTTAAATACAATTTATATCCTTTGTTAGCAAATTTGATAATTCATTGATCACAAATACGAATTCATTAAAATTATCAGGAAAAATAGGACTATCAAATAAATAATTATTATTAAGCCAAACCATTTGGGGATAATTATTAATGCATTTATGCTTTAGATCGTCAGATATTAAATCATTGCCTTTCATAGGTACTCATTAAATTAGGATCTTGAGGTAAAAAATACCCTTGTTGCCATTCTATTCTCTTCCATTTAAGAAATTCTAAAGGATCATACCTAGGCTGAAAAAATCTTAAATTCAAAGGAGGATCAGGTTTCAATGTTTTTTCAATAGCTCTATCGATTAAAGCATCTTGAGGAAACTTTTCACGAATTATTCTATATACCTGTGTATGATCCGTTGTTTTTATACAACTAATTAATAATAAAGCTGTTAAAGATAATAAAAGTTTGTTCATTGTATTCCTTTTTCAATAAACTTTTTTACCCATGGATAATCATCATCACTTCCAATTTCATATGGCTCTTCATACCATTCTTCAATATAACCTTTTTCGTAGGCTTCTAGGATATCCATCCCAGTAAGAAATATATCCACTAAAACAATAAATAAAAATTTGTTCATTTCTTTTTCTTTTTAGATTTTCCTGCTTCTGATAGAGCAATAGCAACTGCCTGCTTTTGTTTCTTTCCACTTTTCATTAATTCTGATATGTTAGAAGAAATGGTTTTTTGACTTTTTCCTTTTTTCAAAGGCATCTATCTACTCCTTTTTCTTTTGATTGACGGTTTCTTAGTAGGTGCCTTTTTAGGGCTACGAGTTACACTTTTAACAGTAACTTTCTTACCAAAATAGAATTTATCTAATATTTTAAGATAGTCATTTACTTCGTCTTTTAAGAATTTAATAAGCTTTTTAACATTCTTAATATCTTTTTCACTCAAACCATCCAAATACCACTCCAAGACGATAAGTCGAATTAATATTTGTTCAATATTTTTATCTATGAAATCATCTTTCATTTTTTCTTCCTTTTTATTGGTTTTTTCTTTTGTACCTTTTTTGATGTATTGCTACACATTAAAAAGAATTTTAATAAATCTGCAATACTATCAATAATTTTTATTAATTTTTTCTTCATTCTATTTCCCTTATTTTGCTCTCATAAATTATATCCAATATCTTTTCTGAAATTTTTTCCTTATCATCATCATCAAAGCCATTGGCAATGCCGCCTACATAATCCTCTATATCTACTAACGCCTGAAACATAGAATGAGCTCTTTCATATACTTGATGAGTGTAAAAATCATCATTTTGCTCAACTAGATTAAATTCATATGTTACTTTCATGCAGAAACTCCTTGTTGATTACTACTTATAAGAGACTGTCCTAATTTTTTCGATTTTTCAATATCTTGAGCTTGAATTTGATTTAAGATATCTATTACCTTTTGTAGCTGGTTAAGATCTATTTCTTGCAGCTCTTTAGCTGCTTTAGCTTTATCTAATGATGCTAATTCTAAGTCTTTAATAGCCTCAGCTCTTCTTTCTACTGCTAATGCTTTGTTTTCTTCTATTCTAGATATTCTTTCAACACCAAGTCCTTGATCCGCTAGTGCTCTTGCATTAGTTAAATCGATTTGAGCTTTAATTTGAGCCGCTTGTAGTTCTTGTTGTTGTTGTTGTTGCTGTTGAGCTATTTCTTGCTGTTTTCTAATTGAATCAAGTAAGTCTTTCTTCTCAGGGATAGGAGCTTTGTCTATTAATATATCTGGTGGTATAGCAATACCTAGTTTCTGCATTTCCATAAGAGCTAAGAAAGAAGCTTTTCTTTGAGTTTCACTTAATGAACCTTCTGTAACTACGGAATCGAATTTTTGGAATGATTTGTTAAAGAATTGCTCTGTCGGTGGTTTCCCTAAAATCCTTTGGACTTTACCTGCAGTGAAGTTTTTTTGTACAAGCTCCATAGTCAATTCGCCCATAAGCTTCTGTGACCTATCTAGATTGTCAAATAATGTTTGCAGCGTAGTGAGACCCGCACCCTGCCTCAACATACTCAAAATACCCGCTTTATCGTCGTTTGCTGATCCAAGCAGCTCTTCGTTAACTCCAGATATCTGGTTTATCTCTTCACCCAACATCTGCGATAACTGCATCATCGATGGAGGAACTTGAGGAGGTTGTATCGGTTGAACCGAATCCATTCCCATCGGAGCGTCTTTTTTAACGAATAACGCTCTTCCTTGACCAGACATAAACGCATCGTTATCATCTACTAATGAATCTTCCATTACTTTCATGCCAGAATTAATCTGAGACTCTAAGATATCTAACTCAACTACCTTTCTTCTATTATATAGAAACTGCGCATCTCTTAATCCTCTAACCACCCCTTGTATCTTCCACTCATAGTAAGGACTATCAGGCTCGAAATATCCTAAAACAGGGATGAAAGGATATTTATCTATTCCATATGGGTTTGGCCCATGGAACATAACTTTATTCTGAATTACAACAGCTAGTTTAACCGTTTGCTTTTCAATCTCTTGAGTTGAAATCTGAGGGAATTGTCTTAAGAATTGTCTTAAATTATCTTTATTACCCTGCCACTCCATCGTTTCACCGCTTTGAGAATCAACTAATATTGTTGCTGGTCGATAATCTAAATGCCAATACTCATCATAAGATAGCAGTTTGTTATTAAAGATATTAAAGTTTTCAGGCTCGAATGTAAATTTATCGTCTCTTCTAGATCCTTGCATTTGCATGATCTCTTCACGTCTTTCAGGCATCAAAGAAGCTGCTTGATCTTTAGATAGATATTTTCTAGTCCATACGAAATTTGCATCTGATAGGTCAGGCTTTCTAAAGAACTGATCCATTAGAATACCGTTATAAGAGAGATTATCTAGTCTAATTTGTCCGTTTATAGGGTCTTCCCTATAGTCCATCCACATAGAAAGAAGGTTCATTCCTGTTGTTAACGCACCTTCAAATGCTTCTGATATTATATGGTAAAAGTTTCCTTGTGTGTTTACCCAATTTAAAAGAGTCGAAAACTGATCTGCCGTTTCTTCATCCGATCCCTCAACTGGTAATGCTATTGTTGTCTTTCGGTTTCTTCTTTGAAACCCTGCTATCATATTTACTATTCTTCTAATTCTATTGAAATTGAATTTCTTTCTCTGAAAAACGGGATAATTCATATAGAGTTCATTCCAAAGATTCTGATCACCTGCTTTAAAACGTACATCTCTAGTTCCTTCTAGCCAAAATGTCTGATTTGCTTGTGCATTGATATCGAATGATTCTTCCATCACTTTTAGTATTGATTGGTCGCCGTCAACGAAAAATTCCTCTGGTAGTCTAACTGTCATAATGCATACCTTCCTCTAATGTCACATTAAATAATTTAATTTAATTTGTAAAAGTTTTTTTTACTTAATAATGTATCTCTGGAAACTCACACCAATAAATAAAAGGAGATTGAATTTTTGTAATGAATTTAGAGTTCATAATCTCGCTAATATAACATGCCGTTCCTTCATCGCTTTGCTGTAAGTAAAAAGTTATTATTTCTATGTTTGGATCTGGATGGCTATCTTTGTAATCGTGCCAATGATTTTTGATTTTGAATTTTTTAAACATAATATCACCATTCGTCATAATCCTCATGTAAATAAAAAGATTTATATATTAAAGGTAGGTAATAAATAATATTCTTAGCTAAAGAATATATATTCGTTAGAATTAAAAAATTAATTATAAGAATAATTGTTATTAAATAAATCATTAGAATTCTCCTAAGTATTTTCTTTTCATCTCTTGAAGTCGTTCTTTTGACATTCTATTTTCTTCGCCCATGTTCTGTCCGAAGTGCGTAAACAGTTGATACCTAAGACTATCGAGCGCGTGATCGTTAGTTTTAGCTGGCTTATCTACGCCTAGGTCCCTTGCTTTATGATCCCATGAATAACTTTGGAATTCCTTCCTTAAGTTTTGACAAGACTTACAGATCTTTAACGTACCGTTAGTTAATAAGGAAGATACAAACCTTATTCCATCTATAACATCATTTTTAGCATCAACAATATTTGGTATTCCCGATCTTCTACATTCGACTTTAAAGCTTTCTGCGGCAGGATCGATATATATGTTTTTAACGGGATGATCTTTAATAAACTCTTTAAGGTCATTAGCGAATTCAGAGTCTGTTTTCTGTCTGAAGTGTTTTAAGCTATCATAATAGTATTCTTTTTCTACCCACATATTGGGATACACGGTTGGATTATAACCCGTCAGAGTAAAGGCTGTGGGGTTCGTAGTGCCATAGTCTACTCCAACTATATAATATGTAGCTATATTTGTATTAAAGTTGATGCAATGAAGCTCTTCATCAAAGAAGTCATAGACTGCCCCCTCCGCTAAGCACCATTCACCATTAATGTATCTTCTATACCATAGTCCTTGATACTCTTTTTTTAAACTATCCTTAAACGCTTCAGAAAGTGATGGATTATCTTCTAACTGAAATTTCCAATGGTTTAGGTCTAGTTCTTCTTGCCTATCCAAATAATTAACTTTAAACCAATGAAACGGAGTATCAGGGTTAGTTGTTCCAAATAATTTAGCATCTGCTTTCGATAACCTCGATAAGAGCATAGTCCAAAAACTTTGAGGAATTAACGTTATTTCATCAACATATGCTCCCGAATACGTCGATCCCCTTATTATACCTTCGGCTCTCTCGTCAGATGCACCGATTAAATTAATTTGTCTTCCCCAAAGTTTAAGTTCACGCTTGCCCACGTAATATTTACCATCTGCTCCTATTAATTCTAATATAGGATCAACGATGTTATTCTTTATTGTAGATGCTGTCTTACCTACAGCGATAAGGTTACCGGGAGGGGCTTCTTGAATGTACTTGAGAAATCGTAGAATGGATGCAAATGATTTCCCTGAACGTACGGCACCCTCCCAGATATTAATTCTAGCTGTTGATTCTTCTAAAGTGAGTTTTTGTTTATCACTTAGATTTATCATAATTCTTTTTTTCTTTAGTCATTTCTTCCCACCAATAATTAAACGCTCCTTTAGCAACTGCTTTATCTTCCAACGGTTCTGGCTCTCTCATTCCAAGTAATTGCTTAGAAAGCCATATTTGCATTGTTACATTGCCTTTCTCTGCTGACTTCCACATATGACGACGTAAAGAGCTTTTGCCGTGTTCTTTAGCTTCTTTTATAATGTCGTCATAACCGCGTTCTAAAGTTCTTACTGAACACTTCATTACAGCGGCTATTTCTTTCATTGTGCAGTTGATTCGAGCTAATTCTTTTATCTGTTCCTTATCTAGATCTTTAGGAGGTCTTCCCCCTTTATTCACTAGCAGTTTGGTTTCTGATTGCATTATTCATTTCTCTTACTGGTTTGAAAAAGGTTGCTATTGCATAGCAGTGAACTCTATCCGATAATGATAGTTCACGAGGAAATCTAAATATCTCACATTTATTTTGATCTTTATTATTTTCTTCCATCTTTTTCCTTTGGTTATCCTATCTTCATAATAAAATAAATTTTATTTTTGACAACAAGTTTCTAAATTGTCTATTGTAAGTAACTTGATTGTTGATTATAATTTTAGTTTGTGAAGAAAGGAGATTTTAAAATGTTAGTCGTAGATCAAGAGTTAGAAGATAAGTTAAGGGACCAAGAGCATTTAATAAGAGAAAATGACGTATTAGACGTCGTTGCTAAAGTAACCCATCCTTTAGTTAATTGGACTTGGTATTTAATAACTTACTCCGAACAAGATGATAATGCTATTTATTCAATATTAGATGGTGATGAAGTTGAATATGGATATGTGGGATTAGAGGAGATCATGACACATAAAATTAAAGGCATTCCATTTGAAATTGAACATGACTTTGAACCAATCAATGCAGAAAAGCTATATAAAAAATTAGTCAAAAAAAAAAAATTGTAAGTTTAATTGATAAGTATTTAAAATATAATTTTTGAATTATTATTTTATTTCTATTTTTATAGGATACTTTTCTTCGACCAATTTCTTTTTTAATTTAAATTCTTTAGTTTCGTAGCCTTTTACATCCACATAATGAATAGATCCATCATTCCAGATCTCCATAAAATCTAGTTTATATTTAATTCCTGCTCCTACTTCGAATGGTACTTGCATAAGGAAGTAGTTAACTTCTCCAGCCATTTGCCTTAGTTTGAGCTCACCATAGTAGCGTGCTTCTTTCTTAGAAGGGAATCTTATGTTATCAACTATCGTTGGTATCGCTTTGTATTTGTGACTGCATTTCTTCATAGGTAACTTTTCCACCTGTTATTTCTTTTATCTTCTTAAATGTTTTATACTTCGGAATTCTTTTTCCTTTCAACCAATTACTTACAGCTACAGGCGTTACCCCTATCATTTTAGCAAATTCATATTGCTTATATCTTGTTTCCTTAAACCATTCATTTAGATTCATTTAGGCAAGCTCCTTATCTTTTTGTTATTTTTTATAAACTTTTCGTTTACATAAATAATAACAATATGTTAATATTAGATCAATAAAGAAAATCAAAAATTTGATAATGTGAAAAAAAACGGAGGTAAAAATGAGTCCAATACCAGCATGGGATGAATATCCAATATACTTAGATGAAGATGAAGAAGATGAAGAAGAAGATTTAGAATTTGATATTTTTGATTTAGATATAGATTATGAAGTTTAAACCTAAAAAAAGGAGAAAATAAAATGCCTGAAAAAAAACAAAACAATATGATCGAAGATTATATAAAAGCATCTCAAGAGTTTAAAGCTCCAACTTTTAATAAAACTGTTAAATATGGATCTACAAACTTTTCATATGCAGATTTAAATGAAATACTTAGATGTGTTCAACAACCTTTATTAGAAAATGGATTTTTCATACTTCACGAAATGACATATGAAAATGATAAAGCTTGGATGAAAACAAAGATCAAATACAAAAATAATGAAGTATTTGCAGAATCTGTTTTCCCTATTGATATAAACAATAAGAAGATGCAAGAGATAGGAGCTCAAATAACATATATTAAAAGATATCAGATTGCATCGATGTGTTGTGTTAATGCCGATCCTGACAATGACGCAACTGAAATTAGAGATCAAAAGTTAAATGAAACAATAGATCCTAATGAAATAAATACATTGAACGAATATATGAGCAAATTAGATTCAGATGATAGAAGCGCTGTTTATAGAGCTATTAGAACTAATAATTTAAGCAAAGTTTCTAAGAATCAATATCCTCGTGTGTTAAACTATATAAGAAGCTTTATCGAAAAAAAAGGAGAAAGCAATGAAAATAGAAATCGTTGAGTTTTATCCATTAGAGAATAATAAATATCTCGGAACTCTTCATATTTATATCATTGATTACAATTTAGATATAAGAGGTATCTGTGTATCCAAAACAAAGAAAGGATATTTTTTTCTAATGCCAGGTAAATATGTTTTAGATGAGGAAGAACTAACAGAGAAAGAAGAGAAAGAAGAGAACGAGGAGGAGAAAAAGAGAAAATGGATTTTTTATCCTTACGTCTCTTTTATTGATGAAAAGGTTAAGAAAAGCCTAATAAAAGCCCTTCAAAAAGAAGGAACAAAGTTTTTAAATGAATTTTATAAAAAATTAAAAAAGGAGGAAAAGAAATGATACTATCAGATTTAATCCAAGGTTCCGATGATTGGTTGGAAGTTAGAAAAAATAAAATAACATCTTCAGATGCATCGGTAATAAACGGAACAAACAAATTTAGAGGAAACAATCCTTTAAAGTTATGGAGACAAAAACTTGATTTAGAAGATGTTGAGTATTCCAATGCAGCTATGCAAGAAGGGAATATCTTAGAGCTAGAGGCTAGAGATTGGTTCAACAAAAATAATAATACTAATTTCCACCCTCAAGTAATATTTCATGAGGAAAAAGATTGGATAATGGCATCATTAGACGGTTATGACGAGAATTCTGAATACATACTAGAAATTAAATGCGGAGAAGCAACATATGATAAAGCGACTAAAGGACTTGTGCCTCCTTATTATTTTGATCAAATTCAGCATCAGCTTTATGCATCAGGAAAGCAACAGTGCTATTATTTGGCTTATAGGCCAGATAAAGAACCTATTACAATTGTTATTGAACGAGATGAACAATTTCTTGAAGCATTGATTGATAAAGAATTTGAATTTTACGAATATTTAAAAACCCAAGTACCTCCTCCTTTTACTGAAAAGGATTATATCGAGCTTATTGAAGAAGAAGCGGTTCAAAAAGGCATTAAATGGGCATTAGCTAAGATGAATGCCGCTAAATATATTGAAGAGGAAAAAAGGGCAAGAGAAGAGCTATTTGAGCAAACAGATGACGGCAATTGTATAATTCCTGAAGCAGGAGTTAAAATACAAAGAGTTGTAAAACCAGGTAATATAGATTACAAACAGCTTTTAAAAGATTTAAATATTACTGATGAAGTGTTAGAAAAGTATAGAAAGAACGAAGTTTCGTACTTATTACCTTCGTTATTAAAAATTAAAGAAGCCTAAAAAAAAGCCACTATTAAGTTAGTGGCTCTGAATTTTTATGTAATGAGTGTTTTGTCTTAGATCAATTTATGTTAAAAAATGATATTTAACAATAAAAAAAATCCCATCTTGCGACAGGATTTAGCACGAAAATATGATTTAAAAAAACACCTCTATATTTTAAAAAGGAGAACTACTTAAAACGCTAATTCAAATAATAACTTGATAGAAAAAACATTTCAAGAAAAAACCCTCGTATTTCAGAGGGTTTAAGTTGATTTAGGTTCTTATGATTCTAAACTAAAAATTTTGTTGAAAAAACCTACATGTGGGCTAGTAGGCTAAAAAATCAACATTGAATTTTAAAAAAAATACCTCCTTTTTTTAATGGAGTTTTTATGCAAAAATGATTTGTTATACCTTAAAAGAGCATATTATAAAGTTTTTTTTTGAATTTAACAATAAAAAAATTCTCATGAAAAAAAAGATAGATTCCTGCTTTTTTATTTACAGGAACCTAATAAATTTGTTTTAATTGCTTAAAAATGGACGAAACGCCCGAAACTTTTTTAATCCTTTATCAGTTAACCGCTGATATACAATAAATGTTGGAGCATTTATATGTCTCATAAACACTCAATAAAGGAGCATTTATATGAGTAATTCTACAGAAACTAATAATAATAAACAAGAAAATTTAGAAAATTCTAAAAAATCTTTAGATTTTCCATACGTGGCTTTGATTCCTTATGAAGTTTTAATTGATAATAATTTAGAGCCAAACGCTAAATTGCATTTTGGTGTTTTATCAGGATTAGCTAGAAAATATGGATATTGTTATGCATCGGATGAAACATTAGCTGAAATGTATAATAAAGATATTAGAACTATAAAAAATTGGAATAGTAGTCTGGAAAAAAATGGTCATATCA
>Ga0098074_1001671_pt1 | contig 10871 bp, 6 predicted proteins | sample 32_taG_FD_75064 | JGI IMG/M metagenome (GOLD analysis project Ga0098074, IMG submission 75064) | Marine viral communities from the Gulf of Mexico - 32_GoM_OMZ_CsCl metaG | ecosystem: Environmental > Aquatic > Marine > Oceanic | place: Atlantic Ocean: Gulf of Mexico | collected 2015-07-12
AGAACCGTATCGGGCACATAGGTAATGAGTATCAGAACCCCGATCAGGATGGCGATAAGTGCCCAGACTTCGCGGATCATCTCGCCCAGCGGAATGCCGTTGAGCGCCTTGATGATATAGAGCAGGATGCCATAGGGGGGCGTGATCAGGCCGATCATCATGTTGAACACGACCACCACGCCGAAATGGTGCAGGTCGATGCCCAGTGCTGCCGCCGTGGGGATGAACAGCGGGGTGATCACCAGCATGATGGTTGAGACGTCGAGGAAACAGCCAAGCAGCAGATAGAGCAGGTTCACGAACAGCAGGAACGTCCACTGGTTCATGTCGAAGCCCACGAGGAACTCGTAGAGCATTTGCGGCACGCGCTCGATCGCGATGGCGTAGTTGAAGATGAAAGCGCCACCCAGCACGAGCGTCACGACGGCGGTGGTCTTCACAGTCTCGCGCACGACCTTGTAGAAGTCCGCAAAGCCCATGGATCGGTAGGCAATGACTGCCAGGACCAGCGCGTAGAAGGCGGATACGGCGGCCGCTTCGGTCGGCGTGAAGGCGCCAGAATAGATGCCGCCGAGCAGGATCACCGGCATCATTAAAGGCGGCACAGCCCTCAGAATGATAACGGGATAGAGTCCCCAGGGAATTGTGTCTTCGACAGGAAATTTGCGTCTGATGGCGACAATCTGGACATAGACACAGAGCGCCAGCACCACGATCAGCGCCGGCACCACGCCAGCGAGGAACAGCACCCCGACCGAGGTCGAGGAGATCAGCGCATAAAACACCAAAGGAATGGAGGGCGGAAAGATCGGCCCGACAACAGCGGTCGCCGCGGTCAGAGCACCAGCAAAGCCACGCGGGTACCGATTCTTGTCGATCATCATGCCGGTGACCACCTTGCCGACGCCAGCAGCATCGGAAATGGCTGAGCCGCTCATACCCGAGAAGATCAGCGAGGTGACGACATTGACCTGGGCCAGACCGCCCGGCAGACGTCCGACCATGGCCAGGGAAAATTTGAGCAGGCGCTCGGTGATCTTGCCTGATTCCATGATGTTGGCGGCAAAGATGAAGAGCGGCACGGCCAGGGCGACAAAGTTGCCGAAGACGCCATTGAGCACGTTTTCAGCGGCCAGACCCACATCCCGGCCCGAGACCAAGAGGTAGAAAATCGAAGCCACAATCATCGAGATCGAGAAGGGCAGGCCCGATGCCGTGATGACGATCAGCAGGACAACAAGGATGGGAAGGGCGTAATCCGCCAGCATGACAAAACTCCTCGCGGACGGATCAGATGTGGTGGCGCCAGTTCCGGCCCATCAGGCCGAACAGACGGTGAAGGCCCTGCGCCGAAAAGGACACGAGAAACACCAGATAGCAGCCATAGATCCATTCCATGGGCAGGCGCATCACCGGCGAATTCTTGCGCGTCAGAAAGGCGAGATAATCCCAGGTGTGGGGGATCAACAGACCAAAGGCGATCAACAGCACCACCATGGCGAAGATGGCAAAGGCGCGCCGGCCATTGTCGGACAGCACGTCATAGAGCACGTCGAAAGAGACATGCTCCTTGATGCGCACCATGAAGGCCGCCGCCCAGAAGACCGCCCAGATAAAGGCGATCATGACGAATTCTTCGGTCCAGGCGAGCGGCCGGTTCATGACATAGCGCATGAAGACCTGGGCGATGAAACCACCAAAAGCAACCACGAAGAAAAGGACGCCGAGGAGATCGGCAAACTTTCGCAATGTGGAAAACAGGGACTTCAGGTTCGCATTCATTTCGTCGTCCAGGTCAGGCGTGGTTCAGGCGATCAGGGCGCCAGTTCGTTGATGCGGTCAACCCAGCCTTCGGGCCAGGAGGCGGCGCGATCGGAGGTGAGGTAGAAGTTCTGCACATGGGTGCGGAACGCCTCAACGTCAGGCGTGGTGACCGTCAGGCCCTCTTCCTCGAAGAAGGACACAAGGCGATCTTCGTTGGCAATGCGTTCGGCATTGTTCCAGTCGCAGGCGGCAACGGCGGCCTCGGTCATCTTGGCCTTCTCGTCGTCGGTGAGCTGTTCCCAGGTCTGATTGTTGACCGCCATGGGCAGGCCATCGACCAGGTGGCTGGTCAGCGTAATCTGCTCGGTGACCTCGTAGAACTTGGCCGCTTCAACGGTAGGCAGGGGATTGTCCTGCGCGTCGATCGTGCCGGTCTGCAGGCCGAGATAAACTTCGCCGAACGGGAGCGGGGTCGGGTTGGCGCCCAGAGCCTCGCCAAGGAACAGCCAGCTATCGGAACCGGGCATGCGCAGCTTGACGCCGGCCAGATCCTCGGGGGTCTGGATCTCGCGTGCGGTGCGCAGGTTCAGCTGGCGCGTACCGAGATAGCAGGCATCGAGAAGCTGAATGCCCATTTCGTCGGAAACGCGCTGCTTGAATTCTTCGCCGATATCGCTTTCCAGCACGGCCCGGTAGTGCTCGGGATTCTGGAACAGATAGCCTGCGGTGAACAGGCCGAATTCGGGGATGGCATCGGCAATCAGCTGGAAGGCGACATAGGCCATTTCGGCATTGCCGCGCTGCAGCGCATCGAGATCGGCGTTCTGACCGAACAGGGCGCCCGAATCGTAGAGCTGGATGTCGAAGCGGCCCGGCAGCAGCTCTTCGAGCTTGTCTGCAAAAACCTGCATGGCCTGGGTATGCAGATCGGTCGGAACCGAAACGGTGGTGAACTTGAGTTCGATCTGGTCCTGAGCCAGAGCCGGCGTGGCCACAAGGGCGGTGGCCAGCGCAGTCGCAGTCATGGCGACCAGGGCGGTGTGCTTAAGGGTCATTGCGATCCTCCCTCTCGAGCGATGATGATGACGGTTCGCTTCCTCCCCTCCGGCGTCCTTTTGCCGGTGAAAGCGTCCGCTTGTTTTGACGGGCGGACTTTGCAACAGGAAACGACTGATGTAAACAGTGATGTGACAACTGATTGTATCAGTGTATGGACAAGACCATTGCGGAGGACCTTTACCGTGGCGAACTCAGACCTTTCCGGCATCATTTGCGCGTCGGTGACCCCGGTGACCGCGCAATATGGAATCGACGCCGGGCGCCTCGCCATGCATTGCGCGCGCCTGCTGGAGAACGGTTGCAGCTTCGTCTCGACCTTTGGCACGACGGGAGAAGGCGCCTCATTCTCGACCAATGAGAAAATCGCCGCCCTTCGCGCCCTGCGTGATGCCGGGGCCGACATGAGCAAGCAAATTCCCTCGGTGATGACCCCAAGCAGCGATGAGGCCGGACGCCTGATCGCCGAGATCGCGGCGCTGGGTTGCCGCGGCGCGCTTGTGCTGCCGCCCTTCTATTATGGCAGTGCGACCGAGGAAGGCATTGTCGCCTTTTTTGACGCCGCACTTGCCAAGGCTGGCAATCCCGACCTCGACATCCTGCTCTACAATATTCCGCAATTCTCGCGCATCACCTTCACCCCTGCCCTCGTCGCCAAGCTGGTTGACCGATTTGGGCAGCAGATCGTGGGCGTCAAGGATTCCACAGGCAAGCTGGAAAGCGGGATTGAGCTGGCACAAGGCTTCCCGCAGCTTTCCGTGTTCACCGGGGATGATCGGGTATTGCCGCATTTGCTCGCAAAGGGCGGGGCCGGAATGATCGGCGGCATGCCGAACCTGTTTGCCTCGGATCTGCGCCGGCTCTACGAGGCGCCTGACGCCGCGAGCTCAGAGGCTTTGAAGGCCAATGCTGCGACCCGCATTGAAGCGGTGGATGGCAATGGGGCGCTACTTGCGCTCAAGGCCACGCTGGCGGCACTTTATGGTGACGCCGAATGGGCGCGCGCCATGCCGCCGCTTGTAGCCATTTCGTCAGAACGGGCAGAGCTCGTATTCAAGGCAATTGAGGGCACCGGCTTTGCGGTGCGCCCCGCCGCCTGATAGAGCCAGTGCCAGGGAGGGGAGCCATGGCAAGACACAGCAATGCGGCAACCATCGGGGCCGGACCGGCCTCGGTCAAGAAGACGGCTTATGAGCGGTTCCAGCAGGAACTGCTCGCCGGTCGTCTGCGCCCCGGCCAGGTGGTGTCACAGCGCGATCTGGTGCAGACGCTGGGACTCTCCATCGGCGCCCTGCGCGAGCTCCTGCCGCGGCTCGAAGCCGAGGGCCTGCTCAATGTGATGCCGCAGCGGGGCATCCAGATCACCACCATCGATCTGCCGATGATCCGCGACGCCTATCAGATGCGCATGGCCTTCGAGCGCGAGGCGGCCCTGTTCGCCGTGGACCGGATGCCCGATGCCTTGGTCGAGGAGCAAAAGCGGCTGCATCTGGAAAGTCTCGAACGGCTCAAGACCGACCGCACCCCGGCCTTTTTCGAGGAGAGCCAGGATGTCGACAGCCGCTTTCATGAGTTGCTGGTGGACTTCACGCAGAACGAGCTGCTGATCCAGGCCTATGATCTCAATTCCATCCGGGTGCGCCTGATCAAGCTGGATCGGATTACCCTCTCGGCCACCACCCTGCCCGCGGCCTTTGGCGATCACCTGGCCATTATCGACGCCATTCTTGAGCGTGATCGCTGGAAAGCGGCCGCGGCCATGGAAACCCATATCCGCAATGCACGCGAGCGCGCCCTGGCAATCTAGCCGCGCGCCGCGCTTCAGTACCTGATCGAGACCGTGACCAAACTGCGTCCCATCGCGCTCCGCTGCGAGCATCATGCTGCCCCCATGGGCCTCAATCGCCCGGCCCCCCGGTTCGACTGGGCATTGGAGGGAGATGGCCATAATCGCTGCCAGAGCGCCTATCGATTGGTGGTCAAGGCCGGCGAAAATGTCCTATGGGATAGCGGCAAGGTTCGGTCCTCCCGGTCCCGGCAGATCGAATATGCCGGCGAAGTGCTTGTGTCCGACATGCAGTGCGCCTGGACCGTCATGGTCTGGGACGAAGAGGATGCTGCGTCGGACTGGGCGGACGCGCAGCATTTCCGCACCGGGCTGATGCAGCCGGAGGACTGGCAGGCGCATTGGATCGCCCGCTATTTCGTGCTTCCGGCAGGGCGAGAAGCGCCTGCCGATAACACCTATGACAATCGCTGGCAGGCCCGGCCGGCCGATCATCTGCGGCGGGATTTTGCGACCGCGGGAAAACCGGTGCGCGCCACCGCCTATGTCTCAGCACTGGGTCTTTATGAACTCTATCTCAACGGTGAGCGGGTCGGCGATGCGGTGATGGCGCCGGGTTGGACCGACTATCACCAGCGGGTGGAATATCAATCCTACGACGTGACCAACATGGTTGCGGCTGGTGCCAACACCATTGGCGCCCTGGTCGGCGAGGGGTGGTATTCGGGCCGTGTCGGGCACAACCAACGTCGCGCTGGCAATCATTATGGCGGCCGGCCTGCCCTACTTTGCCAGCTCCATCTAGAGTACGCCGATGGACGGATCGAAACCATCGTTTCCGACGGGCAGTGGACCACCAGCCAGGGACCGGTCTGCTACAGCGACTTCCTGATGGGCGAGCAATATGATGCACGCCTTGAGATGCCGGGCTGGACCGAGCCAGGATTTGATGCCTCGCGCTGGCAGCCGGTGGAAGTGTTCGCCCCCGATCCGCGTCCGCCGCGTCTCGAAGCGAGCCGCGCACCGCAGGTGCGCGAGACCGTGAGATTTGAGGGGCGTTATCTGCGACAGGCGAAGACCGGCGGACACATCTATGATTTCGGGCAGAATATTGCCGGCTATGTCGCTCTGGAACTGAGCGGAAAGGCCGGTGACCGGTTCACCCTGCGCCATGGCGAAGTCCTTGATGGCGAGGGCGAACTATATGTCGCCAATCTGCGCCATGCCGTGGCAACTGATCACTACATCGCCAAGGGGGAAGGCCGCGAGCATTTCAAGCCGCGTTTCACCTTCCATGGTTTCCGCTATGTCGAACTGACCCTACCAGATGGTTCGTCTCCTGATGATATGACCCTGACCGGCATTGCCATACATAATGACCTGCCTCTCACCGCGTCGATGCGCACCGGCTCGGATATGGTCAATCAGCTGCTGTCCAATATCGAGTGGAGCCAGCGCGACAATTTCATCTCGGTGCCTACCGACTGTCCGCAGCGCGACGAACGCTATGGCTGGAGCGCGGACGCGCAGGTGTTCTGGAAGACGGCCGGCTATGTGATGGATGTCTCGGCTTTTCTCGAAAAGTGGTTCGAGGACATTGCCGAGGCGCAACTGCCCGATGGCGCCTTCACCGATGTGGCGCCTTCCAAGCCGCTCAACCCCTATAGGATTACCGCGCAACCGGGCGCGCCTGGCTGGGGCGACGCGCCGGTCATTCTCGCCTGGCAGCATTGGCTGCGCTATGGCGACAGAGCGCTGGTGGAAAAGCACTATGACCGCCTGGTCGCCTGGCTGAAACACATTGCCGATGCCAATCCGGACCATTTGCGCATCAATGCCGTCTACAACAATTATGGCGACTGGCTGAGTGTCGGCCCCGCCTCGGACCGCACCATGGTGGCAACCGCCTATTGGGTTCTGGTGGCCGACCTGATGGCAAAACTCTCCGGCGTAGCCGGGCGTGCCGATATGGTCGCGCATTACAAGGCGCAGGCCAAAGCCGTGCGCGCTGCGTTCATTGCGGCCTTTGTCGATGATGATGGCCGTATCACGGGCGATACGCAGACCGCCTATCTGCTGGCGCTCGATTTTGCGATCCTGTCCGCAGACCTGCACAGGAAAGCCGCCGCACATTTGCTGCGTAAACTCGATGAAGCCGAAGGGCACTTGCAGACCGGGTTCCTGGGGGTAAAGCACCTCTGCCCAGTGCTGAGCGATATCGGGTCGCCGCAACGCGCCTATGACCTGCTTCTGAACGAGACCTATCCCAGTTGGGGCTTTTCCATTGCCCAAGGCGCCACCACGATCTGGGAGCGTTGGGATGGCTGGACGCGAGAAAACGGCTTTCAGAGCGCCAATATGAATTCGTTCAACCACTATGCCTATGGCGCGGTGGGTGAATGGCTCTACGCCCGTGTGGCCGGGATCGACTGGGATGAGGATGCCCCTGGCTTTTCTTCCATCCGCATGCGCCCGCTATTCGACAAGCGGCTGGGCTGGATAGAGGCGCATTACGATGCGCCCACTGGTCGGATCGAAAGCGCCTGGCGGATCGCTGGGGAGATCGTCACCTGGGACATCCGCATTCCGCCCAATTGCTCCGCGCGGATCGACTTGCCCCGAGCACCTCTCTCCATTCATTCGGGCGAGGCTTCCCTGCCCTCGACCGGCCCGTCAACCACACTCGGCTCGGGCCGCTACACACTGACAATCCCAATTTAGATCGAGAGATTCATGACCCAAGCGAAGCGCCCGCTGCTGCACATGATCGGCAATGCCCATCTGGACCCCGTTTGGCTCTGGCGCTGGCAGGAGGGATGCGCTGAAGCCATCGGCACCTGCTGGGCAGCGATCGACCGCCTGCGCGAGGGTGAGGGGTTTATCTTCACCAAGGGCGAAGCGCATATCTATCGCTGGATCGAAGAGCTGGAGCCGGCGCTTTTTGCCGAGATCAAGCGCTATGTCGATGAAGGGCGTTGGATCATCGTCAATGGCTGGTGGATCCAGCCCGATTGCAATGTTCCCAATGGGGAAAGCGTGATCCGACAGGCGCTCTATGGCAAAGCGTACTTCTTGGAGAAATTCGGGATCGAGCCGACGACCGGCTACAATGTCGACAGTTTCGGGCATCCCAGCACCTTCCCGATGCTGCTGCGTCATACCGGCTTTGCCAGCTACACCTTCATGCGGCCCGGCCCGCATGAAATGGACCTGCCCGGCGAACTATTCACCTGGCAGTCACCGGATGGGTCTTCGGTGCCGGCCTTCCGCATCCAGGACGCCTACAACACCTCCAAACGCTCGACGCCGCTATCGCCCAAGATCGATCAGCACTATGGCCATATGGACAAGCACGGACATGCGTTCATGTGCTTTTATGGCGTCGGCAATCACGGCGGGGCGCCGACCATCGACAATATCGAGGAGATCGAAAAGCGGATCGGGCGCGGGGAAGCCCTTGCCTACTCCGATCCTGAACGGTTCTTCCACGAAGTTGATACAAGCGGTTTGCCGGTGGTGGAAAGCGCCCTGCAATTCCACGCCATTGGCTGCTATTCGGTAGCCTCGTCTCTCAAGACGCTCAATCGCAAAGCGGAAAGCCTACTGGAACAGGCAGAGGCGGCTTCAGCACTGGCCCACAGGGCCACGGGCATTTCCTATCCGGCCGAGCAGTTTGCGTCTCTCTGGCAGATCGTGCTGTTCAACCAGTTCCACGACACGCTGGGCGGCACCAGCATCGAGTCGGCCTGTCTGGACAGCGAACGCGAACTGGCGGGCGTCATTGCCGGTGCCGAAGCGCTGCTGAACGCTGCGGTGCGTCGTCTTGATGGCACCATTGCCCCGCCAATCGAACCGACCGACGCCACCTTCGTCGTGATGAATTTTGCGGGGACACCGTCGAACGGGCTGGTCGAGGCCGAGCCCTGGGTCGACAAGGACACGGAAACTCCCCGCTTGCTGCTCGATGAGGCGGGCAATTCCATTCCGTTCCAATATGTCGATCCGGCCGGCAAGACGACCGGCCTACAGCGCCTCGCTTTTCCGCTCACTGTGCCGGCCTATGGATATCGCGTGCTGCGATTTGCGGCTGCCGATAAGGGAGTAAGCGCCCCCGGGGTCAGTTTCGGACAGCCCCACGCCGGGCCGCTGAAATTTGAAACCGATGGCTATCTGCTCGAACTGTGCCGCGAGACCGGCGCCATCACGCGGTTGGTCAATCTTAGCAATGGCGTTGAGCTCTTTTCTGGTCGCGGTCACCGCGGGGTGATTGTCGACGACCCAAGCGACACCTGGACCCATGGCACGGACCGCTTCGGTTTCGAGGGGCGGGACATGACCTTGGAAGGCGTGAAGCTGGTGGAGAGCGGCCTTGTGCGGACCACCATAGAAGTGACCGCCAGCCACGGCGCGTCCCGTCTCGTCACCACCATAGTATTGCCGATGGACGGATCGCTACCCGTCGAACTACGGGTGGCGCTGGACTGGCGCGAACAGCGAAAACTGTTGCGCCTCGCCTATCCGCTGGGTGGGCAGGCATTCGAGTATGAGGTGGCAGGCGGCTGGGATAGCACCCTTGGCACGGGCCGCGAAGTGCCCGGACAGCGTTGGGTGCGTGTCAGCGCCGCAGCGCACGATGTCGCTTTGGTCAACGACGCCAAATATTCCTATGCGGCGCTGGACGGCACCCTCTACCTGACGGCTGTTCGTTCCCCGATCTTCGCCCATCACGACCCGATCCCGGCAGAGGATGGTGCGCGCTATCGCTATATGGACCAGGGAGAGCAAATGTTCTCGATCCTGCTGCAGGCCGCGCCGAACCTCGACCGGCAAGAGGCTGCCACATTGGCAGAGCGCCTCAACAAGCCGCTGGTGACCACCCCGCATGTGAGCCGCGGCGGAACTGGCGATCATGCTGGACAATGGCTGCCTGTCGCAAGCGAAGGCGGCATGGTCACCGCGCTCAAGGGCGCAGAGGATGGAAATGGGCTGATTGCACGGGTTTTGGACTTGTCGGGCGATGGGGCAACTGTGGCGCTCGGCGCTGAGGCGGCGCGTGTGGCTCCACGCGGCATTGCCACCCTTCGACTGAGCGAGGACCAACTGGTTCAATGCGATGGAATGGAGCGGCCGGTCTAGGCCATTGCGGATGTTGCTGGAGCACCAGCTTCTGCGCCCCAAATCTTTCATGGGAGTGGGCTGGGGCGCAGGACCAAAACGCCGGATTTCACCGTCTATCCCAGGCTTCTAGGCACGTTCGAGGCCGATGGCGATGCCCTGCCCCACACCGATGCACATGGTTGCCAGCCCCCGCCGCTTGCCGGAAAGGCTGAGTTCCAGCGCCGCCGTGCCGGTGATGCGGGCGCCGCTCATGCCGAGCGGATGCCCGAGGGCTATGGCGCCGCCATTGGGGTTCACGCGGGGATCGTCCTCGGCAATGCCCAGATCGCGCAAGACGGCGATGCCCTGGCTGGCAAAGGCCTCGTTGAGTTCAATGACATCGAAATCGGCCTGGGTTAGTCCCAGGCGCGCGAACAGTTTCTTGCTGGCGGGCGCCGGGCCCATGCCCATGATGCGCGGCGGTACGCCGGCGGTGGCGCCGCCCAGAATGCGGGCAATGGGCGTCAGGCCATGCTTTTTTGCGGCCGCTTCCGAAGCGATGATCAGCGCAGCCGCGCCGTCATTGACGCCCGAAGCATTGCCGGCGGTGACGGTGCCATTGGGGAACAGCGCCTTGAGCTTGGCCAGGGTCTCGACAGTGGTGCCGGCGCGCGGATGCTCGTCGGTATCCACCACGACCGGGTCGCCCTTGCGCTGCGGGATGGTGACAGGAGTAATTTCCTGCGCCAGCCGTCCGGTCTGCTGTGCGGCCACGGCGCGCTCCTGGCTGCGAACCGCAAATTCGTCCTGTGCCTCGCGGCTGACGCCGAATTCCTGCGCCACATTCTCGCCGGTCTCGGGCATGGAATCTGTGCCATGCAGCTTGTCCATCAGCGGGTTGATGAAGCGCCAGCCAATGGTGGTGTCGTAGATTTCGGCATTGCGCGAAAATGCGGTAGTCGCCTTGGGCATGACGAAGGGAGCCCGGCTCATGGACTCGGTGCCGCCGGCGATGATGAGGTCCGCTTCACCCGACTTGATCGCGCGCGCCGCGGTGATCACCGCATCCATGCCCGAGCCGCAGAGCCGGTTGATGGTGGTACCGGTGACGCCGACCGGCAGGCCCGCCAGCAGCGCACTCATGCGGGCGACATTGCGGTTTTCTTCG
>Ga0098074_1001672_pt1 | contig 10870 bp, 13 predicted proteins | sample 32_taG_FD_75064 | JGI IMG/M metagenome (GOLD analysis project Ga0098074, IMG submission 75064) | Marine viral communities from the Gulf of Mexico - 32_GoM_OMZ_CsCl metaG | ecosystem: Environmental > Aquatic > Marine > Oceanic | place: Atlantic Ocean: Gulf of Mexico | collected 2015-07-12
AAATCGGCAACCAAGGTTTTATAGCTCGCCAAAACGTAACGCCCTGTAGTTACCGTAAGAGTTATATATATCTAAATCAGGGGATTAGTCGGCCTAACCGACTTATATTGAATAACTAGGAGAAATTGATGAATAATTGTACATTTACTGGGTATCTTTTACATGACCCACAGATAGACAGCGATGGCGATGGGCCATCTTGCTGTACTGTAAAAATGGTAACTTACGAGTATCGTAAGAACAAACGAGGCGAAAAGAAAAAAGTTCCTACAACTATTACCTTACAAGCTTGGGCTAGCGGCGCAGAAACAATCGCTAAACTAGGCAAAAAAGGAACTAAAATGACTGTCTATGCTTCCGCAAGAAATGGCTTTATGAAGACAGACGCTACTGATGATGTTCTATTTAGAATTAACGAATTTGACTTTGGTTGTCTAGACAAGGAATAAAATGAGAAAGAAAAGAATTCTGTTTTGCAGTGAGGCTACCTTTCTAAACACGGGTTATGCCACCTACACGCGAGAAATCCTCAATTACCTTCACAGTACTGGCAAGTACGAAATCGCTGAGATGGCGTCTTACGGCCAAAGAAATGACCCAAGAGCGGCCAATATTCCTTGGACTTACTACGGCGTAGCACCAAACACAGACTGCGAACCAAAAGCATCTGAAGAAGAATTAAATTCTTACAACTCAAGTCCAGTAAATCAGTTTGGCGGCTGGGCATTTGAACATATCTGCTTAGATTTTTTACCAGACTTTGTTTGTGACATTCGTGACTTTTGGATGTTAGATTTTGCCGAAAGATCACCATTTAGACCTTATTTTAAATGGGTTATCATGCCCACGGTAGACGCAAGGCCGCAAGCAAGGCAATGGATTGCCACTTATGCAAATGCTGACGCTTGTTTAACATATTCAGATTGGGCTGGCGGCGTTTTGCAAGATCAATCGGGCGGTAAAATTAATTACTTAGGAAGTTCACCGCCGTCTGCTCATCCTGCTTATGCGCCCGTCGAAGATAGAAATGCCCATAAATTAGCAATGGGTATTGACCCAGAATATAAAGTAATCGGAACGGTTATGCGAAATCAAAGACGCAAGCTGTATCCCGACTTGTTTGAAGCATTTAAAAAGTTCCTAGATAACTCAGGCGATAAAAAATATTATCTATATTGTCATACATCTTACCCAGATTTAGGGTGGGATATTCCTGAATTACTTCAACAGTATGGTCTTGCTTCTAATGTTTTGTTTACATATATTTGCCCAGAAACAAAAAAGCCTTTTGTGTCTCAATTTAGGGGTGCTGTAGCGCAGTCTCCATACACTGGAAAATGGGGATCAACATTATCGAACGTAAAAAATGGATTAAGTTATGAAGATCTAGCAAGTGTCATGAACTGTTTTGATCTTTATGTACAATATGCTAACTCTGAGGGTTTTGGACTACCTCAAGTTGAAGCTGCGGCTTGTGGGGTTCCCGTCTGTGGAACTGATTATTCTGCTATGGAAAGTGTTTTAAGGAAGTTAGGCGGATACCCTATCAAGCCAGCCGCTTTGTATAAGGAACTAGAAACCGGATGTTTACGTGCAGTTCCAGACAATGAAGAAGCTGCAAAGTTTTTCTTAGAGTTCTTTAAAAAATCAGATGCGGAGCGATCAGAGATTGGGAAGCAAACAAGAGAAGCATTTAATAAATATTACCAATGGCATCTAAGCGGTGCTGTTTGGGAAAAATATTTTGATGAGACAGATCCAGTTCCATTTGAGCAAGGGTGGGCTTCTCAGCCAAGGGTTTTCCAGCCAGCAGAAAAATTACAACTACAGGGAAATGAAACGCACTCCACTCTTGCCAAGTGGCTAATCGCAAACGTTTTAAGGGAACCCGAAAAATTAAATACTTATTTTGAGTCTAGAATGATCAGGGACTTGATTTATAATCAAACCACTTCTTCTACGGGCGGCATGTATTTTAATGAATCATCTGCCGCATTTGATGGGCAGAACCATAGAACACCATTTAACTTTGATATTGCCTACGATCAAATGAAAATGCAGTGTGACAGGAGAAACCAGTGGGAGCAAAATAGAGTTAACAGAATTCAACAAATTCAACAAAGCCAACAGGTAGCGCATGTATAACGCCCAAACGTGTCAAGATATATTTGTAGATAAACTGTTAAATAAGACTAACGGGTTTTTTGTTGATGTTGGAGCGGGAACGGGCGGTCTACCGGCTCACACCCCCGGTTTTTATAGCAACACGTACTTCTTTGAGACTTTTAGAAACTGGAAAGGTATAGCTATCGACTATGACACAAAATGGTATGATAGTGTAAAGAATTCCAGAAACTGTATAGTGTCTTGTGTGGATTTACTAAAAACAAATATAAACGAGCATTTAGAACTATTAGATTGCCCAACGCAAATTGACTATCTATCTATAGACGTAGATGACGCACAACTAAAAGTATTTAATGATTTTGATTTTGACAAGTATAGATTTAAAGTATTAACACTAGAACATAACCTGTTTCAATCTTTGCCAGAATGCACTCAAAACAGATCAGAAGAACACAAGAAGAACATAGTAAAAGAACACTCGTACTATCGAGAAGTCTTGTTTACTTATGGTTACAAACCGCTGTGGTCTGACGTTTGTTTAGACGGATACGGTCCAGTTGAAGATTGGTTTGTAGACGAAGAAACATTTGAAGAAAATAAACATATTCAAAAAGAATATGCTAATTGTTTGGAGGCAATAAACATATGAAAGTTCTTTACATAGGACACTACAAAGAGTTTGGCGGCTGGTCTCAAGCTGCAACCGATTACATTTTAGCGCTAGATAAAGTTGGGGTAGATGTTGTTTGCAGAAACGTGACCCTTACGCAAGACAAGACGAATGTAGATAAAAGAATCTTACAGCTAGAATCTAAAAGCACAGATGGGTGTGATGTTTGTGTTCAGCATGTCTTACCACATCACATTGTAGGCACAGATGAGTTTAAGAAAAATATTGCTTTCTTGGCGTCAGAGTCTACAAGTATCAAGCATCTACCTTGGCTTGAAAATCTAAAGCAAGTCGATCAAGTCTGGGTTCCAAATGCAGATTCTCAAAAAAGCCTAACAGAAGATGGAATTAAAGATGTAAAGATTGTTCCTCATACATGTGAAATGAACAAATACAAAAAAAGATACAGGGACATTTCTATTCCAGACACAGAAAACTGTTTTAAGTTTTACTATATTGGCGACGTTAACGACAGGAAAAACTTAGAGTCAATAATCACTTGTTTTTACAGTGAGTTTAATAAATCTGAACAAGCTTCGCTTATACTAAAAGTTAAAAAGTTTGGATACTCGCCAGAACAAATTTCAGAGTTTGTTGACAAAATTTCTACAGAAGTAAAATCTTCTCTTAGAATGCATAGAAACGTATCTGATTACAAAAAACTTGTAATTATATCAGACGATACGTCAGATGAAGATATTTGTACAATACACCAGCACATGGACTGTTTCTTGTGTCCCACTCATGGGGAAGCTTGGTCTATTCCTTCTTTTGATGCTATGGCTTTTGGCAACACTCCCATTTGCAGTAACTTTGGTGGACCGAAAGAGTTTGTAGATAAATTAGACTGGAAAACTGGACATTTAGTAGATGGATCTTTTTCTGTTTGTAAATGTTCTGATGCAGCTTTTCCAGATATTTTTACAGGTAGAGAATATTGGTTCCAACCCTGCGAGATGAAAATCAGAAAACAAATGAGAAAATACTTTGACTCTTGGCAAAAAAATCCTATAATGTATAAAAATAGGAATCAGGCAGCAGGATTGAAGAGGGCTGAAAAATTCTCTTACGAAAATATTGGAAAATTGATGAAGGAGATTATCAATGAGTAGTCAAACAGCCTCAATCATTAGTAAGGCCACGCAGAAGAAAGATAAGTATAATATCTTGACTTTTGATACACATGAAAGATATCAGTTTCAACAAGCTAAAACTGGTCACAATTTCTTTTCTTTTAGATATGACGGATGTAAAGAATGGGATAAGAATTACTCTGAAGTCCCAGAGAATTATTACACCATGCCTCAAAACTCAATCATGACAAGCATTGACTTTGACTTTATTCTGTCACACAGTAAGTTTGGTCAATTTCAAATGGCGCATAGAATCAATCAAACACTTGGTTTACCCATCGTCTCACTTGAACACACGCTACCAATCAGCAACTGGCCTCAAAATCAGCTTGATGGATTTAGGGCTATGACTGGTAATATTAATGTATTTATATCAGAATATTCTGTTGACAAGTGGAGAATGAACTGTGACAATAGGGTTATTCATCATTCAGTGGACACAGAAATTTTTAAACCATCGGACGTAGAGAAAAACGGAAAAGTTCTTAGTGTTGTAAACGACTTTGTAAACAGAGATTACTGCTGTAATTATTCTGGATGGCAAAGAATTACAGAAAACTTGCCGGTCAGGTTGGTTGGCAACACTCCGGGTTTATCAGAACCAGCAAAAGATATTCATGAGCTATCGTCAGAGTACCAGCAAGCGTCTGTTTTTCTAAATACGTCCACAGTTAGCCCAGTTCCAACGTCGCTCCTAGAAGCCATGTCCTGCGGCTGTGCGGTAGTGTCTACAGCTACGTGCATGATTCCAGAAATCATAGAGAACGGTGTAAACGGCTTTATATCAAATGACGAAGAAGAATTGAAGTCTTACATAAAAGATCTTCTAGATCACTCAGAATTAAGAAGAAATGTAGGAGAAGCCGCTAGACAAACTATATTAGATAAATTCTCAGAAGAAAAATTCATAAACAGTTGGAATGAAGTATTTGACCTCGCATACGGGATGAAAAAATGAAATTACAAATTATAGAAGATGAATCACAAAAGATAGAAGGCTTTGAGACGGTTATGACCAGTCAATATCTTAACCTTGATAATATTCCCAGTAACTCATGTGAAATAATTATCGCAAAGCAAGCGTTAGATAGCACTGTAAACGCAGAAGAGTCTCTTGCTAAAATTTGCTCTAAAGTTAGACTTGGTGGATCTGTAGTAATCTCTGGTACAGAATTAAGATGTTTCTTTAAAAATGTTGTTAACGGAATGATTGACGAAGCAAGCGCATCTGTTTTGGTTGGAAAGAGCTTGTCTCTGTCTACTATAGACACTGTAAAAAATGGGCTAAGGGCTTTAGGGTTTTTTGTCAAATCATCTACCATAAATGGAGTATCTTATGAAGTCACCGCAGAAAGACGACCAGCAGGATGATAAACTTTTATTTGGACTAGTTTTATTTGACAACAAAGAGGGGTTGTCGGACATAGAAGAATGCATTAAAAATCTACTTGAAATTGACTATCCAGCAAGTAAACTAAAAATAGTTATATGTTCTTACTTATCAAAAGATAGGAACCCTAACCGGTATGTAAACTATGCAAATATATTATTAGATAAATTTAGGCACACAAAACTACTTTTAAACCACAAGCTAGAAAGAGATCAAGATGTTGATTACAATGCATTTGATATATGTAAACATGCTGACTACTTCGTAAAAATAAAATGTGATCAAAAAATTAAACCCAACTTCTTTAGGGGCGTGAATAAGGTTTATAAGAAAAACTTACTCGTTAAACAAAACGATGTAGTTGCAATTCCAAAAAAACTAGTTTCTAAAAATTACTTAGATTTTAATGACTACGACAAAATGTCAGAGTATTTACTAGAACAAGCTGATAACAATAACTCACTTGAAAATATAGAATGAGAAAAGAAGAATACATAATATCAGCAAAGGAGGCAGAAACAAAGAAAGGAACAGTTAAGGACCATGTAACTGTAATTCTTTTAGGAGAAAACCACGGCCATAGAATGAAGTCCTACGGCCCAATACCATTGATTAAAGTAGATAGCAAAACATTATTACAAAAACAGATAGAAGCAGTTAAAGCGGTTTTTCCTAAGTATGAAATAATACTGTGTTCTGGTTTCGATGCTAAGAAAACAACAGAGTACGTTAAAGCAAACTTTAAAAAAGAAAATATAAGAATTGTAGAAAATCAATTGCATTATAACTCAAATTGTTGCGAGAGCGCAAGGCTGTGCCTGAACAACACCATGAATACTAAAATATTAATATGCTCTGGCAATATATTGCTTACCCCTTCTTACTTATCATCTATAGACTACAAAAAAACATCTATAAGTGTGCAACAAGAAAATTTTAAGTCAGAATTCTTTGTGTCAGCAATTGTGAATAAAAGAAGGCTGCAATCTTTTTGCTTGGGTGAAAAAGCTGATTTCTGGACTGAAAATCTATATTTAAACGGACAAGATGTAATTGATAAATTTTATTCTATTGTTTCAAATCCTGATTTTAAAAACAAGTTTATGTTTGAGGCAATCAACGAGCTACTAAAAAACAACACGGTGTCTGTTACAGACGTTGGCAAAAACAAAATTATGAAACTTAATAACATGAGAACCTTAAAGAGAATAAAACAATGAAACTACTGATTCAAAACTATTCAAATTCATGCTCCAATCAACCTATGTACTTGAACGAGTGCCTATCTAGGGTTGGGGTAGACTCCAAGATATGGAATCTCAACGAGCAGATTAGTGTTTACGATAAACTAGATTCAGAAAGACCAGACGTGTTGGTAACAAGTTTTACTACTATACATCAAGATATAGTCTCCTACCTAACAAATAACACCAACATTAAACTTGTAGTAGACATTACCGGTATAGATCAAGCTATACTTAATAATTTAGATACCCTACTGAAAAACCAAAATATTCAGTGTCCTTTTTACATATCTCAAGACTATAAATTTCTAACGACCGTAAAGTGTGATTCTAGAAAGGTTGTAAATCTCCTGCCTTGTTACGATATTTTTGCCACAAAAACACCAACGCCTGACTATAATATACAAGCAGCAGTTGTATCAAACAGACTTTCAGAGAAGTTTACAGAAACATGCAAGCTCTACGAAACTTATCACAAAGTTGTAATGGCAGATAATCCAGATGCAAGCTTTGACTTACAGGCAAACATTTTAAATATGAATTCTCTTTACGACAAATACGAAGAAGTTGTTTTGACTGGAGACGTAAATTTTGCCTGTTCTCAAGTTTTCTTTGATGGGTTTGTAAAAGCAAAGAAACTAACAGTTAAAGTTCCAGAAGAGCAGCAAGAGTTATTCAATCAAGTATTGTCTACACTTTTTTACGAAGAAGAAGACGAGCCAAGTATTGATAATATCAAAGCTCAAATCAAAAAGCATCACAGTTGCTTCAATAGGGCGGCGCAGTTCGCAAAAGAGCTTGGTCAAGAAGAGATTTCAAAGACACTGCTAGAGGTTGTAAAACAGATATGAACATACTAGTACAATTCCCTACATTCGCTAGACCAGAAAAATTCCTGTCGTGCTTATCTAAGTATGTCAATATGTCAAGCGGTAGATATCAGTTGCACTTTAATATAAATTGCGACATTGACGACACAACGATGAACAATAGTGAGTCAGTAGAAGCTGTTCACTCCGTGTTTCGCAAGGTAAATCATTGTGATTTTGATATGTACTTTGACAAAAATACAAACAAGATATCAGCTATCAACGATCACATTGAAAATAAAGATTTTGATGTTGTAATTTGCGCGTCAGATGATATGATACCACAAGAAGAAGGTTGGGACAATACTATTGCGACAGACATGCAGATGTACTTTCCCCAGTTAAACGGCGCCTTACACTATTTTGATGGATACAAAAAAGAAAGCCTAATAACGCTATCTATTCTTGGCAAGAATCTTTATGATCATTTTGGCTATATCTATCACCCAGACTACAAAAGCTTGTATTGTGATGATGAGTTTACACAGTCTGTATATAAGATGGGTAGAGTAAAGTATATAGATCATGTTATAATTAAACATGAACACTACGGAGAGAAAGATAATAGTAACTCAGGAGACTTTGATCTGTCTGCACAAAAAACCCTATTCTACTCCGGTAGAGATCAAATGGTTTTTGAAAAGAGAAAAGAGCTAGGATTTCCCAAACAAAAAATAACAAACGACTAGGAGAAAGCTGTGGAAATATTGGGACAACTGCCAAATTTAATGGCACACATTAGAAAACAAGGTGTAAACCTACAGATAAAAGGTTGCATTCACATTGGCGCACATGAAGGTCAAGAATACCCACTATACAAACATTTCGGTATAAGCAATCTTTTATTCTACGAAGCGCTGCCGGATAATTTTGAAAAACTAAAAAAGACATTAGGCACAGACTTTCTCGTGGACGCTAGAAATATAGCACTAGGAAATACAAGCGGAACCGTAGAAATGTACCTAGAGGACAGAGGTTTGTCGTCTTCCGTTCTAAAACCAAAACACCATCTAGAACAGTACCCACAAATTAAGTTTGAAAAAACAGAAACTGTAAAAATAACAAAACTAGACGACGAAGAGTTTGATAGAGAAAAATATAATTTTATCAATATAGATGTTCAAGGCTACGAGCTAGAAGTTTTTAAGGGCGCAGAAGAGACACTGAAGCATGTAGACTTAGTACTAACAGAGATAAACAAAGAAGAAATGTACGAAGGTTGCGCACTTATAGATGACATGGATCAATATTTATTTGAAAGAGACTTTCAAAGAATAGCAACCTACTGGCAACAAGACGGTGAAACTTGGGGCGATGGACTTTACTTAAAGGTTAGGAGAAATTAGTGATCAAAATATTAAAACCTAAAAATGGATATCTAAACCCAACATCAACATATGGAACTTTTAGAGAACTTTTAGAATTATGGGAAGAGAATGGGTTTTGTTCTACTGGAGAAAGTCCTGATGATTTTTGCTGGGTAGGTGAGCATGGTGACATTTTATTGTATGATTGGCCTAGAATAGACGATAGAAATATCACAAAGTTTAATTTTGGTTTATTTGGAAATACTGTTCCACTCCATGAAAAAGTTTCACCTTGGATTTTTTGGGCGCGTAGACCAAGGAAATTAGAACAAGCTAGAAATTCTGGCATCAAGTCATATAAAGATAGACATATAAACTCTATTTTTTTAGGTAAAATAGAAAACCCTATTCAAGAATACAATAGAACGCAACATGACTGGTCTAAATATATAGAATTTTTTAATTGTAACAAAGGCGAGGCGGGAGAAAATAATTATAAGTATACACAAGAAGAATACTTAGAGAAAATAGGTAGTTCTAAGTTTGGCCTTTGTCTTCCGGGTTATGGTCCAAAATGCAACAGAGAAATTGAACTGTTAGGCATGGGGGTCGTTCCTATATTTACACAAGGAGTAGACTACACTTACTACAAACCATTGATTGAAAATGTACATTTTATAAAAGCCGAATCTCCAGAAGAAATTGAATTTAAGATCAAAAACATAACAGAAGAACAGTGGCAAGTCTTACATAACAATGGTCAAGATTGGTTTAAAAAGAATTGCTCAACAAAAGGATCTTTTGATACGACTTTAGAAATAATCAACAAAGTAAGAGGCGTAAGTGAATAACTTAATTATAGACTGTTTAAAAAACAAGACCAATGTATCTTTTGGCAAATTGGGAGGAACTGAGACTTCTTACATTTACGACTTTCTTGTAAACGGGGGGAGGTGTACAAAGAATCCACATGAACTTTTCTGGCAATCTGGTGTTCTATGTCCCAATCTAGATTCGCTTACAGAATTTATTAAAGTGTACATAGATGCTGCGTTGCACATGGACCATCTAATAAAATGGTTTCACCCACTAAGTGACGGCAAACTTTTAGACGAGGTTTGCTTGCAGCATCTAGGATATAAAAACGAGCTTTTTGATAGTCATCGAGAACTAGAACCTTTTTTGAAAGGTGAAGAAGGCTGGCATTACCATCTAGGTGATACAAAGCTCTTGTTTGTTTCACCGTTTCCAGATACCGTTGCCATACAAAAAGAAAAATATTCCGAAATATGGCAAGGCGCTCCAAAGCCAGAAGTGGTAACGATTAGGTATCCGTTTGCAGAGTGCTACACGGGAGAAGAACCCAAGGTGGTCTGGCAAGACAGATTAGCGCAAATGAAAGAAGAAATAGCAAAACAAGATTTTGATTTCGCTACGCTCGGCTGTGGTGCTATGGGTCTTCCTCTCTGCAAGTTTATACAAAACGAACTTGGAAAAGGATGTATATACTTAGGTGGTGGCAATCAACTACTATTTGGCATAAAAGGAAAAAGATGGGAAAGTAACGATGCTTTTAAAGAAATGCTGAAAAATCCAGCTTGGATTAGACCGCTGCCAAACGAAACTCCAGAAGGACAAACGGAAGGTGGAGCATATTTTTAATATGAAAAATAAAGATAACCTAAAAGTAATATGTTGTGGGTCTAAAAAATACAAAAACATAGAGTTTAATAAACTTGTAGATAGTTTTGATTTTATTGTACGTCATAATATGCTTATTCCGAATGTAGGGTATGGAAGGAAAACTTCAAATTTACAAATACTAAATAATAATGTTATAGTTAATTACGAAAGTAACTCAAGTGACCAAGAGTGGATTGATAGATATTGTGAGGAATTTGGAGTAGAAGAAGAGCATGTATTAGAATTTTTAAACTACCTAAAAAAAGAAAAACCATGTGTAGCTAATTTTCAAAATAATAACACCCACTTACTCATAGAAATATTAAAAGAATTTAATATTGATCACCCTTTTGTAAAAATGGAAGCATGGAATGGAACTCGATGTACATCGTCTCCGGGAGTTTTATTAATTAAAAACGGCTTGTCGTATGTTGTATACTGTATAAA
>Ga0098074_1001673_pt1 | contig 10859 bp, 7 predicted proteins | sample 32_taG_FD_75064 | JGI IMG/M metagenome (GOLD analysis project Ga0098074, IMG submission 75064) | Marine viral communities from the Gulf of Mexico - 32_GoM_OMZ_CsCl metaG | ecosystem: Environmental > Aquatic > Marine > Oceanic | place: Atlantic Ocean: Gulf of Mexico | collected 2015-07-12
AAGAGTGGCCATTAATACAATGATTTAGACAGTTCTGACTAATTGCCCCTGTCGGGTCCTTGCTTCATTTTTTGGTCTTTAGGGCAAGTCGCTTGTCGATTCGGGGAGGCACAGGTGAAGCGTCGAAATCTGATCATAGGCGCGGCGGCCGCGCTCAGCATTGGGCAGCTGGTTGGCTGCGCGCGCGTCGACCGAACCCAGACCGGATCCACCACCACCACGCCGGATCAGACCGAAGCACGCCAGCCGCGCCCTGCCGCGCCACCTCCGGTGCGCGCCCTGCGGTCGGCGGCCTCTTCACGCGGGCTATATTTCGGCGCCGCGATCCAGAGCGGCACCCTGGGCGACAGCCGGCTGCGCGCCAGTGTTGTCCGCGACTGTTCGGTCATCACCCCGGAATGGGCGATGAAATGGGATTCCATCGCAGCCAGCCGCAATTACAATTTTGGCGAAATGGATCAGCTCGCCAGCTTCGCCTCTCGCAATGGCCTGAGCATGCGCGGGCATACCCTGCTCTGGCACAAGAGCCTGCCGCGCTGGGCGGCCTCCGCGCTGGCCTCGAACCGCGACTGGGCTCTGATCGATGATCACTTTTCCAAGGTCATTGGCCGCTATGGCAATCAGGTGCGCGAATGGGACGTGATCAATGAGCCGATCGAACCCAATCACGGGGCAAATGGCCTGCGCCGCAACCAGTTCTACCAGGCCTTCGGCGAGGTCTATATCGAGCGTGCCCTGGAGGCGGCCAAGGCTCGGGCACCGCGCGCCCGCATGGTGATCAATGAATACGGGCTCGAATACAACAGCGGCTATGAAGGCCAGCGGCGCCTTTCCCTGCTGCGGCTGCTCGAGCGGCTCAAGTCGCGTGGTGCACCGGTTGATACGGTCGGGTTGCAAGCCCATCTGGACCTGCGCAAGGGGAATGTCTATGCCGACGGCATTTACGGCATGATGCGCGATATCCGCGGCATGGGGCTCAAAGTGGCCATCACCGAGTTGGACGTCGCCGAGGCCAATACCGGCCTTTCCCTTGAGCGCCGGGACACTCTGGTGGCCGATGAAACCCGCCGTTATCTCGATATCGTGCTGCAGTTCAACAATGTGCTTGGTGTCAGCACCTGGGGCCTGAGCGACAGCCATTCCTGGTTGCGCACCCAGCGCAGCGCCGCCAATCGCGGTCTGCCCTATGATCGGGACTGGCAGGCCAAGCCCATGCATGGCGCCATTCTGACCGCCTTCGCCTAAGGCCGGTGTCCCGGCTCAGCGCACCGTATCCATCAAGTTGACATATAGCGCCCGCGTCTCGGGGCTGGGTTCTACCCCCAGCTCATTGGCGAGGAGGCTGTGCATGGAGGCATAGAGCTCGCTGACCCGGGCATAGTGCCGCCGCTCGGCCGCCTCTTCCATCAACACGCAGACCGCATCTTCCCGGTACGGATCAAGTTCGAGCAAGCGGCGGGCACAAATACTGCGCTCGGCTTGACTGTGATCTGTGCCCGGACGGATCCCTTCGGCAATGCCATCCACGGCATGCAACAGCAATTCGTTGCGCCGCGAGGACAGCCAATCCTCGAATTCCTCGCTGCTCGGGTCCTGGTTGGCCAGCAACTCCCCGCCATAAATCCTGGCGAGCTGCAGCGGGGTGAGCCTGGTGTCGCCCTCAATATGCCGGGCCATTTCGATCAAATCGCAATAAACGCCAGCGCTGGGGGCAAGGTGCAGAGTCGAATTGCTGGCTTCAATCAGCACGAAGTCATGCTCGTCCTGCACATGCCGGATCCGGGCGAGCGACTGGCGGAGATTGGCGGCCGCCTTGCCATCGTCGGCATTGGGCCAGAACAGTGCGGCAAGCTGGCTGCGCGCCTGCACCTGCTCAGGCGTGGACAGGATCAGATAGGCCGCGATCCGGAAAAAACTCGCAGGGACACCCTGGACCAAACTATTGCCGGCAAGCAGGCAACACGGGCCAAGCAGTCTGATTGTTATAAGGCGTGGCGCTTGAGTACCCATCGCGCCCTCCATCCCTCACTCACGCATTATTTTTATGAACTAGAATTATTCATTCTATCCCAATTTGACGCTATTTCGTAGAACCTACTTCTCCCGCCTTCTTAGGTCACGGAATTTTTGTTCCAGGCCGCGAACGGCCCAAGCTGAGGCTAGGGCTTGATGCCGCTGGCGGCGAAAAAGGCCCACATGTCCCGGTTGACCGCGGTGATCGCCTGGATCGCCGCCTGCACCCGTTCAAACTCCGTGTCGTCCAGCGCTTCGGCCTTCCCGTATTTGAGAGCGTCGTCAAACTCGACGATGCGCATCAATTGCGTCCCGCTCAGTTCACCATTGGAGTCGAATGAGTAGATGCAATGATTATACTTGTTCCGCACCTTGGCCTCCCTTTTGAGGCGCTCGGTCAGATCCAGCACTGCGTGTCGGGTCTCCGGTGGGGTAGCCGGCAGTTTTGCCAGCCTGTCGAGCAGGTCAAGCCGCGCCCTGGTGGTGTTCAGCGTCAGAAAGATGATGACCGCAGCATCCTTGGACGTACCGGCTAGATGGGCGATCAGGTAGATGAACAGGCTTTCCGTGTTGGTCCACACATAGTTCAACTGCCCGACCTGCTGGAGTACCCTGTCCAGGCTGGGCATGGCATCACCCCAGCGCGGTGGCCCGGCGGCGGTCACCATTGCCTGGGGCGATTGAGCCCCTGTCGAGCCTGTGCTCGTGCAGATAGGCAGCCGCCTGCGTCCGGTTCGTCACCCGCAGCTTGGCGATCAGATTATGCACATGCGCCTTCACGGTATGCTCCGACAGCGCCATACGGTCTGCGATCAGCTTGTTCTGATAGCCTTCCGAGACCAGGGTGAGAATTTCCCGCTCGCGGGCCGTCAATGTGTTGAGCCCGTTCTCCGCCTCGGCCATTGTTCCCTCCAGCTGGCGATCGATGCTGTCGGCGACTGCCCGGCCTCGTGGGAGTTGGGCGCTACCCGCTGTGGCCATCGGCATCGGCGGGTTGGAAATACGGTGTGGCGGCGCGAAATGGCTGGTGGCCGCACCATTGCTTTGCGGCAGATATTCACCACCGGCCATGACCAGGCGCATCAGCGCAAACCAGACGTCAAGCGGCAGTGTGGTGGGCAGGATGCCTTGGATGAGCCGCTGCTCGATCAGTTGGGCGTCCACCACCGGCAGGCCGTTGTCGACAGCCACCGCAATAGCCGCATTGGGAAACCGGCGCTGACACCGCTCGATCACGTCCACGCCAATCAACCGCGCCCCTGCACCTAGCAAGACCAGCCTAACGCCTTGGTCGGGCTCGGAGCTGTCGTCGATGCGGTCTACAAAATACACCTTCGCATCGCGAAATTGGTCCTGCAGCGCGCTGCAGAGGCACTGGAATATCGCTTGCTGCGGGGCAACAAAAACGATCCGGAACTCGTCTGAATTTCTAGGAAAATCTTCGGTCTGACGCGATTTGCGTTGACCGTCATACGGGTTGTCACTCACTTTACCACTCCCTCCCCTCGCGATAACTGTGGACTTGCGCCCCAGCGTGTCTGGCACCATCGCTCTCAAGGTTGACAAAACGTTAACATCCGGGGCGTGACTCTGGCGTGATTCCTTCCCTCGCAAGCTTAATGCAAAAGATTGAGACGATCCGGCTCTCAAGCGCCGAATATCGTCCATTCGATTGAGAAGTGGCGCACTTCCTCCCCCGTCCAGGGTATTGAAAACGATCTAGCTCTCTAGTGCAGCCGACACATGTTCTAGATCGATAAGATGTATTTGGGTCCTTCAGCCTAGCCTGAAGTGGCCACTATACTTTGACCCTCAGCAGTCAATACTCAGGTTTGCGGCTCGCGATTTTGTGCGTCGCGCTGGGTAATTGGGAATCTGACATGCAAGGGTGCTGAAAAGATACTGCGTACAGCGCCAGCCATCTGTGTTTCCTGCGTTTGCCCTTCAGTAATGAGCAGCCGACATGCCTCCATTTGAGATGACAGGAGGTGATGGTCGCTCAGCCATATAGCCATCACAGAGGAGAGTTCCAATGGCTGACAATTTCCAAAACAATGGTGCGTTTACCGACAACTCCCAGCAGAATGACAATTCTCAGGACAATGATCTGAACGCCACCATTCAGGACAATGGGAACAACAAGTCTACAAACAACTCAAACAACGACAATTCCCAGGACAATGACTTGAATGCCACGTTGCAGGACAACGGGAATAACAAGTCGACAAATAATTCGAACAATGACAACAGCTCGAACGACGACAATTCGTCGAATGACGACAATTCTATCGATCTCGACGTCGATGTGGATGACGTAGCCAACAACAAGTCGACCAACAACTCCAACAACGACAACAGCTCGAATGACGACAATTCGACCGATCTCGACGTCGATGTGGATGACGTGGCGAACAACAAGTCGACCAACAATTCCAATAACGACAACTCGACCGACAATCAGGATGTCGGGAACAACAAGTCGATGAACAACTCGAACAACGACAACTCCCAGGATAATGATCTGGATATTGACGTTGACGACGTCGCCAACAACAAGTCGACGAACAATTCGAATAACGACAACTCGACCAAGGACTCGAACAACGACAACCGTGATCAGTCCTCACACTTTGCGATGGCCGACTCGCAAAATAACAACTCGATGAACGACTCCAACAACGACAACTCCCAGGACAACGACCTGAACCTGGACGTCGACGTTGCTGACGTTGCCAACAACAAGTCGACCAACAATTCCCACAACGATAACTCGACGAGCAACCAAGACGTCGGAAATAACACGGATGTGGGGAACAACACCGATGTTGGAAACAACAAGTCAATGAATAATTCGAATAACGACAATTCGAATAATTCAATGAACAACTCCAACAATGATGCGTCCACTCATCTCGATGCCGACATCGACGTCGCCATCACCGACGCCTTCAACAGCTCGGATGATGATGGGTCGCACAACTCCGATGATGACTTCGCCGATCTCGATATCGGCACCGCCACGCTGGACAATCTGTTCATCAACAGCGGCTCGCTCGAGTTCGATCCGGGCGATGACGTCAACTTCGAGAACGTCTTCAATGGCGCCTTCTCGGGTGGCGGAGGCGACACTGGCTTTGCAATCAGCCAGGTGGCCGACATCATCGACAACGACACCCTGAGCAACGTCCAGAACAATGCCAATGGCTCGTTCAATGCCCAGGCATACGGAGCCCATGCTGACGCTTCTGGCAACGCCCAGAGCTCGAGCGGCGGTGACGATGCCTCGACCAGCGCCGGTGCGGACTCCAGCGCCTATGTGAGCGGTAACGCCTTCAACATGGAAGTGGTGCTTGGTGCCAACCTGCAGCAGAACGCGGTCGATGCGACCGTCGTGGGTGGCAATAACTCCATGTACAACGACGCCGGTAACGACGACGCATAAGCGAGCGCCCCCAACGCTTGCAAGATCTGCGCGGTAGCGCCCCCACCGCGCAGATCATCTTACTTCCGCCAGTCCGCCGGGAAACGAATTGGCGAGTAGGAGGTCTCCAGTGTTTTTTCCAAGTGATCCATTTTCAGAAATTGTTGCCCACTTTCTCGGCTACTTCCAGGTCGCTGCCGAGGACATGAAGGTCCGGCTGGAAATGGTCCTGGCCGAGCATGAGGCAGAAGCCGCGCCCCAGGCGCCGGAAATGCAACAGATTTCCGTCGATATGCTGCAGTCTTATGCCCTGGGGAATTATGCCCCCGGCGTCTTCTACGCTCCCCCCGAATTCCTGATCCGCGGCGAGGCCACATTTGGCCCCAGTCCTATCGGACTTGCCAATACCCCTGATTTTACCGCGTCCGAACTGGACCAGCTGCCTTCCCCAGTGCCCGCCAGATCCGGCGACCTCACCATTCCGCTGATTGGCATCGAGCCGGGCTCGGTCATCGCAGTCTTCTCACAAGCCATTAGTCTGTACGATAATGACATCTTCATCATGGGCACGCCGGACGAGCCGCTGACTTTCCGGTCGGGCGCCGACACCGGCCTGCTTGGCCTGCAGGCCGCGAGCAATGATGTGCTCGGCCCCATTGGCAACGGCCCAGGCATATCGCGCTATGACGATGTGCCCTTGGTGTTGGATGCGGTGGGCGCTACCGCCAAAGCCCACCAGTCCAATCCTGGCACCCAGTTCGAACAAGTCGAGTCTCTGACCGGGACCTATGTCAACGGCAAGATCGAAGAGGAAGTGCCCGATCTGGCCGATGCGCTGCCAAAGCATCTGCAGGAAGAGATCGAGGATGCGCCCGAGTCCCGCACCATCGAAGTCACGGGCGAGCAAGAGGCTCACATCCAGATCGAGAGCGACAACTCGCAAGGCTCCGTTACCTACAACAGCGGCGGCAACTTCCTGGTCAACGAAGCCGCTGTGCTCAACGGTGGTCTGGTCGGCACGCATTTCGTGGTCGGCGGGAATTTCCACCAGCTCGATGCCATCATCCAAACGAACGCCTTCAGTGATATCGACTATGTTAACGATGACCTGCCTCTGTCCACCAAGGCAGGTGGAGCGACCAACGCGGTCAATGTCGCCAGCTTCGTGCAGGAAACCTTCGATGCCGCCGGCGCCAATGCCGAGGCCAATCCTGGTGTCATGCCGCAGAACTGGCAGGTCACCTGCGTTTCGGGCGACGTCATCTTCCTCGAATGGATGAAGCAGCTCACCTTCATGTCCGACCAGGATATGGGTGTGCTTACTGCCTCGGGCAGCGATGCCGTTGTCACCAGTGGCGAGAATATCGCCTTCAATGGCGTGAACTTCGCCAATATCGGATTGCTGTTCGATCTTATTCTGGTCGGTGGCAATGTCTATGATGCCAACGTCATCGTGCAGAACAATATTCTTTACGACAACGACACTGTCACCATGCTCGGTGCTGGCGACGACGGGGACTATCCTGCTTCGGGAGAGCTCAACACCAGCGGCAACCTGCTCTGGAACCAGGCCGTGATCCACAATGTCGGCGCCACCGAGGTAAAGTCCGGGATTTCCGATCACTACAAGGACGCCATGGACGGCCTTGCCGGTGGCAACAAATCCATGCCGGCCAGCTTCTATTCTGCCGAGGGTTTTGAGGGCATCGCGATTCCGCGCGTGCTCTACATTTCGGGTAGCCTCTATGATCTGCGCTATATCGAGCAGACCAATATTCTCGGAGACAGCGACTTTGTCGCCCTGCAGAAAAAGGCCTTCCTCGATGGGCAGCCCGTCACCGAGTGGAACATCGATACCGGCTCCAATGCCCTGGTCAACATTGCGGCCATAAAAGACTTCGACACCTATGGCGACACCATAGAGGTCGGCGGCAACCACTACTCCGACTCCATCCTGATCCAGGCCAATATTCTTCAGGCGCAAGGTGACGGAAGCGACGACGACGCTCTGGTGAGCGAGGTGGTTGCCTTCCTCGATCACACCGAAACGCTCGCCGATACCCCCGACTACGCCCTTGGGGGCACGACCCATGACGCGGCCCCGGTCGACCTCATGCAATCCGTCCTCGCGTAATTCAGTTTCCGGATAGAGCACATGACATTTGAGCACCTGAGCCGTACCGACCAACAGGCGCTGGGCCGTCGCTTGCGCCACGCCACCCGGACCCGGTCCGATCAGATGGATCAGATCATGGACGATATCCATCTGGCGGCCGCAGAACTCGATGAACTGGCCCGCGGCTATGCCCCCTCTTCACAGGCTGGAGAAGACAACACCGCGCAGCGGGCTGTCGAAGCACCCTCCCGTGCGGGTGGCAACACGCCCCCGACGCCCCGTGCCGTGTTGCGTCCCTGGCCGGAAGAAGCCGCCGAAGCTCCCCCCGAACATGCGGATCGGCCGGACACATTGGCGAGCACGCCAGCATCGGCCGGTCCAGCCGGGGCAGCCCAGCAGCAGCGTCCTGAGGGACCCCCGCCGCCTGGCACCGCGGCAGCAGAAGCCGAGCCGGCCCCAAAGGCCGAGCGCCAGACGGCTGCGGACCCGGAAGGGAGAACAGCTCCGGACCCGGAGCCCGCGCAGCAGCAAGAGGCTCGCGCCGAGTGGCCGCAACGTGAATTTCGAACGCCGGAGCCCGACAAGCCCAAAACCCGCGTTCCGCCCATCGTGGAGGGCGAGCGCGGACCGCTCAATACGTCCAGGAAGACCTCCTCTGGCGATGGTGGCGGAAAGGGAGTCAAAGGCTCCGGCAACGGAGGGGGCGGGGGTGGCGGCGGCGCGGGTTTTCACAAACGCGCCGCCCAGCCCAATTTCACCGAAAGCTTGGCCAAGGGCATGGCGGCGGTGCGCACCAATCTGGGCATCGTGATGTTCTTCACGGTGTTCATCAATATCCTGGTGCTGGCGATCCCGATCTATCTGTTCCAGATCTCGGACCGTGTGCTGACCAGCCGGTCGACGGACACGCTGGTCATGCTGACCGCGGCCGTGGTGGGCGCCGTCATTCTCCAGGCCATTCTCGACGCCGTCCGCCGCTTCATTCTCATGCGCACGGCAGTGGAGATCGCGGTGCAACTGGGTTCTCCCATTCTGAGCGCTGCTGCCCGGGCCTCGCTGCACAGCAATGGGCGCGACTATCAGGTCCTGGGCGATCTGCAGCAATTGCGCAGCTTCATTGTTTCGGGAACGCTGCTGTCCTTCCTCGACGCTCCTATGGCGCCACTGTTCGTAGCGGCGGTGTTTCTTATTCATCCCCAGCTTGGCCTGATTGTAATTGGTGCATCGATCTGCCTGCTGGTCATTGCCATGATCAACCAGCGCATGACGGCGCGGCCCTTTACCGATGCCAACAACCTGCTGAGCCGGGCAGCGCTGCACCTCGATTCCATGTCTCGCAATTCCCAGATCATCAACGCCATGGCGATGATCCCCGAAGTGGTGCGCATCTGGGGCCGGGATACCGCCGGATCGCTGCAGGCCCAGGTCAAGGCCCAGGATCGCAACATCGTCATGTCGTCCGTCTCCAAGGGTGTGCGCCTGCTCACCCAGGTCGCCATGCTCGGCTGGGGCGCTTTTCTTGCCATCCAGGGAGAGATCACCGGCGGCATGGTGATCGCCGGCTCGATCATCGCGGCCCGCGCCCTGACCCCGATAGAGGGCACGATCGAGGGTTGGAACGGGTTCTCCCAGTTCCGGGCCTCTTTTGGCCGGATCAAGGGATTGCTCAACTCGTCACCCTTCAATTTCCAGCGCCTGCTGCTGCCCGAACCCAAGGGGCGGCTGGATGTGGAACGGATTCTCTTCGTGCCGCCGCCCAACAAGAAGGTGCTGCTCAACGGCATCACCTTCTCGCTGATGCCCGGCGAGTCCCTGGCCGTGATCGGCAATTCCGGCTCGGGAAAAACCACGCTGGGCAAGATGCTGGTCGGCTCGATCCTGCCGACGTCCGGCTCTGTCCGGCTCGACCTGATGGATCTGCGCAACTGGGACCAGCGCCAGTTCGGCGAGAATATCGGCTATCTGCCGCAGGACGTGCAGCTCTTTCCGGGCACCATCAAGGCCAATATCGCGCGCATGCGTGAGGATGCCAGTGACCAGGATATCTTCGACGCCGCGGTTCTGGCCGATGTGCATGAACTGATCGCCGGCCTGTCTCAGGGCTATGAGACCTTTGTCGCGGCAGACGGCGCGCCGCTTTCGGGCGGTCAGAAGCAGCGCATTGCGCTGGCCCGGGCCTTTTTCGGCAATCCCAAGCTGGTTGTGCTCGACGAGCCCAATTCCAATCTCGACTCGCAGGGCGAGGCGGCGCTGGCCAAGGCGCTCGAGCACGCCCGCAAGCAAAAGATCACCGTGGTTACCATCACGCAGCGTCCGGCCCTGCTCAATGTGGTCGACAAGATCCTGGTGCTCAACAACGGCTCGGTATCCATGTTCGGCACGCGCTCCGAAGTCATGACGGCGCTGACCGGCAAGCCGGGCAGCAATCCATCCAGCATCAACGCGCCCAAGCCAACGGGAGGAAACTAGACCATGTCGGCCGTCGGTGAACTGCAGAACCTGGAATGGTACAATGGCGTGCCGCGCTCTATCCGCACGCCGGTCTGGATCGGCGCGCTGCTGGTGGCGCTGGCCTTTGGCGGCTTTGGCACCTGGTCGGCGACGGCGCCGCTCTCGGCGGCGGTCATTGCCCAGGGCAGCTTCGTTGCCACAGGCGAAAACAAGATTGTCCAGCACCTCGAAGGCGGCATCATCAAGGACCTACTGGTGCGCGAGGGCGACAAGGTCATCGCCGGTCAAAGTCTTCTGCTGCTCGACGAGACTTCGGCCAATGCCACCACAATGCAATTGCAATTGCGCGCCATCCGGCTTGAAGCCATTCGCGCGCGCCTGAATGCGGAAGCCCTGGGACTGGATGAATATGTGCCCCCTGACTCGGTCAGGCAGCATATGGGCAATCCGGACATTGCCGCCGTTGTCGAGGGGCAGCGCACCAACTTCCTGGCAGGCCGCGAAAAGCTCAATAACGAATTGGGACTGATCGAGCAGAACCTGGCCGCATTGCGCTTCCGCATTTCGGGCCGCCAGGCTCAGATCGCATCCATGCAAAGCCAGTTGGCCCTGTTGCGCGAGGATCACGCGGCCATGCGTGAGCTGTTTGGCAAGGGCGTGGTCGCCCAGTCCCGCGTGCGCGTCGCGGAGCGCGCCATTCTCGATGCCGAGGGCGATATCTCCCGCCTCGAGTCGGAAGTTCAGGAAACCCAAACCCAGATCGAAAAATACACCGGTGAGATGGTCCAGGCGCGTGACGCTGTGCGCCAGGCCGCGCTCGATGAAATGCAGACGGTGGAAGCCGAACTCGAAGCGCTG
>Ga0098074_1001674_pt1 | contig 10856 bp, 9 predicted proteins | sample 32_taG_FD_75064 | JGI IMG/M metagenome (GOLD analysis project Ga0098074, IMG submission 75064) | Marine viral communities from the Gulf of Mexico - 32_GoM_OMZ_CsCl metaG | ecosystem: Environmental > Aquatic > Marine > Oceanic | place: Atlantic Ocean: Gulf of Mexico | collected 2015-07-12
CTCAGGTGGTTGGAGTTCACATCCTGTCGGTTTCGGGTTCGAGCCGTCCACGACCTTTGCAGAGGCTGTAAAAGCCGCCGATAAGCGTGATGAAGATTCCTTGGCGCGGATGCTATTCAAGGCTAATGACAAATACACCACCCTTGCCACGGGCGGCGATGTCTTGCTGGAGCCTGCCTTAAAGCCCGCCCAGATGGAAGATCTGCTGGAAATGTTGATGGTCAAATATCCGGCCGTAATTGTGGATGCGTCTGGCGCCGCCCCTGATTTGTGCAAGGCCATTTTGGCGCGGGCGAATGATATTGTGCTGGTGTCCAATGCAACCGTGTCGTGTTTACGTTTGGCGCGCAGTTTGACCATGGAAATAAAGGATATCCGCGGCGGTGAGAATGACGATGTGACGTTATTCATGAATATGACAGGATTTGCGCCCGGAAACGAGCTATCAAGTGGCGATATATTAAAGGCAATGGAGCTTGAGGTGAAGGCCAGTGTGCCGTTTGACCCAAAGACATTTGTAAAGCTCGAAAGTGAAGCCGCGCCGTTATCCGCCGATAAAATCGGTAAAGAAATTTACACGGAAACAATTCTACCGTTTGCTGCCAATATTTTTAATTTGGAAGGACGTGCCGCCGCTACACCTTCTTCTGGTGGGGGCAACGTATTTTCCGGTTTGCTGGGTAAAATGGGCAAAAAATCCAAATAAACATAGAATGGGTTGTACAGATATAAATGTTCGGTAAAAAACAAAGCGCAGATAAAACACCAAAATCACGTGAGGCAAAATCATTGTCTGACGAGGTGGATGCGTTTGATAAAAAGCCGGAACCCAAAGAAAAACCTGTAAAGCCGCATAAAGCCGATCCACCCTTGAGCGAGGCTATACCTTCTGTACCGCAAGCTGCAGAAGAAAACGCCGAGAGCGAAGATATTTTATCTGTAAAAGAGCCGACAAGCGAGCCTGCCGAACAAAAATCAAAGAAGATCGCGGCGGAAAATGTATTTGATGATTTGCATGACCCTGAAGCCGAAGAGGCATTGTCGAGCGCGGATTCTATCACATCGATAAGATTGCAGCGCGCCCGTAATCGCATTTGGCTTGATTTGCGCGATGGTATTGATTTGAAAGCTTTGGCGCGGATGGATGCCAAGGCCGCGCGCGAAGAGGTGCAATCCGCCGTTGAGGAAATTGCGCGCTTCCGTAATCTGGATTTAACGCCGACCGAGCTTGCAGGCATCGCAAAAGAATGCGCCGATGATATGCTGGGTTTCGGCCCGCTAGAAGAGCTTCTGGAGCGTGATGATATCGCCGATATCATGATCAATGGCCCTGATACGACCTATATCGAGGTTAACGGTAAGATCGAAAAGGCGAGCATCCAGTTTAGGGACAATCAGCATTTGACGACGATCTGTCAGCGTATTGTTGGCGCGATTGGTCGCCGCGTTGATGAGGCTTCCCCGATTTGTGACGCGCGCCTTCCCGACGGGTCGCGTGTGAACGTTATTATACCGCCGCTCGCTGTCGACGGTGCCTGTATGACCATTCGTAAGTTCACCAAAGATAAGCTCACGCTGGATAAGTTGGTCGGCTTTGGGTCAATGACGCCAAGCTGCGCGAAACTTATTATGGCGATTGGCCGCAGCCGGGTAAATGTTCTGGTCTCCGGCGGTACGGGCTCGGGTAAAACGACTATGCTGAATTGTCTGACGCGCTACATCGAACCCGGTGAGCGCATTATTACTTGCGAAGATGCTTGTGAGCTGCAATTACAACAGCCGCATGTGGTGCGCCTCGAGACCCGCCCGCCTAACCTTGAGGGCGTTGGGGAAGTTACGATGCGTGATTTGGTGAAAAACTGCCTTCGTATGCGCCCCGAGCGTATTATTGTCGGGGAGGTGCGCGGACCAGAGGCGTTTGATCTTCTGCAGGCTATGAATACAGGACATGACGGCTCCATGGGTACCGTGCACGCCAACAATCCGCGTGAGGCCCTGAGCCGTATGGAAAACATGATTGCCATGGGTGGTCTGCAATTGCCACAGAAAGCCGTACGTGAGCAGATTGCGGGAGCTGTGCAGTGTATCATTCAGGTGCAGCGCCTTCGGGACGGGTCGCGTAAAACCACCCACGTTACCGAGATTACCGGCATGGAGGGTGATGTTGTGACCATGCAGGATTTATTCGTGCTCGAAATTGAGGGCGAGGATGATGACGGCAAGTTGATTACGCGACATAAGTCCACAGGCTTGCGCCCCAAGTTCTTTGATAAAGCACGTCAGTTCAATGTTGATAATCTCGTTCTGGATGCAATGGAAGAGGCATATGGCTAATGGATCCGGTTGTTCTGGTCATTGCAGGAATTATCTTCGTTGTAGTTTTGACGGTGGCCATGCTTATCGTTATGAACCGCGAGAAGGCCAAAACCGATAAGGCGCTTTCCATTATTACTGGCGGCCAGAATAAGAGCGACCACAGGCTTTCCGACAAAGACGAGCAGAACAAGCGCCGCGAGCAGATTGCCAAAAAGCTCAAAGAAACCAAAGAAGAACAAGAGCTTGAGGGAAAAAAGAAGAAAAAGCGTACAATTTCTTTGATGATGGAACAAGCCGGACTGGAAGGCTCGCCCAAGAAATTCTGGATATTATCGTTTGTGTCGCTGGCCATTTTCGCTTTGCTGGCGAAGCTAATGAGCGCAGGACCTGTTTTGATGATCCTGCTTTGTATTATCGGATTGTTCGGTTTGCCACGTTTGGTGCTTCGGCATTTAACGCTGCGCAGGCAGAAAAACTTTCTGCAGGAATTCCCCGACGCCCTTGAGGCCATGGTGCGCCTTTTAAAGGCCGGTATGCCTGTATCAGAAGCCATTGCCATGATATCCAAGGAATTCGAAGGCCCTGTGGGTGAGGAAATGATGCGCGTTTATGATAAACAGAAAATCGGTATTCCGCTTTATGAGGCGGCGCAGGAGGCCACCCGCCGTATGCCCCTGACAGAGATGCAGATGTTTGCAACGGGGCTGACCATTCAGGCGCAAACAGGCTCCAGCCTTTCCGAGGTTTTGATGAATTTATCAGGCGTTATACGGGCACGTTTCCGCTTGAAACGCAAAATTAAGGCGCTATCGTCCGAGGCTGTGGCATCGGCATCCATTATCGGGGCTTTGCCCTGTCTTGTCACGCTTGGCCTATGGCTGGTGAATCCGGATTATATCGGCATTTTGTTTACCGATTCATTTGGGAAAATATTGATGGCCGGAGCAGTAACGTGGATGTTTTTGGGTATCTTGGTCATGAAGGTCATGATTAACTTTAAAATATAGTTTTGCTGCTATTATGAACTATTAAGAAAGGGTGGGTAAATGTTTGGTGAAAATGACGAATTACTGATTACACTGGCCGCCGCCATTATTGCGGCTGCCTCTTTTGCTGCTTTTGCTCTGCCCTTTTTGAACAGAAGCGAGAAGAAGGAGCGCTATCGTTCTGTCATCGAGAAACGCCGCAAAGCACTCTTTGATGCCACTAGGGATGGTAGTATTAATAAAAAGACAGTTCAGGATGCGTCCGCGCGCCAAAACATGGCGACCTTTTTTAAAGTGCAGGAACTGACCGGTAAAATGGGTGAGAAGGTGCGCGATAAAATGCTGCAGGCGGGATACCGTAATCCAAGGGCACCGTTTAAATTTATGATGGCAAAAATACTGGTACCAATGTTTTTGTTCGGTATTGCCATGATGTTTTTATCCGGCATTGAAAAGGAGATGTCGGATCTAACGCAGCTCATCATCTTGAGCGGCGCGGCATTGTTTGGTTTTAAACTGCCTGATATTATGGTTAAAAACCAGATGATGAAACGTCAGCAGGAGATCAATATCAGCTTTCCTGATTCGCTGGATATGATGCTGATTTGTGTTCAGGGCGGGATCGGGCTAGAGCAGACGGTTGATCGCGTGGCCGCCGAGATTGCCGATCATTCCGAAGTTTTGGCCGAGGAGCTGGGTATTTTAAGCGCCGAGATGGCGATGTTGAATGACCGCCGTAAAGCCCTGCAGGATTTTGCCCGCCGCGTTGGGAGCGGTACTGCGAAAAGTTTTGCAACGTCCCTTATTCAGGCGGAGCAATACGGTACATCTGTCTCGCAGGCGATGCGGGTAATGTCCGATGAAATGCGGGAAATGCGAATGGCTGCGGCCGAACAAAAGGCCGCGTCTTTGCCGCCCAAGCTCACTGTTCCGATGATATTATTCTTCCTGCCCGCCCTTTTTATTGTGATTTTGGGGCCTGCAGGTATTCAAGCCAGTGCGGCAGGAGTTGGCGGGTAAAGCTTTACTTTAGGAATCTTGTGCCGGTTTTTTCTTCGGCACCACATTGATTGATTTCTCTTTTGTCTTTTTCTGAGACCAATGCGTGGTTTCTTGAAGCGTGCGGACGATGCGAAGATTGCGCTCGACTTCCACGCGGTCAGGGGCAATGCTCTGGGCTTTCTCCAGGATTTCTACGGCTTCGTCAATATAGCCTTGGGTGGCTAGATTAAGCGCAAGATTATTCATGATTGATGTTGGGTCACCTTCCCAAGTGTCCAATCCCTTACGGTAGGCACGCTCGGCTTCCTCGTACATGCCTTGGGCATCAAGGGCGATTCCGAGATATTGGAACGCCTGCGCGTTTTGTTGGTCTGCGATAATAACCTGTTTTGCAAAATCTTCCGCCATCACGTAATTGCCGAGAGCAAGTTGTATAGCCGCAAATTCATTTTTGGCTGCCAAGGAGCCATCCGGATCGCGCGCAAACGGCGATAATACGATAGAGGCGCGGTTCAGATAATCCATCTCGCGTAGCGCTCTGGCATATTCTGTGGCGATGGCCGGGTCATTACTGTTGCGCTTGTATCTGTTTTCCATGATGCCAAGGCTCTGTTCGGTATGTCCGCCGCGAGAGGCTTCTCGGGCCGCGCGTTCAAGAACGTTGTCTATTTTGGCGGTACGGTCAAGCGAGGCGCTGTCAGTGCCCGAAGTTGTGCCGCAGGCGCTTAAGGCCAGAACACTGACGCTTAGAAGGACGATATTTTTTATATGTGTGTGTCTCATGGGCTCAATTTTATGGGGCTAGGGGGTGAATGGCAATCATTATTCGCTGATGTCGGTCTCGGCAGGTGGCGGCGGAGGCGGTAGTTGATCTTGTGACCCTGATACCGCGCTATAGGCCGCGCCGAAATCAGGACCTGCCGCTTGGGAACCGGAGGCCGCGCCGCTGTCTTCCATTGTTTCCGATGACATGATTTCATGGCACATATCGGGGCAATAATAAATGCTGGTAGGTTTGCAATCCTCTCCGGCCGCGCAGGTGTTGCGTACACGCAGGTATTTTTCTTTAGGGCTGGCAACAATCACATGGCGTTGCATAAGTAAGCCGCCATCTTTATCCAGAACGGTAAAGAAAGAGGCCCCCGGGGCGCGCGGCACAACGATTAAACGGTTGGCGCTGTCAGCCAATATGTTTAAATGTGCGGGATTGCCGATGATAATACTGCCCGCCGAACGATCGAGCATCAGGATTGAAGATTTATCAGGCGTCAGGCGCAATGGCGGGTGCGTAATTTCATCATTATCAAAAGCGGCTTCGGTTTCATTGGCATTGCTAATTGGAATATCCAGCGTGGCATAGGATGGTGAGATAGCATTGTTGGCCTCTGTCTGCGCAATGACAGGTGAGGAATAGGCCGAGCTTGCCAATAATAAAACGGCGCTTGCCAGTGACGGCAGGAATTTTTGGAACATTAAAGCCTCGGTGAAATGGAGGTTAATTGATAGACTACTCCTGAAATTATAGCCTGAATAACGTTAAAAGTCGCCCTCTTTTTGTTTGAATTTTATTTAATTTATTTGAGAATCACTTCGGTAATAGTGGATCGGAAGGGAATTGACCTTGCAGATGCTGATGATATAAGTTATTTCCTTATTCAATGTTACAACCGGATTTATTAGGATATTCATGACAAGCTCTGCTGTATTGGTAACCGGCGCCGCCGGATTTATCGGCTTTCATACATCTTTACGTTTGTTGAAAAGCGGTAAAACCGTTGTTGGTATTGATAATCTCAATGATTATTATGATGTAACCCTGAAAATGGATCGAGTTAAAGAGCTTGAGAAATTCGATAGCTTTACCTTCGTAAAGGTTGAAATTTCCGATAAGGCGCAGATGGAAAATCTGTGGTCTGAGCATGGACCTTTCAAACGTGTGGTGCATTTGGCTGCGCAGGCAGGCGTTCGATATTCACTTGAAAACCCGTATGCTTATATCACCAGTAATTGCATGGGGCATGTGACTGTGCTTGAGATGTGCCGCCACACCGAGGGCTTCGAGCATCTGGTTTACGCAAGCTCGTCTTCTGTCTATGGCGGTAATGAAAAGCTGCCGTACAGCGTTGAAGATAATGTGGACCATCCGATCTCTCTCTATGCCGCAACTAAGCGCGCGGATGAGTTGATCAGCCATAGCTATGCGCATTTATATGATTTACCGCAAACAGGTATGCGCTTCTTTACCGTTTACGGTCCTTGGGGGCGTCCTGATATGGCGCTGTTTATATTCACCAAAGCCATATGCGAGGGGCGTAAGCTGCCTGTGTTTAATCACGGCAAAATGAAGCGTGACTTTACGTATGTGGATGATATTATTGATGGCGTTTTGGCCGCGCTGGATACTCCGCCTGTGCGGGAGGGCAAAAAGGCGCCGTGCCGCGTTTTGAATATTGGTAATACACGCAGCGAAGACCTTATGGATTTTATCCGTTTGATCGAGCAGGAACTTGGTAAAAAGGCAGAGCTGGATTTAATGCCAATGCAACCGGGCGATATTGCCGAAACATTTGCCGATGTCGAGGAAACCACACGCCTTACAGGTTTCAGGCCAAAAACGACCATACGTGAAGGTGTGCCCAAATTCGTGGATTGGTATAAAGAGTATTATAATATTAGCGCCTAGCGGGGCGTTTTTTATTGAATATTGTGGTGCATTCCAGTATGAACATTCCCATGGATTTAAATCTAAAAAATATGAAGATTGCAGTTGTCGGGCTAGGATATGTCGGCATGCCGCTGGCAATTGCACTGGCCAAATACGGCTCTGTGGTTGGGTATGATGTCAATAAAAAGCGCGTTGCCGACCTGAATGAGGGGTGGGACAGCAACCGCGAGATTCGCCAGAACATTCTTCGCGCTACATCTTGCCTATTTACCGATGAGATAGGAAAGATTGCCGATTGCCGCATTTATATCGTTACGGTTCCTACCCCGATTGATGATAATAACGACCCCGATTTGACTATTGTTGAAAATGCCAGCGCGGCGCTTGGCGGTATAGTTAAAAAAGGCGATGTGATTGTTTATGAAAGCACGGTCTACCCGGGCGTGACCGAAGATATTTGTGGTCCGATCATCGAGCGCGAAAGCGGCCTGAAAAGTGGCGTTGATTTCTTCTTGGGATATTCACCTGAACGTATTAACCCCGGCGATGAAGTTCATACCGTTGAAAATATCACCAAAGTTGTGGCCGCGCAAAATGATGAAGTCGCCGATTTGCTGGTGGAATTATATGGCCAGATGAATGGCGGTAATATTTTCAAGGCGGTTGATATCAAAACCGCCGAAGCCTCGAAAGCGATTGAAAACGCTCAGCGTGATATCAATATCGCCTTCATTAACGAAGTGACGATGCTGCTGAATAAGCACGGCCTGAGAGCGCATGATGTAATCGAAGCCGCCTCGACCAAATGGAATTTTCTTCCCTTCCGTCCCGGCCTTGTCGGGGGGCACTGTATTGGTGTTGACCCGTATTATCTGGCCAAGAGCGCGATTGACGTCGGCCACCAGCCCGAAGTGATTCTGGCCGGACGCAAAACCAATGATGGTATGGGCGCCTATATCGCCGGGCGAATAGATTACTTCCTGAATGAAAGCGGCAAAAGCAAAGCCGATATTCTGGTGCTTGGCTTCACATTCAAGGAGAATATTAATGATATCCGTAACACCAAGGTGATTGATGTTATACGGGATCTGAAAAGCAAGGGGCATAACGTAGATGTTCATGACCCGCACGCGATGGCCGATGAGGTAAAAGAACATTACGATCTGGATATACTCTCATCGCTCCCGAAAGAAAAAAAGTATGATTGCGTTGCCTTGATGGTGCCCCATACGACCTATAAGGACATGAATGCAACGACAATAAGCCGTTTTGTCAAAAGTAGCGGCGGGAGCCGCTCTATTATTTATGATTTAAAGCATATCTGGAATGATGAAGAATTTCCTGATAGCGTGGATTATAAATATCTATAATTGCATTCCTTTTTTAGGAAGGCAAAGTATGTAAGCTACTTATTCATGGATAATACCGCAAGCCGAAAAAAGTTAGTATTTGTATTGCCACGGCTTTACCCGGGCGGGGCGGAACGCGTCTTGATTACCCTGATGAATAATCTGCCACGCGAGCAATATGATATATCCTTCGTATCACTCAGCGGGGAAGGGACAATCAAACACTGGATTGACAGTGATATACCGATATTTTCCCTTAATAAAAAGAACGTCTCCTCCAGTCTGGTGGCGCTTTATAAAAAACTCAAAGAGCTCAAGCCTGACACGGTGATCACAACCATGATTTTAACCAATGCGGGTTTAATTATGTTGAAACCGCTTTTTCCTAAGGTGCGGTTTATCATTCGAGAATCTTCTCTGCCTAAGGCTTTGATAAATGAATATGGCCGTAAAGGGCGCGTCAGCCGCTATGTGTATAAATATCTTTATCCGCGCGCTGATCTGGTCATTAGCCCTGCCAAAATTATTACAGATGAGTTCAGGGATTATGTGAAAATTAATGTGTCCAATCATAAGGTTTTACACAACCCGGTAAATGAGCGCCGTTTACACAGTACAATATCGGATTTCGAAAGTGAGCCAGAGCGGAGCCGTATTGTAAACTATGTTTGTGTTGGCCGGCTCGGGTATGAAAAAGGTTATGACCGCTTAATTGAGGCGCTGGTGGGTTTTAGGCCCGATGATGATTGCGGCTGGAAACTGCACATTATCGGGAAAGGCGCGGAAACGAAAAGGCTTGGTGATTTAATTCGTCGTCATAATTTGAAAGGCCATATTCATCTAAAGGGCTACCAAAATACGCCTTGGCCTGACATTGCCTCTGCGGATTGCCTCTTATTGCCATCACGTTGGGAAGGGATGCCCAATGTGGTTCTGGAAGCGCTGGCGTGCGGCACCAAAGTGATCGGGCATGTTGATGCAGGCGGTATCACTGAAATCGCCGATCTTGCGGAAAAAGACAATGTTCAGGTTGCAAAAGACATGACAGAATTTGTATCCATGATGAAAGCAGTAAAACCCTCTATTCCCTCTCTTCCCATACAATCCCTCCTGCCTAGAGAGTTCGCGCTTAAAACCGTCATGAATAATTTCAAAGAGATGCTGTAGGGCACATCCGGTTGGCTAGTGTTCAACTATGATTGACGTGCTATAATTGTAATACTTATATTATTATAATTATTATATTGGATTGCCGATGTCTAACACACTAGAAAATAAAACGATCTTTATTACAGGCGGAAGCCGCGGGATCGGGTTGTCAATCGGGCTCAGGGCTGCGCGTGATGGCGCAAATGTAATAATCGCCGCCAAAACCGAAAAGCCGCATCCTGATCTGGAGGGCACAATCCATAGCGCGGTGGACCAAATCAACGCAGCAGGTGGGCAGGGGTTGGCTGTTAAAATGGATCTACGCGAGGAAGATCAGGTCGAGGCAGCCATTAACGCGGCGGTGGAGCGCTTTGGCGGCATTGATATTTTGATAAATAACGCCAGCGCCATATTTTTGGCCGGCACAGAAGATACACCTATGAAACGGTATGATCTGATGCATCAGGTCAATATACGCGGCACTTTCATGGCCTCGCAAAAAGCTATTCCGCATTTAAAGAAATCTTCTAATCCCCATATCCTCACGCTGTCTCCACCGATTGATTTGGCGCCGAAATGGTTCGAAAACCACTGCGCGTATACAATCTCGAAATTCGGGATGAGCATGTGTATGCTGGGTATGGCCGCGGAGTTAAAAGAACACGGCATTGCTTGTAATTCACTTTGGCCGCGCACGCTTATTTATACGGCGGCAATGAAAATGGTAGGGCATATTAATCCGGATAATTGTCGTCATGAAGGTATCGTTGCCGATGCGGCGCATGCCATTTTGACTAGTGATTCCAAAGACAATAGCGGAAATTTTTATATCGATGAAACCATCCTGCGTGATCACGGTATTACTGATTTCTCGCAATACAGTATCAAACCGGGCGCGCCGTTAATCCCTGATTTGTATTTGGAGAATTAAAAAGGCCCACAGCATTTGCCATGAGCCTTTCAAGATTGATTAGCATCGCAATTAAGCTGCTTGCTTCATGGCTTCTTCTTCGATGTCGCCAGATAGTTTGGTCAGTTTTTCATCTGTTGCTTTTTCCTGCTCCAGAATTTCATGAAGCAGTTTTGAGGCTTCTTTTTGGCCTAACTTGTCGGCCATATGGCATAGCGCGCCATAGGAAGCGATTTCGTAATGTTCAACTTTCTGAGCGGCAGCGATAAGAGCCGCGTCCAATGTTGCACCTTTTTCGGCTTCATCCATCAGGCCCTCGCCTTCTTTCAGCAAACCTTCAATGGCTTCACATTTTTCTCTTTCTTTGTCGTAACCGCAAATTTCGAAAACTTTTTCTAACTTGCTGATTTGATCGCGTGTTTCTTCTAGGTGGGTTTCAAATCCATCCTGAAGATCCTTGTTAGAAGCCTTTTTAGCCA
>Ga0098074_1001677_pt1 | contig 10829 bp, 11 predicted proteins | sample 32_taG_FD_75064 | JGI IMG/M metagenome (GOLD analysis project Ga0098074, IMG submission 75064) | Marine viral communities from the Gulf of Mexico - 32_GoM_OMZ_CsCl metaG | ecosystem: Environmental > Aquatic > Marine > Oceanic | place: Atlantic Ocean: Gulf of Mexico | collected 2015-07-12
CCCGTGGGGTCGGCTCGACGACCTGGACGATATTCCGACCGACATCGGCGACCAGGGCGACGCTATTTCGCTGATGCGCGGGCGCATGGGCGGGTTCGCTGCCTATGGCGGGACGAAGATTTATGTGAACAGCACGCCGAAGCTGGGCGCGGGCAAGGGAATCGAAGCCTTTGTCGCGGCGGGCACCGACGAGCGTTTCTGGGTGGACTGCCTGCAGTGCGGCGATCCCTTCGCGCTTTATTTCGATCGCCTAGTTTATGACAAGGTCGGGACGCCGACGGATGCCGAGGCAAGCGCGGCGGTCGGCTGTCCGCATTGTGGCGGGGTGCATATGCCGCGCGAAAAGCGCGCGCTGCTGGAAACATTTCGGTGGGTCGGCAAGGGCGAGCAGGCGGTGCGCCGCGACGTCGACCCGTCCGGGAAAACAGGCGAGTTGATCGGCAACGTCCGCGCCACCTTCCGTTTCGACGGGCTTTTTGGCTTTCGCCCGTGGAGCGAGATTGCCCGGTTAGCCCGAGAGGCGGAACTGGCTTTCGAGAATGAGCAGGACGAAGGGCCGCTCAAGGCGTTCGACCAGACGATCGTCGGACGGAATCATGTCGCGCGCCGCGCCGGGGATGCTGCCGTCGCGCTGTCGGAGCTCGAGCAGCGCGCGAAGGCGTCGCCCTATGTCATGGGCGAAGTGCCGCCGGGGGTGCTGGTGTTGATTGCGTCGATCGACCAGCAGGCCAACCGTTTCGAAGTATCGGTCTGGGGGTTCGGCACCGGCTTTCGCGCCTGGCTGGTCGATCGATATGCGGTGATCTCGATCGAGGAAAACGGGCGCCATCGCCCGCTGCGTCCCTTTACGATCCCCGAGGATTGGGCAGTGTTGCACGAACAGGTGATGTCGAAATCGTATCCGATGGCGGGCGCTCCACACCTGAAGATGAAGATCTTCAACACAGCGGTCGATACGGGCGGGCACGACAATGCGACCGACAATGCCTTTGCCTGGTGGCACGCGATGGTCGCTGGCGACGCGATGTCGAAACGGCCCGCCTTGCCCGACACGGCGATCACGTTGATCAAGGGAGGCAACCGATTGAACGCGCGTTTGCTACCGCCTCCAACGGTCGATGCGAAGCGGCAGATCAAAGACGCGCCGCAGGCCGAGTTGTTCGTGCCGAACGTCAACAGGATGAAAGACATTGCGGACGCGCGCCTGTGTCGGCGCGAGGATGGCGGAGGGTATATAAGCTTCCCGCGGGATGTGTCGTCGGCGCACCTGGCCGAGCTGCGCGCCGAGGTAAAGGTCGGGGACCAGTGGACGCGCGACAGCCATACAGCGAACGAAACCTGGGATCTGTACATCTATGCCTATACGGTCATCGTCCGCTTTGGCGGATCGGATGCCAGCCTGTCGTGGGTGCCGGACTGGGCGCGGCCGCCGAAGGCGGCGCCGCGGGAGTTGCCGGCGCCGGTGATGGCGCCCGCCGAGGGGGGTGAGGATGCGGGGCCGGTGAAGCGTCCAGCGTCGCGAGTGCCGCAGAGGCCGACGCGGCGGCGGGGGGTTCGGACGGTGCGTGCGCGGTAGGCGCGCGCCTTTCCCCTAACACCCAGCCTGAAATGTTCGCGGGGGTCGTGGGGATCAAAAGGCGCCGGTTTCTGCGGATTGCTGCACACGCGATTCGGGAGTTTGGCGGTTTCCTTGCGTTTTTTCGAATTGTTTGACATCTTCCCGATCATTGGTTTCGCGCGTCCATAGAAGACCCGCCCCGGAAAGTTCGGCGGCGGGTTTTGTTTTGCCCAGTGCGCGGCCGCTTTTCAGACATGGATATTCCCAATGGCTGCCTCCGCCGAGGAAATTGCAGAGCTGCGCGCGACGTATCAGGCCTATGTCGACGCCGAGCGTGCCGTGCTGCGCAACCGCAGCTATGAAATGGCCGACGGCCGTTCAATGACGCGCGAGAGCCTAAAGGAAATTCGTCTGGGCAAAAAGCAGGCGAAGGCCGAGCTGGATGCCGCGCTGGGAAGTGGGCAGGCCGTCGGGCGGATGCGCCGCGGCGTTCCGTTGGTGCGATAGGCGCGGACATGGCGAACCTGATCGACCGCATGGTCGCGGCGGTGTCACCGCGCGCGGCGCTGAAACGCGCGGTCGCGCGTAATGCGCTGGCCGTGTCGGCATCGTTGTCGCCCACGTTGCCGGGCGGGCGTGTCGCGGGTCAGGGCGGATATTATGGCGGCCAGTCGGGCCGCGCGCTGAAGGGGTGGAGTGCGCGGACGCGCACGGCGAACCAGGACGGCGCGAAACGCGAGACGCTGATCGCGCGGTCGCGCGAAGCGGCGATGAACATGCCGGTGGCAACCGCGGCGATCGAGCGCAAGGTGCGCTTTGTCGTCGGGACCGGACTGATGGCGATTCCGCAGCTGGACGCCGAGCGGCTGGGCCTGGCCGAAGAGGCGGCGGCGGCGCTGACCGCGCGGATCATGCGCGATTACGACCGCTATATGTCGTCGACCGATCCCGACGCCGAGCGGGTCGCGACGGGGTATGAGCAACAGGAAATCGTGCTGCGCGGGCAGCAGGAATCGGGCGACATATTGGCGGTGCGCGTCATGCCCGAGGGGCAGGCGGGGCGGAATCATCCGGCGGCGTGGAAACTGATCGAGGCCGATCGCATCGTTTCGCCGATGGGACATATCGAAGGCGAAAAGGCGAGCAACGGCAATGTGATCGTGCACGGCGTCGAGATGGACGCTTTTGGGAGCGCGGTCGCCTATCATGTCATCACGCAGGTGCGCAGCGTTTCGGGCAGCCTGATCCGACAGGCCGGCGACACGAAACGCATCGCGGCGTGGGGTGAAAAGACGGGGTTGCCGACGGCGATCCTGATCATGCGGAAAAAGCGGCCCGAGCAGGCGCGGGGCATTCCGGTGATTGCGCCGGTCATCGAGACGCTGAAACAGGTCAGCGACCTGACGACGTCGGAACTGTACGCCGCGGTGCTGACGGCGATGCTGGCGATCGTTTACAAGTCGCCGGGTGCCGGAGCGATGCCCGAGGCCGATTATGGCACGGGCGAGCTGGTGCAGGCCGACGGTCGCCCGGAGACGCTGGCGAACCAGCAAAGCCAGTACCGGATGGAGCCGGGGTCGGTCATGGAGATCGACAGCGACGCCGAGGTCACGGTCAACAAGCCAGGACGGCCCAACCCGGCATTCGACCCGTTCTTCACCGCGCTGGTGAAGCAGATCGGGGCGGCGATCGAGACACCGGCGGAAATCCTGCTGATGGCGTTCGAGGCGAGCTATACCGCTTCGCGCGCCGCGCTGGAAACCTATTACAAGATGGTCGTCGGCGAGCAGGCCTCGCTCGGCAGCCATTGGTGCGACCCGCATTACCAGGCGTGGTTTTACGTGCAGGTCGCGAACGGGGTTTATCCCGAAATCAACCAGGCGCGCTTTTTCGCCGATGCCGAGTATCGCGCGCTGTGCTGGGACGTGCGGCATCGCGGCGACGGCAAGATTTCGCTGAACCCACAACAGGAAGCGAAAGCGCTGGAAATTCAAGAGGCCCATGCGTGGCGCACGGGTCAGGACATCTCGGCCGAGCTGTCGGGCAGCGATTATGACGCGAACGTCATTCGCCGCATCGGCGAACATGCTCGCTGGGTCGCGGGAGGCTTGCCGGTTCCGAACGCCAAGGGCGGCGGCGCGGAACTGGCGGCCGACCATCGAGACAATGGAGAGACTGCATGAAGCGCGCAAAATGGTCGCTCGCCGACGTGCGCGCGCGCATGTTCAACACGCCGTTGATGGTGTCGGAGGAACGGGCGCGGATCGCGCTGGGGGTGATGGGGCCACGGTTGAACATCGGGGCCTTGATTGCGTGGGAGTCGAACGAGCGCTTGCCCGTCGAATCCCTGTCGGCGCAAGCCCAGCGCGCGCGGGCCGAGATGGAATCGATGCCGGGCGATAATGAGTTGCGCCCGATGACCTATGTCGACGGGATGGGGTGGGTTGAGCGCGAGCCCTATGAAATCTGGAACGGCGTCGCGATCATCCATGTGCGCGGGACGCTGTTCGCCGAAAACGGGCTGGACCCTTATTCGGGTACCACCGGCTATGACGGCCTGTCGTACAAATTTCGGCACGCCGCGGCAAATGCCGATGTGCGCGGTGCCGCCCTCGACATCGACAGCGGCGGCGGCGAAGTTATCGATTTGCTGGAAACCTGTCGGCAGGCGCGCCTCTTTGCCGAGTCGAAGCCATTGCGGGCGATCGTGCGCGGCACGGCCTGCTCGGCGGCCTATGCGCTCGCGGCCTGTGCTGGACCAGGCAATATCACTGCCGCCGATTATTCCGTCGTCGGGTCGATCGGCGCGATCATGATGCACGCCGACTTTTCGAAGCACCTCGAGCAAGAGGGCATCGACGTCACGATGATCAAAAGCGCCGAGCACAAGGACGATGCCAGTCCGTACAAGGCGCTCGATCCCGATGTTGCCGCGTCGTTGCAGGCCATGGTTGCCAGCTGCGCCGACAGCTTCATCGATCATGTCGTCGATGCGCGCGCGATGGATCGCGACGCGATCGTCGCGCAACAAGCGCGCTTCTATTCAGGCCAGCAAGCCCTCGATCTGGGGCTGGTCGACAAATTCATGGCGTGGGACGAATCCATGAAGGAATTCGCCGCATCCTTGAACGGCATGGCTCGCCGCCCTGCCGCAGCTTCGCCGGGCCGTGGTGGCGCCGGCGCATCGTCCACAAGGGAGACTAAAATGGACACCATCGAAAGCGCGCTGGCGGCGATTGTGGCCGACAGCTCGGACACGAATATTCGCGCGGCGCTGACGGCGTTGCACACCGCGGGCGTTGCCGCGGGCAAGGCCGAAGGCGAAACCGCCGGTTTGACCGCAGGCGCGGCGGCCGAGCGCGAGCGCATCACGGCGCTGGCCGAGCTGGACGGGCAGTCGAGTGTTTCGGAAGGCCTGGCCGCGGCGATCGAGGCGGGTACCAGTGCGGGCGACTATGCCATCGCGCTGCAGAAGCAGGCGAAGGCCGCCGGACCCGCTGCGCTCGCCAACGCTAAGGCCGATGCGGCGAATGCTGCCGATCTGCCCGCCGCATCGGGCCATCAGCCGGGGAATGGCGAGGCCAACCGCGGTAAGGCCTATGCCGAAAAGAAAAAGGCGCAGGCCAAGGCCTGACGCCACCGACCATCGTTTCAACGCCCGGCGCGGGTCGCGTTCGGGGAATAGGGAGTTACAGCCATGCAGGATCAGGCTGCTTATACCGTCGGCACGCCATTTGCGCCGAAAAACATCCTTGCCGGTGGCACTTACACCACCCGCAAGATCACGGTAGCCGAGGGCGAGGTTCGCGACGTCGGCGCCGTGATGGGTCAGGCGTTTGACGCCGACGACGCCACCGTCACCCCGGGCGCTGCTGTCAGCGGCAGCGGGGGAACGGTCGGCAATGGCTCGATCGGCACGGTGACGTGCGACGATGGCGCGCCGGCGGGGGTGTGGCATGTTCGCATCACGGCCGAGGCCACCGACGCGGGCACCTTCGTTGTCGAGCGTCCTGACGGGTCGATCGACGGCTATGGCGAGGTCGCCGTCGCCTATAATGGCGGGTTGAACTTCACGCTCGCCGACGGTTCGAACAATTGGCAGATCGGCGATTATATCCCGGTCACGGTCAGCTATGACGCGTCGACTTACAAGCTGTCAGTTGCCGCGGCGACCGACGGGTCGCAGGTGCCCGACGTCGTGCTGATGCAGCCTGTCGATGCCACCGACGGACCGGTCGAGGCGATGGCGTATGAAACGGCGCAGGTCGTCGGATCGGCGCTGACGCTGGGCGCGGGCCATACGATCGACAGCATCCGCGAGGGGCTGCGCCAGAAGGGCATCACGATCAGCTGATCGCGAGCCGCATCGTTCAACCGGGCCGTTGGCCCTGGCCGTCGTCAGCTTAGCTGGCGGCGGCTTTTTAATGGGGATTTGACATGGAAGATTTCGACACCTTCGCGCCCGATGAGCTGATGCCGCTCATCCCGCATAATTTCGTTCCCGGCACGTTCCTGCGCCGGGTGTTTTTCGGCACCGGCCTGACTCTGTCGGATCGCGCCGAAGTCTATTTCGACCGCATCTTGCCCGACAAGCGGATGGCGCCTTTTGTGGCGCCGCTCGCGCCGGGTCACATCCTGCAGCCGAAGGGTTATCAGCGCGAAAGCATCATCCCGGCGTCGCTGAAGCCGAAGAACCAGATCACCCCCGACCAGGTGCTGACGCGCCTGCCCGGCGAGGCGATCGGCGGCGAACTGTCGTCGGCGGACCGCGCGGCGCAGATCCGCGAGAATTACCTGATGCAGCATCAGGAATATTTCGCGCGCCGCGACGAATGGATGGCATCGAGCATCCTTCGTACCGGGGCGGTGACGATGGTCGGCGAGGATTATCCCTCGACCGTGGTCAATTATGCGCGCACCGGCACGCTGACCAAAACGCTGCTGACGACGGCGCGTTGGGGCGAAAGCGGCGTTTCGCCCTATGACGACGTTGACGGGTGGATGGACGAAGTCGGCACCGCGTGCGGCAGCGCGGTCGACATCGTCGTCATGGATCGCAAGGCCTGGGCGCTTTATATCGCCGACCCCAAGGCGCAGAAGGCGCTGGACCGCACGCTTGGCCAGACGACCGCGCTGGCACTCGGCTTCACGCCGACGGTGCCGGGTGCGCCGGCGTTCAAGGGCCGCGACGGCAACGTCGAATTCTATGTCTATAACGACAAATATGAAGACGACGACGGCAACACCGCGCAGCTGCTGCCCGATTACACCGTGATCATGGGCAGCCGCGGCGGCATCGCCGGGACGGTCGCCTGCGGCGTCGTCCAGCACGCGGAGAATAATTTCCAGCCGGGCGAATATTTCCCGCACGAATGGGTCGATCCGAACACGGGCGCCCATTGGGTCGAAACGATCGGTTCGCGCCTGCTGGTGCCGCGCCGCGTCGACGGGTCGCTCTGCGCGACGGTCCGCTGATCCCACCAACAGATTTACGGCAGGGCCGTCGGTACCAACCGGCGGTCCTGGCCGAACGAAGGAACAGGAACATGGCAAAGACAGTTTCCATCCTCGTCGCGACGACGACGCTGGTTCTCGGCAAGCCGAAGGGCGCGGACGAAAATGTGTCGGTCCCGGCTGGCGAGGAACTGACCAAGGAAATCGCCGACAGCGTTGGCCTGAAAAAGACCGACATCGAAGACATGGTTGTGCGCGGGCACCTGTTGCCGACCCCCGTTCGCGCGGCGGAATCGGGACGCGGCAACGATGCGGCGGTCGTCGCCGCCGAAAGTGCGGCGCAGCAGGCCAAGGATGCCCTCGCCGGGGAAACCAAGCGCGCCGACGATGCCGAAGCCCAGATCAAAGGGCTGACCGCCGAGTTGGAAGAGGCGAAGAAGGCGACGGCCGACGCCGAGAAGGATTTCGCCGATCTGGAAAAGCATGTCGAAACGCTCGAAAAGCAGGTCGCCGAACAAGGCGAGCAGATCGACAAGCTGACCGCCGATCTGGCCGAAGCCACCAAGCGCGGCGACGCGGGCAAGGGCGCGGCCAAGGCCTGACCCGATGCCCGTCGAAACGGCCGACGATCGTGCGGCATTCTTCAACACCGACGAATTTGCCGAGGCGGGGCGTTACACCCCGCCCGGCGGCGCGCCGGTGGATTGCACGCTGATCGTCGACCGGGGGCAGGGGCGCAAGTCGATGACGCTCGCGAACGTCGAAGCCGCCGGCACCGACCGGCTGGTTCAGGTGCTGGCCGAAGGCGCCAGCCCCGATGGCATCACCCCGGCGCGCAACGGGCTGTTCGACCTGCTCGATCCCGACACCGGCGACAGCGTCGAGCTGCTGCAGGTCGTCGGCGAACCCGCGCTAGACGAAAGCGGCACCTGGTGGACCGCCCAAGTCGTGCAGGTGTCGGACTGATGGTCGCCGCATTCGGAACCTTCGACGGCAGCGGCTTTCGCTTCGAGTTCGGCGAGCGCGAGGGAAAGATCGACCGCCAGCCCTTCGAACGCCTGAAACAGGACGCCATAGAAATCCGCGGCGCATCGGTCGATGCGGTTGTCGAAACGACCGACGCGATCAAGCAGCGGATCCGCACTTACATCAACGCCCACTTCACCGGGTCGGCCTTCACCAGCAACAACAACCGCCGCGTCGCCAACGCCGCGGCGCAGAGCAAATTCTACGACGACCTCGATTCCAAGGGGCAATATGCGGGCCTCGTCTATTCGAAGTTCGGCATCGGCGGCCCCGGCGGCTTTGTCGATTTCCTGCTGCTGCACGTGCGCGGCGGGACGATAAAGCCGCGCACGGGCAACTGGCTGCGCATCCCCAATGCAGAGGCGTTCGGGTCGCACCGGCGCCAGACCGGCTTTTTCCCGCTGTCGGGCCGCGATGTCTTTTTTGTCAGGTCCGGCGACGGCCGCAAATTGTTCCTGTTGCGCAACCTGCGGCGCGCGCGCGGTGGCGACCGGAAAACCGAACTGCTCGCGACGCTGGTCCGCACGCTGACCTTCCGCGCGCGCCTGTCGGGGATCGACGAGATTGCCCGCACGCGCGGCGACCTGCTCGAACAGAATTTCCGCGCCGCGCTGACCGCGCGCGGCGTCGGCGAAGCGGGGGGCGGCTGATGGCGTCGCTCCGCGCACAGATATTCGCAAGGGTCGAAACGAAACTGGTGGCGGTAAAGGACGGGCTCGGGTGGCCGACCTTCATCCGCAACCCGCGCGACATCGTCGGCGTCGACCAGATGCCCGCGATCGTCATGATCGACGGCGGCGACACGACGCTCGGCGGCTTCACCGATCGCGTCGGCGAACAACAGCTCGAATTCTCGGTCGGCATCCTCGCGGCCGAAAAGATCGGTGCGGGGGACGGCGAAACCGCGCTCGACCAGCTCGATCTTGCCTTTGTCGCGATCAGCGACGCGCTGCTCGACCCCGGCGACATCCAGCTCGGCGGCCTCGCGATCGACATCCGGCGCGGCGACGTCAGCGACCCGGTTCACGGCCGCCCCGACAAGGGCGCGCAATATTTCGGCGGACAGGCGATCGACTTCATGGTTCGATATCTCGAACGTGAAGGCGACGCGTCGACCCCCGCCCCCTGACGGAAGGAAAGACGATGGCCAGAAAGAAAAGCCGGCGCCTCGCGCGCCGCGCAGTCTTCACGCGCAGCGGTGACGGCACGACGATCGAGCCGGGCCAGCCCCCGAAGAAAAAGCGCGCGCCGCGCAAAGCCGTCGCCGCAAAGGCTGCCGCCAAACCCGCGCCTGCTGCTGCGCCGACGAACGGCAGCGACACCGAATAACCGAACGGCGCCGGTCGAGTAGCGCGGATCCCTTTCCCGGCGCGCTCCCGGAACCGGCGGGCGTTCCCGGCGCGCTCGAAAGGGCGGGGGAGGCCGGGAACGCCCGCACCCATTCGCCGGACTCCGGCACCGACACCGCCGGGATCGCCGGCAGCTTTTAACCGAGGAACAAAGTGATGAGCGATTTCCTGACGAAAAACCGGCTGGTCACCGCAAAGGTCGAAACGCCCAGCGGCACCGACGCGACCCCGACCCCGGCAGACAATGCCGTCCTGGTCGAAGAACCGCGCGCCAATCCGAACCTCGAGACCGAACAGACCGACGAGGTGACCGGCTCGCTCGACAGCGCGCAGTCGATCGTCGGCGGCGGCTTCATGGAACGCACGCACCGCTTCTTCGCGAAAGGCAGCGGCACCCCCGGCACCGCACCCGAATTCGCCCCCTATCTGCAGGCTGCCGCGCTTGCCCCGACGACGCTCGCCGCCGACCAGGACGATACCGCACAGGCGGGCGCCAGCGGATCGATCACGCTCGCCGCCGGGGCGACTTCGAACGACCTGACCGGCTTCGTGATCGAAATCGACGGCGGGACGGGCATCGGCCAGCGCCGCGTCATCACCGCCTATAACGGCGCGTCGAAGGTCGCGACCGTCTATCCGAACTGGACGACGCCGCCCGACAACACGTCGACCTATGTCGTCGGCGCGGGGGTGATGTACGCCCCCGCCTCGACCGATCTGAAAACGATCACCGATTATATGTACAAGAAGAATTCGGGCAGCGGCGACGCCATCCTCGAAAAGATCGTCGGCGCCGCCGCCAACCTGTCTTTCGCGGTTCAGACGCGCCAGACGGGCAAATTCACCGCGACGCTGCGCGGGCTGCTCGCCGATCCCGCATCGGTCACCAACCCGACCGGCGCGGTGTTCGACGCGACGCGCCCGCGCCCGCTGCGCGATGCCGACTCGTGGCTCGACGGCGTGCGCGTCTGTTTCCGCAACTTCACCTTCGACATGGGCAACAACATCGTCCAGGCCGACTGCCCGGGTGCCGAATTCGGTTACGACCCCGCGCGCGTCGTCAGCCGCAACCCGACGGGGCGGATCAATCCGCAGACCGTGCTGCTGTCGACCCGCAACGCCTTTGCCGACCTCGTCGCGGGCGAAACCGTGCCGTTGTGGCTCGAATGGGGCGAAGATGCCGGCAACCGCGTGTCGCTCTTTTTCCCGGCGATCGCCTACACGGGAAAAGAAGACGACGACCTCGACGGCATCGCCGCCGACGGCCTGCCGTTCCAGCCTGTCGGCCCCGACAGCTGGATGTACCTGCTCTTTTCCTGATCGGGTGACTGTATGACCTTCAGCGTCCACGACCGGCATCATCTGACGCTGGGCGACACCGTCTATTGGCTGCGCACCCCGACGCCGTACGACAAACCGCGCATGCGGCGCCTGCTCGCGCG
>Ga0098074_1001678_pt1 | contig 10829 bp, 12 predicted proteins | sample 32_taG_FD_75064 | JGI IMG/M metagenome (GOLD analysis project Ga0098074, IMG submission 75064) | Marine viral communities from the Gulf of Mexico - 32_GoM_OMZ_CsCl metaG | ecosystem: Environmental > Aquatic > Marine > Oceanic | place: Atlantic Ocean: Gulf of Mexico | collected 2015-07-12
AGGATGATCTGCGACACCGCCCGGGCGCGCACCGGGTCCAGCGCGGCCATGATCGGCGCCGCGTCGCGTTCCTCCATCGTGCCCAGCACCATGACCGTCACCTCGATGTCGAGGTCGTTCATGATGTTGGCCGCGTCCTTCGGCTTCATGTTCCGGTAGAGCGCCACCAGCCGTTCGACATCGGCGGTCTGCGCCTGCTCCATCTTCCCGAGCAGCCCTTCGAGTTCGGCCTTGAGCTCGGCAAGCTTGACCCGCTCGCCTTCCACCGTCTCGGCGGCGAGGTCGACTTCGGCCGCGCGCTGCGCAAGTTTCTCCTTTTGCTCGGCCAGCAGTTCCCGCTCCTGCTTGATCGAGCGGAGCATCTCCTCGGGCGTCTCGCACGCCACCGGTTCGGGCGTGGCGGACACGGGCGCGGCAGGCGGCTCGGTCTTGGCCGACCCGGCGGCCTCGGCGGCGGAAAGGAACAGGCTGTCGCGCGGCAGCCCGGCCGAGGGCGGCAGCGGGTCGCCGATCAGCGCCAGCCCGAGCTTCGCGGTCACCGCGAGTCCCAGGCCCGCAGCGATGAAGGGTCCGGGGCGCATCAGGCTTCCCGCGACTTGACGGTCTCGAAGAAGCCGCGCACCAGTTCGGATTTAACCGGAATGGCCGACGTCGGGCGGCTGCGCTCGGGCTGTTCGCGGACGGTGCGGAACGAGGCATCGCGCCGCTCGGGTTCCGGGGCGGGCTGGCGGCGGCCGCCGAAGGGCGCCTGCACCGTCTGGCCCAGCGTCTTCAGCACCGAGACCGCGCTTTCCGAGCGATCCACCGCGTCCGAGAAGCTGCCGATCATCGGCTCGAGTTCCCGCAGCGCCTGCATCATCTTCCGGACCCGGCGGTCGACCACCCAGGCATAGGCCAGCGTGCCGACGAGGAGCAGCAGGATGGCGATGTCAACGATCAAGGACATGTTGGGCTAACTCCTCATCTTCATACAGCTTCTCGGTGAATTTCAGGGCCACGCGCCCGTTCTTGCGGCGCCCGACCTCGGCCTTGGCAACCGGCATCTCGGCGCAGGTGACCGTGACCGGGTCTTCCTCCTGCATGCCGAAATCCAGCACCGTACCCGGGGTCCATGCCAGCACGTCGCGCAGCGGGATCCGGGTCTGGCCCATCAGCGCGTTCAGCGTGACGCTGGTGTGGCCCAGCATCCCGGTCATCTTGTTCCGCCAGCCGGTGTCGCCGCCCAGCTGGCCGCCGGTGAAGGCCTGGCTCAGCACGTGATTGACCGGCTCGAACGAGGCGTTCGGCAGGACAAAGATCATTCGGCCCGAGCGCTCCTCGGCCTCGATCCGCATCACCGCGCGGACGCAGGCGCTGGTCGGCGGGCCGAGCAGCAGGGCGCGGGGGTTGGTCTCCAGGTGGCTGATCGCGAAATCGGTTGGCGAGACCTTGGCGAAGGCGCGGACGAGGTCCTCGAGCGTGACCTCGCAGAGCCGCTCGCCGATCCGCTTCTCGATCGCGGTGAAGCTGCGCGGGTTGCGCGGGCCGCCCGGCACGGCGCGGCCGCCGAAGGTGATCTCGATCACCGCGAAAAGCAGCGCCGGCTCCAGCACCACGGCGAGCGGTCCGGCCCAGCCGTCGGCCTCGGTCACCGCCACCAGAGCGGGGTCCGGCAGATCTTCGACCGCGTCATTGCACGACAGGTAATCTACCTTTTCCAGTGTCACCTCTGTCATCGCGCCGAGGTAGGTCTTGAGCACCTGAGAGAGCGACAGGGCGAAACGGTCGAACACGACCTCGAGCATCGGCAGCCGGGCGTAGGAGAACTTGGCCCGCTCGATGATGAGCTCTTCGACGTGTTTCGGTTCGATCTGTTCAGCTGTCTGCATGGCTATTGCACGATGAGGTCGGCGATGAGGATTTCCTGCGGCGCGTCACTGTCGGAGATGGCGCGGGCGCGGCGCAGAAGCTCGGACTTCAGGTTCACCAGCCCGACCGACCCCTGCAGGTCGACCTCGTTGAGCTGGCGGAGGTATTCCTGGAAGCTGTCGCGCAGGAACAGCTTGCGCGGCTCGATCTGGTCGGCGCCCGGCACCGCCTCGTCATAGACCAGCGCCAGGTTCAGCTTGAGAAACCGCGTCGTTTCGCGCCCGGTGGCCGTCGTCGCGGCGATGTTTACGATGATTTCCTTGAACGGCGTGACGACGATCTGTTCCTTCGGGGCCACTCCGTGCCCGGCGTCGCCCGCCTCGGCGCCATGTCCGGACGGCTCGGCAGATGCATGATCGGCGGTCTCGGGCGCAGCTTCGGCCGCCGGCACCTCGCCCCCGGTCAGCAGCGCCATCGCCCGGTCCGGACCAAGCGCCACGACGATTCCCGCAAGAAGTGCCGCAACGCAAAGAAGGGCCACGCCGACAAAGCCGATGAGCCTTTTCCCCAAGGATTTTCCGGTTTTTTCCTGCGCTGCGTCTGCCATTGCCCGAAGCCGCGTGCCTATGCGTTATTCTTGCCTCACTATGCGCCGAGACGTTGGATTAAACAAGCATAAATCCAATGTTGTTCTTGCTGACTATGAATAGTTGTGGTTATTCTTGCACAAAGGTTACAGCACGGGGCAGTTGGGGACGTGCAGGCGGTCATAGACAATCTCAAGTCGCTGGGAATGCGGCGTCTGGCGATTCTCGGGGGGATCGGAGCAGCACTGGTGACGGTGCTGTTCTTCGGCCTGTCGCTGGCGGTCGCACCGGAATACGCCCCGCTCTACCGGGACCTGTCTCCGGGCGAGGCGTCGCGGGTCGTCGGCACTTTGGAATCGGCGGGCTTCAAGGTTCAGACCGACGCCTCCGGCTCGGTGGTCAGTGTCCCGCGCGACGACATCGCCCGCGCCCGGATGGAGCTGGCGGGCGCCGGTCTGCCGGATGACGGCACCCCCGGATGGGAGATCTTCGACGAGGCGAGCGGGCTGGGCATGAACACCTTCATGCAGAAGGTGAACCGGCTCCGCGCGCTGGAGGGCGAGCTGGCCCGGTCGATCCAGACCATCGACGGCATCGACGCCGCGCGGGTCCACCTGGTCCTGCCCGAGCGCGAGCCCTTCACCCGCGAACGCCCGCGCCCTTCTGCCTCGGTCATCGTGCGTGGCCGTGGCTCGCGTCAGCTGGGCGTGCGGCAGGGGCAGGCGATCCGGGCGCTGGTGGCCTCGGCGGTGCCAGACCTCGCACCTGGGCAGGTCACGGTGCTGTCAGCCTCGGGCGAGACGATCCTTGCGGACGATTCCGAGGCCGGGGTCGAGGCCGGGATGCAGACGATGAAGACCGGGATCGAGGACCGGCTGAGCCGCCGGGTGGCCGAGATCCTGAGCGCCCGGGTCGGCGCCGGAAACGCGCGGGTGCAGGTCAGCGTCGACCTGACCACCGAACGCCAGGTGGTCCGACAGCAGAGCTACGACCCGGCGCAACGGGTGATCCGATCGACCGAGACCCGCGAGGAAAGCCGCGAGGATTCGAAGGCCGCGCGCGGCGAGGTCGGCGTGGCAGACGACATCCCTGCGGCACTGGCGGACGGCGCGCCGCCCGCGAACCGCAACGCCTCGAACCGGACCGACGAGATCGTCAACTACGAGATCGGAGGCACCCAGAGCGAGACGGTGCGCGAGCCGGGCGAGATCGAGAAGGTCTCGGTCGCCGTGCTGATCAACGGCATCTACAACGTGGCCGACGACGGCACGGTCGCCTACGAGGAACGCAGCGCGGAGGAGCTCGCCAGCCTTGAGGAGCTGGTCCGCAGCGCCATCGGCTTCGACGACGGGCGGGGCGACAGCGTCTCGGTCGTGAGCCTGCGGTTCATGGATTACTCGATGGACGTCGGCGAGCCGGTCAGCCGCAGCTTCATGCAGATCCTCGCGGATAACACCGGGTCGATCCTGCGCGGTCTCTTCGCGCTTGCCGTGATCGCGGCGGTGCTGATCTGGGGCGTCCGCCCGGCACTGCGCCGGGTCGGTGAGATCGAGGCGCCGAAGGAAGTGGCGGAACTGCCCGCGGCGGCCCGCGACAAGACCCCCGCCCTGCCCGGCCAGGCGGCACAGCCGGGCCAGCCGGAATACCGCCAGCCGCAGCAGCTGGGCCAGACGGCGCAGGTCTACCAGTCGGGCACGGTGCTCGATCCGCTGCCGGCCGGCGCGCAGGAGATGGTGAACATCGCCATGGTGCAGGGCGGCATCCAGCGCGGCTGGATCAGCACCGTGAGCGACATGATCGAACGCGAGCCTGACGATGCGCTCAAGGTGATCAAGAGCTGGCTGGCGGAGGGCGCGTAACCGATGCAATTCGTGTTCGACAGGAACTTCGACGGCGAGGTCGAGACGCGGGCCCGACTGTCCGAGGTGCGGATCGGCGCGGTCTACACGGCCGAGGATTACAATGAGGCCGTCGAGGCGGCCGAGGCACAGGGCTACGAGGATGGCCGCGTCGCGGGCCGTGCGGAAGCGGCGATGGCGGCGGCCGACAGCGATGCCGAACGCCAGCTCACCGCGCTGGAATCCCTCGCCCCGGCGATGACCGCCCTGCTCGAGGATGCCGACCGGCACCACCGGGTGCTCGAGGCGCAGATGCTCGACTTCGTGCTCTCGGTCTTCCAGCAGGTCGCCCCTCAGGTGATCGAGGCCCAGGCCCGGGTGCAGGTCGAACGCGAGGTCGACAACGCGATCCGCATGGCGCTCGGTTCGGCGATCCTGCGCGTCTACTTCGCCCCCTCGGCTCACAAGGAGGGGGAGGCGCAGGTGCAGCGCACCGCGCGGCTGCAGGGCTATGGCGGACGGATCGAGGTGAAGCCCGACCCTGACCTCGCCGAGGGCGACGTCCGGGTCGAATGGGACCACGGCGTGATGCGCTACAGCTTCGACGACATCTGCCACCGGATCCTCGACGCGCTGAAGGCGTCGAAGGCCGCGGCAGACGCAGACACCGCTCAAGAGGGCTAAGGACATGGCAGACGAGACCGAAGGCCGGGACGTGAACGAGGACGACGAGACCCTCGTCGCCGAGGAGGACGAGGGCGAGACACGCAGCGAGCGCCCCGCCGAGGGCAGGAACGGCCAGAACATCGACGCGATGCTCAACGTCGGGCTGAACGTCCAGATCGTGCTGGGCCGGACCCGGATGCCGATCGCGCAGCTGCTGAAGCTGTCGCGCGGCTCGATCATCGAGCTGGACAAGCGGATCGGCCAGCCGGTCGAGGTGGTGATCAACGACCGCCTCGTTGCCCGGGGCGACCTCGTGAAGCTTGAGGACGACCGGATCGGCGTCTCGCTGATCGAGATCGTCAAGGATTACGTGTCGGACGAATGACATGGGACCGGGCCAGCTGGACCAGACCGCTGCCCTGCCTCGTGATCGGGGCGGGGCTGCTGGCCCTGCTGGCCGGACCCGCCGCGGCGCAGAGCGCGGCGGGGGGCGTGCTCGACGCCATCGGCGACGCGCTGAGCAATGCGCCCGACGGATCGGACGACCGGGCGACGCTGTCGGGGCGCATCCTGCAGATCGTCGTCGCGATCACGGTGCTCTCGATCGCGCCGGGGCTGCTGATCATCATGACCAGCTTCACCCGGTTCATCATCGTCTTCTCGATGCTGCGCTCGGCGCTCGGCCTGAACCAGACGCCGCCGAACATGGTGCTGACCTCGATGGCGCTGTTCATGACCTTCTTCGTCATGCAGCCGGTGCTCGAGGACGCCTGGGAAAACGGCGTCCAGCCGCTGATGAACAACACGATCACCGAAGAGCAGGCGATCCAGCGGATCGGCGAGCCGTTCAAGACGTTCATGTTCGTCAATACGCGGCCGAAGGACATCGCGCTGTTCCGCGACATCGCCGCCGAGGCGGACGGCCAGACGGTGACCGAGGATCTGCCAGCGCCCGAGACGATCGAGGATGTCGGCTGGCGCGAGCTGGTGCCGGCCTTCATGATATCCGAACTGCGGCGGGCGTTCTCGATCGGCTTCCTGATCTACCTGCCCTTCCTCGCCATCGACCTGATCGTCGCCTCGATCCTGATGAGCGCGGGCATGATGATGCTGCCGCCGGTGCTGATCTCGCTGCCCTTCAAGGTCATCTTCTTCGTGCTGATCGACGGCTGGTACATGCTGGCGGGCAGTCTTCTGGAAAGCTACGGGCCCCTCGCGGGGGGCGGATAGGAGTGTTCTGACATGGCCGTGACCGATCTGAAACGCACCCAGACCAAGTCCGCGAACGCCAACGCCCCGCGCCGTCGCAAGCCGACCGGGCCGCAGAAGGCGGCGATCCTGTTCCTCTGCCTCGGCGAGAAGCGCGGCACTGCCCTGATGCAGAAGCTCGACATGGAGGAAATCCAGACGATCACCCGCGCCATGTCCGGCCTCGGGACGATAGACTCCGTCGTCGTCGAGGAGGTGCTGACCGACTTCACCGACGCGATGGCAAACGGAGGCGGCGTGGTGGGGTCGTTCTCGGTGGCCGAGAACCTGCTGCGGTCGCTGCTGCCGGCGGACCAGGTCGAAGGGATCCTGAAGGACATCCGCGGACCGCTGAAGGAAAAGGACCTCTGGGCGCGGTTCTCCTCGCTGTCGGAGAACGTCATCGCCAACTACCTGAAGGGCGAGCACGAGCAGACCGTCGCGGCGATCCTGTCGAACATGAAGTCCGACGTCGTGGCCAAGGTCCTGCCGCTTCTCGGCCACGACAAGATGCAGGACGTCATCGAGCGCATGATCCGCATGGAGGCCGTGCCGCATCACATGATGCAGCAGATCGAGGAAACCCTGCAGCGCGACATCATCAACGCCGGCGCCCAGCCGACGACGGCCGAGATGCACCAGAAGATGGCGGACCTCTTCAACAAGCTCGACCGCGCCGCCTTCGACGCCATCGCGCCGGAACTCGACAAGCGGCTGCCGGATAGCTTCGGGGCGATCAAGCAGAAGATGTTCACCTTCGACGACCTCGGCCGGATGGATGCGATGGACCTCGCCAAGATCATGCGCGGCATGCCCGGCAACACCCTCCCGGTCGCCCTGCGCGGCGCTTCGGAGGATCTGCGGGCCACCTTCCTGGGCGCCCTGCCCGGCCGGTCCCGCGACATGCTGGAAGAGGAAATGGCGACAATGGGTGCGGTCCGCGGCCGCGACGTGCGCGAGGCGCAGGCGCTGCTTCTGGACTACGCGCGGCAGCTTGCGGACGAGGATGTCATCCGCCTGCCGATCGACGATGATGATGACGAGGTGTTCTGACCGCGTTCAGCGCACGAAGTAACGGGCGCTGACGTTCTGGATCGTGCCGATGTCGATCACGGCCGAGAGGAACGAATTGCTGGTGTTCACCGCGCCCTGCATCAGGGTGATCGCGCCGTTCTCGACCTGCGAGACACCCTTGGTCGCGTCCGAAATCGCGACGTAGCGGCTGATCAGGCGGTCGATCTCTTCGGGATCCGAAAGCTTCTCGAAGTCGAACTTCTTTTCCAGGATCGCGATCTGCCTGTCGATATCCAGCCCCGAGAGCTGCGCCGGCAGACCGAGCGCGGTCTGGAAGAGCTCCGTCAACCCGGAATCCTTCAGCACGTCGAGCGGGCCAGAGATGTCCGAGACCTTGCGGCGGAACTCGAGAACGGTGCCCAGCGTCTCGTTGTCCTCGCTCTGGGCGTTGATGAACTGCCGGTCGACGTAACGGTCGACCATCCGGGTCTGCCAGCTCTTCAGGATGGTGTTGAGATTGCCGACCCCGTCGGTGCCGAAGCCCATTTCCTTGTAAAGCGCCTTGAACCGGCTGTCGGTCAGGCGGTTCACCAGCGCGTCGTTTTCCTCGATGTTGGACTTGAGGATCTTCGACATCATCGCCTTGCCGAAGATCTGGTCCTCAAGGTCGAAGGCCCGCATCACGAAACCGTAGAGCCTTTCGTCGTCCATCAGCTGGTCGACGGTCTCAACGTCCTTGATGTTGGTCAGGAAATGCTCGATCTCACGGGAATGCTGCGCCGAGTTGCGGATCAGGGCGATCTGCTTCTCCTGCGTCGCGTCTACCAGCTTCAGCGCCAGCATCGTCGGCATTCCCGTGACCGAGATCATGCGCTAATCCGCCGTTTCTCGGGCATTGGCACGGCGACCGGCCGCTCCGTCCTGGGGTCGTGTTCCGATGCGACCCAGCGGGTTTCGGGCATGCCGAGCACTTCCTTCTCACGCGCCCGGAGGGGCCTGAGATTGCGCAGCGCCGCGAAGTACTCGCCGCGGCTGACATTGTTCGCGGCCTCGAAGACATGACCCGAGTAGGACGACGAGAAGGCCGTCGCCAGCGCGGCGAGCTGTTTCTGCGCGGCCTTGGCCAGCGCCTCGCGGCGCTCGGGATAGACCAGCGCGCTCTGGATCAGGAAGTAGGCCGCGTTGACCGGCGTGACCTCGCTGTCCGGCTTCAGCAGGTCGGTTTCACGGATGATGTCGGCGCGGTTCTCGACCTGGAGGGTGGTCTTCCGGCCGCCGTTCCGCATCATGCAGCCATTGACGACGATCCGCTCAAACGGCTTGAGCGTGAGATTCAGAGCCATTCCGGGTCACCGTAGTTGCGTTGGAGCGGGTCAGCCCAGCGAGGATGCTGGTGTTGACGTCGATCAGCGGCTGCAGACCGGGCTGACCGCCCTGCACCTGCAGGCTCTGCCGTTCGACCCAGAGGGCGATCGACAACAATTGCGCCTTCAGCTGGTCGGGCAGCGAATTCCCGGGCGCGGCAAGATCGTCGCGCAGCGCGATCCAAAGCTTCTGGTTCTCGGCCACGTGACCTCTCAATCCGCCCGCGAGCACCCGAAGTCGGGCCTCGTTGCTCGTGGCGGCGGCATAATCGCCCGCAAACCTGCTCAGAGAACCGGTGATACGGGCAAAGACCCGCGCCTCGATCTGGCGCGGAGACTCGCTTTCGCGAATTGTGCGTTTGTACGCAGCAACACTCATATTTCCTGCCTCGTTACCCTCTGGGTTGATCCCTGGGTTTATCTATCGCGTCGTGCCGGTTTTTTTGTGGCATCAACATGGAAAGGGCGCCACATTGGGCGCCCTTTCACTATGCCATCGGAAATTGATCCGAGGCCAGCTAAATCACCGGAACAACGTGAGAATGTTCTGTGGTGACGTGTTTGCAATAGCCAGAGCCTGTGTCGCCAGCTGCTGCTGGACCTGGAGCGCGGTCAGCCTTGCGGCCTCGGCCTCCATGTCGGCGTCGATCATCGAGCCGACACCGGTGTCGATCCGGTTGGTCAGTTCGCCCAGGAATTCCTTCTGCATCTCGACCGATTTCTCGGCGATCCCGAGCGCGGTGGCCGAGGCGATGGCAGCGCCCAGGACGGCCTCGGCGTCCTGCAGGAACCCTTCCATCAGCGCGGACGTCGAACCGCTGGTCAGGTCGATGGCCGCCAGCGCGGACTGGATGGCGCCCAGATCCTGCTGCTGGAAGGTCACGGAGGTGGTCGTGATCGTCCCGGTCGAGGCACGGCTGATGCCGGTGACCACCGTCACGGTGGTGGTCGCGTTCACCAGGTCGGACCCGTTGAAGGTGGCCTGACTGATGGTGGTGCCGATCCGGGCCACCAGTTCGTCCAGCTCCTTCTGCACGTCGGCACGGGTCTCTGCCGTGCCGCCCTGCGCGAAGGCCACGCGTTCGACGAAGTCGTTCGCGAGGTCGACCACGGTTTCGGCGCCGAGGCGCGCGGCCGAGATCGAGTTCTGGGTCAGGGTCAGGCTTTCGTCGATCGCCTTGTAGATGCGGCTGTCGCCGTTCATCGTCTCGGAGATCGCGAAATAGGCCGCATTGTCCCTGCCGGACTCGATCTTCAGGCCGGAGGAGATGCGGTTCTGGGTATTGTCCAGGCTCTTGTTGATATTCCGTAGCGTGGTGAGCGCTGCCATTGCGCTCGAGTTGGTATGGATTGAAGACATGGACTGCTCCGATTTTCTAATCGTTTGTCTTCGTCCTTCTGACGAAAACGGGTTGCCCCGTGATGGGTCAGATTGAGCGTGATGCTTTACGTAAGGTTAATTTGAGGCCGGTTCGACAAAGAAATGCCACGTTGTGCAGTCGCGGGCACACCCTGAAGGGCGCTTTGTCTGCAAATTTGCCACCGGAAGCAGAAAGGGCGCCCCGGGGCGCCCTTTCGTCGGACCGGTCAGGAACCGGCCGAATGTCTTCGCGTCAGCGGAACAGCGACAGGATGTTCTGCGGCGACTGGTTCGCGATGCTGAGAGCCTGTGTCGCCAACTGCTGCTGCACCTGCAGCGCCTGCAGCTTGGCGGCTTCCTCTTCCATGTTCGCATCGACCATGGAACCCACGCCGGTATCGATCCGGTTGGTCAGCTCGCCCAGGAACTCCTTCTGCATCTCGACCGATTTCTCGGCGATGCCGAGCGCGGTGGCCGATGCGATGGCGGCGCCCAGCTGGCCTTCGGCCGTCTGCAGGAAGCCTTCCATCAGAGCCGAGGTCGAACCGGTCGTCAGGTCGATCGCGGCGAGCGCCGTGGCGATGGCGCCCAGGTCCTGCTGGTTGAACGTCACCGAGGTGGTGTTGATCGAACCGGCAGAGGTCCGGCTGATGCCGGTGACGACGGTCACGGTTGCGGTCCCGTTCACCAGGTCCGAGCCGTTGAAGGTCGACTGGCTGATCGTGGTCTTCATCCGCGCGACCAGTTCGGTGAGTTCGGCCTGGACGTCGGCACGGGTTTCGGCGGTCCCGCCCTGCGCGAAGGCAACGCGCTCGACGAAGTCGTTCGCCAGGTCGACCAGGGTTTCGGCGCCGAGGCGCGCGGCCGAGATCGAGTTCTGGGTCAGGGTCAGGCTTTCGTCGAT
>Ga0098074_1001680_pt1 | contig 10816 bp, 7 predicted proteins | sample 32_taG_FD_75064 | JGI IMG/M metagenome (GOLD analysis project Ga0098074, IMG submission 75064) | Marine viral communities from the Gulf of Mexico - 32_GoM_OMZ_CsCl metaG | ecosystem: Environmental > Aquatic > Marine > Oceanic | place: Atlantic Ocean: Gulf of Mexico | collected 2015-07-12
GATTTTTCTCAAAGGCATCATTGGTTGCTTCAGCTTGTGCCATAGCTGCTTGTTGACTCTGAATAGCAGATGCTACAGTTAAACCTGCCATTACAAAAGGGGCCGCTGGTCCACACATTATATTGCCTTTACAAATTCATAGAAGGGTTTTTGTTCATAGCCAAAGTTGTCTACTAACTTAGTAAAAGTGAAACCAAGGCTTTTTATCCATTTGATAGCCTGAGTATTACGTTTGTCTACATAATTAAATAATACGTTATACTCGTCCATAAATGTATCTATATGCTCTTTAGCATGTTTATGAAATTCAAACTTGTGGTCAGTCAACTTGTCAGACCCAAGTAACCAGGGTGATCCAACTCCATCACGGATCTTGGATATACCAAACATACCTACAACCTCATCATCTAGTATTATTGTATAACAATGTAGGTGAGATGTCAAGTATGCTCTTATTAATGCTTGTGCAGGATTTTGTCCAAAAGACGCAAATACCTCTTGTACATCCTGCTTTCTTAAAGTTTTAGATAACTCATAACAATCATTTTTCTTTGACGATCTAATGTAATAATTCATATACGTTGGTTTCTCAGGACTTGGAATGCTTCGTAGTCAGCAGATTGTAAAGACAAAGGTAACCATGAGTCTGATGACACAGTTATCTTTACATCTTTACTGTTGACATATACTGGCACTCTGAACACCCCTGTGTCTAATTCTTGTTTACCAAGAAACAGAGAACCAATTCTTCGTCCTGTAAAGGTTCTTGTAAATATTTTTCTAAGTCTATTGTCATAGGGTTTTGGTGATACTTCGACCTCAAAGAATCCTGTGCGATCATAGGAAATCTCAAAGTTCCTCATTTGCAATCGACCTGAGTTAATAGAAGTTTCACCTGATTTTACAAACTGTTCTGAAAATTGATATTTAAAATCATAGGGTATACCTGCGAATATAACTGGTGTACTATTGTCGTTTGATTTAGAATATGTTGTTCCATTCTGTAGTACCCCTGCCACCTGTGAAGCTGGTATTACTTCACCTGTTTCTACTACGTAAACCACAGACCTTTCTTCAAACATTAGCATAGTATTGTTTGGAATTGGCCCACCTTGGTCAATACTAAGTTCTGGGGCAATACTAGGTGTTATTTCTATTTCTACTGTATCTCCTGACAAAACACCTACGTCAACGACTGTATAAGTATTGTTAGCATCATGGTTGGATGTAAATGTTTGTCCTACTCTTGGTACGACACTAACATTATCAATTGTAATCTTTTTACCAAATTGAGATTTATCATCTACTCCCTTTGCTTTAACATCATCAAATACAGCTTTAATAGTGCCCGATCCAACACTTGTAATTACATGAGTAGACCCGCCTTTAACTTTTGCTATCTTAAAATCATTATCAGTTTTACTAACTATAAAATATTTTACTCCTGATTCTATACCAGCGGGAAGTGCAGAGGTACTTGTAAAATGTACTCTATAATCATTTTCAAAACCATGTGCTGTAGAAGTAAAAGTGTTAGTGCTTGTGTTTATAGCGGAGATTGTTTTTTCAATGGCAGCACCTACTTTATCATGTTGTACATCTGAATAGTATTTCGATAGTGCCATTTGAGTCCCGACTAAATTAACAGTCAGTACAGCAGTATTACTAGAAATACCGGGGTCTGTAAAAGTAATTGTGTCATCTTCAGCATAGCCTTGTCCATTATCTGTTATTGTAAATGTGGGATTTCCTAAAGAGTCTGTTTCTACAGTAAATTTTATTCCAGAACCATTTCCTGAAGTGCTTGTTTGTGCTAAATCTGTATGAGTTTTACCTTCTTCCCATTTTTTATTTAATGTTGGTGTTACTACAGCAGAAGTACCAGATGTACTTCCAGAAAGCACTATAGTTGGGGCTGAAGTATACCCTGTTCCTTTGTTTGTTATAGTAACAGAAGTAATAGCTCCACCTACAACTGTGTAAGTACCTGCAAAACTAGATCCTCCACCTCCTGTTGCTGATAAAGTACCATCCCCTGAGTATGACGAACCTGCTTCAGTTATTGTAAGACTAGAAATATGACCTGAAGGAGCGTCTGCTACTGTAGGGCTATTAGTATCAAAAGTAGTTGCTTCTAACTTAACTCTACGATCCAATCTAACACCTACTTTGTCATCCATAATACTTGTAGCATTATCAACAGACAAGTTAAGTTTTTCTAGGTATATCTTTGTCCCTCTTCTAAACAACATGAAACCTACAGACCCAATAAACTCCATGTCAATAATCTCAGCATCAAACTTCCACTTAGACCATGATGACTGTAGTTTTTCTTGGTCAGTGTAGTAGTATTTGTAGACTATTAGTTCTTTACGATCTGTGTCACCAATAACACACAGTACCTCTTCGTTTGACGATACTGCTAGTTTCTTTACTGTACCTTCGATGTAATCTGGTACATGGGATGTAATCTCGTTTGCATCGTTTGTTTGTGATGCTATGTCAATGAAGTATTCACGTATACCTGAGAATGCCCCACGTTGAAAAGGAAAGAATATAGTTTTACCTGCGGCTACTGGTTTTGTTTCTGTGGATACTTCAAAGTTTGTAGCAACGTCTACGTTAGCAGAGGTAGGAGTAAGAAACTCATCTGACGTAAGTTTAAACTGCTGTAGGTCAGAAAACAACACAAGACTCTCTTGAAATGGTATAGCTGATTTCAAAATAGCAACTTGGTTATTAGACACTGCTACGTCAACTGGTGCTGTATCTAAGATTGACAGTACAGTAGTTGCAAAATAATTAAAGTAGTCAGCAGTTTCAGATAGTATTACATTCTCATCCGAGATAAACCCAAGTCTATTCCTGTGAAAGAATATATCGTTAATCGTAAATAGTCCATTTGGGTTATCATCTTCATCATAGTTCGCAAATGATGGAAATGGATTTGTTGTGTCATCTCCTACAGTTCTTTCACCATAGTCAATAGGCTGTAGTACAAAATAAATATTTTGATCTGCACTGTTGTCAAATGCTTTAAACAACTGTACTGGCAATGTGGTATTATCTAGTTTCTTTCTTGAGTCTTTGTCATTATCAAGAACATATTTAGGTCTAAAAGTTTCTTTATACGTAGATCCAGTCCACTTTACATAGTAATCATCTTGTCCACTATTTTTATCACCAGATATTTTAGCTACAAAATTATCAGGGACTTTTGAGCCAGGAAGTCTACCAAAGTTAGGTACTTCATCAGAGCCATTGATTGGAACCATAAATGTATCACCTTTACCATCGGTACATTCTATAGTAAAAGGTTTAGTAGATTCTAAGTAAATAATACTTTCACCAGTATTATAGTTACTTTGTCCTGTACTATACACAAATGGTCCACCAAGAGAATTTAAAGCAGTTCCAGAAAATGAGCCTTGATTAATAACACCTTTTGTTCCTGTGTATTTAGTTGCTCCACTTGTGCCTTGTCTAACGTAAGCCTGGTTGTGGGGTACTGGTACATGACCACTACCTCCTACGGCTAGTGAAACAACATCAGTCCCAGCTACATCTCCTTCCCACAAACTTCGTGCTATATTAGAGACTACTACAGCCGCTTGGTTGTTTATATTAACTGTAGGAGAATTATCATCTGAACCAGTTAGACTTTCTGTTTTATTATCTGGAGTAGAAAATGTAGCTTCTTTTACTCCTGCTGTACCAAAAGAAGAATCGACAGTTGTCATCTCTGCATCATTGTACACAGTAACTTTAACCTTATAGTCAGCACCATAGTCACCAGTTTTAATATGAACTAATGCTTGGTAATTGCTGGTTGTTTGGGTAGACGAAGTGTCTTTCTTTACCCTCTCTTCTTTATTTAGTATAAAACTAAAGTCAGCAACAGTAGTGGACGAGAACATATTAGGTTCAAACGTAGTACCAGTTTCTATTGCTAGGTACTTGTTGACTGTTGCATCAATTGCATCACTTGTAGTAACTGGACTTGTGTTAGAAATAGGAACTTGTGCTGTCTTAATAGGAACATCACTACCTGCGGTTCCAGTTGCAAACCCTGTAAGGTCTATAAGTTTTACTTGGGTATCAGTTGTTACAGTACCACTAGAATCTTTAACACCACCTTTAACAATAAAAGCATACGCTTCATCCTCAGATCGTCTTATCGTATGTATAAAGACATCATTAGAGTTAGCAGAGGTAACACCTGTAATCTCAGCAACATGCTCTGTAGCAGGTCTTTTCTCTAGTCCACGGGTTATGTGTGATAAGCCATTCTCCTGAACTTCACCTTGTGTTGGCATACGTAGAGTCGCAGGTTGTTGTGAGATTCCGTTAATAAGACTAGGTATACTTCCAGATATTAAAGGCATTAATCAGTTTCCGAAGAGTTTACAAGGTTTCGTTTTAATCCAAATGTAGAACCTGAGTGTCTATCTACTACTCTGTAGACATCATAGTTATCAAATATATTGTAGTCAGCCACATCACCTTCGTACTCAAGTAATGCTTGCCATGCGTTCATCTCGTCTTCTTGGTAGAACCTATGTAACTCACCTGACCCTACTACACGATCATGGAATATTCTAGCGGCTCGTATTGATATGTACCTACGTGCAGGTTCAGGTAGGTCTTTAAATACTAAAAGCATAATCTTATTTACTTTTACTTTTTGTGTAAATATAAATGTTTGCTTTTGTCTATCGTATAACTTACGTCCACGTTCTACTATATCTGTGTCACCATCTCTTACTCTTGATGTTGTGTCAACTCTAAGAATATCTGGACTCAAATGTATTTCACCATATTGATCTATTGGCATATCTACATCAAGATCAGTATTAAATATCCACCCTCTTGACTGTATTGCCCTTGATACGTTATCGAGAATTTGCTTTGCAATAGAGGCATCAGACAGTCCAGCAAGGTCATTCAAGTTTTGTATTGGTTGTTCACCGATACTGGTCAACATGGTATTGACTGCTTCTAGTTCAGTTGTTGGACTGAGGCTCATGATACCTTTCTGTATTTGTTTTGTTTGTTATATTTAGACATGTGTGGTCGTTTTGATTTATCAAAGCCTTCACCTGCCTTCTTACGTTGTTTGATGTTTTTAAACTGTGACCCATCTAAGATAATGTAAGACCAGTCAGATTTTAACTTGTCTTCAATAGCATTAAAAAATTGGATTCCATCGATACCTAGGTCTTTGAGAAGAAAATCTCTGAAACCCAAATTTACAAAATAGTTAAAATCATTTTCATACTCGTCTGGTGTACCTAATAGGATCTCGTCAGCTACAGCATCCTTTTCTTCATTTGATAAACCTGAGTAATCAGAATAAGTTTCGGAATCTGTGTAATTTGTAAGTTCCTCTGAATCATCGAAATACATTTCTATTTCTTCTTCCTCAGTAAGAGGAACATCCCAATCATCACGAGCAGTGTCTGCTGTAAAATTCCATTTTAAAGTTTTTGGATTACCATTAGCATCTAGTTCTTGGTTAGCCCTTTTTTCTGCATACTCCATAACTCTTTGGAAAGCTGTTCCTGATCCAACATAAGCAGAATCTCTTACATCCTGTGGTATGTTCCAGTTTCCCGCTTCCCAACTTTCTTCAAAGTAATTTTCTTCAGGCCAATATGTAAAATTACCTAGATAATTAGGTCTTTCTTTTGGGCCAGCCGCCAGAATGTTTATTGATAAAGGATTTGTATCATCCCCAGGTTCATTATACATGTTTTTAGCTCCAGACATAAATCCAAGTATATTCCATACAGTCCAATAACCAATGTCCCCTCTTATAATCATAGGATTTTTTACATCTAGGACTCCTGCATAATATTTAGGTGGAACTTGTTTTCCGTCTACCACTCCCGCAAACGGCATAAATCCAAGAGCAGATGTTCCCTGCCTACCCATTCTAGTACCAGTAGTAGAAGTAGCACCTTGCTTTCTCTTTAGTTCAAGCATTTGTATTTCTCTTTCTACTCCCTCTGGGTCAGGGAGGACAAAGCCTTCTTCACTTTCATCCCCTGCTTGCCTAAATCTAGCAGTAATATCTAAAACTTGTCCTGCACTACCGAAAAATGCTGCTCCAAACTCAGGTTGTGGAGAAAGACTCCATTTAGGATCTCTTTGTTGTTCAAATTGTCTAATAGCTTTTCCACCTTTTTGACCATGAAAGTATAACCTAGGTAACTGTGTTTTGAAATCTAGTACAGAAGATGGACCTTGTAAGTTTGGATGATCGGATAATAATGATGGAGATTCCAAATAAGTCCAAAGTTCTTCCTGATGTAAAGCCTCAATGTACTCAGGTAACACATCTATTCTATTTAGTTCTCTGTGGTCTTCAATGACTCCATATAATTGATTTTCATACATATCCTGATCAGACCCACGGAACAAGAAATCTGCTATCTCTCCTGCATTTTTCATAGCTAACTCAGGATTCCTTGTAGCATACACAGTTGCTAATGCCAATCTTCTATCAAACTCATATTTTTCTTTAACTCCTTCTTGAAAATAAGGATCAGTAACAATACCAAGTGGTCCCGCAACTTTACGCATATAGAAGTTAAACATTCCACCTGCTCTACGTTGTAATGACTTTAGCAACCCTTCTGGTGCAGGTAGTCCTTTACTTTTTCCTAAAGAATAATCTGTAATATCACGTTGTCTCGGTACTCCTACTCTTTCAAAAACCTCCCTCCAATTTTCTTTAGGTGGGTCTGTAAATTGATAACCTATTTTTCTGACCCTTCTAAGGACTTCCTCTGCCCCTTGTCTTGTAAATGTAGGACTTTCAGCAGTCTTTGTAGGAGTTCGGTGCATCTCTTCTAGTATAGCCCTACTAGACGTTGCTTCTTTAGGTAATAATGGTTTTTTAGTTGGATCTTTTGGCATGATGAAAAAAAAGGGAGAACCCTAGTTAAAGAGTCCTCCCTATGCGGAGTTACAAAGTAGCTATTAACTGTACTGAGTCAATGCTACAGCACACGCAGGTCGCAAGATGTTGTGACCCATAGCGTACTTAGATACCATTAAGGTACCCTGTCGGTTAATCTGATACTCTGACTCAACAGACATATCCATTAACTTGGCAGTAGCAACTGCGTCTTGTGTCATCACAAGAGCACGAACTTCCATTGCTACATCAGAAATGTACTGGTTGGCACCTGAAGCAAAGTCTTCAGTACCTGCACCAGCAGGAACAGCGTAGATAGACCCACCGCTATTCACATCATTTCTTCCTGAACCAACAGTATTAGCCAATGGTACAGGAGCAGTGTCAGCACCGTCCTTATGTCCACTAGGTCTTCCTGCTACCAAAGCAGCATTTGGTGCTGATTGAGTAAACAAGTTGGATACCCAAGTAGACCCAGAACTAAAGTAACCAAGGTGATTGGTCACATAGATCGGCATACCAAGGATCTGTGGTACAGTACCCTGTGCAATTGATCCACCCCCTCCAACATCTCTGTTGAAGATAGCAAAGTCAACCATGTCACTTGCACTTGAGACTTTGAACAAGTCATAGTACATGTCAACAGGCATGACAACGAAGGGATCACCTGGGACGTTGTAGTTATCAAAGATACGTCTAGCATCCATGATAGCCTGAATAATGTCTTTAGGTAGTCTTACGTCATCTGCGGCATCTCCAATGACTACGTTAGGAGTAAAATCTTCGTCAGAGAAAGCAGAGTAATCTTGGATCATTCCTGCAACACCTGCAATTGTGGAGTTTTCGCACAAAGCGGCCTTGATTGCTAAACGAAGAATATTCTCATCAGCTACTTTTGCTAAAGAAAAGCCAGCTTCTTGAGTGTAGACGGAACGAATGTCATAGTGTGACATTGCTTCGTCAATATTTGGAATAAATTGTGCATTAATGAGCAAGTCATCAATGGTCACAATGCGTTCCCCTTGCTTTGCGGCTGAAGGAACAATTTCAGCACCCGGAGTGTGGTAGGAAGCATCTCGGTACTTTCCTGTCATCGGAAATTGTGCAGACTTTCCTTTTGAGATAGTACGCACACGATGCAAAGGCATCATAATATTCTTAGACTGAAAAGCAGTAAGCACTTCACCAGCATACAGTTTTAGATATAAATCTCTAACTGAACCAGTTGCGTTATTTTGACCAGAACGATGTATAGCACCGTCCGTGGCATAATCTGTAACTGCCATAATAATCTCCTATTTTGGCATTACTACTTAACTAATGATGCTTGAAAGTTCACCAGAGTTATCCCACGCATGGGGCAATGATTACTATTTTAGCTATTAGTTTACAGCACTGTTGAGTTACCCAACATTTGTGCTACCGAAGCCCTGTAAGCAGGGTCGGTTTGGTACCTAGAATCTTTCATAGCCTCTGTAACTTGGGCTAAAGATTCAAATCTTGGTGCAGTTGATGGTACTGATTCACCTGTCATGAGCCTGGGTGGGATACCTTCTGCATTCTGCATTCTCGCCATAAGACCTTGTACAGCAAACATCGCATTAGGATCAAGGTTCTCAATTGAGTTGTTGAAGGCATCTAGTTCCCATTGTTCTAAGTTATTACTTGCCCACTCAAGCATAGCATTATAATTATTTTCACCACCAACTGACTGGTATATCTGTGCAATACTCTGGTCAGCAATAGCTTCTTGTCCTGCCAACCATGTATCTACTACATTATTTGGTATTCCTGCTTCTTCTAATGCTTGGTAAGCATCGTCAGAGAGTTTACCTAATTCATTGTACTCTTGTTGAAATACTTCAATATCAAGATTTCTTTCATCTAACAACTGAGCAACTTGAGGTACACTTGTATTCTGTATATCAACTGTTTCTTGTTCACCTACTTGTGCATCTTCGTACTCTTGTTGTTGTTGAGATACTTGTGTATACTGTTGTTCTAACTGATTGTAAGCGTTAAGTAAATCTTGTGGTGTACCAAACTTTTCTGGAAGCCATTCAGGTCTACCCTGTTCTGACTGTTGTAGTACAAGTTCTTCACCTATATCATCTGGTTGTACACCGTTGTCAACCTTGGCAAGCATTTCATTAATATGCTCTGGTGAACCTGCCTGATGTACACCTTCTGACTGTCCTGTCTGTAGTTCTTCCATATATTATTGTTGTTGCACGGCTTCTAGCATTTCCTGAGTCATTTCAGGATTTTCTCTTGCACCGTCTGCAATTCCTTTTACAACTCCAGGTGTTGCCCCTTTAATCATGTCTTGCATCATTTGTTGTTGCATCATCTGTTGCTGTTGTTCCATTTGAGCTTGTTGCTCTGCTTGCTTTTGTTCTGGTGTTTTGACAAGTCCACTTGTGTCGATACCAAGTGAAGCACCAAGCCTATCAATATAATCATCAAGATTCAAGTTACTCATAATTGCCTCTGGTCCCAAAGGTCCAAGATACTGTAGAAACTGAGATAACTTATTTAGATCCTGTCCACGACCAAGAGCTTCAATACCTGTGATAACCTGTGGTTTGACTACACCCTTTGGAAACTTAGGCATCTTCTTTGCTTTAGTCATCTTGTCCATGAGTATGTTGATCAGCGGTAACTGGAACTCTTGAGACAAGACTGAATACACACCACCTAGAGCAGACTCTAGTTCCTGTGCCATGAACCTAACTTCTTCTGCTGTTACTCTTTCAGCATTACGCTGTACAGAAGAATTTAAAAGAAAAGCAAATGATAACCTATCTCTAATTTGTGTGATTGTGTCAAGAGCAATACGAAAGTCTTGACTTTTTTGTAGTTGTAATGTAGATACATCATTTGCATCTCCTTGTACAATAGCACCACTTGGTGACTTAGCTAACGTATTAATTCTTGTGGTTCCATTGGGCCGAACCATAAACAATACTTTAGATGCAGCCGCTGACCCTTCTACAATTGCTTGTGTAAGAGCTTCAAGGGAGCGTAAGTCTCCCAAATACTCCTCCACGAGACCACGACCATAAGATTCTCCGTCAACTCTACTGAACCTAAGTGGTATAAATGGGTTCTTATCTTTGGGGTATTTACCATAACTGTCTGGTATTGGTACATTTTGTATTTCCTGATGTACGTGCCAATGTTTACCTTTGTCACAAATGTAGGTGTAAAGGTCGTATGGTTTTTGTGGTGTTTCTGGTGCTAGTTCAGTAGGCTCTGGTAGACCTATAGTTTCTCTAGCTTCTTTTGTGAGTGTTTTAGCATTAAGAGACTCCTTTGTAATTATGTACAATACGTTACCCATAGGATCACGCTTGACTACATAGCGATCCAAATGGAACACACGCATTTGTCCTTCGTCTGGGACAAAGAGTAATACGTTACCTGTGACAATCAAGTGTTTAATTGCTTCAAACACAGGTACACGATATGCTTCACTCTCTATCATCTGGAGTGTAGCACGTTCAATCTTAGATAAACCTTCTTCTACTGGTCCTCTTTGTTCTGGGCCGACAAGTTGCTCAAGATCAAAGTCATCTATTGTCAGCCTGAAGAACGGAGAGTTGGGTGGTAGTAGTGTCAGAAGTAATTTAGATGCTAAATGATTAACACCTCGTGCACCTACTGATTGAAATGGTGTAGAGTATTGTGTTGAATATGTATCACCTTGGTCACGTATTAGCATAGGGATCGTGAGTTTAGCACACTCTCTTGCCCTATCTAAATAAGATTCACGTTCTCCAAAGCAATTTTGGTACATGCTTGCAATGGAAGTCTCATTGCTATATTCCATTATGCAGTCTTACGTCTTGCATATAGTTTCTGTTTACCAGTGGCACCTTTTCTCTCTTGAGA
>Ga0098074_1001682_pt1 | contig 10812 bp, 6 predicted proteins | sample 32_taG_FD_75064 | JGI IMG/M metagenome (GOLD analysis project Ga0098074, IMG submission 75064) | Marine viral communities from the Gulf of Mexico - 32_GoM_OMZ_CsCl metaG | ecosystem: Environmental > Aquatic > Marine > Oceanic | place: Atlantic Ocean: Gulf of Mexico | collected 2015-07-12
AATAAAATTCAGGAAAATTAAATTATTTTTATTATACTTGAATTATTTTTAATTATTAATAATCTTGTATAATTCTGGTCACAGTAATAATAGTAAATTTTTATTGAAAAGTCAATAGTTAAATGAAAAAATTTTAAAAAAATTAATTATCCCATATAATCAGTTGCCTGTTTACTAGAAGGTACTCCTCCATCTCTAAACGTACCATTCATATGATTAATAATCATTTTTTCAATTTGGGGTTTAATTGAAGACATATCCATATTCATTGCGGAACCATTAGGTGAAACAATTTCTATTCTACCACTAACATTTAAGTTACCAAATTCCATACGAGATGGTGTACCACCACCAGGTAAACCTCTATCCATTAATTTATCTAATGGACCACCACTTTTTGCTCCTATAATATCATCTTCACTTGAGAAAGAAACAGTGGTACCATCATCTCTCATAATAAAATCCTTCATATCGCCCTCTGCTCTACCCTTTTTGTCGTTAACATCATCTTGTGCCTCCAAACCAAAGTATTTTTTAAATACGTCTTCCGCAACATCACCTAAATCTTCAATACTTGATATACCTTTCTCTTTAACTTTTTTTGCGAAATCATCTAATTCACCTGTAAGTTCTCCTAACTCTTTTTCCATGCCTGAAGCTTCTAATGATGATTTTATAGCACTACCTGCGGTTGCAACAAAACTATCAGTAGCACTTTGCATACTATCCTTTAAAGGACCAACCATATTTTCCTCTAAATACCCTGCAGATATCTCATATGTGTCAGGAATTAGAGTAGTTCTTAGTTTCATAGCTTCTTCCATAGAAGTTAGTTTTTCTGACATAGTTTGAGTGTTTATGGCAATGTCTTTAAAATCATCTTCTTGTGACTGATTGGCTTTCATTATTTCATCTGCCATTCCTTGATTAATTTCGTCTAACCCTAAATCTTTACCATCATGTTCTATAACATATCTACCGTCTTTATAAGTTGCTAAAGATGCAATACTGTCTTTAGCTTCTTCATCCAAACCAGACATAGTAAATTTCATTTTTATGTCTTTAATTTTAGATGTTTGACGAGACATCTCCACCATTTTATCAACATTAATACCCAATTGATCACCAGCCGCTTTTAATTGCATTCTAACTTCCGCAGGCATATCAAATTCACCCGTCTCCTCATTAAACTGCATCATATTTTCAGTCATTTCACCAACCTTTTTTGCTAACTCTTCAGGTTTGTTCCTAGCCAAATACATAGTCTCAAAAGGGTCACCAAATGCTTGTGCAATGTCACCACCCAACATTTGTAAATTAGCTGCCGCTTCAATAGCAGCCTCTGGTTGGTAAAACTTGTCTGACATTTGTAGTACATCAGAAACATCTAAACGCATTTTCACCGCCTGTTTCGCCATTTCAGTCATACCCTTTACACCATTTGAAAAAGAAAACGACTGCATTTGTCCCATATTTTGTTGTAAAACTTTAACTACTTTTGTGGCGTTTAGTCCCATTGACTGTGAGGTTTTAAAAGTATCAAAAACTAATTCATTCATTTTTTCTGTAGAAACCCCCATTAGATTAAATGATTCAGTCATTTGTGCCACTTCAGAACCCATAAGTCCAGTACCCTTTGCCATAGCACCTATTAATCTAGCTTCTTCAGCCCTAAGTGTACTAACTCTACCTGTTTTTTCTGAAATTGTTTCATATACCTGAGCCAAATCTTCTTGAGACATTCCTAATTCAACAACATCTGGTAATGCATCTTTAAAACTTTGTTTCATCCTTTCTGCTGCCATACCACCAGTACCTATATCTCTACTTAACTGTTTATAAGTTTTAGCCACTTTTTGTCCTAAGTTATATTGTGCGGCGGTAGTAGTTAAAAAATCTTTATAATTTTGACCAACAATTAAAACTTCATTTTTTATTCTACCTGTAACTTGATATTGATCCAATGCCGCCTTTCTTTGTATATTCAAAGATTCTAATGCGGCTTTAGCCCTTTCTTTTTCAAAGGCATCATTACTTTTAGCTAACTCTTTTAAATCTTTTTCTAATTCTTTATAATTATCTTTTATACCCTTAAGAGTTTTTTTAGAAATACCGTCTACTTGTTCATAAAGGGTTTTTGCTCTTTTCTCAAATTTAGATAACCTTTCCTCTAATTCTTCTATTTTATTAGGTTCAGTACTCATAATTTATTTTTTAAATATATTCAATAATCTTACCCGTCCACGTAACTGCTTTACCAGATGTGACTCCACCAACAAAACAGTAAGTACTATTAGATTGTCTTACGTTCACCATAGCGTTATCAAAACCCCATACATATTTATTCCCCCCTAATTCTAATAAAACAGTGTTACCACCTTCTTTATGTTGTCCAGAGATTGTAAAAATATGCGTACCAGCGTTTAAATCGTGAGAATTACAAGGATCATAATCCAAATCACCTTCTATTGCTATTTTTATTTTAGTATGATTAGTTGTTACTTTTTCTGCGACTGACCCCGATTTTTTACCTTTAACCGCTTTTTGTATTTCGTTAACATCGTAAAATTTTGCTAGTTCTTGAACTATTTTATCCATAAGTTTATCTGCCCTACTCCACCAATCCTCCACATCTTTACAATCGTATATGGTTTGTTTTCTATTTTTCCTATCTTTATTATCAAATTCTCCGTATGTGTCAACACATTCATCCCATTTTTTTAATAGTTCTTCTTTAACTAATTCTCCTTGATCGTTAATATCTGACTCAAAAGCATCTCTATTTGGTTTACATTCTTCTGGTTTTGATGGATCATCTTCTACACAATAGTCTTCAAGTAATTTAGCACAATAACAATTATTTACAGGAATTTGTTTTTTAAATTTTTTCTTTATACTATTTTTTATTTTTTTTAGAGTACTTCTACCTTTAATAACTGCAAACAATGCTTTAGGCGCTATTTTCACCACCCCTTTACCAATCTTTAACAACCTCCTTCTTCCCGAAGGGCTACCACCCAATCCAACACCAATAGCTTTTAACTCATCCTCACCAATAAAAGTACTATCGGGATTATTTAAAATCTCAGTAATATCTTTTTCTGTATACGTATCGATTTCAATTTCATCCCCAACACTAACAGAAGGGTCTATTTTCTTAGCCTCTGAAATTTCTATAGAATTAGGAGGAAGTTCTTCATTGTCTGGTAAATCCTCTATAACTTTATATTTAATTTTATTACTTTTTATCTCATCATCCTCAAAGAGTAACCTATCTATTGTTTTTGATATCTCCTCAATTAAACTATTTTGGTATAAAATACTACGTGCCATGTTTTTTATTTAATAAATATCTAAAAATATTAAAATTAATCCTCTTTAGGTGCATTTTGCCTAATAAATATTTTTCTGGAGTATGTGGGCATTATCATAATATCTGAATATGAATAACCAAAACGAACTAAAAAATTAATCTCTTTATGTAAATAATCTAAATAATTAGATTTCAGGCCAGAAAAAACTTGTGTTGAATCTAAGAAAGCAATCTATGGACTCTCCCCCCTGAGTCCGTCCTTTTGTATTAAAATCCATACCTGGTGTTACTTCATTAATATAATTTCTAAGTTTCCTAATATCCATTATACTTAATTTTCTAATAATATTAGATAGTTTTAATTTATCTCTTTCACCATCAATAGACATAACTTGTTGTTCTATAGTTAGTATTCTTTTTTGTGATAATTTATCAGGATCTCTTTTAATTAAAGAATCATCTTTTTCTGATATTATATTTTCGTCTCTACCAGTTAATAATCTAAACTTAACTTTCTTTTTAGATAATGGTAAAACAAAGTCAAACTCACCATTTTCATCTGGTTTAACGCTTAATTTCTTTTGTTTTAATTTAGACAAATCTATTACCACATCAACAAAATCACCACTTTCTTCATCATAAACTACTTGTGAATAATCCTCACCAAATGCAGTTACTCTTAAAAAGATTAATATTGCCATTCTATCACCAGTCAATAAATCTAAATCATCAAAATTTAAATCCTTAACTTTTCTTTTAATAAGAGTATCTACCATTTTACCTGAATTTGCAATGTTAGGAGATGTCAAAATTGATTCATCCATCGCAGTTAGGTATTCAACCTTTACGTTTTTTTTATTGTCTTTATAAAGAATACCTTGCGATGGTAATTCTAGTACATCATAAGGTGTTTTAAACTCCTCTGGTACAAAGTTTGGGTCAGTATGACCTTGATAATTATTTTCCATATTACTATTTTATTAAAACTTTTTTATTTGTAAACTATATGTATAGTTATCATTTACAATATTCAGGTATTTTTACATTAAAAATATACTCTAAACCGTCTTCTACATCCTCTTCTCCATATCCCGCATTAGTAAGGTAGACTTTATAATGATTCCTGTACCTTTCTCGTATTATTTCACTCAACTTAACGTCTTGACAAGTACCATCAGTAATTTCTTTTACAATTTCCTCATCAATATATTGTTTGATAGGTCTACTTTCAACTTGATTTTTACTTTTTGTTTCCATAGTACCACTACCACCACAACCTTCAGAATTAGGATTTTTTAGACAATTACAAAATTTTTCTCTATTAACAATAAAAGACATATTTGTTTTAATTACCTTTAATGCATTGTTTTCTTCATTCCCATTAGTTTCTTCTTCACTTTTTAATGGTACTTCTATTTTATCTAATAAATCACCAATTTTTTTAACATTCTTTAAATCTTCCTCTGATACATCCCCATTAACTATTAAACCATCCTCAATATACGATGCCATTTCCTTTTGTTGTGCGAACAATTTTCTATGTTCTGCACTATCACATGTTTCTATACTAATATCTTGATCAATAAAATCATTCCATTCTGATACAATCTGTTGTACCCTACAAACATTACCCATTTTTTTTGATAGTTCACACATTGTTGTAACAAATTGATTTATATCAAAATCCTCTACATTATCACCTTTAAAAAACTCTTTAGGTAATGTACCATTTCTTTTCCATCTTTCTAATACTTCCTTCTTTTTTTCTTCTACACTCTTCGCTCCCACTAAACCTATCACCCACTCAACCCAACTACCATCGTTTTCTAACCAATCAGTAACTTGCTTAAATTCTTCACTGTTCTTAATTTCCTCTACTACATCATCACCACAAGATTTTTCCCGACAACCTTTTTTACAATTCTCGACACAACCCTTTTCCATCGTATAACCGAGGTTTAACTTATAACAACAATCCATTTTTTCGTCAATTTTATTTATTGTCTTAATTCTTAATAACCGAAGATATTTCTTAAGTAGATCCCCTAACTCCTCAACAGTATCAACACCTAGACCAATCAATGTACCTATTGTTAGCCCTAAAACAGTATTCTTAAAAGTCACATAATTTACATGCCTACAAGCTTCTTCTCTACTAATCATATCATCCTCACTTATCCCATCTGTATTTTCATAAGTCTTTTTTACTGCTTCATCGTCATCACCAACATACCCACCACCTGAATGTTTATATTTACATATAAGATAAGTCACTACCCAATTAACAAAAAGTAGGTCAGTAGCAACAAGACTAAAAATAATTACGATAGTCTTCATCTTTTTTTTCCACCTATGAAACAATCCCTTTGAAACACCCTCAATTAGATCCTCTTGTGATCCGCCACTTTTTAATTTTAAATCGTCAGTTATGTCATCAAAACCATTCCTTCTTAATTGTTCTCTTATGATATTTATTTTTTCAGGAGTTGCATTTTTAACCTCAACAAAAGAAACAACCTCTTCCCCATTACTTTTTGTATGTTTAACTATAATGGTATTTTCTAAGTCTAACTTACTTACTTTTTTCATTACTGCATCAAAATCTGCAGACATCATACTTTTAGGTTTTAACATTCTTTTAAAAAATCCTGGATTATATTTATACATATTATCAAAATTTTTCCCCAACAATTCTGCAACTTCATCACCACTATTTAAATTTCTAAGTCCTTGATTTTCCATTTGTACAAAAACATCACTTAAAAACCCATCGTCATTTTTTGAAAACACTCTTAATTCTTCTATATCCTTTAATATATTATTAAAACTTAAATCAGGATTGTTTTTTAATAAAGCGTCTGTAAATAAACCAACCAAATCATCATTACCACCTCTAACACCTGTGCCCATATCTGCAACAGTAGATAATACCTTATTATGTATTTTTAAATTTTCAATTTGCTTTATTGCTTCTACATAACTATTAAAACTTTCCATAGGTACACCTTTAGGTATAGACCCACCATCAACAAATTTCTTAGCTGCATTTAACACATCAGTTTCTTTATTAAGAATCGCAATATCATCAATTGCTTTAACCATAGAATTCTCTATACCACCAATAAATCCCTTAATTTGGCTAGAATTGGGCAATTGTCTTAGTGCACCTAAAAAGTCTAATGAACCACTATTTAATTTTATACTAACATCATCAAAAGATTTTAAAATATTATCTTCTAATCCTTTAAAAGAGATATCAAAATCATCTAAATTTTTTCCTATTATTCTACCCCCTGTAGATAGAGCGTCTACGAAACTACTGTATATTTTCATATACCCTTTTTTTTGTTCAGTTAACAACATATTTGTTGTAAATTCTTTGGCCTCATTAAGAGTCATTTTTTTATCCATTCTCTCTAACATAGAGAAAAAATTCTTTTTAATTCTATTATCCATAATTTAAATTTTACTTATTAATGTTTCTAAATCAGTTACACCACCAAAAGTTAACCAAGGTAAATTGTGTTGTAATAACTCAATTGCCTTACCGCACTGATTTTGATCACCATTTTTAGTGAAAAGGTTTTGGTTGTGACCAATATTTAAATTTACAGTTGAAACCTTAACTGTTTTTGTCACCTTTTTTTCTTTATCATTTAATATTGCATCTACTTCGGCATTTTTTAATTTTACCTTACCACCATCTATTTCCCAAGTACCCCATATTTTAATATACCTTACTTTTAATAAAGAAACTCCAAGCACTTGTAGATCATAAATATTAACATCATAACCAGCAACAGACATTTTACATGCGTCTTCAGATTTTAACATATAGTACGCAGTAAATTGTTTTTGAGTTGTTCCCTCATATAAGTTTATAGTAAAAATACTACCTTCTCTTGCCGTATCATTTGGTGATTTATTAAATATTTTCAATCTACAACCATAATCTGTTGAATCGATTCGAGAAACAACTGCCGTATTTGTTGTGTTTTTAACTTCATTATATGCAAGACTTAAATCTGTATTAGAACCAATACAAGGATTTTCTACGTCTTTAGTAATAGAATAACCTTGTGTTTGTAAAAATTCCACTGCATCGCCTAAATCATCACATGTTTCATTAACTAAATTACCATATAACCTTTCTTCAGTAAAAAGTGATTTTATTCTCTTTATCTCTTCATTTATATTTTTTTTCATAATGTCCATTTATTAATTATAGTTTTTATGGTTTTTTCTTGATTATATCTATTTATAAGTATCTTATTACTCATAAACCCTTCATTTTTTAATAAATCGTCAAACTCCAAATCCTTTAAATCTTCAGCCTTCTCAATTTTATTTAATTTTTCTTCTAATTTATTATAAGTAAAACTACTATCTTCTGTAACCACAATTGCGACTTTATCTAAATTAGAAATAGGGGTTTTAGATTTAAAAGAATTAATTTCAGTTTCTAGTTCATTAAACACAGTAGAAAACGATTCATCTGTTGGATTTTCTTTGGAGAGTTTAACCCATAAATCTTTTATTTTAACAAAATCTTCAGACTTTACTAATTTAGCTCCATTAACTATACTTTCATATGTACTATATAATGTATCAACTTTATCTTTAATATCTACATTTTTAATTAAATTGTTATATATTCCAAAAACTTTACGATTACAATCTAATACAATATTAAGATCTTTTTTAGAATTAACATAGTCAGGAACCTTTTTCATTAATTCCAACTCAATTAACTCACTAAAATCTATTTTTATTTTATCCTGTTCCTCCTTAGTTAAATCAGTACTCATTATACCAAAGGGGTCTAAACCAGTAAATTCATATTGAGCTTTATATTTTTCTGCAACCCAAGAACCTATTTCTTCACTAAATACGTGAACACCAGTAAATAATGCACTCTGTAATATTACTTGTCTAGTACCTTTATAATATTTGTTTACCATTTTGTGTAAGTCTTCACCAGACTCTTGATATAATTTTCTTAACCCACTAGGATTTTCAGAATATTCCCCCATCATTTTGGCAAAAACCCCTTGTTCTACTTTATCTAACTTATTAACTTCTTTACTTAAACCTTCTAACCAACTTCTCCCACCTTTACTTTCAATCTCTTTATTTACTTTTATAAAGTCTTTATATAGTTTTCTTTCTGCATCAGTTAAAGTATCTGCCCATTTTGCAATTTCTCTTTGCATTTTAATTGAATTTTTTACTACCCCACTACCCTCGTCAATATACTTAGCCCCTATTGTTGCCAAATCCTCTAATTTGTTTGCAAATTTCGCACCTTTACCTACTAAACTAGTTACCTCACCAATACCACCAAGCATACCTATCGCAGTTAGTCCCGCATTTAATTGCCATCCTTTTTCACCCTCTAACACATAACCTAATGCACTTATGCCGTCAATAACCGCACTAATTAATGCACCCCAAGGACCAAATGCGTATGCTGCAATAGATAATACATCCGCAACACAATGCCAATCTTCTATACACTCGCCAATACCTTCCCCAATTCTATCTAAATTATACCAAGGTCTTGTGTCACCAGCAGTTGCCCCACACCAATCAATTAATTTTTTACCACTAACTTGATCTTCAAAACCTCTTACACAACAACAATATCCTTCATTATTAACCCACCCTCTCACGATAGTACCATATTTTTCTTCATAAGATTTAGTTGGGTATAAAAATATCCCACCTCTATTTTTACAAACATCTTTCCATTTAAATATTGTTTCATAACCATAATATCCTCCTGGACTACCTGCCCCCGCCATCGAATAGGACATATTTACAGGCTTCCAAACCTTTTTAGTTGGATTATCACATAATTGATCTAACGCTTTTTTAGTTTGTCCACCTATTATTAAGTTATGGGTATCAATTATATCTATAATTTTACTATACATATTATAAAATCTAATGTCCGTTAAAAGACTTTTAGTTACATCATAACCTAAATCCTTTAATTTTTTTTCTACCTTAGATTGTTTATTTTTATTTTTAAAATATGTGGTTATATTATTCGCATTTTCTTTGTCTTTCCCAGTCAAAGTAGATGAAAACGGAATGTGAACCCTCTTTTGTAAAATCCCACTACCTTGTACTTTTGAACACGCCTCCCACTGGGACTTTGTTAAATATGGTTTAGGTATACCTGTTAATCCCCCATCATCTTCTGATTCTTCATCGTCATATGATTTTATATTTAAATCTTTATAGATTGGAGTTGTGGGTGTAACATAAGTATTATCTTTTTTCGCTATGTATTTATCTTCTCCGTAAGCAATCCAATCAGGTTCTGGTTTAGGACATTTTCTATAATACTCTCTATATCTGGATTGATAATCCCTATACCAACTTTCATATTCTTTATCTAAACGACCATCTTGTGTATAATCACTAAATGTTTTTTTATAAATTTTAATTGCTGAAAAAATATTTCTTCCAGATTCATAAGATGACCAATCTTCAGATGATAATGGAGCAACACTACTTTGATACAATGAATTAGAAATTATTTTATAATCTGCTAATATATTTTCGGGGTTAATACATGTTGAGGCCGCTATTTCGTTAGATAAAATTTTATTTATTTCTTTACTACTTATTTCTGCGGGATCTGTCCACCCAAAATAACTTTTAACACTATTTCTTTGTTTTTTAGCCGTTAAATAATATATATAAGAATTAGAATCTCTTATAGATTTTTTAAATTGTTCTAATGTAATAAATCCACCCTTATTATCTATATCTATATCGTCATATTCTGGATTATCAGTTATAAATTTTTCCTTAAACTCTTTTTCTCTTTTTTCTAATTCTTCATCAGAGAATTGTTCAAAATCATATCTACTAACATCTAAACCTGCATAATCATCAACACCTTGCCAACCTTTACCCTTATTAGTATTAAGATATTCTTGACCGACTAATTTCCAAGCCAATTTTATATATTTATTTTTATGATCACCTGTTTTGTCTAAAGTACCTGACCAACCCTCATTCCTTATAGCTTTTGCTACTTTAGATAGTCTTTTATTGTCACTTCTAACCCATTCCCTAAAATGGTTTCCGTTTTCTTTAGTTTTAATATGATAATCAAAAAGATCTTCTATAGGTAAGGGGTCATTTAACCACAATGCACCTGAAAAATATTTTGACTTTGAGGGATCCATCCCTACTGCTTTATCCATTAATGGGTTATAAGGTCTATGTGTATACCCATTTCCGTTGTCTTTTTTATTCTGTTCACTTAAAAAGACACGTCTATACTGAGATTCTGATATGACTATTTTTTTACTCATACTATTTCGGGGTTTTCAATACAAAAGTACCCATATCTATTCTTTTCTTTTCAAAGGCACGTTGTAATACTATTTCTTTATCATTTTTATCTATATTTAATGCATCATAGAACGCTTGTTCATATTCTGGATCATTAAACTTAGGTCTACCACTACTTTTATCTA
>Ga0098074_1001683_pt1 | contig 10802 bp, 11 predicted proteins | sample 32_taG_FD_75064 | JGI IMG/M metagenome (GOLD analysis project Ga0098074, IMG submission 75064) | Marine viral communities from the Gulf of Mexico - 32_GoM_OMZ_CsCl metaG | ecosystem: Environmental > Aquatic > Marine > Oceanic | place: Atlantic Ocean: Gulf of Mexico | collected 2015-07-12
ACCTGACCGAACTTACCCGTAACGAGCAAGCGCATCATACGGCCCTGACTTGCGCTGCGGGAAGGACGCCGAGACGCTCTCCGGCATAGCGCGTCTTCAGCGGCTCCCACCACCAGCCATTGTCCATGTACCAAGTGACAGTCTTTTCAATCCCGCTGTCGAAAGTCTCCAACGCTCGCCACCCCAACTCATTCTCAAGCTTGGTGGCGTCTATCGCGTAACGCGCATCGTGGCCCGGGCGGTCAGTGACGAAACGAATAAGCTCCTCACGCGGGCGTGCACTGGGTGCGCGCTCATCGAGCACGGCGCAAATGCGCCGAACCACGTCAATATTACGACGCTCATTGCGGCCGCCGACATTATAGGTCTCGCCAATGCGGCCGCGCTCGATGATGACGTGCAATGCCCGGGCATGATCACCAACGTAGAGCCAGTCCCGAACATTCTCGCCATTGCCATAGATCGGCAACTCCTTGCCTGCCATCGCATTGAGAATGGAAAGCGGGATGAGTTTCTCGGGAAAGTGATAGGGGCCGTAGTTATTCGAGCAGTTCGACAAGATCACGGGGAGGTCATAAGTCCGTGCCCAGGACTTTGCGAGATGATCGGATGCCGCCTTGGATGCTGAGTAAGGCGAGCTCGGATCATATGGGGTTGTTTCGGAAAAAAGCCCTTCCTGGCCTAGGGAGCCATAGACCTCGTCGGTAGAGACGTGGAGGAATCGAAATTGAGCTTTTCCATCGGCTGATAGCTTCGCGTAGTAGCTGCGAGCGGCCTCGAGCAGGGTGAATGTACCCAAAATATTTGTCTGGACGAAGTCTTTGGCGCCGGTGATCGAGCGGTCTACATGGCTCTCCGCGGCCAGATGCATGACGTGATCAGGCCGGAACGTGGCAAAAGCCTCGTTCATGGCCCGCGCATCGCAGATGTCCGCGCGAAGAAAATGGTGATTGGCACGTCCCTCTACGAGCCTGAGGGAGTCGAGGTTGCCAGCATAGGTGAGTTTGTCGACAGTGAGGACTTCATAACCTTTTTCGAGCACGAGATATCGGACTACCTGTGAGCCAATGAAGCCCGCGCCCCCAGTAACGAGCACCCGCATGTCATTATCCTCCGAAGGCAAAATAGGCAGGCAGGTCAGCTAATAGCGGCTGGGTCATATCCTTGGCAGAGAGTTGCGACGAATCGGCAACATTGGGCCAAGTAATGCCGATTTCTGGATCATTCCATCGGACGCCCAGGTCGCAGCTTTGATTGTAATAAGAGGTAACTTTGTAGGCTACGACGCAGTCAGCCTCCAGCGTACAGAAGCCATGCAAGAATCCAGCCGGCACCCAAAGCTGATTGCCCTGTTCCGCAGATAGTGTCACTGCAACCCATTTGCCGTAGTCCGGAGAACCGACTCGAATATCGACTGCGACATCGAATATGGCGCCTGACAGGCAACGCACTAGCTTACCTTGCGCGGCGGGCTCTGACTGGAAATGAAGGCCGCGCACGACACCACGAGATCGGCTGAGAGACTGGTTCTCCTGTACGAATGTTACCGGAGCCACATTGTTGCTGAACCAATCATCCCGAAATGTTTCGACAAAATAGCCGCGATGGTCGCCGTGCCGTTTGGGTAGAATTTCTACTACATCTGGCAATGCCGTTTGTGACCTATACATTGTCCTACCCTGCCTATGGCTCCGCTAGACAAGCGAAGCCAATGTCCAGAAACAAGTGCCCGTCAATTGCATTGTTGCACAGCGATGAAAAGTGTTGAGTTTTAGAAAATGATCTGATGGTTACTCTGCGGCTCTGTGAGAAGATCACTATGGCGGCCCATGCTCTGTCGATATCCATTTTTGCATGACTGCCATGCACAACTATTTTGGATCGTCAGTACAATGACGTTGCGCCGCTGCCGAAGGCATGTAGGAACATCCGGTTGGGTGCGCGTTTCGTGCGGGATGCGATCGTTGGCCTCAGCGAACAGAACTGCCTGGGTGTCTGCGAACGGCTTGGGACAATCACGATCACGAGCTGGTCGAGTGCATTTTTGGGCCCTACGACCTACGGTGCCTCATACTGGCCAAAAAATCCGTGACCGGCGCGAGGAGTTCAACGGTCACTCGTAACTTCGCGGTCCGATCCGCCTTTGACCTCTAATTGCGCCGACACGGCCTTTCGGCAACATGCAGTTCACCGACAAGATTGCAGATACTCCTGGACTAGCATCTGTCACCGTTCAGCCGGGCTGGCATGCTTGTGTGCAAGAGAAGCAAACTCGAAGGCGCGAATTGCTGGTCGTACGGCTGTTTGCCGCAGCGAGAGCACACTCTGCTTAGCCCCAAAGTGGCCACGGCAAAATCCAAGACCCGTTGTGGGGCCAGAATGGGCTGAGAATTCTATGCCTCAGCCTAGCAATTCGTCTGCAAGCTCAGCAATTCCAGCGATCGGCCTTGGACGTTGATCACTAGTAGACGCTGGTTAGAACCTCGATCTCGCGCGGGCCGCCGGGTTGGATCTGAATTTCGCGATTGTAGACCTGATCGCCAAGCTTAGCGAGAACCAGATATTCGCCTTCTGTCAGAACGGCGGCTGGGAATGCACCGCGCTCGTTGAATATAGTAACGCCGTCTGCGGTTTTGACTGTCCAGTCGACGTCGGCGATTGCTTCGCCGGCCACTTCGGAGACCAGCTTGAACGAAATTTCGGCGGCATGGTGATAAAGTGTAGCGTCGGTAAGCTGGCCCGGTTCCACCCTGAGATCGGCACGAACTACGGCGTTGATTGAGCCGAAACGAGAGACGATTTCGTACGTGCCGGCGTTGAGCGTCACAATTTCGTTGGGAGGTAAGTCGTCTGCCACCAAGGCCCGGCCGGTTTCTCCACCCGCAGTGAAGATATCGAACTTCAACAGTGCTGGTGATATCGGAACATCGCCGGTGACCGCTGAGTTCAGCCTCAGAGCGCCGGCTTCAAGGACCACTTCATGCGTGTTGGTACCGGGGACCACTATCAACGGTTCACTGATCTGCGCCCGTCCATACGACACATGCACCACATAGTCGCCAACGGGCAATTCGAGCTGCGCACTCCCCGTATTCGCTTTGGCTACAAGTGCCATTTCGCCGTCGTCGGTCGGGGTACTCTCGAAGACACGCCAAACCAGGCCATCGGGTATTGGCATACCTTCGGCCGTAATGCGCGCCATCAGAATGACCGGCTGGGGGACGCTGGAAATCGCAGCGATCGCCTCGGTCGCACTACTTTCTTCGATGATTGACTCGCCACTCTGGGCGGGTAGGGCGGTGCGATCTGGACGAGGGCGCGGCAATGGGGGGATCTCGGTGGCCTCCTGCGCAAGGACGATTTTCGTGGCCGGCATTGGAGAAAATGCCGTGGCCAGGCCGATCAGGATTGCCAAAAGTCTTGCCGAACGCATGTGGTCTCCAGCTTGCGCCGTCCTTGTAAGAGCCGAATCTAGAATTGGCCTAGCCCCTGATTGGGGAAAAGCTGTGTCATAGTCGGTCGCGATAATAAACCGCTACGCAGGCGATCAAGGGGTTATTGCGCTGCTATGGTCGTCCATCTCATCTCGGTCCGGTGCGGGTTTGTGCAGTTAACAAGGTGTTAACGAGGTGTCGTGGTATGGTGTGCCACTTGATTCTAAGGGTGAAGGCCGACTGCATGGGTGTCCAGTCCATTTCCATTCCGCAGGGCCTTGCCAATGCTCTGAACGCAGCAGGAAACCGCAATGGTGTGGACTTTGATTACCTGCTGCAAACTGCCATACGGGAGAGCAGTCTTGACCCACAAGCGCGCGCTAGTACGTCGTCGGCAGTTGGATTGTTTCAGTTTCTCGAAGGCACTTGGCTGCAGGTGATGAAAGAGGAAGGCCCTCGCTTGGGCTACCAGTCCTATGCGAGCGCGATTTCCCGGACGAGTGAGGGAGACTACGTCGTCGCGGATTCATCGACGCGGGCGCAGATCCTAAAATTACGGGAGAATCCCCAGATTGCCGCCGATTTGGCTGCGGCCTTCACTCGTTCCAATGGAGATCATCTGCGCAAAGAATTTGGGCGCATGCCAAGCGCTGGTGAACTCTACATCGCGCATTTTCTAGGCGCGCAGGGAGCCGAGAAAATGTTCAGGGCCGGCCTGGAAAATCCGGACCAGTTGGCCATCTCGCTCTTTCCTCGCCAGGCTGCAGCCAACCGAGCGATTTTCTTCAATGCTGATGGCGAAGCGCGTACGATCAGAGAAGTGTATAAGGTCCTGGTTGCCAAGCATGACTTTTCTGCCGGTTCTGAATTTGCCGTACAGCAGATGACGGGAGAAAATGGTCCACCAATTGCTGTCCCAGAACCTGTTCCTTCTCGCTTTTCCGAGAACAACGTATCCTTTTCGGGGCTGTTCCAGAACGCTCCTCCTTCTGAGGCTAATAGCGACGTGGACTTGTCCGGCACCACTTTTTTTACCCAACTCTACAATAGGTAGGCTGATTGCCGGAATTGCAGCGGATGGCTTCAGTGCGCGTTAACATTTTGGAGGCTTGTGTATCTGCAAGTTCACGCGGAATGGCCTCTGGGGAGATTCTGACTTGGCATATATCGGGCATATCCGGTCTCGCATAGCGCGGCAGCCACCCCGAGGCGTCGTCATCGTCTCGCTGGCAATGTTGAGTTGGGCTCTGTGCGTGGGAGCCGGGAGTCTCATTACGGCTGGTTTCGCATTTATTGCATCTGCCTGATCGGCCCATGGGCGTCAGGCCACCAGCATGCGACAACTGCGGCACATGGCAGTATGGTGAACCGTTCCTTAAATATTGCCGACTAGCTTTGCCCCATTGGTGCGGAGTTAGTCATGATCGAATACGAGGCTTTTGCCGAACTGTCGCAGTCGCATGACTGTGAGAAGAGAGGGCAGGCGGCCCATCTGGCAGCTCTTGCGTATCTCCACCATAATGGCCCGGCGGACGAGCATGCTGCCCTCTACGCTGCACTAATAGCATTCCTCGACGATACTTCGGTCAAGGTGCGGGCCGCTTTGGCCTATGGGCTGCTGCATTCAGCCCAGTCCCCGCGTCCGGTGATACTTGCGCTCCTGCAGGATGCGGCCGTTATTTCCAGGGCGGTTTTGCAGTATTCTCCCATCCTCTTAGACGCCGATCTGCTGCCCCTGGCCGCGCGGGGCGATCAGAATGTGCTTGTCGCTATATGTCACCGACAGTGTATTAGCCCAAGGCTGGCAACCGCAGTGCTGGCTCGCGGTGATCGCGATGTCGCCCTTCGACTGCTGCGGCGCCAAGACGTGCCGATGGATGCCCAGGCTCTTAACGATCTGGCCAAGAAGTGGGGTGGCGATGCTGTTTTCCGGGGCGTGCTGCTTGCCCGAAAGGACCTGTCTCCTGCCGCTCGCCTCCTTCTGGTTCACGAGTCAGCGGAAAGTCTCAAGGCCTGTCGTCTGGTAAAGGGTGCTCTTTTTAAGGACAGGCTGGATAGAACTTTTCGCAATGGCACCGACACGGCGCTTGCCGCTATTGGCGAGGCCCAGAGCGAGATTGGTCGAGCGTCATATGTCGGTACGCTCTTGCACACAAACCAAATCAATACCCGCCTTCTAATTCATGCGGTGATCAGCGGTCATGCATTATTTTTTGCAGCATGTATTGGTGCCTTGGCCGACACGAACAGCGCGAAAGTCTTCACGCTCTTGCAGAACGGAAGCCGCGCTGCGCTCGATGCCCTTTTCGCACGGTGCGGACTGTCCGTCGCTTCCCGCCAACTTCTGCTTCGCCTGGTCAGTTTAGCCCGCACGGCCGATCTAGCGGACGATGATGCGGCGCGTCACTACGTGATTACCACTCTGACAGAAGAGATGATCGCCGAGTTCGCTGGCGACATTCCTCAGGATATTGAGGAGGCCTTTAGCTATCTTAGTGAGCAGAACATCATACTTGCCCGGCGGGCTGCACGCGGCGTCATGTCTGCGTTCGCCCGCGCGACGCAAAGACCGATGGATCTGCCGACCCTCTCGAGCAAAGAGCGATTGCACCTTCCGGCTGCCTAGTCGGGACGACGAAAGATGGCCCAATGACGTGAAATCCTGTGCACGCCTAATAGCGGAACTGCTCGCTTAGGACTCTTTCCTCAAGGCTGGTGCCGGGATCGAATAACAGAGTTACTCCGTGTGAGCGATCCTCCCGGACGGTGACTTCAAGCACGTTTTGAAATTCGATGTTGTCGGCCACTGCACTTACCGGCCGCTTGGCTGCCTCGAGTGTAGTGAATTTGACGACTGCCCTGTTCGACAAAATTGCGCCGCGCCATCTACGCGGTCGAAAAGGGGAAATCGGGGTTAAAGCGAGAAGAGGGGCCTCTATCGGAAGAATGGGGCCGTGGGCTGAAAGATTGTAAGCAGTAGACCCTGCCGGAGTTGCCACCAAGGCGCCGTCGCATATCAACTCCTCGAGCCTGGTCTCACCATCGACGATGATCTGCAACTTGGCTGCCTGATAGCTTGAGCGGAACAAGGATACTTCATTGATTGCCAAGGCAGCGCGTTCCTGGCCTGAAGTGTCGGTTACATGCATCGACAGCGGATAAATGCGCGTGCGTTGGCTAGCGAAAAGACGTTCTTCTAGGTCCTCCTCGCTGAACGCGTTCATGAGAAAGCCAACCGACCCGAAGTTCATTCCGTAAACAGGTTTGTCCGTGCCGATGACGCGATGGAGCGTTTCGAGCATCAACCCGTCTCCTCCCAATGCCAAGACGAAATCGGCATTGTCCAGCTCGGCAAATCCGTAGCGATCGCGCAACCTCGCGGCAGCATCCTGTGCTGCAGGGGTCTGGCTGGTCACGACGCAGATTCTGGTCATGCCGCGATTCCTTCCTGGTTGCTATTGGACGCTTGCCTATCATGGGCGGTGGCACCTCACCAGCCTGGCGTAGGTACCCTCCCGGCGTCCTGCGGCATTTGAATAAGACTTTCGATCAGTTCGACACAAATTGCCGAGCGTATTTGAAGCCCGTGTTGGTTATGCGCGCTTAATGACCGCATACGGCTGGGGCCGTAACCCCGGCAAATTGAATAAAATTTTATCCATTGCGCTCAGGTGGACGCAATTTGTCGCGCGCATTCTAAAGCCACAAACGCTTCAGGGATGGCGCAAATGAACATCAAGTTTTCAAGTAAAGTTGTATGTCTAGCTCTTGCGATTATTGTCGGTTCCGTAGGGGGATCCGTCGCATACAATGGTGAGAGCGACACCTATGGGGTCGGCACCGTTGTGCAGACTGCCGCGATCACACCTCTGTCCATGCAGTTTTTCTGCGCCAAGAACCCCAGCGAGTGCCGCGGTGGCGGGAAAGGGCAGGTCGCTATGACGCCGGATCTCATGACCATGCTCAAACAGGTCAATGTTCATGTGAATCGGGCGATTCGGCCCAAAGTCGATAGTGCTGACATCTGGAGCCTCGACCCAGCAGAAGGCGACTGCGAGGACTATGTGTTGAGTAAGCGCAGCATGCTAGTTCGTCACGGGGTATCGGCAGGTTCGCTTCGTATAGCTTACACCCACACGCGTCGCGGCGAACCGCATGCGGTCCTCGTGGTCAAAACAAGTCAAGGCGACTACGTGCTCGACAACCTCAACAATTCAGTCAAGACCTTGCGTGCTTCCGGCTACACTATCCGCACCATGTCGACCGCCAATCCGGTTAGCTGGTCAGCCGGTTGAGCGCATGAGTAGCCGAAACTTGGCCCTGCCATCGTATGGATGGCGGGGCATATAGTTTTTCTGCGAGGAGTTCTGCTTCCGTGCGGGCATCCTCAGTCTGACAAAAATTTTCGGAAGCCATGCGTGAGCTGCAAGGCAGATCTGAACCCGAATTGGACCGGTATTCATGCGCCGAGTCCTGTGGTTCAATGTATTCACTGAAGTTTCGTGTAGGAAGAGAGGCCAAAAAATGGCCCACGGTGCTTTGCCATGTTGTGCGTGAGAAGTTGCTGAAGTCCTTAACAAGAGTTAAGTGATTTTCTTGACGATAGTGCCAATCTATCCTATTAGGACTGTGCGGTCACACTTTAGGAGAAGTGAATTGCGCAACAATTATTACAAAGCAATGACAGTTGGCGCAATTTGTGCCGTTTCCGTTTTTGCTCTCCCAGCGGTTGCGGCGCCTGTTCCCGGCTTTGAGGCTATCTATCAAGCTGTTCGGAGCAATTGTACGCCGCCAGCAGGCTCGCCTGAGCGGTGTGAACTTGCGATCAACGCCTATGCCAGGGCGCTTGTGGAGGCAGGAGTTGAACCAGATGTTGCACTGCGGTCCTTCACGGCACTTCGTGCAGAGGTAGCAGTCGCTGGTGGTGGCGACGTAATCGAAGCCCTGTTCGAGCAATTGCTTCCCGAGTCGGGGGCGACGGGTGAGCAACAAGCGAGCCCGGTCTGATTAACCTCATTAATATCTTGAAATTTTTGTATTAGGCGCAGCGTGAATTCTGCGCCTGTTTTTTTTGGTCTAATGTTAGGTATTTGCATTTAGCAGTGTAGTTATGCGCCCTGGGTAAGGGTTGGCGATAATTTCAGCAATTTTTTCTTAATCCTGATGTAAATGTAATTCATTTCGAGGTATGTATTCTCTTGTGATGAAGAAAATTTCTCAAGTGCTCTCTTCACGTGGTTAAAGTCGTGTGCGTTAACTAGCCGCCGAACTGGTCGTCATTTCATGTATGGACTGTCGTAACTTTTTGGTAATGATACATTGCTGTAGGCAGAACAGCGTTGATCAGGGGCACTATCGGGGGTGTGGAAGCATGGGTAGTGTGGCTCACTCGAAGAGTTGCATCGGCGTGGCGCGTACGAGCTCGGAAGAGCACGTCCATTTCCAGATGTCTGACTTAACTGCGGTTTTGCGCGGTTCCCGGGAAGCCAGTATGACCTTTCACTCCGGCCTTCCTGTTACTTGGGGGGCAGTCCATGACGGGCTGGCGCCGCGTACGTCGATCAACTTGGTCCTTAAACGTATAATCGATATTGTGGGCGCTCTGGTCGGTCTAGTTATGCTCGGCCCTCTCCTGATCTTTGTAGCTCTTATCATCAAGGTCAGCAGTCCAGGGCCCGTATTGTTCACGCAGAGCCGAGAGGGCCTGGGTGGACGTATGTTCCAGACCTACAAGTTCAGGTCGATGCGCGCGGTTGACTGCGATCTTTCTGGCGTAACCCAAACGCAGGTGAATGATCCCCGTGTTACCGCAATTGGCCGCTTTATTCGTAAGACCAGCATTGATGAGTTGCCACAACTGTTTAACGTGCTGCTTGGCGACATGTCATTGGTCGGTCCCCGGCCTCATGTTGCGAACATGCTGGCAGGCGGACAACAATATCGAGATCTGGTTCCATACTACGACCAGCGGCTTGCCATGCGACCCGGTATCACCGGATGGGCACAGGCGAATGGTTTGCGCGGGTCAACACGGGACGCCCGGCTCGCTCGAGAGAGGATTGATCATGACATTGCCTATATCCAGAATTTTTCAATCTGGTTAGACCTTAAGATCATCATCAAGACTGTCGTCCGGGAGTTTGTTACCGGAAACGGCGATTGAATGGATCGAGGAGCATGCCATCCAGATGCGTCGGAGATGGTTTCTTCCGCCGACTGGGGTGAAGTTTCAGTTCAAGACCTGAACTATCCCGGGTCGCGGGAAGGGGTTGTCTGCAGTAAGTGGTAGCGACCATCAGGTGTAATCCTGACAGCGGATAACCGACCGGTTGCATAGGCGCCGGTGTCAATGCAAATTCGGCCTGGCGTAATGACCGGGGCCGTGGCTGGCGTATGTCCATGAACGACACGGAAATCAGAGGCGATGGGGTCGCTCAGGTCGGCAGCTTCGTAAAAACTTTCTCTGATCCAGAGTAGATCGCTGGGGAGTTGAGTATGAATCGGCACCCCTGGTCGAATGCCGGCGTGGACAAACAGCCAACCAGGCATCCGAAGAGTCCATGGCAGCGAGCCGAGGAATTCCAAGTGATCGTCTGGGACGTGCGAACTAGTGAGCATCGACCAATGTGATGGCTTAGTGCCTTGGAGCATGTCGCTAGAGATGCCATAGGACATCAAGGTTTCGATGCCTCCGAACCCTAGCCAGTCTGCACTTCGATGCGGCCGCGCGAAGAATTCGCGCGCCATAACCTCGTGATTGCCCAATAGGCAGATGCGTTTGAACTCTTCCGGCGGTTCAGAAATGAGATGTTCGATGACTCCTGCGGAATTTGGACCACGATCGACATAATCCCCCAGCATGACGATCAGCTTTTCACCTGGAATAGCCTGGCTGTCAGAAACGATCTTGCGCTCAATGGCCAGCAGTTCGTCCAGACAACCGTGAACATCTCCTACCGCGTACACCAATGAAGGAGCTTCTGCACAGACGACGTGTTGATTTAATTCTTCGGGCTGCTCGAACTTGTTTGCTCCTCGGAAAAAACGGTGAAATATATTACGTATCATGGTCGTGCGCTCTTTTTGTAGCGCCTGATGTAGTTGCCATGCCTGTCGCCACAAGAGCTACAAAGACAAAAGTGTTAGCTGGAATTTCCAGACTAAAGTCGACCAGAGAATGTATTGCGACCTGAAAAATTACGGCCAGAGCTGCGATTTGGGCTGTCCAGGATCCGCTGCGCGTAGCGATTGAGACGATAAGTCTCATGGCGATAAAGCCAACCGCCAGGACGAGAAATGAGCCCGCGACGATGCCAAGCTCGGACCAGAGGGCGAGGTAGGTGTTGTGGGCGAGATTCCAAGAAATAT
>Ga0098074_1001686_pt1 | contig 10795 bp, 9 predicted proteins | sample 32_taG_FD_75064 | JGI IMG/M metagenome (GOLD analysis project Ga0098074, IMG submission 75064) | Marine viral communities from the Gulf of Mexico - 32_GoM_OMZ_CsCl metaG | ecosystem: Environmental > Aquatic > Marine > Oceanic | place: Atlantic Ocean: Gulf of Mexico | collected 2015-07-12
ACCGCACCGTTCAGGGCGCCCGTGGTCACGGCCTTCCACTCCTCGACCGAGGCCTCGGGGTCGGAGGCGTCGAGCGTGGTCAGCGCGACCGCCGCTTGGCTCGCCTCGACGAGGACGACGTCGCGCTCGCTCGCCGTGCCACCGCCGCTCGATGCTCGGTCGTCATCGGGGCCGTCGTCACGCGCGTCGAGGCCGGTGAAGGTCGCGGCCCCCACCGACAGCGCGGCCGCCACCGCAGCCACGACCAGCCAGAGGCGCCTCACGCCTCCATCATCCACCGGCGTCATCCAGCGGGTACCAGCGACCGCAGCACGATCTCCAGCGGATCGGTCACCAGGTCGGCCGGGGCCTCGAGCAGCTGCGCGAGCTGGGCCAGCATCGCGGGCGTCACCTGCACCGGCGTCGCCGGGCGAGTGGCCGTCGAGGTGCGTCGCGGCGTCGCGGCGCGCTCGCGCGACGTGGTGGGAGCCCGGACGGCGTCCGGCGTGCCGGCGCGTGGGGCGTTCTGCGAGCCGCGCACGGTGATCGGGCTGCCCCGCTTCTCCGCACACGTGGCCTTGGTGTTCGGGGGGATGTCCATGGTCTCGGTGCCGGTACGCCGCTTGGTGCCCTCGTACCCACGCGTGCACGCGGGGGCATCGAAGACGTTGAGCACGAGACCGAAGTGCACGGTGCCGTCGCCCGGCACCGCCGAGTAGGCCGCGCGCGCCAGTGCCGGGTAGGTGATGAGCAGCTGGCGCAGGGCGTTGGTTCGGGGGCCGGTGAGTCGGCCGCTGGTGAGCAGGTCGGCCACCAGCTGGCTCAGGCCCGGCCCCGACTCACGGAGCAGCTCGACGGCCTGGGTGGCCAGCGTCGGTGCGGTGTCGATGAGCCGGCGGATGTCGGCGTCGGACTCCTTGAGCTGCCCCGACAGCAGTCGGAGGTCGCGGCTGAAGGACGTGATGCTGGCGGACTCGTCGTTCTGGGCGCGCAGGGCGACCGCGCCGTCGCGGATCAGGGTGATGGTCTCCGGCAGGGCGTCCTGGGCGGCGTCGACCAGCAGCGAGGTGTTGTCGAGCAGCTGGCCGAGCTCGGGACCGGTGCCGGCGAAAGCGGCATCGAGCTCGCGGAGCACGGTCTGCAGGGAGTCGCGCGGCACCGAGTCGAGCAGCCCGTTGAGGCTCGAGAGCAGCACGGCCGGTGCCACCGGCGTCGAGGTCTGCTCGACCGAGATCACCGAGTCGCCGTCGAGGTAGGGGCTCGTCGTCGACATCGGCACCAGGTCGACGTAGGGCTCGCCGATCGCCGAGAGGTTCTTGACCTGTGCCAGCACGCCCTCGGCCGGGATCTTCTCGGCACTCTTGTCGATGTCGAGGTCGACGATGACGCCGTCCTGCGTCGGCTCCAGGTCGCCGACGCGACCCACGGTGACGCCGAGGTAGGTGACCTCGGCGTTGGTGAAGATGCCGCCGGAGTCGGCGAGCTCGAGCTGCACGGTGTAGGTGGTGGAGGTGAAGAGCCGAGCCAGGCCGGCGTACTTGCCGCCCACGTAGACGATGCCGAGCGAGGCCAGCAGCACGAAGGCGATGAGCTGGATCTTGGTGCGACGACTGATCACGAGCGACCACCTCCCAGCAGTCCGACGAGGAGCTGCGTGAGGTCACGCACCGGCTCCTTGATGGCGTCGGGCAGCTTCACCTCGGGCACTGTCACCAGGTCGTCGAGGATCGACAGCGGATCGCGGAGGATCGGCAGCGGGTTGGGGAGGTCCTGGCCACCCAGGTTGATCGGCTGGTTGGAGTTGAGCAGCGTGCCGACGACCGCGTCCAGGTCGAAGTCCACCTTGGCGTCGAGGTTGGCGTAGTCGCCGGCGATCGCACCCATGGCACCCGGTGTGAACGGGAAGGTCGCGAAGATCTTGAGCGCCTCGGCCAGGTCGCCGCCGGACTGCTCGAGGCCGCGGAGCACCGGGGCGAGCAGCTTCAGGTCGGCGACGGTGTCGTCCTTGCTCTGCTCGACCACCCGCACGGTCACCTCCGAGAGCCGGTCGAGCGAGCGGAGCAGGGCGACCAGCTGGGGCCGCTGGTCGGCGAGCACCTCGAGACCGGCCGGCAGCTCCTCGAGCGCCGTGGCGATCTTGTCGTCGTTGTCACGCAGCACCCGGGTGAGCCGGTCGAGACCGTCGAGCGCGCGGACGATGTCGTCGCGGCGTGCGTCGAGCTGGCTGGTGAACTCGGTGAGGTCGCCGAGCAGAGCCCGCACCTGCGACTCGTTGCCGCCCAGCGCGGTGTTCAGCTCGGTCATGATCGTGTTGATCTGCGGCAGGCCACCGTTGTTCAGCAGCAGCGAGAGTGCGCCGAGCACCTCCTCGACGTCGGCGGTGCCGCCCGTGCGGTCGATCGGGATCGTCGTCGCGCTGGAGAGGGTGACCGCGTCGGCACTGGTCCCGGCCTCGGGTCGCACCAGCTCGACGTACCACTCGCCGAGCAGGCTGCTGCGGCGCACCCGCGCCTCGACGTCGGCGGGCAGGCCCAGGTCGCTGCGCACCTCGGCGGTGACCACCGCCGACCAGTCGTCGGTCTCGACGTCGATGGAGGTCACCTTGCCGACCGCCACGTTGTCGAGCTTGACGTTCGACTTGGGCACCAGGCCCTCGACGTCGGTGAAGTGGATCGTCATGGTCGTCGGGTCGTCCCCGACGTCGGCACCGCCCGGCAGGGGCAGGTCGTAGGCGCCCTTGTCGAGCAGGCCGCACCCGCCGACGCTCGTCGTCAGGGCAGCGGCTGCCGCCACCGCGGCGACCGTGCGCCGCCAGCCCCTCTTCGTCCGGCCCCTCATGGTCTGGACCCTCATCGGTTTCCCCCTCGCGAGGGCAACGGCAGCTTCGGCGCCGAGCCCTGGAGCGCCGCGAGCAGCTCGGCCACGGTCGGGATACCGAGCCCGTCGATGGCCTCGCCCAGCGGGCTGCAGAGATCGAGCAGCGCCTCGGGCACCTGCGTGGGTGCCGACCGGTTGATCAGCTCGCAGACCAGAGCGCCCGGGCCGAGCGCCAGCTCGTTGAGGACCGGGCGGACGTCGAGCGTGCCACCCGCGGCGTCGTAGGAGGCCAGCAGGTTGCCGAGGCCGGTCGGCGCCTCGTCGAGGATGCCGCCGAGCACCTTGCGGTTCTTCACGAGCACGCGGGTGACCTTCGTGAGCTGGGTGACGTTGCGGCGCAGTCCGTCACGGTTGTCGCGCACGAAGGTGGCCACCTCGCCCAGGCTCACCGAGAGCTGGCGCAGCGCGGCACCGAGCTCGGTGCGGTCGGTGGCCAGGAACCCCGACACGGTGGCCAGCTGTCGGCTCAGCAGCCGGACCGCGTCGTCGTTGTCGGCCAGCGTCGTGGTGAAGGTCTGCAGGCCGCGCACGGTTCCGGTGAGGTCATCGCGTGCGCCAGCCAGGGTGCCCGAGGCTCCGGCGAGCTCGCGGATCGCCGCCGCGAAGCTCTCGCCGTTGCCGTCGAGGTTCTCGGCCAGGACGTCGAGGGCGCGGCTCAGCGCGCCGTTCTCGTTCGCACCGTCGGGTCCCAGGGCCGTGGAGAGGTCCTGGGCGCTGGTGTAGAGATCGTTCACGTCGAGCGGCACCTCGGCCCGCTCCTGCGGGATGACCGCGTCGTCGGCGAGCTCGGCCCCGCCGCTGTAGACCGGGGCGAGCTCGATGCTGCGTCCGCTGATCAGGCTGGGGGCGACCTGGAGCGCGTGCACGTCGGCCGGGAGCTTGACGTCGTCGTCGAGCTCGAGCACGACCTTGACGCGTCCGGCCTCCGGGGTGACCGACTCGACGCTGCCGACGGGCACCCCGAGCACCTCGACCGGGTTGCCCACGTAGAGCGCGGCGGCCGAGGGGAAGTACACGGTGATCCTGCGGCCGTCGTCGGAGACGAGACGGGTGCCGACCAGTACCGCGACCACGACCAACGCGACCGCGGCGGCGACGATCTTCAGGGAGCGAACTGAGGTCATGAGGCTTCACACCCCTCGGTGTTCGACCCGGGCAGGGGCAGCGACAACGGGATGAGGCCGCACACGAGGGCGTCGAACCAGCGGCCGTTGCCCACGGCGTTGGTGAACAGGTGGACGTAGGGGCCGATCGCCTTGATGCCGGCGTCCAGGTTGTCGCGGTTGCGGGCGAGCACGTCGGCCACTGAGGCGAGCCGGTCGAGAGCGGGCTTCAAGGTCGCCTGGTTGTCGGCGACCAGCCCCCGCAGTTGCACCCCCAGCGTCTGGGTGCCGACCAGCAGGGTGTGGATCGCCTCGCGACGCCGTTCGAGCTCGCCGAGCAGCGGGTTGACGTCCTGGATGAGCTGCTCGACCTGGGCGTCCCGATCGGCGATGGTGCCGGTCACGGTGTTGGCGCGGTCGAGGAGCTGGGTCAGACCGTCGTTGCGCTTGCTGATGGTCGTCGAGAGGCGCGAGAGCCCGTCGAGGGCGCCCTTCACGTTGTCAGGTGTGTCGGCGAAGGTCTCCGCCAGCGCGTCGAGCGAGTCGGCGAGCTGGTCGGTGTCGATCTCGCCGACGGTCTCCGAGAGCTGGTTGAGGGCCGGGATGATCTCGTAGGGCGTCTCGGTGCGCTCGAGGGGGATCGTGCCGTCGGCCGACATCTCGGAGTCGCCCAGCGGGTCGATCGCGACGTAGCGCTGCCCCAGCAGCGTGTTCAGCTGGATCGAGGCGGTCGACTCGTCGCCGATCCAGGCGTCGTCGACGGTGAACGAGATCTCCACGTGCTCGCCGGCGAGCTCGACCGACTTCACGCGACCGACCACGACCCCGGCCACCTTCACCGGGTTGCCGCCACGGATGCCGGCGGCGTTGGAGAACTCGGCGTGGTACTCCTCGCCGTCCCCGATGACGGGCAGCTTGTCGGTGTTGTAGGCGGCGACGAGCACCGCCAGGATCGCCACGATGCCGATGATCGCGATCGGGATCGGCGAACGCTGCTGGAAGGCCTTCACGCCGAGCACCTCCCCGCGGTGTTCTGGTAAGCGGTGATGTTGATGCGCTGGTTGCCGGTCTGGGTCAACGAGCCGCCGAGGTCGCAGAGGTAGAACTGGAACCAGGCCCCGTAGCTGGCCGTGCGGTTCACCCGGTTGAGCAGCGTGGGGATCACCTCGAGCTGCTGGGCGATCTTGCCCTTGTCGCGGTCGAGGTTGGTGGCCAGACCACCGAGCTGCTCGATGCTCTCCTTCAGGGGCGGGCGCAGGTCGACCAGCAGTCCGGAGACGCTGTCGGTGAGGGAGCCGATCGAGGAGATCGCCGAGCCGATCGCGGCCCGGTCGCGTGACAGCCCGGTCACGAAGCGCTGCAGCTGCAGCACCAGCGACGAGAGCTGCTGGTCTCGGTCGGAGACCGTGCCGAGGACGTCGTTGAGGCCCTCGACCAGGCTGCCGATCACCTCGTCGCGGTCGGCGATCGTGTTGGTCAGCGACGCCGTGCGCGCCAGGAGGGTGTCGATGGTGCCGCCCTGGCCCTGCAGGGTCTGCAGGATCTCCTCGGCGAACTGGTCGACGGTGTCGGGCTGCAGTGCCTGGAACAGGGGCCGGAAGCCACCGAACAGCACCGTGAGGTTCAGCGCCGGCTCGGTGCGCGACTCGGGGATCACGTCGTCGCCGTCCTGGAGCGAGCCGACGTCGTCGCTGCTGCGCTGGAGGTCGAGGAAGCGGTCGCCGATGAGGTTCTCGTACTTGATCTCGACGCGGCTGGTCGCCGGGATCTTCATGTCGGCGTCGACCACGAACTCGATCTCGGCCTTGCCCCGCTCGACGACGCGGACGCCGGTGACCTTGCCGACCGCCACGCCGGCGATCTTGACGTTGTCGTTGGTGCCCACGCCGCTGGCGTCGGAGAAGACCGCCCGGTAGGTGACCGTCTCGCCGGTGCGGCCGTTGACGATGATCAGCACCAGCAGGGCCGTGGCCAGGGTGATGGTGACGGTGTAGATCGTCAGCTTGATCAGTGGTGCCCAGATGCCGCCCCTCATCGCACGCTCACCTCGCTGCCACGCAGCAGTGGCCCGAGCAGGAGCGAGGCGAAGGACGCGTCGTCGTCACCGAGCAACGCCCCGAACAGGTCCGACTCGGCCTGCGAGCCGGCCAGCGGTGTGCGACCGAACGGCGAGCCGGGTGCCAGCGGCGGCGCCGACGCGTCGCCGTCCCGCGGAGCCTCGGGCGCCGGCGGTGCGGCAGCGCCGTCCTTGATCGGGCCGTCAGCGGGGTACTGCGGGGCGCGCTCGACGATCGGGTAGCAGCGCGGGCCGCGGGAGTCGGCGTAGACCGGCTCGTCCTGGTTGGGCTCGTACTTGCCGCGGCTGTTGGTCACCACCAGGGTGATGTTCAGGGCCGGACGCCTCTCCCCGGCGCCGAAGATGTCGTCGACGCGCGGGACCAGACCCGCGAGCTGCTCGAAGAGGCACGGGTACTCCGGCGCGTACGTGGCCAACGTGCTCAACGTCGACCGGTTGGCGGCCACGACGTTGATCAGGTTCTCGCTGTTCTCGTCGAGGAAGTCCTCGACGTCGTCGGTGGCCTGTCGCACTCCCACGAAGAGCCGGTCGAGCTGCACGCGCTGCTCGGCGAGGGTGCGAGCGGTGGTGCTGAGGTCCTCGACCGCGCCGAGCAGGTCCGGGGCCGCCTCGCTGTAGGTCTCGCTGAACTCGGTCAGCCCACGGAAGTTCTCGGTGAAGGTCGGCAGCTCGGGATTGAAGTCGGTCAGGTAGTCGTGCAGCGAGACCAGCGTCTCCCCCAGCTGCTCGCCTCGTCCGTCGAGTGCCGTCGACACGGCGTTGAGCGTGGAGGCCACCTGCTGGGGCGGCAGCGCCTGCAGCACGTCGAGCAGGCTGTCGAGCGCACCTTCGAGGGTGGCCCCGGTGGCGCTGGTGTCACGCTCGATCACGTCGCCGGCACTGATCGTCTCGATGGCGGGCGCGTCGTCGAGCACGAGGTCGACGTAGTCCTGGCCGACCAGGGTCTTGGGCAGGATCCGAGCCACGGTGTTGACCGGGATCAGGTCGGTCTTGTCGGGGTCGAGGGCCAAGGTGAGCTTGGCGCCCTTGCTGCTGGGCTCGATCTTGTCGACGGCGCCGACCACGGCGCCGTGCAGCTTCACCTGGGCGCCCTTGCTCAGCTGGCTGCCGGCGTCGGGCACGTAGAGGGTGACCTGGGTGCTGGGGGTGAAGGCGCCCCGGTAGTCGGCGATGGCGGCCGCGAGCAGGCCGACCAGGATCACCACGAAGGTGAGCCCGATCAGTGGCAGCCGCAGGGCGCTCGGCTTGCGCGGGCCGGTGCGACTCCTCATGCGATCGTCACCGAGGGAGCCGTGCCGAAGAAGACCAACGTCAGGAAGAAGTCGATGATGCCGATCCCGGCCAGCGAGAGCCGCACAGCCCGGCCGACCGCCACGCCCACGCCCGCGGGCCCGCCGCTAGCGCGGTAGCCGTAGTAGCAGTGCACGAGCATCACGAAGAAGGCGAAGATCAACGTCTTCAGGAACGACAGCAGCACGTCGCCTGGTGGCAGGAACAGCTGGAAGTAGTGGTCGTAGGTGCCGGCCGAGAGGCCGTTGATGTAGACCACGTTCAACCGGGCTGCGGCGTAGGAGGCGAGCAGGCCCACGACGTACAGCGGGATCACCGCGATGGACCCGGCGATGACGCGGGTGGTGATGAGGAACGGCACGCTGGGCACCGCCATCACCTCGAGGGCGTCGATCTCCTCGGAGATGCGCTGAGCACCGATCTCGGCGGTGAAGCCGGCCCCCACCGTGGCGGTCAGGGCGATGCCGGCGATGAGCGGCGCGATGTCGCGGGTGTTGAAGAAGGCCGTGATGAAGCCGGTCAGCGCCGACGCCCCGAGGGTGTCGAGGCCGCGGAAGCCCTGGAGCCCGACGAGGCTGCCGACGAACAAGGAGAGGGAGAACATGACGCCCGCCGTGCCGGCGATGACGGCCAGCCCGCCGGTGCCGAACGTGGTCGTGCCCAGCAGACGCAGGGTCTCCTTGCGGTAGTGACGCATCGCGTGCGGCACACCACGCAGCGTCTTGCCGTACAAGGAGAGCTGGTCGCCGAGGTCGGCGAGCGGGCGGGCCACGGCGGTCGCCGAGCGGCGGACCCAGGAGTCGAGGGCGCTCATCACAACCCCTTCGCCGGGACGACCTGCAGGTAGATCTGCGTGATGAACAGGTTGATCATGTAGACGGCCAGGAACGAGATGACGACCGTCTGGTTCACCGCGTCGCCCACGCCCTTGGCACCGGGCGGCGGGTTGAGCCCGCGGTAGGCGGCGATGACGGCCGCGACGAACCCGAAGATGATCGCCTTCAGCTCGCTGACGAAGATGTCGGGCGACTGCGCCAACAGGTTGAAGCTGCTGATGTAGGCGCCGGGTGTGCCGCCCTGGGCGATCACGTTGAAGTAGTAGCCGCCTGCGACACCGACGACGGTCGCCAGCCCATTGAGCACGGCGGCGATGAACATCATCGCGAGCACGCGCGGCACGACCAGGCGCTGCACCGGGTCGATGCCCAGCACCCGCATGGCGTCGATCTCCTCGCGGATGGTGCGCGCACCGAGGTCGGCGGCGATCGCACTGCCACCGGCGCCGGAGATGAGCAGTGCGGTGACGATCGGCGCAGCCTGCTGGGTGATGGCCAGCACGCCGCCGGCCCCCGTGGCCGAGGCGGCGCCGAACTGGTCGAGCAGCTGGTAGAGCAGCAGCGAGATGGTCGCGCCGAACGGGATGGCGAACAGCGCTGTCGGGAGCGAGGAGACCTTGGCGATGAACCAGGACTGCTCGATGAACTCGCGGAACTGGAAGGGCCGCTTGAAGGTGAGCACCACGACGTCCGCACTCAGCGCGAAGAGACGTCCGGTGTGCTCGAGACCGCCGCGGCCGGGGAACGACCGCGTCTGGGCAGTGGTGCTCATGCAGCAGCGCCGCGGACGTTACGGCAGGGCTGGAGGCCAGGGCTCGCGACCAGACGCACCTGCGAGCACACGGACGACCGGTCCGCCGGGCTGGGTCGGTGCATGGTGACGTTCCTCCTCGAGTCAATCGCTGACGCTAAGCGGGTGTGACGTCGATCTCTTGTGATCGAAGCACAACGGCGCAACCGCGGTTCGTCTCTCGACACCAACCTCCTCCACCCCACACTCCGGCTCATCGGCCTGCCCCCAGCACCGACGAGCCCAGCCACCGGCAGGCGACCAGGGCCAGCTCGAGCCCGAGCCGGTCGTCGTCGAGGGGACGGCCGCGCTCCTCGACCGCCTTGTCGACGCGGTACTTCACCGTGTTCTTGTGCAGGTGCACGCGCTCGGCCGTAGCCGTGTAGCTGCCGCGCTCCCCCAGGAAGGCGAGCAGCGTCTCGCGCAGCCGCTCAGCGTTCTCGGAGTCGACCGCCAGGGAGCCGAGCACCTCGTGCACCATCGCGCGGGTGCTGTCGAGGTCGACGGCGAGCATCGCCGCGGTGCGCACCTCGGGGTCGGAGTAGGAGGTGACCGGACGCGCGCGGTCGCCGCACGTGGCCACGGTGCGGCCGCGCTGCGCCTCACGCAGGCTGGTACGGAACCCGTCCATCCCGGCCGCCGGCGCGCCGATCGCGACGGCGGGCGCGTCGGCCAGAGCCGACAGCGCCTGAGTGACTGCCTCGGCGTCCACCCGTGGCCGGTCGCGGCCGACCGGAACCCACGTCCAGGCCAGCGAGCCGTCGCGCGGATGGAAGAGCGGAGAGCCGGTGGCACCGAGCGCCGCGGCGACGGCCTGGGCCGCCTTCTCGAGGTGGGCCGAGTCGCCGGGAGCACCGGCAGCCGACGACCACAGCACGAGGCCCACGTGGTGCTGGCGCAACCGGTAGCCGAGGGCCTGCTCGGCGACGGCCACGTTCACCGCTTCCCCGGCCAGCAGCTGGTCGACCATCGCCGCTCGCACGGTGTTGCGGTGCGAGAGCCAGCGTTCACGTTCGGCTTCGTACTCGTGCACCACCTGCTCGGAGATGGAGTCGATGTAGGTGAAGGTCAGGTCGGTGAAACTGCGCGCGGCCTCGATGGCGATCTCGACGTCGGACTCGATGCGCCGCAGCTCCTCGTAGGCCCAGTTGACCACCTGGTGCTGGCCGAGCCGGTAGGCGCGGATGAGTGCCGCCGCCGAGATGCCCCGTTGCGCCAGACGGCGCGCGTAGTCGACGGCGGCGGTGGGCGCCGCCGCCTCGGCGACGGCGATGTCGTACCGCGTGATGTGGATCAGGGTCTCGATGTTGCTCTCGACGCTGGCGTAGAGCAGTCGGATCAGCGTCTCGTCACCCTGGAGGACCTCGATCGAGGATGTCATCCGTTGGTGCAGCGCCGCAGTCAGCTCCTGAAGGTTGGCCTCGATCGAGGCACCGAGCTCGCGGATGCGCGCGACCGCCGCAGTGCTCAGGTCAGGGGCCACTGAGGGCGGCACGAGCGCTCCTTCCGTCGGGGGCCGGTATGGCGCAGGTCACAGGTCACGGTCACGGGGATCATGCCACTCCCCCTCGGCCGGTCAAGGAGCGTCCCTCCCGGGTGAGCAGGCCGGCGGTCACCAAGGCCTCGACGCAGAATTGGTGCCGGAGCACAAGTTGTGTCCCCGGTCACGCTCCTAACGTCGGCCCATCACCGAATCGACGCTCAGGAGATCCCGCATGGCGCAGCTCACCTACCTTCCCTGGCAGCAGCCGGCCGACTTCGCTGCTCGCCCTGCCATCCGCGACGAGCAGATCGCCCTGACGTATGCCGAGCTGGCGACCTGGGCCGACGCGGCTGCCGAGCA
>Ga0098074_1001691_pt1 | contig 10776 bp, 8 predicted proteins | sample 32_taG_FD_75064 | JGI IMG/M metagenome (GOLD analysis project Ga0098074, IMG submission 75064) | Marine viral communities from the Gulf of Mexico - 32_GoM_OMZ_CsCl metaG | ecosystem: Environmental > Aquatic > Marine > Oceanic | place: Atlantic Ocean: Gulf of Mexico | collected 2015-07-12
CATGAGCACAACAGTTAAAGTACACATACCAGGAAAGAGCATCCACGGGATTTCCCGTGTTGTCGAAGCGCAGAGAAAATACCTGCCCGAGTTCGGTATAGAACTTGTGGACAATATCAACGAAGCTGATGTGGTCAACACTCACGGCGCAGATCGTGTGCCTGTTGAGACCCAACAGCCGATCTTGAACACCAATCACGGCTTATATTGGAGCAGATACCCATGGGGAGCTAACTATCAGGAAGTCAACTGCATGGTCATCGATGCTATGGTACAGGCCAAAGCGCACACCGTTCCTTCAGAATGGGTTGCGACCAGCGTCAGGCGTGGTGGCCTGTTCTACCCCGAGGTCGTCTATCATGGGATTGACGCTGACGAATGGCAGATCCCCGAGAAAGCTGGCAAGTACATCCTGTGGAATAAAGCCAGAGCAGATTTTGTCTCCAATCCTAGAGACATGAATATTCTTGCTGATATGGTTCATCATCACGAATTTATTTCCACATTGGGTAAATCAACAACCAATGTGAATGTGATTGGAGAACAATCATTTGAGGACATGAAGAAACTGGTCAGCGAAGCCGGACTGTACCTGTGCACTGCTCGGGAAACCTTCGGGATTGGCACATTAGAAGCCATGGCCTGTGGCGTGCCGATTGTTGGATGGGCTTGGGGAGGGCAGAAAGAGATCGTCAGGCAGGGTGAAACAGGATATCTCACTCACCCAGGGGATTACACCGGACTTGCAGGAATGATTGAAGTCGCTTTTGCAGAGCGTGACAGATTATCCAAAAACTGTATTGAGGATGTGCGAGAGAACTGGACTTGGAGGCCACGTATCAAGCAGTATGCGGATATCATGAAACGGCTTCACATGTTCTACAACGTACAGACCAGACCGAAAGTGTCTGTCATTGTCACCGCCTATAACCTTGATCAATACCTCCCACAGTGCTTGGAGAGCGTCAAGAATCAGACGATAGATGATTGGGAATGTCTTGTTGTTGACGATGCTCTTTCAGAAACTACTCAACAAATTGTTTCTTCTTATGAACAAAGAGATGAACGATTTAAATATTTGAGACCAGATCAAAATCTCGGCCTCCCTGCTGCCAGAAACTTCGGATTTTTCAGGGCAAAAGGACTGTATATCCGGCACTTGGATGCCGATGACTGGCTGCATGAGGACGCGCTCAGGAAAGAACTTCTCGGCATGGAGAACGATAATTCTATTTCTATTGGATATGCGCCCATGCAGAATGTGGATGCCGATGGTAATTTAATGTATGATGGTGATAATCAACCCCAAGTATGGGCTGACCATGACTTCTCATGGCGCTACCAGATGTCCCATATCAACCAGATTCCCTCCTGCTGTATGGTCAAGCGGGAAGTGTTTGACCGATCAGGTGGTTATAGAACACGCATGAAAAAAGCTGAGGATGCCCATTTCTGGTGCTTGGTGACTTCTAACGGCTTCAGAGCAAAGAAAGTCGCCAATACCGTTACCATGTATCATCGGGTTCACCCTGAAAGCAAAGGGCAGAAAGAATGGGATCGGGACGGAACAGACGGTGACTGGACAGCCTGGTTTGCATACCGCTTTGGTGCTGGCTCTTATGCGGAAGGCAGGAATCTTGTTAGACAACTTGGCATGAATGTTCCTCATCCAGAACTTGTACCATTCAGCGTGGATGCTCCACCGCCACCAGGAAAAACGTGTTGGGATGTGCATGATTACTCCTATCCTGTTGTTTCTGTGATCGTCACTGTCGGCCCTGGGTATGAGAAATATTTGCAAGACTGTCTTGATGGTGTTGCCTCTCAGACTTATCCCGATTGGGAATGTATTGTCGTCAATGACACTGGTCAGCGTTGGCCTCCTGCTTATTGGGATAATCCATTGAAAGGATACCCATGGGCAATAGAAGTGGACACCGGTGGCAATCATGGTGTGTCCAGAGCAAGGAACTTGGGAGCAGAAAAGGCACAAGGTCAACTATTGGTATGGCTGGATGCCGATGATTACTGGCTTCCATGGTTTTTAGAACGCATGGTCGCCATGTATGAGGCCAATGATGGGATTATTTATCCTGATGTGCTGTTTCAAGAGCCAGGAAAACCATTGGAAGATAAACCTTATCGAGAGTTCAAATGCAAAGATATTATTCACCAAGGGATGTATCCAGGTACTAGCGTGCTTGTGCCCAGGTGGGTGCATGATAAAATTGTCGAGTATCAAGGTGGTTGGGATGAGCAAATTCCTGGGATGGAGGATTGGGATTACCAATTGTGTGCCCATGCCATTACGGAAGTATGTGCCTACCACCTTGAAGAACCCCTGTTTATTTATCGGTACAGGCCAGATGGCAATAGGGAAAAGCACCAGAAACGTATAAAAGAAATAGTCGCTTATATGGATAGAAAGTGGGCTGAATACCGTGTTGGAGGCAAAGAAGTTATGTGTGGATGTAAAAGTAAAACAATTAAGAAGATACCAGAATCCATGATGCAATCGACTGGTTTTGTCCAGACGGCGCAAGCACAAAACGTCCCTGTCCAAGAAGTAACGGTTGATTTGAAATACATGGGCAATGCTGCTAAGGTCACGTACAGGGGGAAGGTGACGGGTACGACTTATAAATTTGGTATATTGCCAAATTATGAAGTAAAACGTGTTTTCGCTCTGGATGCCAGAGAGTTTCTGAAGATGAACGAGCGTGGAAAGCCTTTGTTTACTCTTTTTGATGAACAGGCAACCGTCACACAAGATGTCCGTCAGTTCTTAGAAGAATTATAGTGTGGGATATGTGGGATAACCCTGTTGGATATCTGGTGGTATTCGGTCTTGCCACCTGGCGTATCTCTTACATGCTGGTCAATGAGCGCGGGCCGGATGATATCTTTGTCAAGTTGAGAGAATGGGTAGAAATCGGGCATGATGAGGACTACGAGCCGATCTCTTATCCTGATACTTTTTTTGCTAATCTTTTCGGTTGTGTCTACTGCCTGAGCATGTGGGTCGCTGCTGCATTTGTGTTCCTTTCGATATTCTTACCTTTTGAATTGATGATATTGTTAGCGATGCCGTTTGCATTAAGCACCATCGCAGTTATAATTGACACATATACTGAGAAATACTAAAATAATGTATGACGAAATCCCGCTGAGATGCAGGGCGTGTAACTATCAGAACATGGTCGCCCTGGAAGCATTGGACAAAAGGCCATTTTCCAACGTGATTACTCTGCTGGGATTTACGTGCGATCAATGCGGGGGATGGGAGACAGTCAGCGTAGAGACTACCGCAATCAATAATCTTTTGGCTAAGATCGGGAAGGTCAAGGTCGGAAGCCGTAGGTATCAGATACTTATGGCAAAGACGACCAGAAAGGTAGAAAACCTTCTCGTAAAAGTCGAGGAACAGCGGAATGAAAGCCAATACTGTCACGAAGTTACCATTAACAAGATGGGCTGAGATCATGGGGATACATCCCTTCCATTTTGCTCAAATGGAATCGGATGATTATATGCCCTCCACAACCTGTGGGATGAGATGGTTTCAATACTCATGGCAGAACGCAGATAGAATTTCAAGAGAAGAGATCGCACAGGCGATCAGAGAAGCCGAGGACTTGATCGAAGCGGAACTCGGTTATTTCCTTCTGCCTACGTGGGTAACGAATGAGCGCTTGTACTTTGAAAGACCGATCCTGAGAGAATTATTTAACCTCAACGGCAGGAACGTCAGGGGACAGCGCGTGTCGATCCAGACCAACCATGGGCATGTCCTGTCCGGTGGTCAGCGCGTCAAGGAAGGAATCGAGACCGCCAATGTGACCAGAAGTGATGCTGACGGCGATGGGTATTCCGAGTTGTGTACCGTATCTGTGTCAACTTCGGTGGAAGATGCCGATGAAATCAAATGCTACCTTCCTGGTGAAAGCGGCGCAGACGAGTACGAGATCAGGCCGATCACGGTATCCCTTGACACGGATGCCAACACAGCCACGATAACATTCAAGTCGTGGCAGATCGTAGACCCTGATGAGTATGAGGCAATGAACCCATCGGCTGTGGATGCAGATGCCGCTGGGAGCTATCTGACGACTGTAGACGTTTATCGGGTATACAACAGCCCACAAACACAGGTACAATTTGTGTGGGAGCAGGACACATTACTATACGAAAACTGTGGCAGTTCTTCCTGTACCGCCTGTCAGCTTGGCACGCAGACTGGATGCTTCCACAATCGAGATGCCAGATTGGGCATCGTTGTCCCATCACCTGCGACATGGGACGCTTCAGACCAGAATTTTGATGAGGCTAATTTCTCCGTATGTCGAGCGCCTGATCAGATCGTGTTACACTATTATTCTGGCAACAGAGACCACAGCCTTGACAGGCCGGAATCTGTGATGGAACATTATTGGGAACTGGCGGTAGCGTATTACGCTGCTTCGATGCTCCAAAAGCCCTCCTGCGGTTGCGATAACGTATCCACGTTCATCGAGCACTGGCAGGAAATGAGGGAGTTCTCCTCACGGGAAACGGGCACATATTTCCAGACCCAATCTCAATTGACAAATCCCCTTGGCTCTACCAATGGAGCTAAGTACGCTTATGAAAAAGTTACAAAACCAGGGAGAAGGTTAGGCAGATGAAACAAGTGTCATGGGAAGATGAACATGGGAGAATGTTCATGTCCCTGCTCGAGAATCATGAGCCTGACTCCAATGCCCCGCGTGGGATTTTGGTGGGGCCGCCGGAGATCGTTGACGATCTCAAATTGCCTGATGATGTAGCCACTCGGCTGCACAATCAGCTATTCCATAGAAAACTGTGGACGCTACAAGACGTACAGAAAAGACCACAGGAATTGCTCGCCGCTTGGCAAGCGGCACTGGCTGTCAGCGTGCAAACGCTGATGACTTTGTATGCTGACTACGAAAAACCTGATAATCAGGAGGTTTAACAACTATGGCAAACAAACAAAATACCGCTGTGCATGGGTTAAATGTTCGCCTGTGGGTCATTCCTGGTGGTGTTCATCCATTTAACGCCCCAGAGTTTTTGTCCCTTGCCAAGATCGGTGGTGATCCCACGCAAAGCCGTGGCGATGCTACTCGTATCAATGCTCCTGACCCGAACAATTTTGACCGTGACATCACCGTAGGCAAGATACCTGGCACGCAAGAGCGTGGCACGTTGACCGTCAACCGGAGATACACTGTCGAGATTGGCAAACTGCTGAAGTGGTATCGTGAAGGCTGTCGCCTGGATGCGTATGCCCTTGTTGGGAAATGCGGTAATCCGCAGGACTTCCAGCGGGGCGGCGAGAAGTATGTATACTTCCAGGACGGAGATCCTTCAACAATCACTTTAGAAGGCTTCGGCGCTTTTGGAGCAGACGAGTCAAACCCATCCAATGAGAACCTGGATATGTCTGTGGAAGATTTTTGGGAAGTGTTCAAGATCACATCTGAACAACTTCTCTCAGCGACCACGACACGACAGATCATGACCGTTGACATCTGCGAAGATGACAACTGCGGTGACTGTGAGCAATGCCTGAGACTGTTGGCGACAATGGTCGGTACTGGCGCTACTCCTGGCACTGTCCCCGTCCTGATCTACTCTGACGATGGTGGCCTGACCGCTTCTACAGAGAACATCTCTACCCTGACTTCGACAGAGTCCATCGCTGATGCTCACTGCATCGGTGGCGATCTTGTGCTCATCACCAATGAAGGTAATGAGTTCCACTACCGGCACGTAGATGACCTCTACAAAGGTGTCGGAAGCTGGCAGCAGCAAGACGAAGGCTTTGTGGTAGGCGGTGAACCTAATCGAATGTGGTCTACTGATCCCCGACACACTTGGGTTGTGGGAGACGGTGGCTACATCTATCGATCTGTCAACCCGCGTGCTGGCGTGACTGTGGTCAATGCCGGTATATCAACCACGCAGAACCTAAATTGGGTGCACGCTTGCGATGCTGATAATGTGCTCGTTGTTGGCAACAACAATGTGGTACTGGTATCACGCAACGGCGGCGACACCTGGCAGACCATCACCGGCCCTGCGGCTGGTGAAGCGCTTGGTGTCTGCTGGATGTGGGATGAAGATACATGGATCGTTGGCACTGGCTCTGGTGGCTCTGGCAACCTCTATAAGACCGAGGATGCTGGGAGCAACTGGACAACGATCAGTCTGCCACTGACCATGAGTCAGTTCGATGCGATTGTGTTCGCTTCCGAGATGGAAGGATGGCTTGTTGGTCGCTCTGGTGGAAATGCCAAACTACTCCGTACCATCACCGGTGGATACGAGTGGTGGGAAGCACCAGACCCGAGGGACGGCACGCTTGAACTCATCGACTACGCCAATGATCTTGCTGTGTGCGGAAAGTACGACAACAAGATATTCGTTGGCGGTCTGGCTGACGATGGAAGTGCAGGAGCGATCTTGCTGGGCGCTGGCCCAAGCTAAAAAAATACTGATGGGAGCTAATAATGACTGAGCAGAAATTGAAGCCGAATGAGGTAGAACTCTCCACGGGAGTACGGCTCTTGTGTAAAGCCATCCCGCCTGGGATTTTTATCAACATCTCGGCTCAAAACCCTCCTCCCCTTCCTCCAACCTACAAGACCGGAGAAGGAAAGGACGCGCAATACTGGACTAATCCTGACGACCCTGGCTATATCGAAGCCCGTCAGTTTTGGGACACGGAACAAAGTAAAGTGCTTCTCAACGCTGTGATCATTCACGGAACGGAAGTCACCCATGTCCCAAAAGGGTTTCCTAAAATAGAAGATGAAAGATGGGTTGATGAGATAGAGATCGGCGGTACGCAAGTACACCGGCACAATGACTCATGGCGAAGGCTGTGGTGGACACTATCCAAAGCAGCCCAACTTTCTACCGACTTTGAAAAGATACAGGAGGTTGTGATCAGACTCAGTGGTGTCCCTGAAACGGACGTTGAGTCTGCCAGCAACTTTCCTGAACGTCCGTAGGCTCGTAGGTACGGCTGGATTACTGAATCCATCCGACAGTATTTATATCAACATCATGGAGACCGAGGGGGGAAAGGCCAATTCTGCTAACATCGTTGTGGTTGGCTCTCTTCCTGGCATGGTTCCGTTCTTTGACGAACACACTGCCAGGAGGAAAGCCGGATACACATTACCGGAATGGCGCGCCCTTGACTGGATAGACCGCGCCATCGAAGTAGCGCTGTTCCGCTTGGACAGCAAAATCGAAGCCATCATGCAGGAAGAAGCGGAAGAAAAGTCAAGACAATCGATGCGTAGAAAAGGCTGATAAATGGTCACAGCAGCATTAGGACAGGTAGGCGTTCAAGCCGTAGTACAGGGACTTAAAGCGTTCAAGTCCGGCATGAATGAGATGAACTCTAGTGTCGACTCATTCGGTGCTAAGATCAAAAACCTTGCCCAAAAACCTTTCAAGATATTAGGCAACGTCATTGGCGGCCTGTTTGATTCCCTGAAAAGAATCGGGGAGTTTTTCACTGCAGGAATATTACTGCGTGGCTTTGATGCCATCACCAATGCCGTAAAGACATTGGCAGGGGAAGTATTAAACGCGGGTATGGAGTTCCAACTACTTAAGATTCGTCTGGAAAACTTCCTTGCCACTGACCTGATGGCAACCGGATCGGTGGACAACCTGCAAGACGCTCTTAAGATGGCTGTCGGCCCAGCGCAGGAACTCTTTGACTGGATATTAAAGCTGGCGATGACCACGCCGTTTGATGCCCAGGATGTCGCTGACACTTTCACGATGGCAAAAGCCTGGGGCTTTGCTACTGATGAGGCAAAGAAACTGGTCATCCAAGTATCGGACTTCGCTGCTGGCATGGGCTTTGGCGCACTCGAAATGGATCGGGTGATCAAAGCGCTCGGACAGATGAAGTCGCTTGGTCGTGTAGCGGGACAGGAATTGCTACAGCTTGCCAATGCCGGTGTCCCTGTCGCTGACATCATGGAGAATATCAGGATCGAACTCGGTCTGACCACAGAAGAATTTATGACCCTCCGCAGGAAGGGCGGTGTGTCTGCTGAAATGTTCTTCGAGCAGTGGGATAGGCTGATGAAAGAGCGGTTTGAAGGCTCTGCTATCCGCGCATCGAGAACAATCAAAGGTGTACTCGGCAATATCAAAGACCTGATTACTGGTATCTTCGGCATGAAGGTTGTCGTGCCGGTGCTGGATGTCATCTCTGAGAGAATGGAGGGCTTTCTAAATGCCCTCACCACTGGCGAGAACTTTGACCGCCTGTTGGAGATCACAAAAGGACTTGGCGAAGCGCTGGTCAGTATTACAGAATTGTTCCTTGGTGAACTGCCTGACCCCGCTGCCTTCGCAGAGAAGTTCCTTGACATGCTCGAGAACTTCAAGAACGTGATGATCGGAATCAAACCGATCATTGATGAAATGCTGCAAGGCAACGTCACGCCTGGTCAGGGGATCAGCGCCATCCTGCAACTTCTTGGAATCAATGAGAACACTGCGGGAATGATCGGCACGTTTGCGGATAAGTTAGGTGAGATGTGGGAGAAGGTAAAGGAAATCTATGCCAGCTTCAGGGATGAAGGCTTTATGGCTGGCCTTGAATCTATCGGCCTTCCCGAGCCGATTATGAACTTTATTAAATCCCTTGAAACAGCTTGGGGAAATCTAACAACTTTTTGGGATGAGCATGGGGAAGATTTAAAGAAAACACTTAAGGATATATTTGCCTCTATTTTTGAGGCAATAGGCATAGGTGAGGTTGATACTGAAAAAACGACTTTGATTGAAATGGTTGGAAAACTCATCGAAAATCTGAGTCAAAGATTGGTAGACAACGGCGACACTATTGTTGATGATTTAGAAAGAATCGGAACAACAATTCGTGAAGATTTCCTTCCTGCTTTCTATGAGGTAACAGATTGGATCACTGAAAATGATCATATCGTATGGGGATTTATAAACGCTTTTGTTATTGGTACTGCAAATCTTTACGTAGTTTCAAAATTATGGTCAGGGATAGCAGCTTTTTTTGGGGTAGCTCTAATAGTTATTGTTGGTTGGGCAGTATGGGCAAGAGATAGACTAATCGGTTTTATTGAATGGATGTTCTCTGCCTTTGGATATTCAAGATGGTGGTCTCTTGGTCAAATATTCATGGCTGGTTTTCGTGATGGGATTATAAGTGGAGTGCTGAGTCTTGCCCAATATGCTTTTCCTTATTTCTATTGGCTGATAGATGCTATGAAAAGCATCTTGGGTATAAGTTCTCCTTCTGTCATAATGGAGGCTATGGGAAGAAATCTGATGGAAGGCATGGCACTCGGTATCCAGAAGGGGATGGAACTGCCCGCGATGCAGATGGATATGGCGGTCAAGCATATCCTAGAACCTGCCATGAGTCCATTACAGGCCGGAGGGCAGATCAACAACACGACCACACAGAACTTCACGATGAATATCAACACACAGGCCAAGACCGAGCCGATCATCTCTGACTTCAGAATGTTAGAATCCTTAGCAGGTGGTGGATAATGCCAGATATTGATATCCTTGTCCCTTATGCTTCTGAGAACTATATCAAAAACCCTTCCGTAGAGAATGACACGGACGGGTGGAACGCTGTCGGCTCTTCGATCTCGGCAGTGTATACCCGCGCTCGCTTCGGCAGGAAAGCACTCAAGATAGAAACCGACAACGCCGCACAGAATGAAGGCGTTTACTACCGCGTCAATGACACAGAACTCAAAGGCTCTGTCTTTGGCAGCGTGTACGTGCGCGGAGCCGGCTCCATAAGACTCAGGCTGATAGACGGCTTTACAGGCACGACCATATCCACCGAGAAAGTAGACCTGCATGACGACTACTGGCAGCGGATATCCATTCAGGGTATGTCTGACGGCAGCGATGATTACAGGCTGTATGTGGAGACAACCGACACCGTACAGGATGTTATCTTTTATATTGACGGGGCGATGATCGAAAAGAGCGCCTATCTCTCCACCTACATTGACGGCGATCAGGACGGATGCCGTTGGGATGGGGTCAAGCACGCCAGCACCAGCCAGAGACCGGAGAACACGCCGGATGGTGGGCGCTGGGTATCTGTGCGCGAGGATGATTGTGATCCCAATACGTACATAACGACCTTCTCTGGCCTTGGCCTTCCCCCGATCACGATCAACCGGCAGAGGATGGCGCTGTCACCTGGCTCATTCTTTGACAGTTCGAGAGTGGAAGAACGGGTGATCCAATTCACGGTCAATATCAAGGATGCCAGCGCACAGCGCAGGGCAGGACTTGGCAAGAAACGATTACATGATCTCAGGCAGTATTTGACCGACCTGATCAAACCAGACCGAGACCCGAACAATGAACCGATGTGGATGCGCTATCGTGACGGTGATCGGGCGCTGTGGATTCGGGTGCTGTATGAAAGCGGGTTGGAATTTGAAGGCGATTTCCGAAACAAATGGGTCAATGCCATCCCGCTTAGATTCCTGGCACTAGACCCCTTCTGGTATGAAGATGACCAGGAAGTAGCGGTACTGGATGTTGAGACCGAACAGGATGACGGCAATGTAATCATGGCGCGCATCAATGGCGTGTGGCAGAACCTTGCTGATGATATTGGCGATGGTGCTGGCGCAGATTATCCGGTCACAATGGTCATGGATAACAACAACAGGCTCTATGTCGGTGGTGTGTTCACCGTTGATAAAGACGGCAATAACTTACGCA
>Ga0098074_1001693_pt1 | contig 10772 bp, 15 predicted proteins | sample 32_taG_FD_75064 | JGI IMG/M metagenome (GOLD analysis project Ga0098074, IMG submission 75064) | Marine viral communities from the Gulf of Mexico - 32_GoM_OMZ_CsCl metaG | ecosystem: Environmental > Aquatic > Marine > Oceanic | place: Atlantic Ocean: Gulf of Mexico | collected 2015-07-12
CAAATTATTTTATTCAAAAGAATAATGACTCACCATTGGAAGCATGGTGTGAACAAATTGCAGAAGACACTGCTAGGGAAGATACTTATGGTGCTTTTCATAAAGAAATTTAAAAATTCAATATATGAATAGTGTATTTGATGAAGTTATCAATGAAGTTAAAAGGGGTAGAGAGGGATTAAATGTAGGCTTACCAATGGGTTTTAATAGGTTAGTAGAATACTTGCCTAATATCCAACAAAGTACTTACTATTTAGTAGGTGCAGGTACTAAAGTAGGTAAGACCACACTAGCAGATGATTGCTTTTTATACAATCCTTATGACTATTTAAAAGCTAACCCAGATTCACCTATTACATTAGACATTGATTACTTTTCATATGAGATAGAGAAGAAAGTAAAGATAGTTAAAGGTATAGGTAGAAAACTGTGGTGGGACCACGGTATAATAGCTGATGTAAATCAAATATTATCTAGAGGTAACAACCACTGTTCAGATGATCTTTATAAGCTTGTAAAAGGCTATAGAAATTACTTTGAAGAGATGGAAGATGTAGTTACTATCCATGACATGCCAGATAATCCAACTGGTATGAATAAGTATTTGTATAGAAAAGCTAATGCTTTAGGTAAGGTTGAGTATGAAACTATTGGTAAAGATGCTGAAGGTAAAGAAATTACTAGGTTTAAAAAGTATACTCCAGATGATCCAAATAGATATTGGATTATCATTATTGACCATATTGCCTTAATGAAGCAGGAGAGAGGGTATAGTACTAAACAAAACATTGATAAAATGTCTCAGTACTTTGTACAGCTTAGAAATAACTATGGTGCAATACCTGTAGTTATTCAACAGCTTGCATTTGACAGTGAGAATGATGAGCGTTACAAGTCAGGTAGACTTACACCTACACTAAAAGATTTTGGTGACAGTAAGTATACTACTAGGGACGCTAATGTTGTTATGGCTTTGTTTGACCCTTCTAGGTATAATTTAGACAGATTTCAGAACTATGATGTTAGAAGATTAGGAAACACATATAGAAATCTAGAAATATTAGCCAACCGTGATGGTGAACCTAATGTTAATATAGGGCTTAATTTTATTGGTCCTGCAGGTACATTTAGGGAATTACCAAAAGCATCTGAAATTACAGATGCACATTATTTAAAAGCTTCAAGAATGGAACGTTAAATTTAAATTAAAATAAGTATGATTGAAATTAAGTTACCTACTAAAAAAGTAAAAAGTAGTACTAACAATCCTAAACTTATGCTAATGTACAGTCCTCCTAAAACAGGTAAGACTACATTACTGTCTAAGTTAGACAATTGTTTAATTATTGACCTTGAGAATGGTGCAAAGTATGTAGATGCGCTTAAAATCAATGTTAATAGTTTAGAAGAATTACAAGCTGTTGGGACAGAAATTGTCAAAGCAGGTAAGCCGTACAAGTATGTTGCAATTGACACATTAACAAGATTAGAAGAGATGTGTTTGCCAATTGCTAAAGCTATGTACAAAAAGTCACCAATGGGTAAGAACTTTGACGGAGATTCTGTCTTAGAATTAGCTAATGGTGCAGGTTATTTATGGTTACGTAAAGCTTTTCAGTTGTGGTTAGGTAAAATTAAACATTTAGCTGATCATGTTATTCTTGTTGGTCACATCAAGGATAAATTTATTCAGAAGAAAGGTAAAGAAGTTCAAGCTAAAGATATTGACTTAACTGGTAAGCTTAAACAAATCACATGCTCTGACGCAGATGCTATTGGATATTTACACAGAGGAGACAACAATGAGCTGTTGTTAAATTTCCAAAGTTCTGATGTTATTAATTGTGGTGCAAGACCTTCTCATCTAAAAGGCAAAGAAATAGTAGTTGCTGAATATGATGAGGAGAAAAATGATCTCAAGAATGTTGCTTGGGATAAAATTTATGTTGATTAATTAAACTTTTAAAAATGGTAGAGATTTCTATTAAAGCAGTGCTACAGCACTTAGAAAATGGTGTAACAAGAACCACAGACAGCAAGAATTATAACCCAGAACTTAGATCTATTGAAGAGATTTATGGGTTATCTAAGGGAGATGTAAGAGAGATGTTTAAACATCCTTTATTAATTAACAAGAAGACAAAGCCACCAAGAGCTTTTACATTAATTGATGATCTTACTGCAGAGTTGGAAGCAGCACAAGCAGCACAACAAGCAACTACACCTTCTTATGGTGCACGTCCTGCACAAACTACTCAGTTGCCAGCAAATACAGACACAACTGATGTTTATTTAACTGACCAGAATTCAACAGAGCAATAAGTAGTTGCTCTATTATTATTAATTTTTTATTTTTAAAACCCAAGTAAATATGTACGGAAGTAGATTAGACAGTAAAGGAGAAGCTATTCAAGAGAATAGCCAGTACACAAACCCAGTAGCGGGAGAAAGAGTTAAAGGAAACACAATAGAATCTATTGGTTTAGCTGAAGACAAAGATGGAAACATTGTTGAAACTAGAGCAAATGTAGTGTTTAAACAAGCTAATGGTGCAACAGTACGTTGGACTATCTTTGAAGCTCAAGAAGACTGGCAGTTTGATAGTCTTAACAGAAACATCAAGCATTTAGCTACTAAGCTTATGACTGAAGATGAGTACTATGCTGGTATTGAAGCTGGTGGAGCACCAACAGATTTTGTTAGCTTTATTGACAAGTTAGCTAAGTTATTGTTACCTAAAGCTCAAGGTAAGCAGTTCACTATGAAGTTTGTTTACAAGAAAGGATATGTTAGCGTTCCTTCTTTTCCAAACTGGATTGCATTACCAGAAAATGAAGATACTTTGTCAACTAATCCAAAGTATGACAAGTATGAGAAAGAAGAGCCAACTGAAGAAGCAGATATTGCTACTAGCAGTGTTGGTTCAGATGTATTTTAACATCATTATTTAATTTGAAATCTAGCAGGAGGGCTTTTGTTCTCCTGCATTTTTGTCTTTGTATGTATGGAAAGAGAGATCTTACAATAGAAAACGTTAGAAATAGAGTTAACAGCTATGACTTGTTTTCTTACTATTGCTCCCCTTTTAAGAGTATAAATGTAAGATTCTGTAGTGAGCTTAGGGATGACAAATATCCTACATGTTGTGTATATGCTTACAGTAATAAACTCTTTTATAAGGACTTTGCAACAGGTGATTCATATGATGATATTGGCTATATCAGAGCAAAATACAATGTAGACTTTGTGACAGCCTTATCATTTATTAACAGAGATTTTAATCTAGATTTATCAGCAAAAACTTTAAATGGAATGCCTACAATGCAATTCTTTGGAGTGCCTGATAAATCTGTTAACATCAACAAATATGTTAAAGAAACAGCTGTTATTAAAGTACAAGTAAGACAGTGGGAAAAAGAAGACAAAGCTTTTTGGAATGATAAGTATAACTTTACTTCAAAACAACTTAGTTTTTACAAAGTTTATCCAATAAAATTCTTTTGGATAAACAATACTATGTATAGTTGCAAAAAGAACAGTTACGGTTATTATTTAGGAAATAGAGAAGGTATTGCAAGGTGGAAAATATATCAACCTTTGCAGCCTAGAGAAAGTAAATGGTTTTCAAATATAAATAGAGAAGATGTACAAGGAATTACTCAATTACCAGAAACAGGAGATACTTTGTATATAACATCAAGCTTAAAAGACATAATAGTTTTACGTAAACTTGGATTGAATGCTATTGCACCTAGTGCAGAAACTACTATTATACCAGAAGATATTATCACTATGCTGAAAACAAGATTTAAAAAGCTAGTTATTTTCTATGATAATGACAATCCAGGTATAATTGCTTCAAATAAACACTCAAAAATATATGAAGCATCAGAAATATTTGTACCTTTTAAGTATATATCTGAAGACATAAAAGATCCTAGTGACTTTGTTGAAAAATACAGTTACGAAGAACTTTTGGATGTTATAAAAAATGAAGAGAAATGAGTGACAAAGAAGAAGAAATAACAACAGCAGAAAAATTATTAGCATTGTTTTTACATTTAGTTAAAACTGTTCCAAATGATAAAGAATTAGGCACAACAATGCGCGCTATTGTTGACAGACTTTTGAAAAATCAGAGTTAGGTTAATGATATTTATAAAAGGAAATGTTCCAAGTAGCAAAAACAGTAAACAGTGGACAGGGCGTATGCTCATAAAGTCAAAGACCACTTTGCGTTATGAAAAAGCTACAAAAGAACAGTGGGAAGAGAATAAAGAAAAATTTCTAGAATTGATTGATGGTAAAACAGTACCATATCAAATAGGATTTTATTTTGTGAGGGGAACTAGGCATAAATATGATTGGGTTAATCCTGTACAAACTATACAAGACTTAATGGTACGTTATGAGTGGTTAGAAGATGACAACACTACTATAATGTATCCAAAGCCTTTTAAAATAAAAGGTAAAATGGGACACTATGATAAAGAATGTCCTGGAGTTTATATTAAAGTCTTTTAAAATGTTTAGTGAAAATGTTAAAAAACAGTTACATGTTTTAAAAATTGATAGCAATAAGCCTGTAAATAAAATACGGCTATTGCTAGAAAAAGAATTAGATAAGTCTAAAAATCTAATGAAAACAAGTCATCAGAGATATATAGAAGTGCAAGATGCTTATTCTGTATTTATGGAAGAATACACTAGCATTCTAGATATCAAAGATGCATTATCTTAATTATTTAAATTTAAAATTTTTTACAATGAGAAAAGTTACTGTAGTATCTACTGCAACAGGAGGAAAGAATGAAGTTTTATCAAGTGCAACTACTTGGGGAGCACTAAAACCTCAATTGTCTGAATTTATGACAGGTGAAATGAAAGTCACTGTTAGAGAAACTAGAAATGATTTATCTAACGCAGATGCAATTTTACCTGAAGGTGATTTTACTTTGTTTTTATTCCCTGTAAAAGTAAAGTCAGGTAAATAATGGCTAAGAAGAAGAGTAAAGTTACTGTTACTCATCCTTTTTCCTCACCACAAGATCACATGAAACATCTACAAAAGAAGTATGATGATCTTTTTGATGAGAGGTTAAAGAAATTAGCAGAACTAAAAATAGTACTACTAAAATAAAGTTAATAACAAGAGAGGGCCTTGTGCCCTCTTTTTAATTTTAAATTTATGGGAGAAGAAGAAGATGCATTTGCAGAAGCAGAAGCGTTATTACAACGGTTGCAATCAGAAGAGCAGCAAAGAGAAGTTCAAGCACAGCAAGAAGTTGAAGTTATTGAGCTTAATGACAGTAACACAATGGAGGTTGTATCAGGACCAGGTATAATAGAACAAGCAGTTGAAGCACAGTCAGTAGAAGAGCCAGTTAAACCAAAGATGATTCCAGACAAAGATGTTATAGCTTCTTTGGATAAACGTATTGAAGAAATGGTTCCTTTATTGAGTGAAATATATCCAAACAATTGGCACATATATAGAAATCAAGATTATATAAAATCAAATCCGTTTTTACGTAAAGTTATTTTTGAAACTGGAGATAAAGATGATTTTGTAACTACACATCATACAATAATTGCAATTAGATTTCCTGAAATAACTATTACTAATAGTAAAGGACACAGTAATGTTATTAAAGACTTATTTGTATTTATGTATATGTATATAAAAACAAAACCTACTGATGAAAACCCTTGTACACTTGTATTTAGTTCTAATATAAAAGGCATTAGATCAACTTTAAGAGAAGAAGAGTTTGTCAGCGATTATATACATTCTCATTTGCCTAGATCTAGAAGCAATGATTATGGAAAACCTTGGGCACCTTCTATAAGTACAGGAGGTTTTTGTGTAGGTGGAGGTACTGAAACATCTTCAGCTTTAGCTGATTTAACTTATAGGTTTGACATATTACAATTTGAGTTGTTTTTATATCAATTATCTACTTATGTTAGACATGAAAGTTTAGGAGGCGGTCCTTATATAAGAATGGAGAATATAAGAATAGGTAGAGGTGTTTCTTATAGTTCAGAAGGAGTATCAGACTGTTCTGCTACTGTTCGTAATTATATAAACTACTTACACAATACAGGAATACAACTTCCTCTTAAATCTTCAGTTGAAAATAGTGGAAGGCAAAACGTTCTTGTTTATGACTCTAGTAATGAAGAGCATTTGAGAATACTGGGTAAAATAACATCTTATCCTTATGAAAAAATAGGCATAAATAATTACGTACCTCTTACTGCAGACATTAATGTTAAAACTGAAGAAGAAATAAAAAAGTTAGAAGGTTTAATGTTTGATTTTAGAGGAAACGTAGTGACTTTTAAAGTCATACCTCATCCTGTGTCTAAAGTTAAAGACCCTGTTAAATATCCTTCACACAAATTAATGGACTACACCGTTGCGTGTATTAATTCTAATATTAAAACATTTAATTCATTGCTTTATGCAGAATAAAACAAATTTAAAAAAGTATGAAGAACATACTTTACCAGAAAACGCTACTATTATAGTAAGCCAGAATTTATTAAATCAAGTAGCTTACCTACATAAAGTAGTTGGAGGTGTAGAATGGAGTGGTGTGCTTGTTTACAAGACTATAGAAGGTTCTATTGAAGATTACAAAAACTTTGTAGTAGAAGCTGTAGAAGTGATTCCTATGGATGTAGGCACGTCAGGATACACTGAGTATGAAATAGAATCAGCAGATGAGTATGTATTTAAAAACTTACTTGAAAGAGTAATGTTAGACGATAAGCTAAAAATAGGTCACATACATACACACCATAATATGGACTGCTTCTTTTCAGGTACAGATATGTCAGAGTTGCATGAAAATGCTCCTAATCACAACTATTATCTGTCGTTGATTGTTAATTTCCAAGACTATACTAGTTGGAAAGCAAAGATTGCACAGATTAAAACAGTAAAGACAAAAGGTTCTGCAGTGTATTCTTACAAAGGCACTAATGGTTTAGTTAAGGAAAAGGTATTAATAAATACTGAAAAAGAGATTTTATCTATGATAAACCTAGATGTAAAAACTGAAGTTACTTTAGAAGATGATTTTATAAGTAGAGTTAATCAGCTTAAAATAGAACAAGATGAATTTATTAAAAGTAGACCTGTAGTAGGTACCACTAATTGGACTGGTTATGGTAAACGTATACATAACAACCATGCTCAACCTACTTTGTTTGATACTCTTGGTGAAAGCTTTAATCCTACAGAACGTTTAAATATAGATGTTTCTAGTAAAAATATAGCTGAGTTTGCTTGGAAACTTATTAGTCAATCTAATGAGCCTTTAGGTACTCTAGATAACACTTTAAACATTTTAGATAAAACGTTTATATCTAGTCCAGGTACTTCAGACTTATATGTAGACGGTCTTATTGAAAATTTTGATTTGTTGTTCATAGACCACTTTAAAACTACACCTACTTTAAACTCTAAAAAGATTGTTATTGATAAAATAGTTGAAATTTTAGAAGAAAAGGAAATGCAAAACAACTATATATCAACTATAATTGAAGACACAGTAGAAGCATTAACAATAGAAATTCTTGTAGATGACTCTCCAGGATTCTAAAAAATTAAAAAAAAATGGAAGATCCAAATCAAACTGTTGCCATTGAAGGCGTAAATACAAATGAAAATGAAATAAATCTGAATCCTAGGCATGCTAGGTTTTCAGATTTAATGTGGTATGACCCTAATGATCCTCCTCACGCACTTGTTGGTGGTGTGGGAGGTATAGGTTCTTGGTTATCTTTTTTGCTAGGTAGAATGGGCTGTAATCTTTATTTGTTTGACAATGATGAAATTGATGAAACAAATATGGGTGGTCAGCTTTATCAGTCTGGTCAGATTGGTATGTCTAAAGTAGAAGCGGCTTCTATGAACATCTACAGTTTTTCTAATAATTCTAATATAGAAACTTTTAGTAAGTACACTGAAGAGTCAGAAGCTTGTCCTATAACATTTTCTTGCTTTGATAACATGAAATCAAGAAAGATTATGTTTGATACATGGGCAGAAAACCATGACGGTAATGGTATTTTTATTGACGGTAGAATGCTTGCAGAATCTTTTCAGATTTATGCAGTTATTCCTGGAAGAGAAGATAGGTACAGAGAAACGTTATTTGATGATAGTGAAGTTGAAGAGCAACCATGTTCTGCAAAAGCAACTTCACATACTGCAGCTATGATTGCAGGTATGATGGTAGGCATATTTACAAATTATATGTCTAATATAAAAACAGAAATGGACCTTAGAGAAGTTCCGTTTTTTACCAGCTTTGAAACACATTTATTAACATTTAATTTAGAACTGTAATGCATTTTAATTTTAAAAACAGTTACCCGTCAAACCTCTGTAAGTATAAAGATGAAAACAATCCTTTGATGTCTTTTTCTATAGGTAATGATTTGTCTTTAAAGTATTTAACTTTTAAGACTTCTGATTATGTTCCGTTGTGTGCTTTGCAGTTTCCTTATTCTGAAAATCCTGATTATTATGTAGATCGTCATTTTTCTGGTTATAATTATTATAGAAATGAAGCAAGAGATGCTGTAAGAAGACTTACAAGTTATCAAGAAAATTTAACTGAAAATAGAGTTATTTCTAAGTATCTTTATGCTGTTAACAGGGAAAGCCATGTGCTTGAAGACTGCCAAAGTGATGATTTTTATGAAAAACTGGTTAATACAGAAATAGAAAATTTAACCAATAGAGTACATGAAGTAAAGAAAGATCTTCTTTCTATTGATTTTAATACTTCTGTTCAAAATGTACATAATAACTATGGTAGAGTTTCTTATAAAAGAGTTTTTGATAAAGTAATTTCTGGCAAAGAGGGTTCATATAGGAGCAATAAATATCTTAGTTTTCAGTTAGATAATTTGAGGACATCTTCTTATTTATCTAATTATGGATTTTGTGCAAAAATTAACTGGACAGATTCTAAATCACCTATATTTAAGTTTATTAAAGATATAGAGGTTTTGTTCTCTTATATGGTAAAAGTAGAAATGGTTCCTTATGTTAAGATGTGTTTACTTTTAGGAGAAGAACCCCATCCAGATAGTTTAGAGTTGTGGGTTAATGATAAATTGGATGTTCCTAAAGGAGAACATAAAAATATACGTCCAAGATATCGTAAAAATGTTAAGAATTTTGCAGAAAGCAGAGGTATTAAAATAGAAGAATCTTCTGATTTGAATGCAGATATATTTAAAACTTATAAATTACCAACTTTTAAAACAATGAAAAAAAGAAAAGAGTGGTATAATTTTATAAGTAGCGGAGTTATAAATAGTTTATGTCATGAAAATCAGAGGTATTTTAAATTATGAGTAAAGTATTGTTAATAGACGGAGATTCTTTGATATACTATGAAGCTTTCAAAGATCAAGATTTAGAAAAAGCTATAGAAGGTATAAACAGTAGGCTTCTGCACATGTGTGAACAAAATGACACAGAAAAATATGTTGGTTTTTTGACTAAAGGTAGCTGTTTTAGATATAAAGTAGCAAAATCAAAAGGCTACAAGTCAACAAGACCAGCAGAAAAACCAAAACTTCTTTATCAACTATTTGATTATATGCGTGATACACTAAAGTTTGATATAGTAGAACAATTAGAAGCAGATGATTTAGTAGGTTACTGGAGTAATCAATTAGAAGGGTTTAAAACAGTTATCTGTTCCCCTGATAAAGATGTTTTAAAACAAATACCAGGTAAACATTACAACTACAGGTGGACAGCTAAAAGTAGAGGAGCTTGGGTGACTACTTCTGAAGAAGACGCTGAAAAATTCTTATGGCAGCAAGTCTTAATGGGAGATTCTACAGATGCTATACCAGGATTACCAGGTATAGGTGAAAAGAAAGCACTTAAGATTCTTGAAAATAGTAAAAGTCCTTTGAACAACTGTAGTAAAATGTATAGTGCACTGGTATTAAGTGAGTATGTTAAAGCGTTTGGGATATCTGAAGGTGTAAGCAGGTTTGCTGAAACTTTTAGACTAGTCTACATTTTACGTACTCTTGAAGACGTGAAGAGAGAAACAGGTTTGGTGCTAGAAAAGCCTCAAATCAAAGTAGTGAAGTAGATTTTTAATTATGACTAGTAGTATTAAATGTGATGAAGTAGGGAAAGTAGTAACTGTTAACGTGGTGTCACCTAGACAGTTACAGCTTGTTCCATTATACAAAGGCGGTGAAATTTATGATGATAAAGGTAATCTTGTAGAAATAAATTACGGCAAGGATTACACAGTTAAAACAGGAGAAACGGTGCACATTAAAAAGCAACGTTATAAAGTGCAGAAAATTGAAAAAATATTTAATGCAAAAGGTGAGCATATTCTAGGTTATAAATTACATATAGCTACATTAAGTAAAGCTTCTATGTTTTTATTTCCCTTTTTAGGCTATAACCGTACCTTTTTTTCTTGGAATTCATCTTTTGTCAACGCTTTTGTTTGGAAAGAAAATGCTGAAGAAGGTAGATTTATTTATTTGTGGTACAAATTTATACCATCTCTAGAGATGGAAGAGTTTGAAGAAAAGCTAAAAAATAATGTAAACTTTATAGACGCTGAAGATGTTGATAATTATCATGTATTGTACAGATTTTTAGTACCTGAAAAATTTGAAGAAGACTATGACAAAATTATAGAAGGTAAATATTCTTACATTACAGAAATTGCAAAAGAACGTATCTTAGATTTTCATTTTTCTAG
>Ga0098074_1001696_pt1 | contig 10748 bp, 8 predicted proteins | sample 32_taG_FD_75064 | JGI IMG/M metagenome (GOLD analysis project Ga0098074, IMG submission 75064) | Marine viral communities from the Gulf of Mexico - 32_GoM_OMZ_CsCl metaG | ecosystem: Environmental > Aquatic > Marine > Oceanic | place: Atlantic Ocean: Gulf of Mexico | collected 2015-07-12
ACGACCAGCTTGGCGCCCTCTTCGACACCAGAGTCGATATAGCCCAGGATCTTGTCGCGGTGCATCTTGGTGACCACCGGACCCATTTCAGCGTCCTTGTCGGTGGCCGGGCCGATTTTCAAGCTCTCGACGCGGGGCTTCAGCTTTGCGACGAGTGCGTCGGCAGTTTCCTTGCCGACGGGCACGGCCACGGAAATGGCCATGCAGCGCTCGCCGGCTGAACCATAGCCAGCGCCCATCAGCGCATCGGCAGCCTGATCGAGATCGGCGTCAGGCATGATGACCATGTGGTTCTTGGCACCGCCCAGCGCCTGCACGCGCTTACCGGCCTTGGTGCCGCGCTGGTAGACATATTCGGCGATGGGCGTGGAGCCCACAAAGGAGACCGCCTTGATGTCGGGATGGTCGAGAATGCCGTCGACCATTTCCTTGTCGCCATGAACGATGTTGAGAATGCCTTCGGGAAGCCCGGCCTCCATGAAGAGGTTCCAGGCCAGCATGGGCGCGGATGGGTCACGCTCGGAGGGCTTGAGGATGAAGGCATTGCCGCAGGCGATTGCGGCCGGATACATCCACATCGGCACCATGGCCGGGAAGTTGAACGGGGTGATGCCGGCGACGACGCCCAGCGGCTGACGGTCGGAATAGCTATCGATCGAGGGCCCGACATTGCGGGAGAATTCGCCCTTCAGAAGCTGGGGAATGCCGCAGGCGAAATCGACGCAGTCGATGCCGCGGGCGACTTCGCCCAGCGCATCGTCATGGACCTTACCATGTTCCTTGGAGATTTCGCGGGCCAGATCGTCAGCATATTGGTCGAGCAGCGCCTTGAACTTGAACATGACGCGGGCCCGCTTCATGGGCGGAGTATTGCCCCAGGCTACCTGTGCCTTGACGGCACTGGCGACGGCGGCATTGAGCTCGTCCATGGTGGACAGTGGCAGTTCGGCGCTCTGCTCTCCCGTGGCGGGATTGTACACCGGGACGCGGCGGGTGGATGACGAGACATAGCGCTTGCCGGCGACGGCATTTTCGATGACGTGCATCAGGGCTTCCCCTCCAGATTAGGAACGTTCATTCTATATTCTTCTGTATAGAATTCTTGTTCCATTCTATTCAAGCGTCTTGAGGATGCCCGACAGGGTCGAGACGATTTCGCCGATCTGGCTTTCCGAGATGATCAGCGGCGGTGACAGCGCGATGATGTCACCGGTGGTGCGCACGAGCAGGCCCTGTTCATAGGCCTTGAGGAAGGCCGAGAAGGCGCGCTTGGTGGGCGAACCGGCAATGGGTTCAAGCTCGATGGCGCCGACAAGGCCGATATTGCGGATGTCGATGACGTGCGGCAGGCCTTTGAGGGAATGTAGCGCATCCTCCCAAGCTTTCGCCAGCTCCGCCCCGCGAGTGAGCAGGCCCTCTTCCTTATAGGTATCGAGCGTGGCCAGGGCCGCCGCCGAGGCCACCGGATTGCCCGAATAGGTATAGCCATGGAAGAACTCGATCATGTGCTCGGGTCCTTGCATGAAGGTGTCATGGATTTCGGCCGAAACCATGACCGCGCCCATGGGGATGACGCCATTGGTGAGGCCCTTGGCCGTCACCATGATGTCGGGCGTAACATTGAAATAGTCTGCGCCGAAGGGCGTGCCGAGGCGGCCATATCCGGTGATGACCTCATCGAAGATCAGCAGGATGCCATGTTTCTTGGTGATCTCGCGCAGGCGCTTGAGATAGCCCGGGGGCGGAATGAGAACACCGGTTGAGCCGGCCACCGGCTCGACGATGACCGCGGCGATGGTGGAGGCGTCATGCAGGGTGACGATGCGTTCCAGCTCATCGGCCAGATCGGCGCCATGCTCGGGCAGGCCACGCGAGAAGGCGTTCTTGCTGAGGTTGTGCGTATGCGGCATGTGATCGACGCCGGTCAGCAGGCTGCCGAACATCTTGCGGTTGGTGACGATGCCGCCCACCGAGATGCCACCGAAATTGACGCCGTGATAGGCGCGTTCGCGACCGATGAGGCGGGTACGGCTGCCCTCGCCTTTCACGCGATGATAGGCCAGCGCGACCTTGAGCGCGGTTTCCACCGATTCCGAACCTGAATTGGTGAACAGCACATGATCAAGGCCATCGGGGGCCAGATCGACAAGGCGATTGGCCAGCTCGAAGGCTTTTGGGTGGCCCATCTGGAAAGCGGGGGCGTAGTCCAGCTCGCCCGCCTGACGGGCAATTGCCTCGACGATTTTCGGGCGTGCATGGCCGGCATTGACGCACCACAGACCCGCCGTGCCATCAAGCACCTGGCGCCCGTCGGAGGTGGTGTAATGCATGTCCCTGGCGGCCACGAACATGCGTGGTGCCTTCTTGAACTGCCGGTTTGCCGTAAAGGGCATCCAGAACGCGCTGAGATCGTTTGGCGCAACATTGGACGAAGTGGACACGAACGCTCGCTCCCGTTGAATTTGACCTGGCCTCGTTTTGGGACTTGACGCGACGGTCTGAACCCCGGAAATTTTGACCAGTTGGAAAAATGTTAGCATCCCTACACATTCCCGCAAGGCGAAAATGGCCGTGAAAAAATTGAAAGCTGCCGAGCACCCTCCGGTCAGCGCCAGACGGCAGCACAAGGCCGACGCCAAGGCGGCCGCCTCCCACCCGCCGGCGCGTCAGCGTCCGCTGACCCGCATCCAGAAGGAAAAGCAGGACATTATTCTCGAGGCGGCGCTGGAGGTGTTTTCAGTGCACGGCTTTCGCGGCTCGACCATCGACCAGATCGCGGAAGTGGCCGGAATGAGCAAGCCGAACCTGCTCTATTATTTTCCGCGCAAAGAAGAGATTCACCGCCGCCTGATTGCCGCCTTGCTCGACACCTGGCTGGCCCCGCTGCGCGACTTCGACGAGCATGGCGACCCGTTTACCGAGATCCGCTCCTATATCCGCCGCAAGCTGGAAATGGCGCGCGACTTTCCACGCGAAAGCCGGCTGTTTGCCAACGAGATGCTGCAAGGGGCGCCGCGCATCAGCGAGATGATCGAGATCGATCTCAAGGCGCTTGTCGATGAAAAGGCGCAGATCCTGTTGACCTGGATGGACCAGGGCAAGCTGGCCAGAACCGACCCTTACCACCTGATCTTCTCGATCTGGGCGACGACGCAGCATTATGCCGATTTCGACGTTCAGGTGCGTGCCGTGCTGGGCAAGGGCCGCAATGGCGAGGGACGCTTCGAGGATGCTGCGCGCTATCTCGAACAGCTCTTCATGCATGGATTGGCACCCAAGCCACGCGGCAACGGATCGGCCGGCAGTTGACCGGTGGGGCGCCGGGGCTCAGGCGCTCTGGATCATCGGGCCGCCCGGCAGGGCCGTGGCGATATTGGCCAGCGTGGCTTCCTGTGCCTCGGTCCGGCTGTCGCCGGCAAAACAGAAGGCGCCGCCATCCAGGCGCTTGGCCTCGTAAAGCGCCCGGTCCGCCTGCTTGAGCAGGGTCTGTGCGGGATGGCCGAGCCCATCTTCCACGATACCGAGGCTGATACCGACGCTGATATTGCCGCCAACCGCATTGAGCGGAGTGGCGACGGCAGCGATGCAATCGCGCGCCAGCCGCGTCAGATCGGCCCGCTGCCGGTGGCGATGCACAATAGCCACGAATTCGTCCCCACCTATACGAGCAAGGAACTCTCCGGGCAGCAATTGCGCCGTCAATCGTTGCGCCACCTCGATAAGCGCCAGATCGCCGGCATGGTGACCAAACAGGTCGTTGATCGGCTTGAACCGGTCGAGGTCCAGGGCGAGCACGGAGAAGTTCCATTCGCCTGCCGCAAGCCGGGCCAGCTCGCCTTCCAGCGCCAGGCGGTTGGGCAGGCCAGTCAGGTGGTCACGCAGCGCCTGTCGCTGCGCGGCGATGCGCTCGGTTTCGGTGCGTCTTACGTGGCGCAGCATGGCAACCAGACAAGCCAGCACGACGCTGATCAGCACCAGCATGAGCGGCACCCGTGATGGGGCGAAGGTGGTGAAGAGGAAGAGGCCCGGTCGGTCGGCGGTCCAGGTCAGAAACTGGCCACCCAGTGGCCCTGAAAGCAAAGGCAGGGACTGCTCGAACTCCCCCTGTGCGGGTCTTTGGGTAAGGGCCAGCCACTTCAGGCCGGCAATGGGACCCAGCTGTTCCATCGCAGGCCTGACCTGGTCCTGGGGCAATTCAACAAGAATATCGGCGATACGGGCGGCGCGCGCACGTTCTTCGGTCATGGAGAGACTATCGGTGGTCTGCATGACATGAATGGCCGAAGCGACGAGGAAGACCCCGGCAAGGAAGGCGCCCACAAAGGCAGCAAGCACCAGGCGCCGGATAGGCGCCAGTGCCTTGACCGGATCCGTGTCCGGCAAAGTCCTGATCTTGTTGATTTTCGCGTCCACTGCGCAGGCCCTGCATCCGGGACCGATCTTGACCCGGCAATGGTTGGCAAGTGGTTAGCGTGGCAAGCGAAATTCAGTGCGCGGCGGCACTGGCCGGCAGCCGCGCCATCAGTGCCAGCGGGCGCCCATCGGGGTCGGCAAAGAAAGCCATCCACTCCTCGGTACCATCAGCATGCCGATGCACCCTGTGCGGAGGCTGGAGAAATGCAACGCCCTTGGCCGTCAATTCTGCGTGGGTCGCTCCGATATCGGCAACGGCAAAATAGAGGATCGATTCGCTGCGCGCCTCCTGGCTCTGCTGCAAATAGAGCCGCACGCCATCGGCATCGAAGAATGCCATGCCCTCGGCTTCGATCAGCAAAGGCAGGCCAAGCACATCACCATAGAAGGTCTTGGCGGCGGAAATATCCCCGACCGTCCGGACGATCTGGCCAATAGGGCCAAGCGGACCTGAGTTCATGGCATGCTCCTTTTGCTCCACCATAGTCCACGCACTTCGACACGACCACGCTAGCGCTCTGTTGCATCCCTCCTTAACGTCTGCAGGGCAATGGTCTCGGGCGAGCGAAGGATACCACCATGCCGGATCAGACCCCCATCACACTTGGCCGCAAGGACTGGTTGTGGCTGGTCTGCATCTGGGCATTGGTAGCCGGCACCCAATTGTGGCGCAGCCTGTATGGCAGTGCGGGCACACCGCTGTTTCTCGATACCGACGATGCCATGCGCATGGTCGTGGTCCGTGATTTTCTCGATGGCCAAGGGTGGTACGATCTGGTGCAGCACCGGCTTAACACCCCGTTTGGCGCTGAAATTCACTGGTCCCGACTGATCGATCTACCCATAGCCGCCCTGTTGTGGCTGGCGCGCTTGTTCACCGATCCCAGACAGGCAGAGCTTGTCACTGGGACAGTCTGGCCGCTCCTGCTGCTCGGTGCGTTGCTCTGGCTCAGCACAAGGGCAACGCTGGAACTGGTGGGCCGGGCCGGATTGCTGCCTGGCCTGGTCCTGCCCATTCTCAGCCCCGCCATCCTGGCCGAATTCTCGCCCGGCCGGGTCGACCACCACAATGTCATCATCCTCCTGACCATGACCACGCTGCTGGCGAGCCTGGTGGCTTTGCGCCGCCCCGCTGCCGCCTGGATTGCCGGTTTAGCCGCCGCGCTGGCACTTTCGGTTGCCTTGGAAGCCGTGCCGGTATTGGCGGCAGCCATGCTGGCATTTGGCCTGGCCTATGTCACTGACCCGGCTCGCGCGGCAAATCTCAGGCGCTTTGGCCTGGGGCTGGGCTTGGGCCTGACCGTGCTGCTGATGCTGGCCCGCCCGCCGGATCGCTGGCTGGAGGCGGCCTGCGACATGATCTCGCCGGTTTACGCTATGGCCGGTCTATTGGTCGGGGCCGCCTTCACCCTGGTTTCGCTGCTGCCGGCGCCGCGTCAGGCCGTGGCACGGCTGGGGCTGCTTGCCGTGCTCGGCCTGGCCTGTGGCGCGATCCTTGTCCTGATCTATCCGCAATGCCTTGGCGGGCCTTATGCCTCGCTCGACCCCTGGCTGCAGAAGAACTGGATCGCGGCCATCATCGAGGCCAAACCCTGGCATAGCTCGCTGCCAGATTTGCCCGCCTATGCCATCACCGTGGGCGCCCCGGTGTTTCTGGGGCTGGCGGGCGCGATCCTGGCCTGGCGCAAGACGCCTGAGCAGCGGCTGGGCTGGCTGACGCTGGTGGTGTTCCTTGGCTGCACCATGCTGATCATGCTGGCACAGATCCGCGGCGCGCGACTGGCCATATTGCCCACGATTCCGGCGGCGGCCTGGCTAATTGTGCGCGCCCGCACGATCTACATGGCCCGGCCGCGCCTGTGGCCCGCCCTTGGGCTGATGGGCGCCTGGCTGGTGTTTTCCGGAATCGTTATGAGCCTTGTGGTATCATTTGTTGTCAACGCCCTACCCGACGGGCGGGCCGACATCGTGCGTGCGACGCGGGCGAGCAAGCTGCCTTGCCTTGTGGGCGAGGCCTTTGCCGACCTGCGTGGCCTGCCGGCCGAACGGGTGATGAGCCCGATCGATTTGGGCGCGCACCTGCTGCTTGAAACGACGCATGCGATAGTGGCCGCGCCCTATCACCGTAATGAGCGGGGCGTGCTGGACGCCTTTGCCTTCTTCAACCAGCCGCAGGACGACGCGCGGCGCATCGCCAGCGAGCGGGGGCTGGGGCTGGTCGTGACCTGCCCTGCCATGCCCGAAATGCGCGGCGCGGGCCTCAAGGTACCGGAGAGCCTCGCCAGCCATTTTGCTGCCGGAACGCTACCGGACTGGCTGGCGGATGTGTCGCTGGACGGGCCGCTTAAGGTCTACGCCATCCTGCCATAAACGAAACGGCGCCCCGGAAGACCAGGGCGCCGTGGATCGCTTCTGACCAATTACTGGGCCGCGACGCCGGTACCGATGGGGCAGGAAACGCCCGTGCCGGCAAGGCCGCAATAGCCATTGGGGTTCTTGGCCAGATATTGCTGGTGGTAGGTCTCGGCATAGTAGAAGGGGCCAGCGGCGGCGATCTCGGTGGTGATCTGCCCGAGACCCCTCTGGTCAAGCGCGCGCTGATAGGCTGCACGGCTGGTTGCTACGATTTCGGCCTGTTCGGGCGTGGTGGTGTAGATGGCTGAGCGGTATTGGGTGCCCACATCATTGCCCTGCCGCATGCCCTGGGTTGGGTCATGCTCCTCCCAGAAGGTCTTGAGCAGGGTTTCAAGGCTGATGCTCCTGGGGTCGTAGACCACCTTGACCGCTTCGGTGTGGCCGGTGCGGCCTGAACAGACCTCTTCATAGGTCGGATTGGGCGTATGGCCGCCCTGATATCCCACAGCGGTGACGATCACGCCTGGCAATTGCCAGAACAGGCGCTCGGCACCCCAGAAGCAGCCAAGACCGAAATAGATGGTTTCGGCCCCGGCCGGATAAGGTGCCTTGAGAGCTGCGCCATTGACGAAATGCCCGGGCGCGACGGGCATGACCTCTTCACGACCCGGCAGTGCTTCGGCGGCGGTGGGGATGGTGGTCGGCTTTTGACGGAAGAACATGAGTTGCTCCTTTCAGCCCTCTATTCGGTTGTGACCCCTGGTCGGTTACGCCCGGACCAGTGCTTTCAGATCTGTTCCTGGCGCAGAAATCGCTCGCGGCGCGGGCGCCGGCCCAGCAGCGCAAGGACAATGCCGGGCACGCCAAGAACGGCAAAGGCAGGATAGGTCAGCAGCGCCTGCATCGCCGCATCGAGCAGATCGGCAAAGAACCGGCTCTCAAAGAAACTGGTGACCGCTTCCAGGCTTGGCGGATGCAGTTGTGTCCAGACCTCGCCAAGGCTGGCAAAGACGAGCGCATTGGCGGCCAATGATTTCGTCCCGTCGATGACAAGCAGAACAAGCGCCAGGCCGATGAGCCAGGTGCCCAATATTCTCAAGACAAGCCGCATTCGTGTTTCCCGTGCCTGACGTGACAAGTCGAACCGGCCTGGTTCGTTCCGCAACAGACGCAGAAGCCTTGTGCCATGCGGTTGGACCAGCGGCAAGCCGATGTCCTTTTCGATATCGTGCGCGGCCCCGCCAAAAACAATCTGGGACGCGCCAAAGTGATCCCTTGCGCCGCAAACGATGATGAGTATATTGCGCCTCGCTCGCAGCGGCCCCCAGGGGACCCGTTATCCCGGCCTTTCCAGACCGGGCAAGAAGCGATGCGGAGAGGTGGCCGAGTGGTCGAAGGCGCACGCCTGGAAAGTGTGTAGGCGGGGAACCGTCTCAAGGGTTCGAATCCCTTTCTCTCCGCCATTATTTTCTGGTATATCATTGAAATCAAACTGCTTGTTGCTCTGCTTCGGCTGTTGTGTGCACCAGAGTATGTACTTTTAAGTTTGGTGCCCGCGCAGGGTCAGAACGTATAGTTTGCGCGTTGTGACTACAGCTGTTCCCTTTGAACTGCAGGAGCGTTGCGGCGGCACTGTCTTGTTGACCGAACCCCTTCGGCTCGAGGTGCGCCTGAGCTTCATTGGTGTACAACGATGGGGCATCCAGGCCGACCGTGCGTTATGTGAATACTGTTGGTTCTTTGTCCCTGCGTTAGCGGCAGCAGTGCGCCCCATTCCGGCCCCTCAAACGGGATCTGTGCTTTGCCAGGAGCTGCCATTTGTCGCTGAGCCCACTGCACAACACAGGACGACCAAGGGCTCGCGGCAAGCGACTGGAAAATTGTAACAAAACTGACAATTAAATGTCGTTTGCCTGTTAGGCGAGCGCCCTACCTACCCCGCCATTCCAGTTTAGCGGGGCCGTCCAATGACCTTTTCCTCTCCCTTCCGCCGTGCCGTTCTTGGCGCGACAACAGCGCTGCTTCTTGCAGCGACCTCCGCACTTGCCATGTCGCAGAACCGCCCTGACCTCGTGGTTGGCGTTGCCGATTTGCCGCCGACCCTCGAGCCGGGCAAAGAGCTTTCAAATGTTGGTACGCGCGTCAATTACAGCGTGTTTGACACGCTGATCCGTCGTGACTTCCTGTCCGCTGAAGGGGCTGGCGGTTCGGCACTTGTGCCTGGTCTTGCGACCGAATGGACGCGCCTTGATCCTCTGACCCTTGAGGTCAAGCTCCGCGATGACGTTCGTTTCCACAATGGCGCGCCGCTTACGGCCGAAGACGTGGTCTTCACTTTCTCGCCAGAACGTCTGTCGGGTGAAAATGCGATCCTGCCCGAAGGCCCTGCCTATTTCTCGGTTTTGGCTGAGGTGAAGGCCATTGACGAGCATACTGTTCAGTTCGTCACCAAGGCGCCCGATCCGCTGCTCGAGCATCGCATCGCGTCCTGGGCCTCATGGATCGTCAACAAAGAAGACTGGGAAGCGAAGGCTGCCACGGATGGCGGCATTCCCATGTTCCCCGTCGGCACTGGTCCTTACATGCTCGATGAATACAAGGCCGATCAGTCCATTCGTCTCGTCGCCTTTGACGACTATTTTGATGGCAAGCCGACGGCCGCTTCTGTGACCTTCCGCGAGATTCCAGAGCCCTCAACTCGCGTCGCGGGTCTGGTTTCGGGTGAATTTGACATCATCACCAATGTCGCCCCCGACCAGATCGCTCAGATCAACAGCTATGACGACATCGAAACCCGTTCGGTGGTTCTCGCCAATTCGCATGTTCTGGCCTATGGCACTCAGGATCCGGTGATCCAGGACGCGCGCATCCGTCAGGCGATGAATCTTTCGATCGATCGCCAGCTGCTCAACGAAGCGCTCTGGGGCGGGCAGGCTGTTGTGCCCAATGGCCACCAGTATCCCGAGTTCGGCGAGATGTATAATCCGGACCACAATGGTCTCGAATACAACCCTGAACGCGCCAGGGAACTGCTTGCCGAAGCCGGCTATGACGGCGGTTTGATCAAGTACACCACCCAGCCGAACTACTATCTCAATGCCCTGCCAGCGGCTCAGGCGATCATCGAAATGTGGAAGGCCGTCGGCCTTAATGTTGAACTCAATGTTGTCGACAATTATTCCAGCCTAGACATGGCAGCGCTGCAAGTGCGCACCTGGTCGAACTCCACTCGGTACCCCGATCCGGTTGGCGGACTCTGGAACCTCTGGGGTCCGTTTGGTGGTCCGCAGCGCGGCGTTGGCAATTGGGCCAACACAGAAAATCTTGATCGTTTCAACGAACTCGGCCGCATCATCGAGAGCAATGTCGAACTTGACGTTCGTCAGCCGGCGGCCTTCGAAATGCTTGAACTCTGGGAAAAGGATGCGCCGGGCACCATTCTGTATCAGCCGCTCGAGACTTATGGCGTGTCCAAGGACGTCAACTGGCAGCCCTACACATTCTACTACATGGACCTGCGCCCCTATAACCTCAGCTTCAACGACTGATGGGGACGGTGTCCAATTCCAAAGGAGGCGGCACGCTTGCCGCCTCCTCTTCGTTTCCTGAGGATGGGTCAGCCGCTCCTCTCCTCGAGGTTTCGCGCCTCACCGTTTGTGCCGGTCCCAACGCCTTGGTTGAGGATGTGAGCCTGCTGCTTCGCCCGGGGCAGACGCTATGCCTTGTGGGCGAAAGCGGATGTGGCAAGAGCCTGACTTGCATGTCCATGCTCGGATTGCTTGAGGATAACCTTACCCTTGGTGGCTCTGTTCGCCTCTTCGGCACTGAAACTGTCGGCGCCTCCGTCAGCGTTCTCAATGATCTGCGCGGTCGCGACGTCGCCATGATCTTCCAGAACCCGATGGTTTCTCTCAATCCGGTGCAGCGCGTTGGCGCCCAGATTGCCGAGGCGATTGTCGAACACACTCAACTGCGCGGCA
>Ga0098074_1001697_pt1 | contig 10736 bp, 12 predicted proteins | sample 32_taG_FD_75064 | JGI IMG/M metagenome (GOLD analysis project Ga0098074, IMG submission 75064) | Marine viral communities from the Gulf of Mexico - 32_GoM_OMZ_CsCl metaG | ecosystem: Environmental > Aquatic > Marine > Oceanic | place: Atlantic Ocean: Gulf of Mexico | collected 2015-07-12
TGATCACCAAGGCCAAGAAGGGCGACCTGCACAACCGTCGCGAGGTCCTCAAGACCATCCGCGACAAGGGTGTCGTGCACCACCTGTTCACCGAGATCGCGCCGACCTTCGCCGAGCGTCCCGGTGGCTACACCCGCATCACCAAGATCGGCCCCCGCAAGGGCGACAACGCCCCTATGGCGGTCATCGAGCTGGTGACCGAGGCCTACTCGCCGAAGGCGCCGAGCACCAAGAAGACCGAGAAGGCCGCCGCTCCGGCTGCCGCCCCGGTCGAGGCGCCCGCCGAGGACGCCGTGGTCGAGGCCGACGTCGACACCGAGGCCGAGGCCACCGAGGCGCTCGAGACCGAGGCCCCCACGGCCGAGGAGTCGGCGACCGAGGAGACCCCCGCCGAGGAGGTCGCCGAGGACGCCGCAGCCGAGGAGGCTCTCGCCGAGGAGACCGCCGAGGCCGACGAGCCCAAGGCCTGATCCGCAGCACCTGCCGCATCCGACGAACCCCGTCACCAGACTCCTGGTGACGGGGTTCGTCGCGTTGGTGGCGGGCACGTTCCTCGTCCCGGAGGAACGGCCGGCGCGGTGGGGCGCAGCCGTGGCCGCCGAGTCGGGCCGGGGATGCCCTCGCCCGTAGACTCGGCCCCATGACCACCGACCTGGGCACCCCGCAGATCCTCAGCCCCGAGGCCGCCGAGCGCGCGGTGCTGCTGGCCGCGCCGCGCGGCTACTGTGCCGGCGTCGACCGAGCGGTGGTCACCGTCGAGAAGGCGCTCGACCTGTACGGCTCGCCCGTCTACGTGCGCAAGCAGATCGTGCACAACAAGCACGTCGTGGCCGACCTCGAATCGCGTGGGGCCATCTTCGTCGAGGAGATCGAGGAGGTGCCGGCCGGAGCCACCGTGGTGTTCTCGGCACACGGCGTGTCGCCCGAGGTGCACCGCCAGGCCGCCGACCGCGACCTCAAGACCATTGACGCCACCTGCCCGCTGGTCACCAAGGTGCACCACGAGGCCAAGCGGTTCGCCGCCGACGACTACGACATCCTCCTGATCGGGCACGCCGGCCACGAAGAGGTCGAGGGCACCGCCGGCGAGGCGCCCGACCACATCCAGCTGGTGCAGGGCCCCGAGGACGTCGCCAACATCGTCGTCCGCGACCCGGCCCGCGTGGCCTGGCTGTCGCAGACCACCCTCTCGGTCGACGAGACCCTCGAGACCGTGGCCGCGATCCGCGAGCGGTTCCCGCTGCTGCTCGACCCGCCGAGCGACGACATCTGCTACGCCACCCAGAACCGCCAGCTCGCGGTCAAGGACATTGCCTCGAACGCCGACCTCGTGATCGTCGTCGGATCCGGCAACTCGTCGAACTCGGTGCGACTGGTCGAGGTCGCGCTCGAAGCCGGTGCCAAGACCTCCTACCGGGTCGATGACGCCTCGGAGATCGACGAGGCGTGGCTCGACGGCGTCCGGACCGTCTCGGTCACCAGCGGCGCGAGCGTGCCCGAGTCACTCGTCGACGGCGTGCTCGACTTCCTGGCCGAGCGCGGCTACCCCGATGCCCAGGCTGTGCACTCAGCGGAGGAGTCGCTGATCTTCTCGCTGCCCAAGGAGCTGCGTCGCGACCTCAAGGCCGCCGGTCGTTCCTGAGGTCATCCCCGGCGCCCCCGCGCGCCGACAGGGCCAACGAGTAGAGCGGTCGGTCCTGCGCCTCGACGTACACGCGCCCGAGGTAGGTGCCGATCACGCCCATCATGATCAGCTGCAGACCGCTCAGCAGGAACATGCCGACGCCGAGGAACGCCCACCCGGGCACTGACTCCTCGGGTCGGAACACGCGCACGTAGAAGACGTACGCGGCCAGCAGCACCGACAGGAACGAGATGGCGAAGCCCAGCCGGGAGATCCAGCGCAGCGGAGCGGTCGAGAAGCCGACGATCCCAGTGGCGGCCAACGACAGCATCTTGCGCAACGGGTAGCCCGTGCTCCCGGCGTAGCGCGGGTCGCGGTCGAAGAGCACCGCCTCCTGGCGGAAACCGACGTGGGCGACGATGCCGCGCAGGAAGCGGTCCTGCTCGCGGTAGCGGTTCACCTCGGCCACGACGCGGCGGTCCATCAAGCGGAAGTCGCCGACGTTGCGGGGAATCTCGATGGAGGCCATGCGGTCGAGCAGCCAGTAGAACCCGAACGCCGAGGCGCGCTTGAACGAGGAGTCGCGACGGCTGCGCCGCTGGGCGAACACGACGTCGACCCCGCCCTCCCATCGTTCGATGAGCTCGAGGCTCACCAGCGGCGGGTCCTGCAGGTCGGTGTCCATGACGATGACGGCGTCCGCGTCGACGCAGGCGTCGAGGCCGGCGGTGACGGCCACCTGGTGCCCGAAGTTCCGCGAGAGGCTCAGCACGGCGACGCGGTCGTCGTCCTCGCGCAGCTTGAGCAGTCGGGGCAGCGAGTCGTCGCGGCTGCCGTCGTCGACGTAGACGAACTCGAACTCCAGGTCCGGCCGGGTCGCGGTGGCAGCGAGCAACTCTTCGTGGAACGCGGGGAGGGTCTCCTCCTCGTCGAAGACCGGAAGCACGTAGGCGATGCGCCTGGCCCCTTGCGTTCCTGTCATCGCCGCCCTCCTCCGAGTCGTGCACGTCGTCCTGCTCTGGGAGGATCTTGGCATGGCCCGCTTCCTCGACGTGCACCCCGACAACCCGCAGCCGCGGCTGCTCGGGCAGATCGTCGAGGCTCTGCGCGACGACCAGCTGATCGCCTACCCCACCGACTCGGGATACGCGCTGGGGTCGCGGATCGGCAACCGCGAGGGCCGCGACCGCATCCTGCGCATCCGCAAGCTGGACGACCGGCACCACTTCACGCTGGTCTGCAAGGACTTCGCCCAGCTCGGTCAGATGGTGCACGTCGACAACGCAGCCTTCCGCGCCATCCGCTCGGTCACGCCCGGCCCCTACACCTTCATCCTGCCGGCGATGCCCGACGTCCCGAAGCGCCTGCTGCACCCGAAGAAGAAGACGGTGGGGGTGCGCATCCCCGACCACGTGTTCGTCCAAGCGCTCCTCGACGAGCTGGGCGAACCGTTGCTCAGCAGCACGCTGATCCTGCCCGACGAGGAGGCTCCGCGCACCGTCGGCTGGGAGATCAAGGAGGACCTCGACCACGAGGTCGACATCGTCGTCGAGGCGGGGGAGACCGGAGCCGAGCCGACAACCGTCATCGACTGGTCGTCAGGCGTGCCCGAGGTCGTCAGGCTGGGAGCCGGTGACGCGGATCGTTTCGGCTGAACCGCTCGGCGATCACCCGTTGCCGGACGTAGAGGACGCCGAGGCAGCCGCCGTAGCCGACCATCAGCGCCAGGCTGTGGTGCGACAGCGCCGAGATGATCGCCTGCGCGTACGAGTCGCCGGCTCGAGCCACGGCCTCGACGCTGCCCAGGGCCACGAGGACGAACGTGCCGAGCATGAGCAGCGGCGGCAGCACCCCGACGGTGAAGAAGTCCTGGGGGCGCACCGCCAGCGCCAGCGCCAGGCAGCCGAGCACGAACAGGACGTCGAACAGCGCGGTGACCCGATCGGTCACCAGGAGGTCGAGCCCGACCGAGGTCAGGGTGAGCGCGACCGCGAGTGCGGCGGCCTCGCGGCCGGACACCCGTCCTTCTTCCCAGATCGTGCGGGAGTCGGGCAGCCTCACCCGCCCACTGTATGGGCGGGCGGCTCGTCTCCTGGGTCGGCGCGCCGGTCGACCGCGCGGAGCGTGACCGGCCGCGGGCGCGGCAGGTCGGCGTCGACGACGCCGAGGTCGTCGAAACGTCGCGCCTGGACGAGCACCCGCGACTCCCACGAGCCCATCGCGCCGTTGAAGTGACCGACGGCGGCGTTCAGCGAGCGGCCGAGCTGGTCGAAGTGCGTGCCAAGAGTGCGCAGCCGCCCGTGCAGCTCGCGGCCGAGCCGGTGGACCTCCCCGGCCTGGACGGTGAGCGCCTCGTGCCGCCAGCCGTGGGCGACGGTGCGGAGCAGGGCGATCAGGGTCGTCGGTGTGGCGAGGACGACCTGCCGCTCGGCGGCGTGCTCCAGGAGCCCGTCGTCGGCCTCGAGCGCCGCGGAGAGGAAGGACTCGGCGGGCACGAACAGGACGACGAACTCGGGGGTCTCCTCCAGCGCGCTCCAGTACCGCTTGGAGCCGAGGAGGTCGATGTGCGAGCGCAGCTGGCGGGCATGGCGCGCCAGGTGCTCCTCCCGCTCGTCCTCGGCGTCGGTGCCGGTGGCGTCGAGAAACGCGTCGAGCGGCACCTTGGCGTCGACCACGACGTCGCGCCCGCCGGCCAGGTGCACCACGAGGTCGGGTCGCAGGGTGCCGTCGCTCAACCGGGCCTGCTCGGTGAAATCGCAGCGCGCGACCATGCCCGCGAGCTCGACGGTGCGGCGCAGGTGCAGCTCGCCCCACCGGCCCCGCACCTGAGGGCGACGTAACGCTGTCGACAGGGTCTGGGTCTCGCGGCGCAGGGTCTCGGTGGAGGTACGCATGTCGAGCACCTGCTGGTGCAGCTGGCCCTGCCACGAGACGCGGTTCTGCTCGAGGTCGCGCATCTGGTCGTGCAGCCGGTCGAGGCTGTCGCGGACGACGGCCTGCTCGGCAGCAGCGTCGCCCACGACCTCGCGGGACCGGAGCAGGCCACGACCGAAGCCCCATGCGTTTCCGAGAACGGCACCGAGCGTCAGGCCGCCGATGAGAGTGAGGAAGGTCGCCAGGCTCATGGGGCCACCATGACCGAGACCACCGACAGCCAGCGGTGTGGTCACAGATCGAAGAAGTCTCCGAGCCACTGCTTGATCTCCGCCAGGCAGGGTGCGTCCACCCGACCCAGGACCTCCCCCACACGGTCGCGGCTGAGGGTGCGCGGTTGCTCCGTCATCGCGAAGCCGGCAGGCAGGCCCGCCTCGCCCGAGAGCGCGACGTGGTTCGGCCAGCCTCGGTCGGTGCGTGAGACCGGAACAGCCACGAGCAGCGTCGTGATCACGTCCAGGTGCCCGTCTGACGACACCACGACGACGGGTCTGCGCCCCGACTGCTCGCGCCCGACCGAGGGATCGAGCCAGGCCCAGACCACATCGCCCTGACGCAGTGCGCTCACCGGGTGAGGTCGGCCTCGAGCCACTCGTCCGTCTCGGCGTCGTAGGCCGCGCGGACGTCCGTCGGGGTGGCCGTGATGGCCGTTCGGAGGGACTCGAACCGCAGACCGCGATCGGCGGCGTCAGCCAAGCGCGCCAGGTGCGCCCCCAGGCTCACGTGCGCCGCGGCAGCCTGTGCCTTGAGACGATCGCGCGTCTCGGAGGAGACCTTGATCGTGGTGACAGTCATACCGAAAGTATACGGCCCGTGCGAGGGTTCAGCTCAGGTCAGATCGACGACGACCGGCGCGTGGTCGGAGGCGCCGGTGCCCGCCCGCTCGTCACGGTCGATGAAGGCGTGGGTGACGCGGCCGGCCACCTCCGGCGACCCGAGCACGAAGTCGATCTTGAGTCCGCGATCGCGCTCGAACCGCTGCCGGTAGTAGTCCCAGTAGGTGTACCCGGGCGCATGACGACGGGTCACCTCGGCCCACCCGTCGTCGAGGAACGCCTGGAACGCGGCTCGCTCGGGCGGGGTCACGTGGGTGCTGGTGCGGAACTGATCGACGTCGAACACGTCCTCGTCGGTCGGGCAGATGTTCCAGTCGCCGACCAGTGCCGTCGGAGCGTCGAGCCAGCCGGTCGCGGCTTCCCTCAGCCGGGCCAGCCAGTCGAGCTTGTAGACGTAGTGCGGGTCGTCGATCTTGCGGCCGTTGGGCACGTAGAGCGACCAGAGCCGGACGCCGCCGCAGGTGGCCACGATGGCCCGCGCCTCGGCGGCGAGCGGGTCGCCGAACCCGGGCATCCCCGGGAAGCCGACCTGCACGTCGTCCAGCCCCACCCGGCTGATGATCGCCACGCCGTTCCACTGGCTGAACCCGGCGGCGCAGACGTCGTAGCCCATCGACTGCAGCCCCATCAGAGGCAGCTGGTCTTCGCGCGCCTTGGTCTCCTGCACGGCCAGGACGTCGACGTCGTGACGCTCCAGGAACGCCTCAACCCGGTCGATGCGCGAGCGCAACGAGTTGACGTTCCAGGTGGCGATCCGCACGGGCGCGGCGTCCTCAGAACGGGTTGGGGACGGCGCCCCAGCTGCGGCTGCACTCGGCCCCGCTGCGGCACGTGACCAGCGTCTGCGTGCGGCGGCGCAGCTCGGCCAGCACGCGCACGTAACGGGGGTCGTCGGCCACGTTGTCGACCTCGGAGGGGTCGTGCAGGTGGTCGTAGAGCTCCTCGATGCCGTTGGCGAAGAAGCGTGCGTAGGTGTAGCGGTCGGTGGTGACGCCGCGCCACCACCAGCCGTACCGGAGGTCCTCGCGGGTCTGGGGTCCGGCCTGGATCAGCACCGTCTCGCGCATGGGGGAGTTGCGTCGCACCGCGGGCATCAGGGACATCCCGTCGACGGTGACGAGCGGCTTGGCCTTGGCGAGGTCGGCGATGGTCGGCGCGATGTCGATCATCAGCGCGCGCTGGCTGCGCACCTTGCCCTTCGGCACGCCCGGGCCCCGGATGTACATCGGCACCCGCAGCGACTGTCGGTAGGGCACGTTCTTGGTGATCAGGTTGTGCTCGCCGAGAAGGAACCCGTTGTCGCTGGTGAAGATGATGTAGGTGTTCGACAGCTCGCCGGTGCGCTTGAGCGTCTTGACCAGGTCGACGATGCCCTCGTCGACCGCCTGGAGCGTCCGGATGCGCGAGCGGAAGACGGTGTTGACCTTCTGCTTGGTCGGCAGGTTCTTGCTCTGCACCAGCGAGTTCTTGTCGCTCGTGCGGTCGCGGGTGTAGCCGGCGTCGCGCAGCGAGGGGGAGTCGACGTTCGAGAACTTGTGCTTGAACCGGGTCGGCGGCAGCGCCTCGGCGGTGGAGGGGATGTCCTTGATCTTGTCCAGTCGCCCGTGTGGCGCCACGTGGGAGGCCCAGATGAAGAACGGCCGCTCGCTCCGCGAGAAGTCCTCGACCAGCGAGTTCATCCGCATGTTGATGTAGTCGACGTTGTTGAGGTCCTTGAAGAACTGCTGGTTGCCGTTCTGGTACATCTCGTAGCCCACGTAGGAGTACGGGTTGATCATCGCGGCGTCCCAGTAGTCCCAGCCCGGCTGGGGCTTGCCCTTGGTGCCGTACCCGTTGAGGTACTTGCCGGTGAACGCAGTCTGGTAGCCCACGCGGTTGAGCCAGACAGGCAAGGTCGTGTGGGTCTTGAGCGCCTTGAAGTTGAACGGGTCCTGGTTCGACTTCACGCCGTTGTTCTGGGCGTACTGACCCGTCAGGATGGCGGCCCGCGCCGGGCAGCACAGCGGGTGTGGCGACAGCGCGCGGCTGAAGGAGACGCCCTGGCGGGCCAGGGTCTTCAGCGTCTTGGGCATCCACCGCATGTCGCTGACGGTCTCGTCGTCGGTCGTCACCAGCACGATGTTCGGACGCTTCACCTTGCGCGCGGCGCCGGGGCTTGTCGTCGACACCAGCGGGGACGGCGAGTCGGCCGCGGTCTCGTCGTCCGCGCCGGGCTCGAACAGCGCGCCGGTCGGCGCGCCGGTGGCTGCGGAGGACGGGTTCTCGGCCTGGGCGTTGGACGGGCTCGGACCCGTGGTGAGGAGGCTCAGGGCGATCGCTCCGACCAGGGTCACCAGGACGACACGAGGCCTGGTGACGGGGGAACGCATGCGGGACATTGTGCGGGACGACGGGCCGTTCTCCCGCATCGGGGTTGCCGGAGTGAGGGGAGCCGCGTCGTCGTCCGTAGACTCGCCGCTCGTGGCTCTCACTATCGGCATCGTCGGCCTGCCCAACGCGGGCAAGTCGACCCTCTTCAACGCTCTGACCAAGAACGACGTGCTCGCGGCGAACTACCCGTTCGCGACGATCGAGCCGAACGTCGGCGTGGTCGGCGTCCCGGACTCACGGTTGCCGAGGCTTGCCGAGATCTTCAGTTCCGAGCGGATCCTGCCGGCGACCGTCGAGTTCGTCGACATCGCCGGCATCGTCCGCGGCGCTTCGCAGGGGGAGGGCCTGGGCAACAAGTTCCTGTCCCACATCCGGGAGTCGTCCGCGATCTGCCAGGTGACCCGCGTCTTCCGCGACGAGGACGTCACCCACGTCGACGGCGAGGTCAACCCGGGCAACGACATCTCGACCATCCAGACCGAGCTGATCCTGGCCGACCTCGAGACCGTCGAGCGGGCGGTCACCCGGTTGGAGAAGGAGGCCCGCAAGGTCAAGGAGCTGGCCGCCAACCTCGAGGCGGCCCAGCAGGCCAAGGAGGCCCTGGAGGCGGGCACGCCCATCGTGGCGACGTCGATTGACCGCGCGTTGCTGCGCGAGCTCTCGCTGCTCACCGCCAAGCCGTTCATCTACGTCTTCAACTGCGACGCCGACGAGCTGGCCGACGAGGACCTCAAGGAGCAGATGCGCGCGCTCGTGGCCCCTGCCGAGGCGATCTTCCTCGACGCCAAGTTCGAGTCCGAGCTCGTCGAGCTCGACGACGAGGAGTCCGCGGAGTTCCTCGCCGAGGCCGGCGTGACCGAGCCCGGGCTCGAGGTGCTGGCGCGGGTCGGCTTCGCCACCCTGGGTCTGCAGACCTACCTCACCGCAGGCCCGAAGGAGTCACGCGCCTGGACCGTCAAGCAGGGCGCGACCGCTCCGGAGGCGGCCGGCGTGATCCACACGGACTTCCAGAAGGGGTTCATCAAGGCCGAGATCGTCTCCTTCGACGACCTGGTCGAGGCCGGCACCATGCTCAAGGCCAAGGAGGCCGGCAAGGTGCGCATGGAGGGCAAGGACTACGTGATGGCCGACGGCGACGTCGTGGAGTTCCGCTTCAACGTCTGACACTGGGCGTGGTCCGCGCTCAGTGCGGCAGATCCGGACGTTCCCATGGCATCGACATGGCACCAGTTAGTGCGCGTGCTCCGACCCGCGCCAAGAGTGCCGATGTCGGCTCGTCCGGCGGCGCCCTATGCGGGGGGCAGGTCGAGGAGTACGTTCACAGGGTGGCTGGTCCTTCCGCGGCTGCGTCCCAGCAGTGAAGGAGTCCGTCCATGTTGACCAAAGCCCTCCTCGTTCGTCTTGAGGCTCTGCCCGGCAAGGAGTCGGAGCTCGCTGAGTTCCTCAAGGGTGCCCGGGCGATCGTGATGGACGAGCCTGGCACCGTCGCGTGGTTCGCCATTCAGTTCGGCCCGTCGACCTTCGGTGTGTACGACGTGTTCCCTGATGACGAAGCCCGGGACGCCCACCTCGCCGGTGGTGTCGGCCAGGCCCTGGGGCCGAACACCGGTGTCCTCTTCTCCGAGCCGCAGATCGAGAGAATCGACATTCTCGCGGACAAGATTCCGGGGTAGCGGGCGCACGGGCCGGGGTAGACCCCGGGCTGTGAGTCTCGCCCCGAGCACGACGTCGCCAGCAGAACACGCCGGGCACCCGCGCACAGACATGACGCGGTCGCCACGTTGAGACCCACCTGGTCAGGCGCCGGCAACTGACGCACTGTCGACCGTCCGGATCTCGGCAGATCCGGACGGCGACGTCGTGGAGTTCCGCTTCAACGTCTGACAGGCACGGTGCGGGCAGGCGTCGGGAGTCACCGCGCCGTCGCTCGCTCGCCTACGACCGCTGAGGCGCTCCGTCGCCTCCCGACCGGTCGCCCTCGGGGTGCTCTCGCTCCTCCTCCACGCGTTTGGGCACCCGGAGCAGCCGCAGCCCGGTGACCAGCCCGACGCCGCCCACCAGGTTGCCGAGCAGCGACCAGCCGAGGGCGCCCAGGAGCGCGCCGATCCCGAAGTCGGCCCCGGCGAACAGCGCACCCATCATGAAGAGCGAGTCGAGCACGCAGTGGAACAGCTCGGCGCCGGCGAGCAGCGCGCCGAAGAGGAGCGCAGGCACCAGCTGCACCCCGAGGTTCTCGGTGGCGTGCTGCATGCGCGTCATCAGGGTGATGACCGCGCCGGCGAGCACCGCGAGTGCGAAGCTGCGGCCGCTGACACCGAGTTCGGCGTAGTGGGTGCCGACCTCGATCGCGGTGGCCTCGAGGTCGGGGCGGGCCACGATCACGATCCACATGATCAGCGCACCACCGGCCAGGTTCATCGCCAGGGTGACGCCCCACAGACGCGCCAGTCCGGCGAGCGTGCCGCTCCGAGCGACCACCGCGGTCACCGGCACGAGGAAGTTCTCGGTGAACAGCTCGCTGCGCGCGAGCAGCAGTGCGACGAAGCCGATCGAGAACGCGAGCCCGGCCAGCAGGGTGTCGCCGGTGTGCTCCCTGACCACCAGGTAGGCGAGCACGCCGAAGCCGACGTCGACGCCGCCGAGCAGCCCGGTGGAGACCAGCGCGAGCAGCGGGCGCTCCAGTCGTTCCTGGCCCTCCTCGACGAGTCGGTCGAAGGCCTCCTCGACCTCGGGCTCGGGGCGGTCGGGGTCGGTGGGCACGGGGGGACTGTAGGTCGGTCCATCGGCTCGCGGCTCACCCCGCGGGTCCGAGGCGGGTCAGCTGACGAGGGGGTCCGGGGTGGGCTCCTGCAGCCGGAGGTCGCCGTCCAGCACCGGTCGGACGTCGCCGGCGTGGCCGACCCAGCCGACGTCGGGATCGAGCTGGCGGATGACGCGGGCGGGGTTGCCGGCCACGACGGAGAAGTCGGCCA
>Ga0098074_1001698_pt1 | contig 10728 bp, 11 predicted proteins | sample 32_taG_FD_75064 | JGI IMG/M metagenome (GOLD analysis project Ga0098074, IMG submission 75064) | Marine viral communities from the Gulf of Mexico - 32_GoM_OMZ_CsCl metaG | ecosystem: Environmental > Aquatic > Marine > Oceanic | place: Atlantic Ocean: Gulf of Mexico | collected 2015-07-12
GACGCAGCGTTTACGTCACCACCATACTTCTGCAAGGAAATCTATTCAAAGGATGATACCCAATCATGGGTCAGATATAAAAAGCCAGAAGAATGGAGGCAGGGCTTTCTCAAGAAGATGCTCCAGCTTCAGTTTGATGCACTTAAGCCAGGGTGTATTGCCGCTGTGAATATTGCCGATGTCAGAATCAACAATAAGGTGATTGAGATCTCCAGGTGGACAGTCGAAGACGCTATAAGTGTGGGATTCATCCATGAGGATACATGGGAGTTTCCAATCACCACTGGCTATGGCCAGGACCAGGACCACCAGGAATCCTTTGAGCCTGTTTACATCTTCAGGAAGCCAGGGGAACGCATCGAGCAAAAGCCAAAGAAAAAAGCAAGAAAGAAGAAAGCAGACGTAAGTGATGTTGAGCTGCATGAACTCTTTGGTTCGTCAGATGAAAAATACGTGAACGGAGTAGACAGCACCATAAGAAAAACAGACGCGCAAAACCTCATAAGAAAAAATCAGATTCGCATAAAAAGAGTCGAGTCTGGTGCATTAGGTGCCGCTGCCGTTGTTAAGATCGTGGAGAAGTCAACAAAGAACCCAGGCATGAACTACAAAAAGGGTGATGTCATCATTGAAAGAGTTGCCTACTCAGATGTGGAATCGCTGTCGCTATTGGTTTCTCAGGTCTGTAGCGAAAACGAATCTGTCGATGTTCACGCAAAGTGCTGGTACAAAGACCAGGTTGCTAACAAGGTAATGGAGTCTCTTGGGCTAGCAAACATAACAACAGATAAAGCTGCCTGCGGCGAAGACCTCAACCTTTGGAAGAGGGGCGTGATAAATGGCGGCGAATAATGTATCCAAAAAAGATCTGATGAGGGCATACAGGGATGACCCCTGTAAGTTCATCACTGAAATACTTGGAGTGAACCTTTGGAAAAAGCAGCAAGACATTGCTCAATCTCTATGCGAATCCAGAAGGGTTGCCGTCAGATCCTGCCATGGTTCCGGCAAAACATTCTTGGCCGCACAGATCGCTCTATGGTGGGTCTTCACAAGGGTCAGATCCACAGTCATTACGACCGCACCAACAGGGCGGCAGGTAACAGAGCTTCTATGGAAAGAGATAAGGAAATCCTATTCTTCTGCAATAGTGAATCTAAACAAGCTTGGGTTTTCTGGGCTTGGTGGAGAGATACTTCCAAAAGCACCAAAACTCGTCATTGATGATGACTGGCTATGCATTGGGTTCTCTACTGATGACCCAACCTCTTTCCAGGGATGGCACAGTCCAGGTGGCATTCTCGCTATTTTTGATGAGGCACCTGGTATCAACCATGAGATCTGGGAGGCCGCACAAGGGGTTCTTGTTGGCAAAGACGACAGAATGATCTGCATCGGCAACCCCACAGAGGCATCTGGACCATTCTACAAAATGTTTTCGGCAGGAAAAGATACGGCAAAGTTTCACATATCCGCCTTTGATGTACCAAATGTCGCTGATGGCGAAGTTAGTATCCCTGGGTTATGCACCCTTGACTGGGTTGAGGAGAGAAAAGCAGAGTGGGGAAGGGATACGCCGATGTGGAAGTCTCGTGTTATGGGCGAGTTTCCAGACACATCTGATGCTGCTCTTGTCCCGCTTTCCTGGGTCGAGCAAGCAAACAAGAAATACGAGGAACTCGAAAGCCTTCAGTGGGTTTCGCCAGACATTGTTGCCGTTGACGTAGCGCGTTATGGCGAGGATTCTACCGTTATTGCCCTGGCCTGTGCTAAACAAGGTGTGAAAAAGCTAGTTAAAGTATCAAAAACAGATACGATGGAGACAACTGGCCATGTTGCAAATATAATAAGAGGCCAAAAGAGCGTGCTAGAGTGTAGAGTTGATGCAGATGGCTTGGGTGCAGGAGTTTACGATAGGCTAAAGGAACAGATCGGTAACGTCGCAATTGAGATGAGAGGGGGTATGAGGCCGATTAATAATGAAAGATACCTCAATCAAAGGGCAGAATGGTACTGGACACTGCGAGAAAGACTTGATCCAGAGAGTGATGATCCTATAGCATTGCCCCCAGATTCATCATTAACTAATCAGCTTACATCCATAAGATGGAAGATAAATTCCAGGGGCTTAATACAGATAGAGTCAAAGGATGACATGAGAAAAAGAGGCTTAAAGTCGCCAGATGAGGCAGATGCTGTTGCAATGGCTATTGCGAACATGGATGATAGCTCAGAGTTCTTTTTTGTTTGATGTTGTCTGATGAAAATACAGGGGATAGTGTGGCGATATGGCTTTTTTTAAAAACATAAATTTCGGCGGCATCTTCAGAAGAAAAGATCCACAAATGAAAGCACTAGCAAGCGGAGAACCAACGCTTGTAAAGTCTATCATACAGTCTCAAGTTACACCTAGACGTGGAAGCTACGAGTTATTAGATGCTTACAAAAACCTCCCGTGGCTAAGATCTGTTGTTGACAGAATCTCCAACGCAGTCGCATCTGCCAGATGGGTGGTCTACAGAGTCCCTGCCAACCTGGACAGAAGAAAATATAAGAATGGATCTTTCCAAGAAAGACTTGAGCTTAAGTCTGAACTCGGCATGTATGGCCGAATGGAAGAGGTTGACACGCCACTCTTAGGATTGATGGATGCAGCTAACCCAACAATGACAGGAAGGGCTTGTAGGCTCCTGGTCCAAAACTACATGGAACTTGTTGGTGAATCGTTTCTAATGCTCGAAAAGAACGGTGAAGGCGTGCCAACAGAAATGTGGCCAGTACCAAGCACATGGGTCAAAAGCGTTCCAAACGGCAAGCAAAACTACTTTGAAGTCAGATACAATGGCTTAGACCTACACGTTGCACCAGAAGATATGATCTGGATTAAAAACCCAGACCCCTGCAACCCATACGCCAGAGGAACAGGCGTCTCAGAGTCACTTGGCGACGAACTTGACGCCGACGAATACGCTGCAAAACATGTCAAGTCCTGGTTCTACAACAGAGCAACCCCAGATATTCTCGTTGGAATCAAAGGTGCATCTGAACCTCAACTCAGGGCAGCAAAGCAAGCATGGGAAGATAATCATCGTGGATCTGAAAGAGCCTTTGGATCACATTGGCACTCAGGTGAGATGCAAGTCAACCAGTTAAGTCAAACCTTCGCAGACCAACAACTGGTCGAGTTTCGAGAGTTTCAACGTGACTTAATCGTTAACACTTTTGGTGTTCCGCCTGAGATTCTGGGTATCCTAGAAAATAGTAACAGAGCAACTATTGAAAGCGCAGACTACCTTTTCTCCAGGTGGGTAATTGTACCAAGACTTGAGTTTTTGCGTACAGAGTTACAGCAAAGCCTGGTCCCCATGTTTGGCGACGACCTTATCTTAGAGTACGTCAACCCAGTACCAGAAGACAAGCAGCACATGCTGGATGTTGCGAAGTCTGCTCCTTACGCATTCACTGTCAATGAAATCAGATCGATGGGTTCACACAACCCAATCGAAGGAGAGTCTGGAACCTATCACTGGGTGCCACTAAATGGCTCACTGGTTCCCTCGCTTGATTCGTCCCAGCTTCAGGTTGACGACGAAGAAGAAGAGGCACAAGAGAATCCTTTATCACCAGAAGTTGAAGAGGATGAGGCTGAACAAGAGGTTCAGTCAGAATCTGAAAATAAAAAAATGGAGGAAACCTATGAAGTGGTTTGATCTCTCGCTTGAGTCTAGGGACGAGAGCTTTAACGAAAAGCTTGATGGCTCAGATGGCGTTAAGAAATTTACAAACGTAGACGTGTATGAAGAAGAAGACTCAATGTCTTCGCAAGAGGATGGCATTAAGCTTTCCTTTAACATTTCTACATCTGCCATTGATCGTGATGGCGACACAATCGCACAAGATGGATGGGATTTAGCAGATTACGAAAAAAATCCTGTAGTCTTATGGGTTCACGATGCGAAGGCTCCGCCTGTTGCAAAGGCGACAAGCATTTTTGTTGACAGCATTGCTGATCGACGAGGTGTGCTTAAGTCAACTGCTGTGTTCCCATCTCGCGAAGTGTACGAGTTTGGCAACATGATTGGCAGACTGTATGCAAATGGATTCATGAGGGGTGCCAGTGTAGGATTCATCCCTGTTGAGTACGAGATGTCCAAAGAGCGTGACGGCTACGGTGCAACAGACTTCAAAAAGCAAAAACTTCTTGAGTGGTCTGCCGTTCCTGTTCCAAGTAATCCAGAGGGCCTTGCGCAAGCTCGAAGCATTGGAATCGACACAAACCCAATGGTCCACTGGGCCGAAAAGGTTTTAGATGAAAACGATCACGTTCTTGTTCCAAGAGCAATGATTGAACAAATGTGGGCTTTCTCTAAGAAGAGCAGTAAGATTATCGTTCCTGCCTCATCCACTGCAATCGCAGAAAAAGCAGTCGATGACAGCGTAGAAGATGCCCCTGCTGTTACAGAAGAGTCGCCTGCCGAGCAGGATGAGACAAAAGAGAAGAACGAGGAGGCTGTTGATCAAACCCAGATGGCAGAGGAAGAAGTTCGCGCATCTGAAGCCAACAGTAAAACAGTCATCACATATGAGTCAGCTCATCCAAACGGAACGCCAAAAGCGCCAGAGGATGAGTCATGGGATGGCCCAAAGTACACAGCAGAGGCAGATGTTAAGGAACTGCACGAAATGTGTGCCTATTATGATGGGGATGGCGAACTTAAAGGCGATTACAAACTTCCTCATCACAAGCCAGATGGGACTGTTGTCTTAAGAGGAGTGCAGGCCGCAATGGCTTCATTGTTTGGCGCAAGAGGTGGCGTGGATGTACCTGAAAATGAAAAAGCGGGAATCTACAGCCATTTAGCTAAACATTACGAGCAGTTTGGTATCGAACCTCCACCCAGAAAGGCTGAGTGGGGAGAAGAGGAAAAAAACAACATTAGTGATGTTGACACCAATGAGCAAAACGATGATGTTACTCAACTTGAAGACATTGATAAAAATATTGATGATCTTGGTGTAGACACACAAGAAAAATGCAGTAATGCTATAGGTCGGGAAGAAGCTAAAGTGGTCGTGAAGACTGCAATAGCAGAAGAAATGAACACCCTGAGAAGCCTACTTTGTCAACTCAGTGGTAAACAAGGAGAACAACGATGAGTATTGTCTCGAAAGAAGATGTTCAATCATTCGTCAAGGATGCCTTGGGTGAGGAACTAGCTGATCTCAGGGAAGAAATTGTAAAGATGTCGCAGGAAGCACAGGAAAAAGGCGAAACTGATCGCAAATATACCCATGCTTTCATTGGTGAAGTTGCTCGTCCAGAAGTGGAAGAAGCAATGAAGAAAAACCCTGCAAAGGGTGTAAGAGCTGCGCGATTTATTCGTTTGCTTGCTGCCGGTCGTGGAGATCCACAGCGTGCATCTGATATTGCAAAATCGTGGGGCGACACAATCATGCAAAAAAGCTTGAACGAATCCGTGTTTCAAGCTGGTGGCGCATTGGTTCCTGAAGATTTCATGAATGAAGTTATCGAGCTTCTTCGTGCAAAAACTGTTGTTCGTGAAATGGGTACGCCAAGTATCCCCATGAACATGGGATCAATCACGATGCCATTCCAAGATACTGCTGCTACCGCTCAGTATATTGGTGAGCTGCAAAATATCCCACCAAGCCAACCAAGCTTTGGTCAGTTGACACTCTCGGCTAAGAAACTTGTTTCTCTTGTGCCGATTTCAAACGACCTCTTGCGCGATGCGTCAATCAACGTTGATGCGATGGTTCGTGACGATATGGTTCGATCAATGTCTCTTCGTGAAGACATTGCTTTCATTCGTGACAATGGTGGCTCCAATACGCCAAAAGGTATGCGCTTCTGGGCGTTGCCAGCAAACGTATTTCAACGTACTTCTGCTGGTGGTCCTGGTGCAGCTACTCTTGATGAGATCACAAACGATCTTTTCACAGCAATGCTCAACTTGGAAAACTTGAACATTCCAATGAACAACGCTGGGTGGCTCATGACTCCTCGAACCAAAGCTGGTTTGATGCGTCAGCGTGATCTTAACGGTAACTTTGTTTTCCGTGATGAGATGCTTCGCGGCACTCTGATGGGATACAAATATGCAACCACTACGAAAATCCCAACCAACCTTAACGTCTCAGGCGCAGGAAATGACACTGAAGTTTACTTTGCTGACTTCTCCTCGCTTGTTATTGCAGAAAGCACTTCGCTTGAAGTTTCTGTGTACGAAGGCGGCGCATTCAATGACGGCACTGGCATTGTCTCTGGTATCTCCAGCGATCAGACCGTTATTCGCACGCTGGCTCGACACGATTTTGGCGCGAGACAGCGGGGTCAAGAGATTTCCGTTATCACGGGTGTTGACTGGGGCGTATAGTCCTAACTAAAGGAGTAAAAAAATGTCTGGTGTTTCATTTGTACATGATGTGGGATCATACGTTCTATCCAATCTTCTTTTGCAAGCACGTTTTGCAACTGGAGATCCTGAGAACGATGGTGCTTCTCTTGATACCATTCCCAATAACGAACAAGAACTTGGTTCTGCCTTAATCCAGTGTGATGCGGCTGGAACCATTGGTGTGGGCGAGACTGCTACTTTGGCAATCACGCTTCAAGACTCTGCTGATGACATCGCTTTCGCTGATGTTGCCGCAGATGTGTTGATGGGTGCTGCTGATGGAGCAGATGGCCTACCTGCCAACCCAGTTATCTCTTTGGATAACGCGACACAAGCAGGCAGCTTTTCCTTTAATGTTCCTCTTCATCGCTTGCGCCGATTCGTTCGCGTTCAAGCTTTGTGGACCATTAGTGGTGCTGCTGATACAGTTGATTATCACTGTGCTGCCATTTGCGGCGGAACAGTTATCAAACCTGTAGGTTAATAGGGAGGTCTGATGGCGAAGGTTACTGTAAGATTTCAACAATCTTGTTCTCCATATTGTTCTGGTGATGAGGCAGTCTTTGAAGATAAAGATGCGGCCATTTATGTCAAAAAAGGCATTGCTTCATACGTTACGGCAGAAGTTTCGGCTGCTCCTGTGACAAAGCCAGTTATCAAAGAGGAGAAGGTGCCTTCGTCATCGGCTGACCTTAAAAAAGAAGAGCCGCCGAAGAAAAAGAAGAAGAAAAGAATACTATCCAAGATTAAGAAAAAGGCATCAGAGTAAGGAGATGACTTTTTATGGCACTAGCATCAAACGCACTTACGACGCTTCAGGATGTCAAATTGGAGCTTGGCATCTCAAGCACGGATGTGTCGAACGATAGGTACCTGGCCAGCTTAATCAACTCATCTTCTTCTCAGATTGAGTCGTTTCTCAATCGAAAACTTCAAAAGCAGACTGGCAAAGTTGAAAGATTATCAGGGTACGGCAACTATACCCTGGTTCTTTCTTTAACTCCTGTTCTGACTTTGACAAGCGTAGAGATTATCTCATCATACACGCCAATACTTTTCCCTTACGATATAAACGATATTGAGATTAAGGACGCAGACGCTGGTCTGGTCTACTATAGATCTGGTTGGCCTTGGACTGCCCCAAGACCTCCTGGGACGATTGCCAGAGATCCAAGACCTGGGCAAGAGTGGCCAGTTATCGAGGTAACATATGATGGTGGGTACGATCTGCCTGCATCTGCCTCACAGACGCTCCCATACGACATACAGCGTGCCTGTACGCTTGCAGTGGCCTCTGACTACAGGAAGCGCGGCTTAGACAGGGACATCAAGTCTCAGAAGCTCATGTCTTACAGTGTCAGCTACGAAAGAACGGGCATTGGAGAGGCTACGCTTCACAAGATGTATCCTGCTTCTCCATTTTCCTCGCAAGTAACCCAGATGCTGGTGCCGTACAGAAGAATACCAGGTGCATAATGTCTCTTACATTTATGCTTACGCAGGAAATAACTGTTCAGAGATTTTCTGGCAGAAATAACTATGGCCAGCCCCAGTTTGGATCAACCCTTACAGCGGCAGCTAGGGTTGAATCAAAGTTTGAGCTTATCAGGGATAGAGACGGAGACGAAAGAGTTAGCTCAACTCAGGTTGTGACTGAGCTAAAAATCAGTCCATCTGACAGGGTTTGGCTCCCAGGCACAGATACATCAAACCCAAATGACTCAATCATCCCCATCGCCATTGCATCAGCGCAAACACCGTCTGCCGATATAATCATGTACCATCTTTACTTTTAGGAGGCTTGAAATGACAAAAGGTTTCTTGGGGTTAGAGGTCAGTGATGCCGCAATGCTTGACATTAAAAACGAGATAAAAGAGCTTAAAAAGCAGATGCCTCAAGCATTTCTAAGGGCAGTTTACGATGAGTCTGTTCGTATTTTTGACGAAAGCCAGGAGAGAGTACCTGTTGATACAGGTGATTTAAGGTCTTCAGCTAGAATGAACGCCCCAAAGATGTCTGCCCCTGAGATTGAGATCTCTTACGACACAACAAGAGCCAACGAAAGGGATTATGCCCTTGCTGTTCACGAGGGCTATGGGAAAAACTTTCAGCACGGCAAAGAAGCCGGATACTTAATAAACGCTTACAATGCTGTCGTTGATGACCAGATTGAAAGCAGGCTGGCGCAGGCGACCATGGAAAACTTTGAGTCAAACAAAGGCATCAGGGGGCTTAAGGGTCGAAAGGGCAAAAAAGGCCCTCTGGCAAAGAAGGGGTAGCGCATGTCTATTGTCTATCAGCCTGATTTAGATGTGGTTAACTACCTTAACACCACGCTCCCCCAGTTGACGCTTGGCGTCAATTTGTTTGCTGGTCCTCTTAGGGCTTATTCCCAGGCTCCAGATCCAACAGGTGTTCCTCATTCCGCTACGTTTTGCTTGAATACTGCTGGTAGTGACCCCACGACATTCCAGAATGGATCTCAACCAAGGATACAAATCAAGAAGCCAATGGTGCATATAAAGCACAGGTCTAATCCTTATGACTTCAGTGGCGGCCAAGAGATAGTCAGAGCAATACTTAACTGTTTAGACAGGAAACAAGTTGCGACCTATATAGACTCTCAGGTTAACGATGGATCTCCACACTATCTTGGGGAAGACAAAGATGGACACCATACATGGTCCATAAATGTTGATATGATGTATTGGCTGAAAGAGTATTATGTTTACTGGGGAATCGGCCCTGCTGGAAGCACAGGTGAGGGATTTATAACAGGTTTACCAAACTCTGAGTATTCAACAAACAGGTATAGATCTTTCACCTTAACCACAGGTGCTGCCGATTATATGTATTACTGCTTCCCAGAGGACTATTCTTCTGTTGGTGCTGTTGCTTTTAGTGTTCCGTTCTCTGTAACATCTACAAGCGTTGTGGATGGTATAACCTACCAGATATGGAGATCAAACTCTGACAATCTTGGAGCTTCTACAGTTTCAGTAACTTAATGTAAAAAAGGTCTTGACGTAATCGGAGTGATAAAGGTTTATTTATATGGGGTGCATTAGTTTGGATGATCAATCCCCCCCTTTTGATCATTGTGGTTAGCCACCACCCCTCTTCACAGGGGAAACCCAATAGCAGGGGATGACTCCCCACAGGAGATAAAAAAATGACAGCAATAGCAGGAAGGCTAGGAGAATTTTGGGCGGCTGTTGACCTAACAATCGCAGGATCGCCCCAAGTCGCCACCGTCGTAGATGTTCCACAGGCAACCCTGGTAACTCCAGGCACAGATCCAGAGGCAGCAAGCACGCCAGTTTACACGCAGGCTGGTAAGCTATGCACTTCTTTAGTTGATGCAACCCTCAATGGAAACGTAGACGAGCTGGAGACAACTGTTCACAATACAGGTGGGTCGTACACCCCTGCTCCATCGCCAATTGATAAGTACCACAGTACGGCACGGACATACATTCCAAACTTTCACGATGAAACACTCGATATTACCTTGCGATATGACGAGGAAGACCTATGCCAAATGCATATTATGTATGCTGCTTTTGACTCCAAACTGTTTTGGTTCTGGTATTTTCCTGATGGACCAAAATATCTAGGGGCCTCTGCGCCAGCAAATGCCAACGCAAGGGTTTGGATGGGATCTGCTTTCGTCACAAGCTTTAGCCCTGGCACTCCACTAGACGACGTTGCAACGCTGGATCTCACTCTGAGATTAAGCGGTACAATTATGAACGTTCTGTAGTCATAAACATTTAATCTAGGAGAAAGAAAATGACAGCAATAGCAGGTAGACTAGGTGAGTTTTGGGTTGGCGCAGAAGTTGCCGCAGGCGTAGCAACGAACGTTGACCAACCAACAGCAGACGGTGGCACTGGATCGGTGGCAACTCCAGGGGCTGATCCTGAGAACATTGAGGTGCCAGTAGGGTCACTATCCAGCCCAACAGGCATTATTTTAAGCTCTCTTGTTGACGCCACATTTAATGGTAATGTCGATGAGCTTGAAACCACCGTGCATAACTCGGCTGGAACTTATGGCGTGGGCGATGTTTTACACAGCACTGCTCGCACCTATATTCCAAACTTTCATGACGAGACGCTTGATTTAACTTGTCGTTACGATGAGGCAGATGTTGCCCAGCAAAATCTTCTTTATTGTGCGATGCAATCAAAGTTGTTTTATTACTGGTACGCACCAGATGGACCACTGTATTTTGGCAGTGCAACACCAAATGCGAGGCAATTTAATGGTGCGGCCTTTGCAACAAGCTTTGCACCTGGTAGTCCA
>Ga0098074_1001702_pt1 | contig 10691 bp, 2 predicted proteins | sample 32_taG_FD_75064 | JGI IMG/M metagenome (GOLD analysis project Ga0098074, IMG submission 75064) | Marine viral communities from the Gulf of Mexico - 32_GoM_OMZ_CsCl metaG | ecosystem: Environmental > Aquatic > Marine > Oceanic | place: Atlantic Ocean: Gulf of Mexico | collected 2015-07-12
CGATATATTGCAAATAAAAAAGCACCTTTTATAGAAAGATTTGCTAATGATTTAGCTTATGGAAGAAATACACCAGCAGGACAGTTTCAAAGACAGATGGGTAGAACTGCTGATGTTTCTGATATAAAATCTATTACTTATCCTGCTCCAAATTTTATTTTATATGAAGGTGTTCCATATACACAAGGAAGAGAATTTTTAAATAGAGTTGCTTCTGGTGCAGATAAATTTGAAGATGTTATAGAGAAAAGAATTGATGATCTTATTTCTCCAGAAGGTAAAAGAAGATTAATAAATCAAGAAAAAGAGTATTTGGAATTTCTTCAATCAAATATACCTGATCTTATAAACAGTCTTAATTCAGAAGCTTTAATTGGTCGTAATATTGATGATCTTGCAGAATTAAATGCAAGTGCAAGAATTACAGAGTTAATTAAAATGCCAACTACAAATAGAGAAGCTGCTACATATTTAGAAAAAGTTGGTTTTAAAAATAAAAATCCCTTTGAAAGTGATATGGGATTATATAATAATGCTTCTTACTATTCTCCAAGTTATATTGATCCTGAAGATTATTATACTTATTTTGGATATGGTTTTGATAAACCAAGAAATATTCCTATAGGTTCTACAGTAGGGGAAGGTAGTAAATTGCAACTTGGATATACTAATATAGATAATATTCCTACAATGCATCATGAAATTGCTCATGCTTTACAAAGAAATCGTACACTTCCAATTGATGATGAACTAAGATTTGGAATAAAACCTAGAACAAATTTAAATAACTATGAACAAAATCAATATAATTATTTTAGAGAAGGTAGTGGTGGTCAAGAACCTTCAGCTTTTGCAAATGAATTAAGGGCATCAATGCTTGAACGAGGACTAATTAATGATATTTATGATAAAATTACACCAGAACTTTTAGAAACAGCCTATACAAGTTTTAGAAATAAACCACTTGGTAATTTTACTAAATCAACTACATATAATCCTTCAACTGATTTATTTGAATTTCCTAGAGGTACATTTTTAACAAGTCATCGCATATTTGATTTTATGGAACCATCTGCTAGTAATTTTAAAATTTTGGCTTCATTATTAAATAAACTTCCAGCTACAATACCTGCTGTATTAGGAACAGGATTAGGTATAAGTGCTATAGGTGGTACAGATTCTGGTCAAAATTTAGAACAACCGGTTCCAGAGTTTCAACCAGGTGGTGAATATTTTCAACAACCATTTAACAGACCGCAAGTATTTGGAAATCCAAATTTGAATGCAATGTTAATGGTTAGTCCATTTCAAGCTGCTACACAATTAAGCGGATCTTCTGCTCCAGTTAGTGCTCAGGTTATGGTTAATCCATTTGAAACTCCGCAAGATCCTTTTACAATTCCTGATTATACAGCACCAATGTCGTTAAACAAAATGGATCTTATAAATAATCCTGATATGTTTAAGGATAATATATTTGATAGAATGACTCCAGAAAGTGTTAGAAATATACTTAATGGATCACTATCACCTGAATCTTTATATGTTGGTAGTGATTGGGCTGATAATGAACCATCATTTGGGCAAAAAGCATTAAATACTTATGGTAAGTTAAGCACAGCTGCTGTAAATACTGCTGGTATTTTAAATGAATTGTTTAGAAAAGGAGATAGATTAAAAAGAGAAGAAAGTCTTTATGATATAACAAGAGCAGATGATTGGTTTCCAGCATTTGAAAATCCTGTTGGTAAAAAAGGTACATATGATATAAACACTGGTTTATTACAACAAGATGCATATGTTCCATATATGAGAACTGCTCAACGTGGTAGAGAAATGCCGGTGGCAGATAGATTTACATATATGCCTTGGGTTCAAGAATATAATCAAAGAGCTGAAGCTTTTAATGAAGAAGAAAGACGTAAAGCTGGTATAACTCAAGAATTAAAATTAAGACAAGCAGCTAAAGAATCTAGTTTAAGATCGGATGCAGAATCAGATGCTCAAGCTAAAGGTTTAACTCAAATTAGACCAAGTCTTGAAGATTATTATAAACAAAAGACAGGACTTACTATAGATCCTTTTAATATTCAGGATGCTATGACTGTTCAAGATTGGTATATGAATAATCTCTATAATAGAGAATGGATTGATAAACCAAATCAAGCAGATTCAGTAAGAACAGCAAAAACATTAGCTGCTTATAATTGGGGTCCTGATGCTCTTATGAAATATCTTACAAGACAAAAAGCTTCAGGAGTAGATATTTATAATTCATGGGATTGGTTACAGGGTTTACCTGAAGAAACTAGTGATTATATTAATAAAGTTTATAGAGGTAATGTACCAGAGTTTGAACAAGATTTTCAAATGGCAGTATCTAGAAATCCAGATATTGCTCGATTATATAGAGGTTCCCGTCAAATGGGTGGAGAATTAGAAGTTGATAGTAATACATTAGCTGCATTAATCGCTGCAGGAGCAGATATAGAAATGTTATAATATGGCAAAGATTAGAGTAAATAAACTACCAGAAGGCTTTGAAATCAAAGATGGAAAAGTTGTAAGAAAAATGCAATCCGGTGGATCTACAGGAGATCAGTCTAATTATGGTCTTGTGACTACCTATGCAGATAAAACAAAATTACCAGAACAAACTCAAGTTAGATATAGCTTATCTGCTGTTCCAAGAGAAATAGCGAATCTAGAAGCTGAAGGTGGTGAAACAGTTTTAACAGACCTTAACAATAATGGATCATTTGGTTTATACAATATAAAAGGTCCAAGACATAGTAATGGTGGTGTACCGTTATTCTTACCTCCACAATCTTTTATCTTTTCAGATACAAAAGATATGAAGTTTGATAAAAGAACTCTTGCTGAGTTTGGTATTGAAACTAGAAAAAAAATGACACCGGCTGCAGTATCTAAAAAATTTGATTTAAATAAATATTATGCGGCAATAGAAGATGAGTTTGCTGATGATATTCAAGCTCGCAGTGCAGATATGATGTTAGATAAAAATAAAATGCAATTATCAAAATTAGCATTTGCTCAAGAGTCAAAAAAGAATTTTGAAGAAGGTGTACCGTTAGCATCTTATCCATATCTTTTATCTCAGGATATAGATCCAATTCAGTTTACTCAACAAGTTGAAAATATAAGTAGAGCACGAGCAGAAGAAAGAGTTATTGAATCTTTACCTCCACAACAGCAAATGCAAATTATGATGATGAGAGAAATGGTTGAACCGACTACTTCAAGAGGTAGACAATTAAGAAGAGCTCAAACAGGTTTAGAATATATTCCGGGTGTTCCAAGATATTTAAATAATCAAAGATCAGCTTTAACGCAAAATTATACACCACAACAATTAGCAGAGCAATCTGTACAAAATGATCTTTTAAATTATCCCAATTTAAATCAAGATCAAATTACTAATTTATATCACCAATATTTAGATCATTATTTAGGATATTTAGATGATTATCAGATTGAGTTAGAACCTCATGCCTTGGCAATGCAAACACCAATTTCTACAACTATAACTCAACCTAGAACTCAAGCAGCTACAACTCAATCTTCATATACAGTGCCTGAAGGTTTAAATGCTGAACAGGCATATATGGAAGCTGTTAGATTATATGATATAGCAGAAACTACTAAAAATCGAAATGATGTATTAGCTTTTCAAAAGTTTTTCCATAAATACTATCCTGAAAAAGCTAAAGAAGTTTTATCAGAGTTTGGTCCTACAACTCTTGCTAAAGATGCGGGTTATGACACATCAGATTTAAGAGGTAATGAAGATGGTTTATGGGGAAATAGAACAAAAGCATATTTTGCAACATTAACTCCTCCTGATATTCCTGAAAAAGATATAAAAATAAATTCTAAAAAAGATGTAAAAGTTGATACTAAAGCCGGACAAGATAAAATTGAAACAGGAGATCTTGGAACAACATATAGACCGCCATCTGCAGATTTTTGGTTACAAGATTTAGAAAGGTTAAGAGCAATCCAAGATTATAATATTAGAATGGGTTTACCTTGGCAACCTGCTGTTACAACTCCTCAAGTTGGTTATACATTAGAAGATCCAACAAGATATATTGCCGCTATGAATGAACAAGCAAATATTGCTAATCAAGCAATAGGAGCTTTTGCTGGACCACAATCTATGGCTGCTAGAACTGCAAATTCTGCAAGCCGAGCTGCTGGTGCAATTGCTAATGAATTAGCTGGTGTTAATCAAAGAAATGTTCAAACTGTAAATCAAGGTTTAGCTAGACAAGCTCAAATGGATTTAATGACCGGTAGAGAAAGACGAGATAGACAAGAACAATTATATAGTGATACAGAACTAGCACTTGAAAATTATAATGTAGAGCAAAATATTAAAAACATGCTATCATCAAATGCTTTAGTTGATGCAATAACAAATAGAGCAAATACTCAAGCATTAAATAGTATAATGAATTATTTTAACATTTTACCTTCTACAGGTGGTATGGTTGCTTTAACAAATACAGCATCATTACAACCAACAGTACCAGTGGATCCTAATAAATATTTTGAAGATCTTGCAAGAAATTTAAGAATGCTTTCAACAGTACCGGGTATTAATTTAACCTATAATATTGATCCAATGCAATTTATGCAACCTCAAGTGAATTATCAAAACCGGTTTCAACAAGAAGCAAGTCAAATGTTTCCTTATATTGGATATGGTAATAGAAAAAAAGGTGGTGACTTAAAACCATATGCTACACCGTTTTACATGGGTACAATAGGATTTTAAACTATATGTGTTTAAAATTAGATTTTTAAAACTTATAAAATTTTTGTAATTTAGTATTATGGCAACATACGTACCCGGAGCTAAACAGTTTGTTCCAGATTTTAAACCGTTTACTCCTGATTATAAGTTTTTATCTGATGTTCTTCAAACTAAGGAGACTAGATATAGTGTTAATTATAGAGCTCTAAATGATCTTTATGGAAGAGTTGTTTATGGTAATCTTTCAAGACAAGATACAAATCAATTAAGAGATCAATTTGCAAATCAACTTACCAGTAAGTTAGAACAAATTTCTGGTTTAGATTTATCTGTAGAACAAAATGTTGAAGCCGCTAAAGCTATATTCCAACCTTTTTATGATAATGATTTAATTGTTAGAGATTTAATAAATACTACAGCTTATAATAATGAAATGTCTTATGCAAGATTATTGCAAACATCAGCAGATGAAAAGCAAAGAGACATGTGGTGGCAGACTGGTGTACAAGCAATGGAATATCAAATGCAGGACTTTATAAATGCATCTCCTGAAGAAGCATTAAAAATGGCTCCGGTAAGATATATACCAGATGCTGATTTAGCAACAAGAACCACTAATTATTTAAAAGAACAAGGTTTTAATGTTGAAAGATCAATCATTGATCCTGAAAGACCAGAATGGATTATTACTACTAATACTGGAGCTGATGTTACACAACAAGCTTTAATAATGGCTCAAGAAGCATTAGCTGATGATCCAATGATACAAAATGCATACTTTATCGATGCTTATGTTCAATCAAGAATATTTGCTGATCAAGAAATTGCAAAAGGTAACTATAGTACAGTACAAGAAGCTAGACAAGCTTGGGCTGTACAAGAAATAAAAAAAGCAGAAGTAGAGTTAGCTGCTAGACTTGTTAATGAAAAACAGTCATATGAAAATCAATTAGCTAATATTAGAGATTATGAAGCTTATATTGAAAAGAACGGTCAGTTAAATGATAACTTAGCTCAGTCATTTGAAAGACATAGATCTCGATTAGAAGCATCAATTGCTAAAATAGATGCTACAACAAAATCATTAGCTCAAGATCCTGCTACAAGAGATAATACAACTTTTGAAGGATTAATGAATAGAGCATATAATTTATTAATGAATACCAATATTCAAAATGATATTGTTACTGGTGTTAACACTTTTATGACACTTAATGAAAAAGTTAAAATAGAAGCTAATGATTTTGTTCTTCAGCAAAGAAAGTTTCAACACGATTGGGCTATTTTTAATGCTGAAAAAGAGTGGGATCTTAGACTTAGAGCTGCAGATAAGGAAGAAGAAGATTTAGCAGCTCGTGCACTAGCTGTTTTTGGAGGAGGTGTTAGAATAGGTGACCCTGGTACAACTTCATTAGCAGGAGTAGATGATTATATTTTAACTGCTCAAAATCAAATTGTAAATTATGCATCAGATTTAAAATCTCAACAAGTTGATTTAGTAATAGAAGCGATGGATCTTTTGGGTCAAACATCTCAAAATCTTTATAAAATAAATGGTAGTGATTTTAATGCAGATGGCGCAAAAGCATATTTAAATAATAATCCCGGAGTTTTAGCTGATTTATATGCTAAATATAATAGTATACTTTCAAATGGTGGTACAGATGCATTAGAAGATGATACATATCCAGATGTTGCAACAAAACCTGGATACATTGATTTAGCAAGTCGATTTTCTACAATTAATGGTAAAATTAATTTAGGTCAAGGTGCACAAAATACACTTAATGAAGTGACTTTACATAATTACCGAATGGCACTTCAAACAGAAAATGGTAGACATATTCAAAAAGCTTTACAAGATGGTATACCAAGTATTGTAAAACCTAATGGTGAGTTATTAACTTTAGAGGATTTTAGTCAATTGCTTTCTAGAACAGATTTTGCTTATGAACCAAATATCTATGGTGGTTACAGTGCTTCTCCTGATGGTATTTGGGCTAGTAACATTGGTGCTCCATATCCAGTAGACTCTCGGACTGCAAGATTAAACCATGCTAAAAAATACTATGATGCTCAGTATCAAGTATTAAATGAAGCAATGAAAGGTACATTTAATACTATTGCTGAAGATGGTACTCAATCACAATTATTTAGATCTTTTGCACCAGCTGCTTATTTTAGAGGTTTGTCTTCTGATACACCTGGAGATATAACATCTAACCCGTCATATAATTATAATGTAAATATGAGTACAATAACTGATCCCGATGTATATGGAACAGTTTCTAGTTTTATGAATCAACTAAATACAGCTCCTCAAAGTGTATATTATCATAAAGGTAATCTGGGAACTAAAGAAAATATTGATGTTAAAACAACTGATACTACAGCACAAGCTTTAATTAATGCATTAAGATTAGCTGCATCAAGTGCTGACAAAGATAATTTTCCATATTTTTCATTATCATATAATCCTGTTTTTGGACCAGCAGATCAAGATGCTAAAACAACTGCAGGATATGTAGTAACATTTAATCAAGATTGGTTGAAAAAATTTGCAAATGATAATACAGGACTTATTAGTGAAGAAGATATAAATGATTATAGAACTGTATCTGTTTTATTTGATCAGAATAATGATTTAAGTCCTAGAAAAAGTGGTCAATATAATTACTCTGCATTTGCTTCAAATGTTAATTTGTCTATTGATCCTAATACAGGACTAAAAAATTATTACTTTGAAGAAAATATTACCGGAGGTGGAAAAATGGTTGGTAGATTAAATTCTAGAGGAGAATATATATTAGAAGTTACACCTTATATTTATGATCAAAATATGAGAGGTAATACAGCATTATCCACTATATCATTTAATTTAAGTCAAATGATAGCAGACCAAAATGAAACAATTGGTTACATGGATAGGATATATAATGAAAAACGCAGACAATTGGAACAAATTGCTTTAAGTAATATTGCAAGAACACAAAGATAATTATGGATCAGAACTTTCAAAACATTCCGCAAGTACCCGCAACGGCACCTGATGATAATCGTTTTGTTTATCAGAATATAGATGAGTTATTAGATATTGATCAATATCCCCCAGAATTATATCAAGGATATGCAGAAAAGTTTTCACAATATGCTCCTAGTATTAATGAATACGCAATGCCTGCATATGCAAATTTAAATACACCATATCCTGATTTAAGTGCTGTTACATATAATCCATATAGACAACAGCAAGCACCGGATTTAAATACATCTGAAGGAGTTTTAAGATATTTAAAAGATACTTCTACTATACAACCAACTGGTGAAGTTAAAATTGCAAATCCAATATACTCTGGTATAAAGTCATCTAATTTCGAAAGATATTATGAGCATCCTGAATTTGCAAGATTAGGTTGGAGTCCATATGCGGATATGGAAAGTTATTACAATGCAAACTCAACATGGTGGGATGATGCAAGTAGAATGATAGGTCAGTTTGGAGGTCTTGCTAAAACAGGATTTTTATCTGGATATCGTGCTATAGGAGATCTTTTTGAAAATGAATATACAGCTCCTGATTTAACATCTGCTAGAGAATTTTCTGATGCAATGGCAATTGGTAATTCTACTAGAGGTGGTGTAGGTGGTTTTGTTAATAATCTAATGTTACAATCCGGTTATACATTTGGTATAATTGGTAGTATTGCTTTAGAAGAACTTGCATTATGGGGAGCAAGTGCTGCTACATTTGGTGGTTCTGCACCATTAGCTGCAGCCAAAACGGGTCAAAATATTGCAAGAGTGGGTAGGGCCATAATGAATACATTTGGTGTAACAAGACTTACAAATGCTACTCGTAACATGCTTCGTACATTTAATACTGTAGATCAAGCTAGAGATTTGTATAATATTTCAAAAGGTGTGGGTAAAGGTCTAGGTAATTTAATATTACCTGAAACAATGGCTGCATTAAAGACTTTAAATACAACAAAAAATGCTGCTCAAAATGTTACTAATTTAGGTAAAGTTGCAAGAGGCTTTGGTGGTTTTTATAGAGATGTAAGATCTTTGAATTATGCTTTTGCAGAGTCTAAGATGGAAGGTGGTATGGGTTATGATGAAGCACTTGCAAATGGTTATGCTTTACAATTAGCACTTAATAATGGACAACCTCTTACAGATGAGCAAATAACTACAATTGAAAATAATGCATCAAGATCTGCTTTTGCAAGAACACTTATAAATGTACCTATAATTTATCTTACAAATCAATTAACATTAGGTACTGCTTTTGGCAGTTATAATAAAAGTTTAGCAAGAGCTTTAAATAATAATATAAGTGGTGCTGCTAAAAAATTAATTAGATCTAAAGGTGCTCGTGATGCTGCAGGTAATGTGGTTGAGTCACCATTTATAAATGTTGGAGATGGCTTCAAAGCTTACTTTAACAGAATGAAATCCGCAGGTGTACAAGGTAGTTTAAAATCTGGTGCTCATGCTTCACTAAGATATTTTTCTGCAAATCTTGGAGAAGGTGTTCAAGAAATTGCTCAAGAAGCTATTGCATATGGCACTAAAGAATATTATACAAATCTTTTAAAAGATCCTGCATCTGGAGGATATGATGTAATAACTGGTACAATTGCATCAGCTGTAGCTTCTCAGTTTACTGCTCAAGGATTTGAAACATTTATGTCAGGATTTTTAATGGGTGGTATAGTACAAGGTCCTCAGAAGCTATTATTTGAAATGGCACCAAACCTATATCAAAGAACTTTTGAAAAAGAAAAATATGAAGAGTATAAGAAAAATAAAAAGAATTATGAAGATGCGTTGTTAAAAACATTAAATGAAGCCTATGATATTACTGCTAAAAATCCACTAGCATCTTTATTTGATGTTAATAAAATAGATTTTATATCTCAGAAAAATGCGGGAGAAGATGTTGTTGACGCATTAGCTAATGATTCACAATTTGATTATCAAGATGCAAAAGATGTTTCTAGGTTTAATGCTATATATAAGATTCTTGATGCTGGTAAAGCTTATGAGTTTAAAAAGCAATTTGAGGACTATTTAAATCTTACAGATCAAGAACTAGTACAAGCATTCCCTTCTTTTAAACAAGATATTCAATCTGGTAAAGTAAGAGCTAGGTTTAAAGAAATGATTAATACAATTGATTCTTTAGAAGAATCATATGAAGAAACAAAAAATCGTTTTGAAAATCCATTTGACCCAAGTGCTTATTTAGTTGGATCAAGAGAATATCAAGAAGAATATGAAAAATATCTATCGTTTGAACACTTTAGATATCTTTATATGTTTACGCAAGATGGATTTAAAAGAGCATTAGAAAGAAATCAATCCATCTTTAATGAACTTGCATCTGATCCATTATTTGAAAAAATGGCAGCAAGTGATATAACACTTTTATTAGATGGTAAATCTTTAGATACAGAGTTAGATTTATTAAGTGCAGAATTACAAGCTTTAGATCCTAAAGAAAATGCAGACATTGTAAAAGCTAAAAGAAGCAAGCTTGACAATTTACTTTCGATTAAAGGTGTATTATATAATCCTGAAAATTTAAATAAAGATGGAAGTTATAATAAAACTAAAATAAATAAACTCAGAACTGTTTTTGAAACGTATGTTAAAGATTTAGCTTCTAGTAACAATAATTTTGCTGATAAAAATAAAATTGATGAGGCATTAAAAAAGTTATTTGATTATAAAGCATTAGACTCAAGGGCTAGAGCTTATAACAGAGCAATTGAATATATGAATAATCCGGAAGGATTAAATCAAATATTTGAAAGAAAAAGAGACTATTTTAAAAATATATATAAGGATAGAAAAAAGGTTTTTGAGGAAAGTGTTAAAAATTACTTGCAAAAAAATGAAATAA
>Ga0098074_1001705_pt1 | contig 10665 bp, 9 predicted proteins | sample 32_taG_FD_75064 | JGI IMG/M metagenome (GOLD analysis project Ga0098074, IMG submission 75064) | Marine viral communities from the Gulf of Mexico - 32_GoM_OMZ_CsCl metaG | ecosystem: Environmental > Aquatic > Marine > Oceanic | place: Atlantic Ocean: Gulf of Mexico | collected 2015-07-12
ATGAAGCCGAGCGCAACGCCAAACGCGGGCTGCCCAAAAGCCTATGGCAAACGCTGGAGATCATCGTCGATTCGCCGCTGGCCGCCCGCTTCACCCAGGTATACCGCGAGCTGAAACCCTACTGGGACGACGAAGCCCAACGCCGCCTGCGCAGTGGCCGCCACCCGCTCAACTTCGCCAACCTCTACACCGTAGACAGCCACGAAGCCCACGAGCGAACGGTCAGCTACCTGGCCAGCACAGGCCGCCCAGCGGTGGTCATCGCCGCCAGCGGCATGTGCGCAGGCGGGCGCATCATGAACTACCTCAAAGCCATGCTGGGCGATGAACGCCACCAGGTACTGTTCGTCGGCTACCAGGGCGCAGGCACCCCAGGCCGCGCCATACAGCAATACGGCCCGCGTGGCGGCTGGGTCGAGATCGACAACCAGCGATACGATATCAAAGCAGGCGTCACCTCCATCAGCGGCTACTCCGCCCACGCCGACCAGAAAGACCTGCTCAACTTCGTCAAACGCATGCGCCGCTGGCCCCACACCATCCACCTGGTGCACGGCGAACAAACCGCCCGCAGCGCACTCAAACGTGAGCTGGAAGCGATGTACACCCGAAAAGGAAAGGGTGTGACAGTGATGAATGGTGAATAGAACCAACCTCATTTCATTGCATAACGATCAAGCGCGGCAGCACCTCAAATGGCGGCAAACACCCCTTAGCGCGGCGTAACGAAAGAGCGAGAGCAACGAGCGAAAGAGGCACCCGCGGAGGCGGCTATAGCCGCCCCGAACACGCCACTGAATACTGAAATGCCACCAAACGGCATCGAAACACCACAGAACACCATCGGCAACCAAATACCAAATGATCGAAATAAAGAACCTCTACAAGCGCTACCACAACCACCACGGTAGCAACTGGGTGCTAAAGGATATCAACCTCACTATCCCCAAAGGAGTGAGCGTGGGACTGATTGGTCGTAATGGTGCTGGTAAGTCGACGCTTCTCCGCCTAATTGCAGGAATGGATACTCCTGAACGAGGAGAAGTGATACGGCACAGTAAAGTGTCTTGGCCCGTAGGATTATCTGGAGGAATGCAAGGCAGCATGACAGGGCGTCAAAACGTAAAATTTGTCGCACGTGTGCAAGGAGGCAATGACAAGGAAATACAAAGAGTTATTGATTTTGTGGAAGATTTTGCAGAAATAGGTGATGCCTTCGATGAACCAGTGAAAACATATTCTTCGGGCATGAAATCTAGGGTCTCGTTTGGTCTTTCACTCGCGTTTGATTTTGACGTGTATATTTCTGACGAAGCAACAGCCGTTGGTGATAGAGCGTTTAAAGCAAAAGCACAAAAGATATTTAAAGAAAAAATAGGTAAGTCATCACTGATTATGGTTTCTCACAGCGAAGGGATCTTACGCGATCTTTGTGAATCTGGCGTATATATCAAGGATGGTGAAGCCTTCTGGTTTGATAGCATTGATGATGCTATTAAAATGTATCACGAAAGTGAGTAATCTAACGGAATTTGAAATGAAGAAAATTGTTTTTTTGACGGGCACGCGTGCTGATTTTGGAAAATTAAAATCTTTGATGCGTGATATTGAAGATGACCCAAATTTTGAACTGCATGTCATCACCACTGGTATGCACATGATGAAAACCTATGGTTCTACTTATAGGGAAGTGGAAAGAGAAAAATACAAACATAATTATTTCGTAGCGAATCAGCACTTTGGTGAGCCTATGTGCTCTGTGTTAGGAAATACCATCTCCCTGGTATCTCGAATTACTCATGAAATTGACCCTGACCTCATTGTAGTTCATGGAGACAGGCTGGAGGCACTGGCTGGGGCGACTGTGGGAGCGTTACAAAGTCGGCTCGTCTGCCATGTAGAAGGAGGTGAGCGGTCGGGAACTGTCGATGAACTAATTCGTCATTCGGTGAGTAAGTTAGCGCATATTCATATGGTAGCTAATGAGGAAGCAAAAAAAAGGCTGATGCAGATGGGCGAGGACGAAGGTAGTATTTATATCATTGGCTCGCCAGATTTAGATGTCATGAATAGCGATAAGCTTCCAAGCTTAGAGGAAGTAAAAAAGAAATATGGTATAGATTTTGATAATTATGCCGTTTCAATGTTTCATCCGGTGACCACTGAAGAAAGTAAGATGGGTGAATATGCAGAGGCGTACTATAATGCCCTTCAAAGCAGTGGGGATAATTTTGTCTCTATTTACCCGAATAACGATTCAGGAAGTACAGAAATCATTGAAAAACTTAAAAAAGTGAGTGGAGAAAAAATAAAGTCGTATCCATCGATTCGTTTTGAATATTTTTTAGTGCTGCTTAAAAATGCAGAATACGTGATTGGCAATTCAAGCGCGGGTATCCGTGAGGCACCTTTCTATGGCGTGCCTACAGTAAATGTGGGTACACGACAAAGTGACCGTTATATGGGAAGTTCGATCGTAAATGCTAATTATACTTCTGAGTCAATACTGAATAGTATTCAAGTAGCTAAAGATAAAAGCGATATTCCTCCTTGCACCTGGTTTGGTGATGGTGATAGCACTCAGAAATTTTCTGTAGCTGTTCGTTCTGATGAGTTTTGGAAACGGCCAGTCCAAAAAAGGTTCGTTGATTTATGAGTGAACAAAGTCCAGTGATAGCTGTTATCACGGCTCGAGAAGGCTCAAAAGGCGTCCTCAATAAAAACTTACGCTTAGTTGATGGGGTTTCCTTAATTGGCAGGGCAGTGCTTGCCGCAAAAGAAAGTCAGATGTTTGATCGTGTGATTTTAACCACAGATGGTAAAGAAATCGCAAAAGAAGGTGAATCTTATGGCGCTGAAGTAGTCTTTAGACCTAAAGAACTCGCAGGAGATGCGGCAAAGTCAATTGATGCTGTCAAGCATGCAATTACATCATTAGGCTATACAAGCGGCACTGTAGTACTTTTGCAGCCGACAAGCCCTCTAAGGAACCATTCGCATATCCAAGAAGCGCTTGCAAAGTATAAACAAACAGGTGCAGCAACGTTGGTTTCAGTATGCGAGGCGGAACACCACCCCTTTAAAACTTTTTTAGAAACGGATAAAGGCCTAGAAGCCATCAAAAACGTATCTTTTCTAGATATGCCAAGGCAAGAGATGCCCAAAGCGTTGAGGTTGAATGGTGCGCTATTTATTAATGATATTTCTGCATTAATAGATAATAATACTTTTTATACCCAACCCATCGAAGTTTACGAAATGGATGCGAAGAGTTCAATTGATATTGACTCTGAGCTAGACCTGAAATTAGCTGATACTTTAGCAAAGGAGATGTAGAAATGAGTTCTTTTAAAATTGGCTCTATTGAAGTTGGCAAAGATTTGCCACCTGTTGTAATTGCTGAGATTGGTATCAATCATGAAGGCTCATTAGCAGTAGCTAAAGAAATGGTAGATGCTGCTCATGGCGCAGGTGCCCAGATCATTAAGCATCAAACCCATGTGGTTGAAGACGAAATGTCAGATGATGCCAAAAGTGTCATCCCTGGAAATGCAGATGTTTCAATTTATTCAATCATGGAGCGCTGCTCTTTAAATGAAGAAGATGAAACAGCGCTGATGGAGTATGTGCAGGCCAAAGGAATGGAGTTTATCAGCACGCCATTTTCTCGTGCTGCAGCGCTACGATTGCAGCGTATGAATGTGCCTGCGTATAAGATAGGGTCTGGAGAATGCAATAATTACCCACTTCTAAAACTAGTCGCGTCGTTTGGTAAGCCTGTTATTCTCTCTACTGGCATGAACGATATTAAAAGTATCGAAAAGTCGGTTAATATTTTGCGAGATGCTAAAGTCCCATTCGTGCTTTTGCATTGCACAAATGTTTATCCCACACCCTATAAATTAGTGCGTTTGGGCGGAATGGTATCTTTAGCTGAGCACTTCACTGATGCGATTGTCGGCTTATCTGACCATACAGTAGATAATTATGCCTGTCTGGGCGCTGTAGCGCTGGGCGGACGAGTATTGGAACGCCACTTCACCGATGATATGAGTCGCCCTGGCCCTGACATCGAGTGTTCAATGGACCCTGCTGCGTTAAGCGATCTCATCAAAGGTTCAAGAGCCATTTTTGAAGCTAGTGGTGGTACTAAAGAAGCAGCAGAAGAAGAGCGTATAACTATGCAGTTTGCTTTTGCTTCTGTTGTAGCAGAGTCAGATATTGCGGAAGGTGAAGAGTTCACAGAGGCAAATTTGTGGGTGAAACGTCCTGGTACGGGTGATTTCTCTGCTGATGACTATGAAGGGTTAATGGGGAAAAAAGCTGCTAAATCTATCAAGAAAGGTTTTCAGCTTAAAAAGGCCGATGTTGCTGGGTAATTGATCAACATTGAAAATTACAATCATTTATCAACGTGATTCTCATTTTAAAGCCACTCGTTTACTTCGAGTGGCTTTTCTACGTAATGGACATCAAGTCGAGGAGCATTCATACAACGATCTAACAACAGATATTTATACTGAATCTCTGCTTTCGTCAGAAATTGTTTTGCTAAGCTGTGGTGGAAGGGCAATTAATAAAGTTATAAATATTATAGAGTCGCATTTCAATAGCGAGGGCAGAAGACCTATTATCATTACTAATTTTCCTGGGATTGTAGTGGAGTCGCAACTTGAAGCTTTTATAACCCGTCTCCGTTCAGATTTTGTTCTTTTAAATTCTAAAAAAGATGAAAGAATATATCGAAAAATTTGCAAAGTATTTAATATTAAGTTTAACGGTTTCGTGATTGGCGCTCTTTGGTACACTGTCGCAGAGAGCGAGGCGAAAAAGACAAATAATAATTTGGCTACTGTTTTTTATGAGCAAGAGTTTGTTCCTAATAAGCTGTCAGATAGAGTTGTCGTTGCAGAAGTGATCCTAAAGCTTGCACAGCAAAGTCCGAATAGAACTTTCTATATTAAAAATAGAGGAGAGGAGCTTGTAGAGAGTTCTATTTTCTCTATTTTAAAAGGGCTAGTAGAAGAGTTACCTCCTAATATAGCTATTTTTCATGGCAATGTAGAGGAAGCTTTATTACGCAGTGATAGTTGTATCACCGTTTCTAGCTCAGTTGCTTTAGAGGCTATGCTTTTCGGACATAATGTTTTTTTATTAAAGGTTGGGGATGGGAAAGAAAATCATTTGGATTTTTTTAAAGGTAGCGAGCTACTTGTTCCCCCTTCATTTTTAAATATAGACTCTGTTTCGAAAGCAGATAAACGTTGGCTTGAAGATAACGTGGCTAATCCTAATGATTATATTAAACCGTTTTTACTAACTTTATATGCTTCAAAACGTTTGATGTCTCAACCTGTTGTTACTATAGGTATTCGGCGAAAGCTGACCTCCTTAAAAATTTTTTATAGCTTTCCCTTTACTTTTTTAAGTGATTACTTTCGGGTCAGTAAAAAAGTTAACTCAGCATTTAATATCATTCAAGGAGAGAAAGATGTCTAAGCTTACAAAGTTTTTTAAACACCCTGTCCTCTTTTTTCGCGATTCTAAACTTTTTGGCAAACCAGATGTATCAAGTGTAAAAGAGTGTGAGAATCTTTTTTTCATAGCTAATTTAGGACAGCTTGAGCAAATACAAGCTTTAATTAAATATGAAAAATTAAATGGCTGCTTTGTTTGCATACTTTATACACCAGCAAATAAGAATATGCCGAAGGTAATAGTCGATAACATTGACCATGAATTAATTAATGGGCATTACCTTGCCAAGCTGCCTGTGAGCCCTAATAGAATTCACATTGAGAACTTGATTTATATGCAGAGGCTTTACAGCCGCATTATAGGAAAATCAAAACCTAATAATATCTTCCTGCTGAGTTTTGAAGTTCATTATGCACTTATTGCTTCTATTGCTAATAATAATAGAGTTTCTCTATCATTGGTTGAAGAAGGTACTGGTACTTATAAGTTTAATGATTCTGGAGTGAATTTAGCACCAGTAATGAAGCGAGATAAGTTTAAGAAACAGATTTTTTTAATCCGTTATCTTCCTTTGTTTGCAAATATAAGACCTGCATTGGAAACGGCACGCAATTTTGATCATATTTATGCTGCTTTCCCGCACTTGCTTCAAAATGCATTTAATTATAAGACGATGACTAGATTTTTATTGCACGCCCCAGGGGGCAAAAAGCTTGATGCCAGTTCTTTAAAAGTCATCCAAAAGTACTGCATAGCCTCGAGTGATATAATTTTTGTTAGCCAGCGTTATGCTGTTGAACCAGAGTTGTTTTTTAACTCTTTATTTGATTTTTTAAACGAGCTTTCTATTCTTACTGGTTCTAGAATATTGATTAAGCTGCATCCTAAAGAATCTTCTTTGTCACTTAAAGTTGCCCGAAATAAGCTTGACTTTCTGGGTGGTAAATCTAATTTGGTTTTAATTACTGAGAACGCGTTCTTAATCGAACCCACTATCGCATATGTAAAGCCAAAAGCTGTCGTTGGTATTGCCTCTACTTCATTGGCTTATACTTCACTGGTTTCTCCCTCCACACTAGCAATATCGCTAGGTGATTATTTGGTTGGTGATTTAATCAAACGTAATAGTGTTAAAAAAGATGAAGTGGCAATCATTAATTCGCATGTGGCTATCCTTAAAAAGTTTGAAAATGTTTGTTTTGTAAACAGCTCTAATATGGCTGCAGAATTTATAAGTGAAAATATTTCATCCAGTAAATTTGAAATTTCAATTGATGAAGACTTAGTTAGAAGTGCTCAAAAGTATTTTTCTGAGGGTAAATATTGGAAAGCACACTGCTATTATGAGTGGTCGGTTAAAGGAGCTGTTGAGCTTTTTAGTTTTGAAACTTTCAAAAATTATTATATTAATTTGATTTTTTTAAAAGACGAAGATTTAGTGGTTCATCACTTGCCCTGTTTTACAGAGAAGTTAACTGGCTCTCGGCAGGGACTTGAGCCTAGAGATCAAAAAAATCTATATAATGAGTTATTCCGTATCTTGGATGCTAAAATAGTTGCAAAAGATAAAAGAGCCGCGGTGAGAATTTTTGACCAGCTAACAATTGGAAAATTTTTTGATCGACCTAGTTCTTTATTGCTGCGTAAAGTTTTTATTAATCTAGCCTTTGGAGATTTAGAAGTCGCTGCTGTTCTCTTAAAGGAATATCTACTGATTGATACTTTGCAAAATAAAGATCTAATTTCATTATACTATCTCTTGTATAGCGATAATAATATATCAAGCTCTGAACAGGTTGTCGCTTCTTTTGATAATCTATTAAAACCGTATTCAAGTTTAAGTTTTTATGAGAGGGCTCTGATAAACTCTTATAAAGAAAGCAATTTCGTTGTTCATGAGAAGAGTGAAGTTGGCTTTTATTTTAATGAATTTGATGCGAATTTAAATAAAAAATATAAAGCTAAATTTGTTAGTAATGATCAAAGTAATTCGCTCACTGTGGTTTTTCAAGAATCAATCTTTCCAATAAGGAAAATAGAAAAACAATCAAATGTTTTGTATATATCTGACTTTAAAAATACTTTCTTCACTTTTAATCCAGTTTCTCAGTCTGCACATTTAAAAACTTTTATTGAAAAATGTAATTTTTCACGTGTGGTATATACTGGTGATGGTTTAGGCGGCTTTGGCGCAATGTTATGGTCAACAGCTCTTAATAGATCTTATGTGCATTGCCAGCACCGTTGTGTTGTTTTAAATCCGTTAGTTGATGTAAGCCATCTAATTATACAGAAATATGGACTAAATGATGTGAATGCAACTGAAACAGGAGTTTCACAAAGCATGTTTAAGAATTTCAATAAATACAGTAAGATAATCAACCAGAAATTAATTAATTTACCCCCTACTTTAGTGGTGGATTCTTTTAGTAATTTTGATTTAAAGGGTTTTTTCTGTGATGATTATAATGTTAAAGTCGTGTTCCCATCTAATGGTGATATCGCTAATTTAGAAGAGTTTTATGAGTTGGAGAAGGTTCTTCTAGGAGATAAGCAGATTAAGCCATTGTTGTTTATAACAAAGTTTTAATGTGGAGTGCAGTATGTCTTGTAAAACTAAAGTGACTTCTTTGCTTATCGTAAAGCTTTGGGAGTATGATCTCAAGGATGAAGTGCTTTTTGAGTACAGAAATTTTAGTAGTAGTTTTCTTGTAGCGGATTTAGATATTGCGGCTAGGCTGATAGTTGCTAAGATATGCTATGAGCGAAAAATGTTCAGTTCTTTTGTTGAACTATATAAAACTTTTGATGATAAAATTTTGGAAGAGGATTATTATATAAATGAGTTGGCTGGCGAAAGTTACTCTGCCCTTAATGATTTGACTAACGCTAGAGTTTGTTTCTCGAGAGCGTTAAAAATTAACGATCAACTAGTTGCTGCATTTCATAAAAAGATAGTTTTAGACTATAAGTTGGATGGGTTTTTTAGTAAAGAACGTTTTTTCTGGATACATTAAGAGCAAAGAAAAGAAAAAATATAGCTTGGTTGAGAGACCTTGCGTATATATATTGCTCAGTTGGTGAGTTTGAAAAGTCCGTTGATTGCTTTCTTGCTATTTATGAGAACGGCGGTGTTTTTACAGTTGTTGATGCCCTAACCTTGAGCCACCTTAATGAATGTAATAACATTTCTTTTGATGACTTGGATATTTCTGCAATCAATAAATCATGTGATTATTTTAAATGTGACTTTGTGGTAAATGGCTCCCATCATCTATTTATAACATTGTCGCCTAATGATAAGTATGTTCTTAGAGGATATAGTGTCGAAGCTGATCGACTTTCGTTGGTTGATATGACAGCATCCTACTTTGTTTTAGCTAAAGAAAGGATTGTGGAGCTTGTAGATAAGCTTGTTGTTGATTACGATTATAAAAAAATATCAATAGTAGGTTCCTCTAAAGGTGGTACAGGTGCATTGATGCTGTATGAAGAATTGGCAAAAAAGCTTGATTTACCTATTAGTTGTGTTGCTTTTTCGCCTCAAATGAAGCTATTTCCTTTCAATGATAATCTCGCTATTCCTAGCTATCGTCGTTTTGCTAATGTTTTTATGTGTAATAAATTGATTTCAAGTGTTCTTGAGAATATGAGGCAGCCTTTTGAGATTTCTAAACTAAGGGGGCAAGATAAAGTTACTATTGTTTATGGGATTGGCTTTTCAATGGACAGAAGCGAAGTGTCGTTGTTAGATGCTTCTTCAGATATTGATATCCTAGAGTTAGAGTTTTCTGGGCATACAAGTAGTATACCTTTAACCATTCCTGAAGGTAAAACAGTTGAAGAGCTTAGAGATAAATATAAAAGCTTAACTATGGATGAAGATTTTAAGGCGTTAGGTGGGGAGGGTCTAGTAGATATTGTCGATCAGATCTACAATATTTACAGTAATCCTGATATGCGTCTTCATAAATTGTTGTAACATTTAACTATTAGGTCTAAATATGTGTGGAATTGTTGGCGCAATTAGCGCAAAGGAAAGCACCGATTTTCTACTCGCAGGATTATCCACCCTGGAGTATCGCGGCTACGATTCAGCAGGCTTGGCGGTACTTAATAATGGGTTGCAACGCGCCCGTGCCAAAGGGCGCGTGGCCGAGCTGGCCAGCAAAGTGGTTGAGGGCGGCATCAATGGGCAAGTGGGTATCGCCCACACACGTTGGGCTACTCATGGCGTTCCCGCCGAGCGCAATGCGCACCCGCACATCTCCTCTGGCTTGGCGGTGGTGCATAACGGCATCATCGAAAACTACGAGTCTCTGCGCGAGCAGCTTCAGGGCTTGGGGTATGTGTTCACCTCGGACACCGACACCGAAACCATTGCCCACCTGATTCAAGCCTGCTTCAAGGGCCAGATTGGCGAACCCGCAGAGAACCTCTTCTCCGCCGTGCAGTGTGCCGTTGCCCACCTGAAGGGGGCGTTTGCGTTAGCCGTCATTAGTGAGGAAGAGCCGGATTGCCTGGTGGCTGCCCGTGAAGGCTCCCCGCTGATGCTTGGCATTGCAGAAGATGGTTACTATGCCGCATCTGATGCCTCTGCGCTGCTCTCTGTTACCAAGCGCATGATGTACCTGGAGAACGGCGATGTAGCTCGTTTGAGCCGTGATGCTGTGGTAGTGGTCGATGGTATTGGCCAGATGGTTGAACGCGCTATTGTCACGTCTAGCTTGAGCGCCAGCGCGGTCGAGCTGGGCGATTACAGCCACTACATGCAGAAGGAAATCTTCGAGCAGCCCCAGGCGCTGGGCAACACGCTGGAAATGATCAGTGGGGCAGGGCAGTTGCAGCCCGGCATCTTTGGCGCGGAAGCGGCGGATATCTTCAAGCAGGTCGATTCCGTGTTGATTCTGGCATGCGGTACGTCCAGCTACGCAGGCATGACGGCGAAATACTGGATCGAGCAAGTGGCGGGCATTCCTTGCAACGTAGAAATTGCCAGCGAGTATCGCTATCGCCATAGTGTGCCCAATCCGAAGCAGTTGGTGGTGGTGATTTCTCAGTCCGGTGAAACCGCGGATACCCTGGCGGCGCTGCACCACGCTAAGGCGCAGGGGCATACCTTCACCCTGGCGATCTGTAACGTTCCGGAATCTGCCATTGTGCGTGAAACGGCGCTGCGCTTTATTA
>Ga0098074_1001710_pt1 | contig 10634 bp, 10 predicted proteins | sample 32_taG_FD_75064 | JGI IMG/M metagenome (GOLD analysis project Ga0098074, IMG submission 75064) | Marine viral communities from the Gulf of Mexico - 32_GoM_OMZ_CsCl metaG | ecosystem: Environmental > Aquatic > Marine > Oceanic | place: Atlantic Ocean: Gulf of Mexico | collected 2015-07-12
AATAAGGCGCAAACGCAGGCCGCCATCGCCCCGAACTCTCGTCTCGGACGTGGTGTCGATAATGAGGGGGGCTTGGTAGCGGAGGAGGGACTTGAACCCCCGACACGCGGATTATGATTCCGCAACGCGCCCGATACAGGTTGAGACGACATGCGCCGGCACGCGCCCTTATAAGCCTAATTTTCCGTTATATGCCCTTAGCTTGCGCTATCCGGTTGTTGTGCTGTGTTGTCTCATAACGTCTCCTGCTTTCCCGCCTCAACCCACGCGTTCGGCCCCCTATGCGCCCCCCAGAGCCATGGATTCAAACCGGGTGTGGGGTGCGCGGGCTCCAGACTGACTTCCTTCGCGAGCCACGCGAAAGGAAGCAACATGACTGCCAACCTTCAGCCCCAAAAGCTGACCAATACATTCGTCCAACAGGTGAAGCCGCTTTCGAGGAGGATTGAAGTTCGTGATCAGACGGTCCCCGGCCTCGTCCTCCGAGTGCAGCCTTCAGGAAAGAAATCCTTTTACCTCCAGACCCGTTTCAAAGGAAGTAAGCTGAGTCTTAGCCTTGGAAATTTCCCGGCTATCAGCTTAGCCGTTGCCCGCGAACTGGCGCGACTGAATCTCGAGGCAATCGCGAGAGGAGAAGATCCGCGAGAGCGCCGGAGGAAAAGTGAGGCATGCGCCGTAGCGGCCTCGGTGACTTTGAGGCAACTGGTCAGGGAATACGAAATTTTCGCAGCGCCACGATACATCATCTGGAGGGAGAATGGGCGCCGTGGCCGAGGAGTGCCTGAAGCGCGAGCATCAATCTACAACATTTTCTCGAAGTTGCTCGACCGCCCAGTTTCTGAAATTTCGGCCGAGATGTATGCAAGGGAAGCGAACGCATATCGCCGTCAGAGTAAAAAAGAAGGTAAAGCGACGGCGAACGGGGCCGCCTCTCGGGCTCTCCAATATATACGACCCGTGCTGGATTGGGCGGCCGGCCGTGGTCGATATCGTAAGAAGGGGGCCGGACGAGAATTCAAGCTCGATCTCCCTGTTATCTCTGACGTGCAGGATCCATCAGAAGATGACCCGACGCTTCTGGGAGTTCGTGAACGTGTATTGCGGCAGGATGAACTGGAAAGAGTCCTGCCTCTCTTGCAATATCCCGCCCCGGCCCAACTTGGGCGAAACATCCCGCCTGAGCTCGATTTCGCTCCCATTGCGCTCCGGTTTCTGTTGCTCACCCTTTCTCGGCTCGACGAAGTCGTGAGCATGAGAGTGAAAGACGTGGATAGAAACTCTAAGACATGGACCAAGGAGGTAAAAACAAACTACAAGGAAAAGGGGGTTAGAATTGGGCAGCGGAAGAAGGTAACAATCCCCCTTTCGCAGCCGGCATGGGATCTTCTGACCTCTCTCCCCTCTTTTCGGGAGGGAGGGTGCGATGATTTTGTTTTTCCCTCTTCGAGGGGAGGAGCGCTAATGAATTGGAGCCGAGTTTCCGCAGCCTTGCACGCGGCTTCCTCGACATCCGGGTGGCATCGTCATGATATGCGCCGGACCGCTGCCACGCTGCTGAATCAGCTTCTGGTTTCTCCCAGTATCATTGATCGGATTCTGTGTCATGCAAATCCGCTCAAGAGCTCGAATGTTTCTGGCGCGGCGGTTGTTTACATCCTTTCGGAGAGAATCATTAAATCTGGGCCCGAGCCAGAAAGGGATGCGCTTAATTTGCTTGCTGAGGCCCTCGCCTCGATCGAGTGCCGGCAAGTTTAGTTACCTGAAGGCGTCGGGGGTGCGCGCTACCTGCGGCCGAGGGTCGGTAGGTGGCCGACATGACCCGGAGCCTCGGTCTCAAGATCGTTCGGCGCGCCTCCGCGTGGAAGAGAATTGGGTAATGCCATGCCAAGATCCTGACCCAGAATGCTGCCAGGCAATATCATGCAAGAAGGTGCGTCGGCGAGCAGACCACCAGTTTCCTGGAGCCGCGGGTCATCGCAACGTATAGGTTCTTCCTGTTCTTTGCTGTATCAGGGTCGAAGTCGCTCGCATCCAAGATGACCGCGACATCGCCCTCGAGACCCTTGAGCAGGAGCGGACTTCCCACGGCTTTCGTCGGCAAGAGTCGTCCCAGGATGCGCTGCTGTTCGCGGATGCGCTTAGCGGCCTCCAGAAAGCTTACATGAGGGCCGGACGATCGAAGGGCCTTGATGCAGGTGCGCAGGATTTCTGGCCGGAACGTCCGAGCACCCTGCGCGGCTTCAAGAGCATCGAATAGGGCGATGAGGGAGGCAGCATCCCCAACTTCCCGGTATCGGATGGCCGCAAGTTCGTGCGCTTCGGGCGGTGCCCGGTGCCGACCCGCGTCGATTGTTGCCACCCGGGCAGCGATGCCCTTCCGATCAACGCCCGTCATAACCCCGAAAGCGAAGTCGAGAGCGGCTTCAAGATTCCCCGGGGCGACAAGGGCGACCTCGCGTGCGAAGTCCGTGACCTCCGTCAGATCGACGGCTTCGACAGTTACGGCTCCCGGTGTCTGCTTTGCCAGTTTCCGCTGTAGATCTTTCTGGATCCCCCCTGTCATGATCATGACTTCCCCTCCGGCCCGTGGAGATTGAGTGAGGCAGGCAATGCGCTGCTTCTCGTGGTCGGTCACGCGGTCCAGATGAACCCAAGAGACGTCGGGGGGTGCAGTTCGCAGGTCTATCCAGCCACCGGCCTTCAGCGCACGGCGCGCCTCAAGCAGCCAGGCTCCAAGCTCATGGGCGCCGGCATTCTCCCATCGCCATGGCCGAGTCAGTTCCGCGACCAATGGAAAATTGCCGACCACGTCGGCATCCCAATCCGGGTGATGGCTCCGCCAGTTGAAGATTTCCTGCATCGGATCGCCAAGGACGACTGTCGGCAGAATCGTCGCGAGATGACAGACCACGGCATGCTGATCGGGATCGCAGTCCTGATACTCGTCGACGATGACCCGGCTGTAGCTTGCGAACAGCACTTCGTCGATATGCCGACCGATGAGAAGACGCGCGATTGCCGCCTTGATGGCCGGGTAGTCCCGTCTGGCATTCTCAAGGTCGAAATGAGCTGGCGCGATCCCGGATCGCGCAGGAAAGGTCTTCAGGATGCGAAGGGCCCAACCGTCGATCGTTGACAGCCGGTAACGATCTTGCGGAACCCGATGTCGCGACAACCGATGCCGGAGCGCGGCTACCCCCGCGTTCGTGTGGGTCAGGACAAGGGCAGGTTTCGGGCCGGCATGGCGGCGTAGGGCGGAGACGATCAGCTCTGTCTTGCCGCAGCCTGCGGGTGCCTCCACGGTGCCCCGGGCCACGTCCAAGAGATCAATATCGTCAGGCATTAAGTGTCCAGCGGCGTATTTGCCCGGTCGTCAGCCTGAACGGTTCCCCCGCAACGAGGTTTGGCCCGATGATTTCGCGCGCCGCGCGCTCCATCGCGCCCACGGTCTTGAACCAACCTGACTTCCTTCCCGACGCCACCCCCAAGGCCTTTCGGGAGATAGGACTGAGCTCGCCTACCCGTGCCTCTTCCCGGATCGACGCGATGCTGACTTTGTTGCCCGAGGCAGAGAGCAGCTGTGCATTCAAAACCTGCTGCTCCATATCTTCCAGAGCAAAGTCGAGGAGAGCAATGGACGCGCCTGATGGGACCGATGCAAAAATCTCATCTTCGATTTTCCGACCCTCCTGCCACTTGAAGACTTCGCCGGCCAATTCGAACACGGCCTCCTCAGCGGCGTCCGGGCGCTTGTCGTCATCACGTAGAAGGGCTGTCCTATAGCCGAGTGCTACGAAGGCCGAGGCCCGCTTCAACATCTCGTCTCCACCGCCGCTGATGAGGCAGGTGCCCGCAGCATGGAGCGACGGCTTGCCGCGGTCGGCACACCACTGGTCGATCCCCCTCACAAACCCGACTTCCGTCGCCCCTTCGCAGACTAAGACAGACTTGGCGAGGAACGCCTCCGGGAAAAGCCGTGCCGTTCCCTGCAACTCCGGATGGTTTCCAGCTCGTTTCAGGTCTGGACCATGAGCGCCTCGCCGGGCGATTGTCAGGGGCGTCAGTCCGAGCTCCCGAACGACCACAGGCGAATGACTGGTCATGAAGACTTGGAGGAAAGGTTCGGAGTCCTTCGCGCCGAGCGCGTTCAGGAATTGAATGATCCGGTGCGGCTCGAGCCCGTGCTCTACTTCATCGACCAGCACTATCGCCGATCCCGCCGCGGCCTCCTTTTGCAAACCGGCAATCAGGAGGCGCGTCGAGCCAATACCCATTCCCTTCAGCGGGATGCCGTCCGCATTGTGGAGGGAGATCGTGCCGGCCGACACGGACACCGAATGGGCATCCAATTCGGCATGCAGGTCGTTCCCATCTCCAATGCCCAATCCATCCGCGACTTCCTTGATTTTTGCCAGCCCTTCCGACAGCTGCTTGTCCGCCGTGTCGCCGAATTTCGCCCGGGCTTCACGCGCCGCAGCGAGCAGGATCGCGGATGCGTCGGCCTTCTCTTCGGATAGCTTGTTCAAGACGGAACCACGCTTCCAAGAGAGGTTCACGTCCGAATAGGAGCCGATCCGTGTCGGGGCGATGTCCTGCCGGTCGGCCCACACGAGGTAACGCTCACTTCCGAGCGCAGCCGCGCGATCGGAAACCAGCGTCCAGACCGGCTCGAGATCCGCACCCACCGTCATCCTGAGGCACAAGACCGTTTCGAGACCGGCTTGCGGCTCGTCCTCGATTTCTCCGCTTGCGGCATCGAAGCCGCGCAGAAAGAGGCCGTAGGCATCGAGGGTCTTCAATCGGTCGGACAACGCACCAAGCGTGATGGTGATCTCGATCGGCGCGTCGACGGCGAGATCGGTGAAGTCCGCGTCGGTGAACTGGATCGTGCGCTTGGCCCCCATGCAAAGATCGATGGCGTCAAGGATTGTCGACTTGCCACTGTCGCCAGGACCCACCAGGCAGTTGATGCCCGGCGTCGGGAGCCAGGATAGGGCCCTGATGCTCCTGAAGTTCTGAACTTCGAGTTTCCGTATCTGGGCCATGCTCGTCCGCCGGTTGTCTCGACCTCTTTTATCGTCCGGATTGCGTTAGGCCAGTCATTTTCTTCTGTTCTTCTGTTCTTCTGTTCTTCTGTTCTTCTGTTCTTCTGTTCTTCTGAGTCGATTGCAATCTGCATATGCCTCGACCAATCTATCGGACTCAGACCGGCGCGACGAAATGCATTGCAGTCAGTAATGACCCGGCATCGAAATGGCGCCTCGCTCGGGCATTTATTGTCGCGTCTTTGAGAGTCGACACCATCCCTCGAAGATGCTTCCGAAGTCCCGGAGATACTGCGGTGTGATGCCGACATGCCGGGTTCCCTCGCTATCGAACCTGCTCCGGTGGATACAGTCGTGCCGCTTCGCGAGCAGCCGACCGCGGCCTGCGTTCGCAACAGTGGCGAAGGGCCGGGATCGTCACAGCATGGAAAGGCGGATACCAGCCTTTCACTGCTCATCGCATGAACGGCAGCTAATCGGATGCGCTTTCTACACGTTCCGACTTGGCCTACCCATCATTAAGAACATCGAGCAACGGGCAATCAGGAGCGTCAGACCCTGTGCAGCGTGCGATGGTCCCGGCGAGAACGGACTCGATCGCCTGAAGGTCGCGTATTTTGGCGCGGACCACGTCGAGATGGTGGCGTCCCACCCGTTCGACCTCGGCGCATGTGTGGCTGCCGCGGTTGACGAGGGTCAGCAGGCCGCGGATCTCTTGCATGGTGAAGCCGAGATCCCGGGCCCGCATTACGAAGTTCAGCCGCTCCACATGGGGTGCACCGTAGCGGCGGTGGCCCGATGAGGTGCGCGGTGGATCGGGCATCAGGCCGACGCTCTCGTAGTAGCGGATCGTCTCGAGATTGCAGCCGGTCAGTCGGGCCAGATCGGAGCGCTTCAGGTCGCTCGCGGCGGCGTGATCGTCCGGCATCGGATTTCCCCTTGATCCTGTAGCTGCTACAGACCCTACCTTGCCTGTCATCGAGCGACAACGGGGCGAGGCGATGACATCGGAGACGATCGACACCGAACGACGGACGGGTGAAAGAAACGACAGGACCGGATGGGCCGCGACCGGCGCCGGGGTGCTTGGCGCGCTGGCGATGACGTCGTGCTGCATCCTGCCGCTGGTCTTGGTCAGCCTTGGTGTCACCGGCGTCTTCATCGGCCAGCTCACCGCGCTCTACGCCTACAAGTGGGTGACCTTCTCCTTCGCGTCAGCGGCGCTCGGCTATGGGTTCTGGAAGGCCTACCGGCCGGTGCCCGCCAAAGACTGCGGCACCAGGGCCTGCGCGCGCCCCATGGATCGCAGCCTGATGCGGGGGCTTCTGTGGGGCGCCCTCGCCGTGGTGCTGCTGGCCCTCGCTTTCCCCTATGTCGCGCCCCGCGTCCTGACCTTCTGATACGGAGCCCCCAGCCGATGAAACACCTCCTGCTCGCCGCGTCGCTCGGTCTCGCACCGGTCGCGCTCCAGGCCGAAGAGGCCGAGACCCGTCTACACGTCACGGGCCTGACCTGCCCGTCGTGCAGCTATATCGTCGCCACTGCGCTCAAGCGCATCGACACGGTGGAGATCGCGGAATTCACCGAAGGCGAAGCCGAGGACGGCCTCTATGTCTTGCGCTACGACGATGCCGTCACGGACCCCGAGGTGCTGATCGCCGCCGTCACCGGCGTCGGCTACGGCGCGGCGCTCGCATCCGGGGGCGGGTCGTGACCCAGCCCGAGACGCCGTCCGACAAGAACGACCGCCTGCTGAAATACGGGCTGATCGGCACCATCGTCGTGGCGCTGTGCTGCTTCACCCCGATCCTAATGGTCCTGCTGGGCGCGGTCGGGCTGTCGGCTCTGCTGGGCTGGCTCGACATCGTGCTGCTGCCGGCGCTCGCGGTGTTCGTCGGCATCACCCTCTACGCGCTCTGGCGGCGCCAACGCACCAGCTGAAGAGAGTTTGACATGAGAGATTGCTGCACCCCCAAGGGCGGCGCCTACGACCTCGCCGTGATCGGCGCCGGCTCGGCCGGGTTTTCGGCCGCCATCACCGCCGCTGAGGCAGGTGCACGGGTGGCCCTGATCGGTGACGGGATCATTGGCGGCACATGCGTCAATGTGGGCTGCGTGCCCTCCAAGGCGCTGATCCGCGCTGTGGAGAGCCTGCACCATGCGCGCGCTGCGAACCGGTTCGACGGCATCGAGGCCGGGGGCCGCGTGACCGAATGGGCCGCGACGGTGGCGCAGAAGCAGGCGCTGGTGGAGGAGCTGCGCGCGGCCAAATATGCCGATGTGCTGCCCCGACACGAGAACATCGACCACGTCCAGGGCCGCGCCCGGTTCGACGATGCGGGTCGGCTCACCGTGGATGGCTCTGTCTTTCCGGCGGCGAAGATCGTCATCGCCACCGGTTCCCGTCCGCATGTGCCGGCGATCCCCGGCATCGAGGCGGTCAACGCCCTCGACAGCACCTCGGCGCTGGAGCTGACCACGCTGCCTGTCTCCATGCTGGTCCTCGGGGCAGGCTATATCGGGGTGGAACTGGCGCAACTCTTCGCCCGTGCAGGTGTCGCGGTCACATTGGTCAGCCGGCGCGGCGTGCTGCCAGAGGCCGAGCCAGAGGTTTCCGAGGCGCTGGAGGGCTACCTTTCCGAGGAAGGCATCCGCCTGACGCGGGTCGCGGGCTACGAGAGCGTCGCACGCGACGGCGGCGGGGTGCGCCTGACCGGAACAGGCGGAGAGACCTTCGAAGCCGAGCAACTGCTGCTCGCCACTGGCCGGGTGCCGAACAGCGACCGCTTGAACCTCCGGGCCACCGGGATCGAGACCGACGCGCGGGGCGGGATCGTCATCGACGCGCAGATGCGCACCGCCCACCCGGATGTCTGGGCCGCGGGCGACGTCACCGGGCGGGACCAATTCGTCTACATGGCGGCTTATGGCGCCAAGATCGCCGCCCGCAACGCGGTGGCGGGCGAAGCGCGCAGCTATGACAATGGCACGATGCCCTGGGTGGTCTTCTCCGACCCACAGGTGGCGGGCGTTGGGCTGAGCGAGGCGCAGGCCCGGGCCGCCGGACACGAGGTAATCACCTCGGTTCTGCCGCTCAACGCCGTGCCGCGCGCGCTGGCCGCCCGCGACACGCGCGGGCTGATCAAGCTGGTGGCGGAGGCGGGAGCCAAGCGGCTGTTGGGCGCGCAGATCCTCGCTCCCGAGGGAGCAGACAGCATCCAGACGGCGGCTATGGCGCTGAAGGCAGGGCTCACCTACGAGGAACTGGCCGACACGATCATGCCCTATCTCACCACCGCCGAGGGGCTGAAGCTCGCCGCCCAGACCTTCGAGAAGGACCTGGCCGCGCTCAGCTGCTGCGCCGGGTGAAGCGATGAGCGATGGATCGAAGCGCGACCTCCTCGGCTCGGCCCGCGGCTCTGTCCTTGCGTGGTGGCTGCCCATCGGCGCCATGCTCCTGGCGATCCCGCTGCCCGATGGTCCCAAGACCGCGATCTGGGTGCTGGCCCTGGCATGGATGGGCGGGGCCTGCCTTCTCAATGCCCGACGCTGCGGCCGGGTGCATTGCCGCTACACCGGGCCCTTCCTGCTGGCGATGACGCTGCCGGTGCTGGGGCATGGCACCGGGCTGGTGCCGCTGGGCGAGGCTGGCTGGCTATTGCTCGGCCTTTCGATTGGCGCTGGCATGGCGGCGATCTGGGGCCTGAGCGAACGACTGCTGGGCCGCTACCGTTGAGACCCAGCACCACGATTGCCCGACCTATGGAAAACGAGGAGCAGAGATGACCGAGACACTCGACCTGATCGTCATCGGCGCCGGCATGGCCGGGATCAGCGCCGCGAAGAAATGCGCACGCGCCGGCTGGTCCGTCGCCATCGTCGACGAGCTGCCTTATGGCGGCACCTGCGCGCTCAGGGGCTGCGACCCGAAGAAGATGCTGCGCGCCGGTGCCGAGGCGGTCGAGGCCGCTCGGCGGCTCGAAGGCAAGGGCATCACGGGCGAGACCCGGATCGACTGGCCGGCGCTGATGAAGCACAAGGAGAGCTTCACCGACCCCGTGCCCGAGAGCATGGAGAGCGGCCTGAAGGAGGCCGGGGTGCAGACGCTGCATGGCCGCTCGCGCTTCACCGCCGAGGATCGGATCGCGATCGACGGTTATGGCGAGATCGCCTTCCGCCACGCGCTGATCGCCACCGGAGCGAAACCGCGGCCGCTGGATTTCCCCGGCGCCGAGACGCTGATCGACAGCACCGACTTCCTGAACCTCGCCGAGCTGCCGCGCCGGATCGTTTTCGTCGGTGGCGGCTACATCTCGTTCGAGTTCGCGCATATTGTCGCGCGGGCCGGGGCTCAGGTGACGATCCTCGATCGCGGCGCCCGGCAGTTGAAGATGTTCGACCCCGACCTTGTCGACATGCTGCTGGACCGCAGTCGCGCCGCCGGGATCGAGATCGTCGCCGAGGCGGTGATCGAGCGGGTCGAGGATAAAGGTGGAGCGCACCGCATGGTCTTCAGGACGGCGGACGGGACCGACGCCGTGGGGGCCGATCTTGTCGTGCATGGCGCAGGCCGCGTGCCCGCCATCGACCATCTCGACCTCGCCGCCGCGGGCATCGAGACCGAGCAAGGCGGCGTGAAGGTCACGCCCTGGCTGCAATCGCCGTCGAACTCGCGCATATATGCCGCCGGCGACGCGGCCGCCTCGCCCGGCAAGCCGCTGACCCCGGTGGCGGTCTTCGAAGGCAAGATCGCCGCCTCGAACATGCTGAAGGACAAGCGCATCGAGCCAGACTACACCGGCGTGCCGAGCGTCGTCTTCACCATACCCGAACTGGCGCGGGTCGGCCTGCTCGAGGAGGAGGCGCGCGAAAGGGGCGATGTCGATGTGAGCTTCACCGATACCTCCGGCTGGTTCTCGCAGAAGCGGCTGGGCGAAAGCCATGCGGGCGCGAAGATCATCACGGCCAAGGATGGGCAGATCCTCGGCGCGCACATGTTCGGCCCGGACTATGCCGAGCTGATCAATGTCTTTTCCCTGGCAATCAAGCTGGGGCTGACGGCGGCGCAGGTGAAGGCCATGCCGGCAGCATACCCGACAGGGGCATCCGACATCGGGTCAATGTTCTGACCGGCGGACATCTGCCCGGATTGCCTGCACGTCGACCGAGAAACCGAATAAGACGAGGGACATGGAGTTTACTGATCAATCGATCCTGCTTGCCCTTGGCCTCGGCCTCCTCGGCTTTATTGAGCCCTGCACCATCGGGGCGCATATGCTGTTCCTCTCGGCTCAGCAGGGACGTAGGCTGCGACAGCGATTGAGCGCGGCATTGGTCTTCCTGCTGGCGCGGCTTGTCGTCATGGGTGGGTTCGGCGGCCTGATCGTCCTCCTCGGCCAGCGCCTGATCGGTGTTCAGACCGGGATGTGGCTGGTCTTCGGAGCGATCTACCTCGGCCTCGGGATCGCAATCATCGCAGGAGGTGACAGGGGGCTTCGCCGGCGGGTCCGGTTCGCGCCGGACCGCTGGAAGATCGCCGACGCGCCGCTCCTGCAAGGGGCAGCCTTCGGGCTGGACATCCCCGCCTGC